>Ga0268298_10002713_pt1 | contig 19010 bp, 14 predicted proteins | sample WWTPWeurt_MetaG_FD_194462 | JGI IMG/M metagenome (GOLD analysis project Ga0268298, IMG submission 194462) | Activated sludge microbial communities from WWTP in Nijmegen, Gelderland, Netherland - WWTP Weurt | ecosystem: Engineered > WWTP > Aerobic digester > Activated sludge | place...
TTGGCAAGGCTTGCGGCGGGACAGCGGTCAGGGGTGAGCGCCGGATTCAAAAAAAACCGGGGCCCAGAGGGCCCCGGCAATTGTCGCCACTTTTCCTGCGGGCTGGTCAGGACGACCTGCCAAACCGGATTATAGATTTGAACAAAACTATATGGTGCAGGTTGCCCCTCTTGCGGTCCTCACTTGGCAGGGTACTGGATGTCTGCCCGGCGGTTCTGCGACCACGCCGACTCGTCGTGCCCGGGTGCGCGCGGCTTTTCCTCGCCCCAACTGATGGCCTCCATCTGGCTGGTGCGAGCCCCCAGCATCTGCAGCGATTTCAGCACCGACTCTGCGCGGCGTTGGCCCAGTGCCAAGTTGTACTCCTTGCTGCCTCGTTCGTCGGCATGCCCTTCGAGTTTGATGGCCAAGCCGGACCGTGACGCCAGGTAGCGGCCATGGGTCTCCAGGACCGGCCTGTCCGAGGACCTGATCGAGTCGTCATCGAAGTCGAAGAAGATGCTGCGGTTCTTCGAGACCGCGTGGTTCGGGTCCAGATGGGCCGCCAGCGTGACCGTTGCGACGGCCGAGGTTGCTGCCGGCCGGGGAGTGGCCGCAGTGGGCGGCCGAGGCGCAGCAGTCGTCCCCGCCGCTGCGGAGCCGCTGGAGGTGGATGGTGCGCTGGGCTGCGGTGGCGTTGAACTGCAGGCGCCCAGAAGTGCGGCCATCGACATCACGATGGCGCCGCGAGCGAAGTGGTTCATGAAGAGGTCTCCGGTGTTGGGGTGGGTGCTGGCCGCCCAATACGCGTGCGCCACGGGCGCTTGACGTATGTGAGGGTGAGGGGGCTGAGCCAGACGCTGGCCACCCGGCCAGCGCTTTACCCAAAGCTTGTGAATGAACTCAGCCCCCTCACCAATATTGTTGCATCCAATTTTGTACAAATGTATTTGACATCAGCGTCTCGTCAGGCATGTTCTGAGAAATTTCGCTCGTGGTTGGTCCCGGCACCCCAGAACATTCACGGCCGCGCTCGACGGGCGGCTCGGCACAATGCGAGCCCTTCAGTCACGATCCGCGCCGCTGGCGCGGCCCAGAGATGCCAAGGCAGTTGCTGTTCCTGTTCGCGTGGTGCATCGCCTGGGGCGCGATGACGGTGCGTGCCGAGCCGGGCGCGCCGATGGTGGCGGCACGGCTGGGCGCGGGCGAGGTGATCCGGCTCGATGGCTCGCTCGATCACCCGGCCTGGCAGCGCGCGCCGGTGCACAGCGGCTTCGTTCAGAAGCTGCCGGACGTCGGCGAGCCGCCGCGCCATGCCACCGAGGTCAGGATCCTGTTCGACGAGGTGGCGGTGTATGTCGGGGTGCGCGCACTCGATCCTGAGGCGGCCCAGATCCGGGCGCCTCTGGTGCGGCACGACAAGGTCAATCGCACGCAGGACTTCGTGGTGGTCTATGTCGATGCCATCGGCAGCCGCCAGTCGGCGCAGTTCTTCCGGGTGAATGCGGCCGGGTCCACCGCCGACGGCATGCACACCGCGGCCGACGACAGCGAGGATTTCGCACCCGACTTCGACTTCGACGCCGCCGCCCGGCGCGATGCCGGCGGCTACACCGCGGTGTTCCGCATCCCGTTTGCCTCGCTGCGCTTCTCGGGCGATGGGCCGCCGGCCTGGCGCGTGATGGTGGCCCGACGGGTGCCGCGCGACCAGTTCTACATGTACACCTCGGTGCTGGTGCCCCGTGATGCGTCGAACTTCATCGCCGCGCTGCAGCCGCTGCAAGGCGTGCAGCTTCCGCAGCGCCATCAGTTCCTGGTGCTGCGGCCCAGTCTCACGGCGCGGCACCTGCGGTCGGCGGCGGCCGGTCAGCCGGACGGGCGGCGCAGCGATGTCGATGGGTCGCTCGACGTCAAGTGGCGGCCGCGACCCGAGTGGGTAATCGACGCCACGCTGAACCCCGACTTCTCTCAGGTGGCGCTGGATGTGCCGCAGCTCGCCGGCAACACCCGCTTCGCGCTGCAATACCCCGAGAAGCGGCCGTTCTTCTTCGAGTCGAGCGACCTGCTGCGCAGCCCCACCGAGGCGCTGTACACCCGCAGCTTTACCGAGCCGCGATGGGGCCTGCGCAGCACCTGGCGCGGCAACCAGCTCGCCGGCACCGCGTTTGCCATCGACGATCGCGGCGGAGGCCTGGTGCTGCTGCCCGGCCCCTGGGGCACCGGCGCCGCGGCGCAGCCGGCCTCGCAGTCGCTGGCCACGCGGTGGTCGTTCGACACCGGTGCGGTGCAGTGGGGGGCGCTGGCTGCGGTTCGCCGCTATGCCGACGGGCGCGGCAGCAACACCGTGTGGGGCCCCGAAGTGGGCTGGCAGATCGATGACGCCTGGCGTCTGCGCGCACAGGTGCTGGGTTCCGATACCACCGCGCTGCCCGATGCGGCGGGCGAACTGCGTCGCCAGCCGTCCACCCGGGGCCGACGCTCGGCCCTCAAGCTGAACTGGCAGGGTGACCATGCCGATGCCCACCTGGTGCTGGACGACAGCGACGCCGGGTTTCGCAACGATTCGGGTTTCGCTGCCGAGAACTCGGTGCGGGCGGCCTACGGGGGCTACAACTTCGGCTGGTCGAAGGTCGGCCCGTTCAACGAGTTCTGGCTCAACGTGCACATCGACCACAAGCAGGAGCGCCACACCGGCCAGCGCATCGGGCTGGATGTGTCGCAAGGGATCTGGTTCACCGGCGCCAGCAACCTCGAGGTGTACCTGAACCTGCATCCCGATGCGCAGCTGCGCACGCGGCCCGACGGTCCGCTGCTGCACCAGCGCCACCTGAGCTTCGAGCTGATGGTGACGCCGGCCACCTGGGCGCCGTACCTCACCGCCTCGGGCAAGCTCGGTCGCCTGGCCGACGTGCAGGCCGACCAGGTGCGCCCGGGCGGGCAGCTTAACCTGGCGCTGACGACGCGCCCCCTGTCACGGCTGGAGCTCGAGCCCAGCGTCTGGCTGGCCTGGCTGGATCGCGACGGCCGGCGCACGTATCACGAATCGGTGACGCAGTGGCTGGCGGTCTGGCACCTGGATGCGCACCAGTCGATCCGCGGCATCTGGCAGCGCACCGCGCTGCGCCGGGAGGCCGAACCGGGCGTGCCGGCGGTGCAGGATCGGTCGCAGGTGGCGTCGCTCACCTGGGCCTGGCACCGGTCATCCGGCCAGGCCCTGTATCTCGGCGCCTCGCGCCAGCGACATGGCCCGGGGTTGGGTCGGCGCGACACCGAGGTGTTCGTGAAGTGGCAAACCGACGTGGACGAGTGGCGCCGAGCTTTCTGATTGGTGTCGGGCGTGGCACAGTCACCCCAGGGCGACCCGACGCCGTCGGTCGCCACGGGCCCTTCAGGTGCCCACCGGTGGGCTGCTGCCGGCTGGGCGCCCCGGGGTACGCTCCGTTGCCACCTTTTTTCCGACCCACCAGGAGATCCGCATGCCCAAGCCCAGCTTCGACCAACAAGCCATGATCGACCAGTTCGCACAGGCCAGCGCCAAGGGGGCGGAGCAATTGCGCAAGACGGTGCACGACGCCACGCTGCAGGCGCTGCAGGGGCGTGAGTTGAGCCTGAAGAACATCCGTGGCGTGATCGGCCAGGTGACCCAGGCCGTCAGCGCCGGCGCGGCCAGCAACGTCGGGGCGGGCCAGGCCGAAGCCATGCTCGACAACGCCGTGGCCGGCATCGACGACGCGCTGCTCAAGGCGGTAGAGGCCAATCGCATGGCCCTGCAGCGGCTGGTCGACCAGGGCGCGACCCTGCGCGAGACACAGCTCAAGAAGGCCCTGTCCGACCTCGAGAAGATGGAAGACACGATGATGGCCGCCGTCACCAAGGCCGCGGCCGGCGCCGGCGATGCGCTGTCGGGGCCGTGGGCCCAGGTGCTCGAGAAGTTCAACGTCTCGGGCACGCAGACGGGCGCCAAGGCCAGCGGCACCGTCGAGCAGATGGCCACCCAGATGCAGACCGCCGTGCGCGAGACCCGCGCCGCCAGTCTCAAGGCCGCTCAGACGCTGGCCGAGAGCTACACCGCGCTGGTCAGCGGCGTGCTGATCGGCCTGTCGGACGCGCTGCGCGCCGGCAGCACGGCCAAGACCACGCGCAAGAAGTAGGCGCGACCTCGCGCGCGCACCGGCCGGCCACTGCCGGCCGAGGGGTTAGAGTCGACGCGGGATCACCCCGCGTTGACTCATGAGCGACCTCAGCTTCTTCTGGCACGACTACGAGACCTTTGGCCGCGTGCCTCGCCGCGACCGCCCGGCCCAGTTCGCGGGGCTGCGCACCGATGCGCAGCTCAACGAGATCGGCGAGCCGGTGATGATCCATTGCCGGCCGCCGCTGGATGCGCTGCCCGATCCTGAATCCTGCCTGCTCACCGGCATCACGCCGCAGCAGTGCGCGGCCGTGGGCCTGCCCGAGCATGACTTCGCGGCGCGCATCGAGCAGGTGCTGGCCGAGCCCGGCACCGTGGGCGTGGGCTACAACACCCTGCGTTTCGACGACGAGGTGACCCGGCACCTGTTCTGGCGCAACCTCATCGATCCCTATGCCCGCGAGTGGCAGAACGGCTGCGGGCGCTGGGACCTGCTCGATGCGGTGCGCTGTGCCTTCGCGCTGAGGCCCGAGGGCATCGAATGGCCACGGCACGAGGACGGCCGCGCCTCGTTCAAGCTCGAGCACCTCACCGCGGCCAACGGGCTGGCGCACGAGGCCGCGCACGATGCGCTGTCGGATGTGCGCGCGACGGTGGCGCTGGCCCGCCTGCTGCGACAGCGCCAGCCACGGCTGTTCGACTTCTGCCTGTCGCTGCGCAAGAAGGATGCGGTGTGGCAGCAGATCGGCATCGACCGGCCGTTCCTGCATGTGTCGGGCATGTACCCGGTGGAGCGCGGCTGCCTGGCCGTGGTGTGGCCGCTGGCGCCGCACCCCACCAACAAGAACGAGCTGATCGTGTGGGATCTCGCGTCCGATCCGGCGCAGCTGCACGGGCTGGGCGCCGAGGCGATCCGTGCGCGGCTGTTCGTGCGCGAATCGGAGCTGCCGGAGGGGGTGACGAGGCTGCCGATCAAGTCCATCCACATCAACAAGTCACCGGTGGTGATCGGCAAGCTCGAGACGCTGTCTGGCGATCAGGCTGAACGTTGGGGGTTGGACGGGGCGGCAGCCCTGGCCCGTGTGCCGGCGGCGCGCGAGGCCTCGGCGCGCCTGGCCGACCACTGGGCGGAGGTCTACGCACGGCCCGCACCCGGCTCGTCGACCGATGTGGACGAGGACCTGTACGGTGGCTTCATCGGCCCCAACGATCGACGTGCGCTGGAGCGCCTTCGCCAACTCGACGCGCAGGCCCTGGCCACCCGCCTCACCGCCTTCGAAGACCACCGCCTGGACGAACTGCTGTTCCGCTACCGGGCGCGCAACTTTCCCGAGTCGCTGCAGCCCGACGAGCAGGAGCGCTGGCGGGCCCACTGCACTGATCGGCTGCACCATGGCACCGGTGGCGGCCTGACGCTGGCCCGCTACCTTGAGCGCATCGATGAACTCAGCGAGACGGCCGACGAGCGCGGCCAGCAGATCCTGGGTGAACTGGTGGATTGGGCCGAGCAGATCGCACCGGATTGATCGGACTGGACGACCCGGTGGTGCGCCGTCAGGCCACGACGCGGATGCGGTTGCGCCCCGAGCCCTTGGCGGCGTACATCGCCGCATCGGCCTGGTGCACCGCGAACTCCCAGTCGACCATGCGGGTGATCGGGGCCGATACACCGATGCTCACGGTGCAGGGCAACTGGCTGCCGTCGGAGGCACGCATCGGCGGGTGGGCCACGGCGTCGGTGAGGCGCTGGGCGATCTGGGCGGCCACCGCGTCGTCGCTGGGCGAGCAGCCGATCAGGAACTCCTCGCCGCCGATGCGGGCCACGAAGTCGCCGTCGCGCAGCACGCCGGCCAGGCGCGCGGCCACCGCCACCAGCACCGCATCGCCGAGAGCATGGCCATGTCGATCGTTGATGGCCTTGAACTGGTCGATGTCCACCAGCATCAGCACCAGCGCCGGGGCGTCGCGACGGGCAAAGTGCGAGGTCAGCGCATCGCGCAGCCCGTTGCGGTTGAGCAGGCCGGTCAGCGCATCGTGCGTGGCCTGCTCGGCCAGACGCTCGTGCAGGCGCTCGAACACCATCCACAGCAGGGTGAGCGCGAGCAGCAAGGCCGTGACCGACGAGAAGCCGTAGTAGACCTGGGCATGCAGGCCGGTGAACAACTGCTCGGTGCCCACCAGCACGATGCGGCCGGCTCGGCCCAGTGTGAGGAGGGCCTGCCCGCCCATCAGCGCGCCCAGTACGCGCAGCGGCAGGCGCAGACGCGCGAACTGACGGCGCGACTCCACCCAGGCAGCCACCGACAGCACGGCATAGGCCACTCCCAGGGTGCCGTTGAGCAGCACATGGCGCCCCTGGGCACCGAGCCAGGCCACTGCCCACAGGTGCAGCAGCCCATAGCCGGCAACGATGGCGACGTACCACTCGACCTGTACCGTCGTGCGCCGGAAGAAGGCCCGCAGGCCGCGTGTGAACAGCAGGGCCGCCGACACCATGGCCAGGTCGAGCAGCAGCACCGCCGGCGATTCGCCGTTCGCCCCCAACGCCAGGCGGCCGATGTAGGCGCCGCCGAAGAGCAGCCCGCCGCTGCCCCAATGGCCCAGCCCGCTGCCCGGCATGCTGCGGCCCACCAGGAGCATCAGGGCACCGCTGCTGCACAGGTGCAGCCCCAGGATCAGGATGACCGTGACGGGATCCAATCCCACCTCCCCACGTCGGCCGTCACTCGCGGCACCCGGACATCAGGTGCCGTCGGGACGAGGCTCGTTGGGGATCGATGTTAACGACTGGGGCGCCCGCTGAATCAAGCCTGAACGAAGCTGTCCGGCATCGGGTGTCGACGCTGTCGAGAAACGGCTCAGTTCACCAGCTCGAACAACGCCGATCCGTCGCCGTTGTCCTTCACCAGGCGGATCTGGGGATGGCGCGGCAGGTAGCGGATGCCGCCGGTGCCGGAGGTGAACTGCAGCTTCACGCCAGGCACCGGGGCGATGTGCCAGTTGTTGTCGGCCGATGGATCGATGCGCTTCTCGCCGGCCAGGTACTGGGCCAGCGCCTGGCGGTTCTCGTCGGGCGCATCCAGCACGATGTTGCTGCCATCCAGCCCCGGGAAGCCGCCACCGCCCGAGGCGCGGTAGTTGTTGGTGATGACGATGAACTCGGCCTTCTCGTCGATCGGCTGGCCGGCGTGCCGCAGGTCGAGGATGCGCCGTGCCTCGGGGGCCACCAGCTTGCCGTCGCGGTCGTAGCGCGCCGGCTGCGTCACGTCGATGCGGTAGCTGACGCCATCGAGGGTGTCGAAGTTGTAGGTTCGGAACGACTCGTTGACCAGCGGCTGCTCGGCCGGCCCCTTGGGGTCGATGCGGTTGAACTGGCCGGCCGACATCTCCAGCCACTCGCGCACCTGCGCGCCGGTGATCCGCACCGCCTTGACGGTGTTGGGGTAGACGTACAGGTCGGCCACATGGCGCGCCGCCACCGGACCGACGGGGATGTCGGTGTAGTTGTTCCAGCCGCCTCGCCCGCCCCACTTGAACGGCGCGGCGGCCGACAGCAGCGGCAGCTTCTCGTGCGGCGTGCCGGCCAGGGCCTTGCGGCCGTAGGCCAGCTGGGCCCGCGACACCAGCTGCACCGAGGGGTCGTCGGCCACCTGGGCGAAGTAACTCGTGATCGGTGCGTCCGTTCGGGCCACCTCGGTCTTCATCTGCGCCAGCGTGGCCTGGTGCTCGGCACGCACCAGGGCCTCGATGGCCGGATCGGGCTCGACCAGCGGCTTGCGCGTGGCGCGGTCGTACACCGGCCGCAATTCGGCGCGGCCCGAGCTCACCTTCCAGCGCCCGCCGGCGTTGTCCAGCACCAGATCGACCACACCCAGATGGCTGCCCCAGGCGCCGGCCATCACCGCCGGGATGCCGTTGATCGTGCCCTGGGCCAGGTTGACCTTGGGGTGGCTCGAGAAGAACCGGCCCGGGAACTCGCCGTGCGAGTGCCCGAACAGGATCGCATCGATGCCGGGCACCTCGGAGAGCTTGGCGACGGCGTTCTCGGCAAACAGCACCGTGGTGCCGAACTCCAGCCCGGAGTGCGGGATGGCCACCACCACGTCGGCGCCCTTGGCGCGCATCTCGGGGATGAAGCGGCGGGCGCTCTCGACGATGTCGCGCGTGCGCACCTTGCCGAGCAGCTGGGAGCGATCCCACAGCATGATCTGCGGCGGCACGAAGCCGATCACGCCGACCTTCAGCCGGTGTGGTGCGCCGCTGTCGTCGCGGAATTCGCGCTCCAGGATCACGTAGGGCGTGAAGGCGTTGTCCAGCTGCTCGTCCGCCACGCCGGCCTTGGCCACCACGACGTTCGAGTTGACGTAGGGGAAGCCGGCCGTCGCGATGGCCTGGCGCAGGAAATCCAGCCCGTAGTTGAACTCGTGGTTGCCGATGTTGCCGGCGTCGTAGCCCATGGCGTTCATGGCCTTGAACGCGGGATGCACCTCGCCGGCCTTGAGCGGCTGGATGCGGGCCACCTGGTCGCCCAGCGGGCTGCCCTGGATCAGGTCGCCGTTGTCGAACAGCATCGAGTTGCGCACCTCGCCGCGGGCGGCCTTGATCAGGGCCGCGGTGCGGGCCAGGCCCCACTCGGCGGTGGGCTTGTCCTGGTAATAGTCCCAGCCCAGCAGGCTCATGTGGATGTCGGTGGTCTCGAGCAGCCGCAGCTTCAGCTCGGCGGCGGCGGCCGGCAGCACGGCGCCGGCCAGGCCTCCCAGCAGCAGCGCGATCGCGCCGAACCGGCGTCGGCGAAGGGTCAGGGGCTTGGCGGCGTGGCGATCGCTGGGCATGGGCGAGCTCGGACGGTGGTCGATCCGGGGAGGGTAGCAAATCGCCCACGCCCGTGGCTGCAGCGGGCGGACCGACGCGGAGCCACAAGCCGGAGCGCAAGAAAAACGGCCCGCCGAAGCGGGCCGTGGTGTGGGCTGTGGTGCGGTCTGGCGGGCAGCACCGCAGCGCTGCCCGGCGCCCCCGGGGGCGTCAGGCGGAGACGCCCTTGGCCACTTCGGCGTACTCCTCGATCTGGTCGAAGTTCAGGTACTTGTAGACCTGGTCGGCGGCCTTGGTGACCACGCCGATCTCGGCCTGGTACTCGGCCACCGTGGGGATGCGGCCCAGCTTGGAGCACACCGCGGCCAGCTCGGCCGAGCCGAGGAACACGTTGGTGTTCTTGCCCAGGCGGTTCGGGAAGTTGCGCGTGCTGGTGGACATCGCGGTCGAGCCCTCCTTGATCTGCGCCTGGTTGCCCATGCACAGGCTGCAGCCGGGCATCTCCATGCGCGCGCCGGCACCGCCGAGGGTGGCGTAGTAGCCCTCCTTGGTGAGCTCGGCGGCGTCCATCTTGGTGGGCGGGGCGATCCACAGGCGCACCGGGATGTCCTTCTTGCCCTCGAGCAGCTTGCCCGCGGCACGGAAGTGGCCGATGTTGGTCATGCACGAACCGATGAACACCTCGTCGATCTTGGTGCCGGCCACCTCGGACACGAACTTCGCGTCATCCGGGTCGTTGGGGCAGCAGACGATCGGCTCCTTGATGTCGGCCAGGTCGATCTCGATCACCGCGGCGTACTCGGCGTCCTTGTCGGCCTCGAGCAGCTGCGGGTTGGCCAGCCAGGCCTCGACGGCCTTGATGCGGCGCTCGAGCGTGCGTGCGTCCTGGTAGCCGTCGGCGATCATGTTCTTCATCAACACGATGTTCGACCGGAGGTACTCCTGCACCGGGGCTTTGTTGAGCTTGATGGTGCAGCCGGCGGCCGAGCGCTCGGCGCTGGCGTCGCTGAGCTCGAAGGCCTGTTCCACCTTCAGATCGGGCAGGCCCTCGATCTCGAGCACGCGGCCCGAGAACACGTTCTTCTTGCCCTGCTTGGCCACGGTGAGCAGGCCCTGCTTGATGGCGTACAGCGGGATCGCGTGCACCAGGTCGCGCAGGGTCACGCCGGGCTGCATCTGGCCCTTGAAGCGCACCAGCACGCTCTCGGGCATGTCCAGCGGCATCACGCCGGTGGCCGCGCCGAACGCCACCAGGCCCGAGCCAGCCGGGAAGCTGATGCCGATCGGGAAGCGGGTGTGCGAGTCGCCGCCGGTGCCCACGGTGTCGGGCAGCAGCAGGCGGTTGATCCAGGAGTGGATCACGCCGTCGCCCGGGCGCAGCGCCACGCCGCCGCGGTTGCTGATGAAGGCCGGCAGCTCGCGGTGCGTCTTCACGTCCACCGGCTTCGGGTAGGCGGCGGTGTGGCAGAACGACTGCATCACCATGTCGGCCGAGAAGCCCAGGCAGGCCAGGTCCTTCAGCTCGTCGCGGGTCATCGGGCCGGTGGTGTCCTGGCTGCCGACGGTGGTCATGCGCGGCTCGCAGTAGGTGCCCGGACGGATGCCCTGGCCTTCGGGCAGGCCGCAGGCGCGGCCGACCATCTTCTGCGCCAGCGTGAAGCCCTTGCCGGTGTCGACCGGCGCCTTGGGCAGGCGGAACAGCGTGGACGCGGGCAGGCCCAGGAAGTCGCGGGCGCGGGCGGTGAGCGAGCGACCGATGATCAGGTTGATGCGGCCGCCGGCGCGCACTTCATCCAGCAGCACCTCGCTCTTGAGCTGGAACTCGGCCACCGTGGCGCCGTTCTTGACCAGCTTGCCGTCGTAGGGCAGCACCTCGATGACGTCGCCCATCTCGAGCTTGCCGACGTCGACCTCGATCGGCAGCGAGCCCGAGTCTTCCTGGGTGTTGAAGAAGATCGGGGCGATCTTGCCGCCCAGCGTGACGCCGCCGAAGCGCTTGTTGGGCACGAAGGGGATGTCCTGGCCGGTGGCCCAGATCACGCTGTTGGTGGCGCTCTTGCGCGACGAGCCGGTGCCGACCACGTCGCCGACGTAGGCCACCAGGTGGCCCTTCTTCTTCAGGTCTTCGATGAACTGGATCGGGCCGCGCACGCCGTCCTTCTCGGGCTTGAAGGCCGCATCGGGGCGGGTGTTCTTCAGCATCGCCAGGTAGTGCATCGGGATGTCCGGGCGCGTGGTGGCGTCGGGCGCGGGCGAGAGGTCGTCGGTGTTGGTCTCGCCGGGCACCTTGAACACGGTGACAGTGATGCTCTTGGGCACCTCGGGGCGCGAGGTGAACCACTCGGCATCGGCCCAGCTCTGCACCACTTCCTTGGCCTTGGCATTGCCGGCCGCGGCCTTGGCGCTGACGTCGTTGAAGTAGTCGAACATCAGCAGCGTCTTCTTCAGGCTCGCAGCGGCCACGCTGGCAACCTCGGCGTCGTCGAGCAGGTCGATCAGCGGCTTGACGTTGTAGCCGCCGACCATGGTGCCCAGCAATTCGGTGGCCTTGGCCTTGGAGATCAGGCCCACCTTCACGTCGCCGTGCGCCACGGCGGAGAGGAAGCTGGCCTTGACCTTGGCCGCGTCATCCACGCCCGGCGGCACCCGGTAGGTGAGCAGATCCATCAGGAACGCGTCTTCGCCGGCGGGCGGGTTCTTGATCAGCTCGATCACCTCGGCGGTCTGCTGGGCAGACAGGGGCAGCGGCGGGATGCCGAGGGCGGCGCGTTCGGCCGCGAGTTGGCGATAGGCTTGCAGCATTTCGAGGGCTCCTGTGGGGGCGGGATGGACGGTGGGGTGGCTCAGGGTTTGTCCCATATTTTATGTCTTATATAAGACTTGCCAAGGGGTTTCTGGCCCCAGGCCCCGACCGCGTGTGGGATTGTGGCGCAGTGCAGCAACAGCGGATGAAAGAAAGCCCGCGCGACGCGGGCTTTGGCGGAGGACCTTGGCGGCGATCAGTTGGCCGGGGCCGATGCTGCCGCTTGGGCCGAGCCTGCCGCTTGGACCGAGCCTGCCGCTGGGGCCGAGGCGGCGGAGGCAGGGGGTGAAGGCGGCTCGATGCCCAGGGTCTTGCCGGCGGCTTCGACGGCCGCCACGGCGGCCTTCTGCTCGGGGTGCAGGCACGCATCGACCATGCGCTGGCCGATCTTGGCGTTGAGCAGCATCGACTTGGCCGGCACCTGGATCCACACTACGCCCGCCTTCTTGTCCTCCAGGCGCACGGCGCCGGTGGTGGTCTCCTCGGGCAGCATGGTGTAGCTGATCTTCTTGAACGAGAGCTTGAAGTGGCCCGGGTGGCCCTGCACGGGAAGGACGCTGACGGTCTGGTTGAACTCGCAGGTCGCATCGCCGGTGTGCACCCGATCGGCCACCGACAACTGCGCTTCGCTGATGCGTTGGGCGGTCTCGGTGGCCAGGGCCAGGCCCTTGGCCTCGTTCTTCTTGGCGGCCGCCTGGGCCGCGGCAGTGGGCTTGGTGGGCCTTGGCGCACTGGCCGCTCCGCCCGGTGTCGCCGCCCAGGCCGTGGCGGCCAGCAGGTTCAGGACACAGGCAAGAAGCATCGGGTGGGAAGTCATGGGTGTCGACCGGTCGGCGAGTGGCGAACAAGGGCGTGATTGTGCGGGGGCCCGGCGCAACCAGGCGTCAGTGAAAGTCACCATGCGCCGCTCGCGCGCCGCCCGGCGCGGTGCGTGGCATGTGCCCGCGTGTCGGCCGGTGCCGCATCGACGCGGTTCACCGGTGTCGACGGGCTCGAGCCGTCACTCGGCGCCGGGCCCGAACAGCGAGCGCACGGCCTCGGCCGGCAGCGGCTGGCCGGTGCGGCGCGCGCGCTCGATCACCTGCCAGAAGTAGCGGAAGCTGGCGCGGTCGTGCAGGGTGTCGCGATGGCGGATCGGCGCCCATTGCGCCGCCTGGGCCGCCAGCACGATCTCGATGGCCTCGTCGATCTCGGCGGTGCTGGGGGCAAACGCCTCGATGATGGGTTGGATCTGGGCCGGATGGATGCTCCACATGCGCGTGTAGCCGAACTCGCGGGCCGCACGGGTGGCCGCGGCCTGGATCGCCGCGGCATCCTTGAATTCGGTCACCACGCAGTGCGAGGGCACCTTGCCGGCCGCATGGCAGGCGGCGGCGATCTCGAGCTTGGCGCGGACCACGAGCGGATGCTCGAACTGGCCGGCGGCCGACATCGCCACCTGCGGGATCGCGCCGCGATGCGCCGAGACGAAGTCCATCAGCCCGAAGGACAGCGACTGGATGCGCGGCAGCTCGGCGATGGCCTGCACGTCGCGCAGTGCGCCATGGGTCTCGATCAACGCATGCACCGGCAGCGATGCGCCGCGCCCGTGCACGCGAGACACATGCTCGATGAAGGCCAGCGCCCGTTGCACATCGGCCAGGTGCCTGGGCTTGGGCACCATCAGGAAGGCCAGGCGGTCACCGGCGCGCCCGACCAGGGTCTCGACATCGGCCTCGAACGCCGGGTGGTCGACCGGATGCACCCGCGCGCCCACCCGGCCGAAGCGGTTGTCGGACGACAGCGCCAGTTCGGCGCACAGCGTGGCGTGCTCGGCCTCGGCCCCGATCGGCGCGCCATCCTCGCAATCGAGGGTGATGTCGAACACTGGCCCCAGGGTCATCTGCAGGGCCAGCGCCTTGCGCATGCGGGCCTCGACGCCGCAGTAGTGATCACACACCGGCAGCGTGGCGGCGGCATCGCCGTCCTCGAACAGGGCATCACGGGGCAGCGCGGGACTCGGGCTCATGGTGGGCGGATCGGGGTTCGAGGGCGGATGAGCGGGAAGCCTGCGATCCCGGCATCGGACCGACGGCGACCCATGGAAGAAAGGGTCGGAAGGCGCATGCCGTCCGACCCTTCGATTGTCGTCGCGGGCTGCAGCCATGGTGCGCACATCCGCGCCACGGCCGCAGGCGCTCAGCGCCTCACAGCAGGTGCTTGACGCCGTCCTGCTCGCCCTGGAGCTCGGCCAGGGTCTTGTTGATGCACTCCTGCGAGAACGCATCGATGGGCAGGCCCTCGATCAGCTTGTACTCGCCGCCTTCGCAGGTGACCGGGAAGCCGAACATCACATCCTTGGGGATGCCGTATTCGCCGTTGGACGGAACGCCCATCGTGACCCAGCCGCCATTGGTGCCCAGGGCCCAGTCGCGCATGTGGTCGATGGCGGCATTGGCGGCCGAGGCGGCCGACGACAGGCCGCGGGCCTCGATGATGGCCGCGCCGCGCTTGCCGACGGTGGGCAGGAACACGTCCTTGTTCCAGGCCTGGTCGTTGATCATGTCCTTGACCGAGGCGCCGTCGATGGTGGCGAAGCGGTAGTCGGCGTACATCGTGGGCGAGTGGTTGCCCCACACCGCCATCTGCTTGATCGAGGCCACCGGCTTGCCGGTCTTGGCGGCGATCTGGCTCAGCGCGCGGTTGTGGTCCAGGCGCAGCATGGCGGTGAAGTTCTTGCGCGGCAGGTCGGGGGCCGACTTCATCGCGATGTAGGCATTGGTGTTGGCCGGGTTGCCCACCACCAGCACCCTGACGTTGCGGCTGGCCACGGCATTCAGGGCCTTGCCCTGGGCGGTGAAGATCTGGGCGTTGGCGGCAAGCAGGTCGGCACGCTCCATGCCGGGGCCGCGCGGACGGGCACCGACCAGCAGCGCGTAGTCGACATCCTTGAACGCGGTCATCGGGTCACCATGCGCTTCCATGCCCACCAGCAGCGGGAAGGCGCAGTCCTGAAGCTCCATCATCACGCCCTTGAGCGCCTTCTGGGCCTTCTCGTCGGGGATCTCGAGCAGTTGCAGGATCATCGGTTGATCCTTGCCCAGCATCTCGCCGGACGCGATGCGGAACAGCAGGGCGTAACCGATCTGGCCAGCGGCACCGGTGACGGCAACTCGGACGGGCTTCTTGCTCATGGGGGCACTCCGTTGATTGTTGAAGGTAGGGAAGGGAAATCCTGGGCCGCCAGAGGCAGGGTCGGCGCGCGAAGCGGGTCGGCGGCAGCCGTGTCGGTGACCACCGCGCAGTGTAGGCCAGTCTAAGGGTTGTCACTAGGCCTGTCAAAAGTCTTATGTCATCTATAAGACAACTGTCAGCAATCAATGGACGGGGCCCGGGGCTTGTGCTGCAATGCCGGTCATGTCCGCCGCGACGTTGCCTTCCGCTGCCCCGACCACGGCCCCGAACGCTGGCGATGCCGGCAGCGATGCCACCCCCGCCTTCAGCCCGCTGTACCAGCAGATCAAGGGCCTGATCACGCGCGAACTGCAGGCCGGCCTGTGGAAGCCGGGCGAGGCGATCCCCAGCGAGCTCGAACTGGCGGCGCGCTTCAAGGTCAGCCAGGGCACGGTGCGCAAGGCCATCGACGAGCTGGCCTCCGAGAACCTGCTGGTGCGCCGGCAGGGAAAGGGCACGTTCGTGGCCACGCACTCCGAGCGGCAGATCCAGTACCGCTTCCTTCGGCTCGAGCCCGACGACGGCGTGGCGCGCGACATGGAGCGTCGCCTGATCGACTGCCGCCGCCAGCGCGCGCCGGCGGATGTGGCCCGGCTGCTCGAGGCCAAGAGCGGCGACGCCATGGTGCAGTTGCGGCGGCTGCTCCTTTCGCAGGGTAGGCCCGTGGTGCTCGACGAGATCTGGCTGCCGGGGTCGCTGTTCAAGGGGCTCACCGCCGAGCGGCTGGCCGACTACAAGGGTCCGATGTACGGCATGTTCGAGACCGAGTTCGGCGTGCGCATGATCCGGGCCGAAGAGAAGATCCGCGCGGTGGCGGCCGATGCGGCCGTGGCCCAGTGGCTGGGCGTGGATGCCGGCGCGCCTCTGCTGAGCGTCGAGCGGCTGTCGTTCACCTATGGCGACCGTCCGGTGGAACTGCGGCGCGGCCTGTACCGAACCGAGCAGCACTTCTATCGCAATGCGCTGAGCTGACCAGGCTGCGCACCACGCCGGGCAAGCCGGTCTCTTGCAACGAAGAGACCTCAAGCTTCGGGTAAGCCTGGTGCGTTGCAATAAACTCCTTCGGTTCACTAGACCTGCATCAAGAGACGACATTCCATGGCCGAAATCTCGAAACCACGTCCAGGCGAGAACATGCGCCTGCTGGACGCGCTGCAATACCCGTTGCCCATCGGCGGCATCGTGTCCATCCTGCACCGCGCCAGCGGCGTGATGATGGCGGTGCTGCTGCCGTTGATCATCTGGCTGTTCGACACCAGCGTCACCTCGGAGATCTCGTTCGACCGCTTTGCCAGCGCCTTCACCGCCGGGATCGGGTTCGTGCCGGGCATCCTGGTCAAGCTGGTGGTGCTGGGCCTGATCTGGGCCTACCTGCACCATGCGATGGCCGGCGTGCGCCACCTGTGGATGGACGCCACCCACCAGGTCACCAAGGAATTCGGCCGCTCGTCGGCGATCGCCACGGCGGTGGCCAGCATCGGCCTGACGGTGGTGCTCGGCGCCAAGCTGTTCGGCCTGTACTGACGCAAAGGACAACCCACCCATGGCCATCCAACATGGTTCTCAGCGCCTGGTCGTCGGGGCGCACTTCGGCCTGCGCGACTGGCTCGTGCAGCGTGTCACCGCGGTGCTGATGCTGGTGTTCACGCTGCTGCTGCTGGCGCAGGTGCTGTTCACCGCCGGCCCCATCGGCTACGACAAGTGGGCCGGCATCTTTGCCCAGCAATGGATGAAGGTGCTGACCTTCGTCGTCATCGTGTCCCTCGCGTGGCATGCCTGGGTCGGCATGCGCGACGTGTGGATGGACTACATCAAGCCGGTGGGCACGCGCCTGGTGGCGCATGTCCTCACCATCGTCTGGCTGGTCGGTTGTGCCGGCTGGGCGGTTCAGGTGCTCTGGAGACTCTAAGCAAATGGCTGCCGTCAAAACTTCCCTGGCACGACGCAAGTTCGATGTCGTGATCGTCGGGGCCGGTGGCTCCGGCATGCGTGCCTCGCTGCAACTGGCGCAGGCCGGCCTGTCGGTCGCGGTGCTGTCCAAGGTCTTCCCGACCCGCTCGCACACCGTGGCGGCGCAGGGGGGCATCGGGGCCTCGCTGGGCAACATGAGCGAGGACAACTGGCACTACCACTTCTACGACACCGTCAAGGGCTCCGATTGGCTGGGCGACCAGGACGCGATCGAGTTCATGTGCCGCGAGGCACCCAAGGTCGTGTACGAGCTCGAGCACTTCGGGATGCCGTTCGACCGCAACCCCGATGGCACCATCTACCAGCGCCCGTTCGGCGGCCACACCGCCAACTACGGCGAGAAGCCGGTGCAGCGCGCCTGCGCCGCGGCCGACCGCACCGGCCACGCGATGCTGCACACGCTGTACCAGCAGAACGTCAAGGCGCGCACCCAGTTCTTCGTCGAGTGGATGGCGCTGGACCTGATCCGCGACGCCGACGGCGACGTGCTGGGTGTCACCGCGCTCGAGATGGAAACCGGCGAGGTGCACATCCTCGAGGCCAAGGTCACGCTGTTCGCCACCGGTGGCGCGGGGCGCATCTATGCGGCCTCCACCAATGCCTTCATCAACACCGGTGACGGCCTGGGCATGGCCGCGCGCTCGGGCATCCCGCTCGAGGACATGGAGTTCTGGCAGTTCCACCCCACTGGCGTGGCCGGCGCGGGCGTGCTGCTGACAGAGGGCTGCCGCGGCGAGGGCGCGATCCTGCGCAACGTGAATGGCGAGCGTTTCATGGAACGTTACGCGCCCACGCTGAAGGACCTGGCCCCGCGCGACTTCGTCTCGCGCTGCATGGACCAGGAGATCAAGGAAGGTCGCGGCTGCGGTCCGAACAAGGACTACATCAACCTCGACATGACGCACCTGGGCGCCGAGACCATCATGAAGCGCCTGCCCAGCGTGTTCGAGATCGGCCACAACTTCGCCAACGTCGACATCACCAAGGAAGCCATTCCGGTGGTGCCGACCATTCACTACCAGATGGGCGGCATCCCGACCAACATCAACGGCCAGGTGGTGGCGCCGAAGGACGGCAACCCCAACAGCGTGGTGAATGGCTTCTATGCCGTGGGCGAGTGCTCGTGCGTCAGCGTGCACGGCGCCAACCGGCTGGGCACCAACTCGCTGCTCGACCTGCTGGTGTTCGGCAAGGCCGCCGGCAACCACATCGTCGAGGCGCTGGGCAAGGGTGCCCGTTCGCACAAGCCGCTGCCGGCCGACGCGGCCGATGCCTCGCTGGCGCGCATCGCACGCCTGGATTCGAGCACCGGTGGCGAATACGCGCAGGACGTGGCCAACGACCTGCGCAGCACCATGCAGAAGCACGCCGCGGTGTTCCGCACGCAAGAGCTGATGACCGCCGGCACGCATGCGGTGGCCAAGATCCGCGAGCGGGTGGCGGGCATCACGCTCAAGGACAAGAGCAAGGTGTTCAACACCGCCCGCATCGAGGCGCTGGAAGTCGAGAACCTGATCGAGGCGGCCCAGGCCACCATCGAGTCGGCGGCCGCCCGCCACGAGTGCCGCGGCGCCCACACGGTCAAGGACTACGAGCGCGGCGCTGACGACCCGCAGTTCCCGCTCGGCCGCAACGATGCCGAGTGGATGAAGCACACGCTGTGGTTCAGCCAGGGCAACCGCCTCGACTACAAGCCGGTTCAACTCAAGCCGCTGACGGTCGAGAGTGTGCCGCCGAAGGTTCGCACGTTCTAAGTTCAGGTCGCAGGAAACTCCCCACATGGCCAAGCGCACATTCCAGGTCTATCGCTACGACCCCGACAAGGACGACAAGCCGCGCATGCAGAGCCTCGAGGTCGAACTCGATGGCTCCGAGCGCATGCTGCTCGACGCCCTGATCAAGCTCAAGTCCGTCGATCCCACGTTGAGCTTCCGCCGTTCGTGCCGCGAAGGCGTCTGCGGATCGGACGCCATGAACATCAACGGCAAGAACGGTCTGGCCTGCCTGACCAACATGCGCGACCTGCCGGGCACGGTGGTGCTCAGGCCGCTGCCCGGGCTGCCGGTGATCCGCGACCTGATCGTGGACATGACGCAGTTC
>Ga0268298_10002716_pt1 | contig 19003 bp, 15 predicted proteins | sample WWTPWeurt_MetaG_FD_194462 | JGI IMG/M metagenome (GOLD analysis project Ga0268298, IMG submission 194462) | Activated sludge microbial communities from WWTP in Nijmegen, Gelderland, Netherland - WWTP Weurt | ecosystem: Engineered > WWTP > Aerobic digester > Activated sludge | place...
TAAATCTCTTTCGCGCCGACAAATCCCGCGCCATCAGCCTCCCCAGAAAACTCAAGACCGCTGCCTACAACCCCGCTCATCTCGCTACCGCTTAGCATCTCAAGGAGATTTGATGCTCCAGCCCTGGAGATGTTCGCCATCCTCCTTCCGGTTTACCCACAAGCCGCTATAATCGCTTGCTTGAATTTTCGCAGACTGAGGTAATGAGCATGGCCGAGCAACATTCTTCCAAGGGCATCATGGTCGCCACCATCATCGTGGCCATTGTCCTGACTGCCGTCGTTGTTCCCTTCTCCAAGAAGGGCGAGAAGTCCGCTGCCGATGCCGGTGGTGCCGACCAGGCGGATAGCCGCATCCAGTCGGTTGCCAGATTCGAACTGGCCAAGGCCACACCCGCCGCAGCAACCGGCCCGAAGGATGGTGCCACCGTCTATAACTCAGTCTGTGGCGCTTGCCACGGCACCGGCGTCGCCGGTGCCCCCAAGGCGGGCGACAAGGCTGCCTGGGCGCCGCGCATTGCTCAAGGCAACGACACCCTCTACAAGAACGCAATCGCCGGCAAGAACGCCATGCCGCCGAAGGGTGGGGCAGCCGACTTGTCCGATGACGAGATCAAGGGTGCGGTCAATCACCTGGTGGGCCTGTCCAAGTAGTCCACAAGAAATGTGGAACGGGAGGCCGCGGCCTCCCTTTTTCGTTGACGGAACAAGAGCGCCTCGTGGGCGCCCTGCTCAAAGCAACTTCCGGATGGCAGCGTCAGGTCGTTGCAAGGAGATTTACTTCTTCATCGGTTCGGCCGCCTTGGCCGCCTCTGCCTTCGGCGCTTCGGCGGCGGGGGCCGCTGTTGTGGTTGGCGCAGCTTTCGTGACCGTCTTGGCATGCTTCTGCTCGCCGCCGTTGGTGGGTGCCTTCACCTCAGGTGCGGCAACAGCGGGTTTGGCCTCGGGCGCCTTGGCTTCTGGCTTTGGCGCTTCGGTCTTGACGACGGTAGCCGGGGTGGCGGCGGGTTTGACTTCCGGAGCCGGCTTGATGTCCGCAGCGTGAGCGATACCGAAAGCGGCGGCCAGGACGAGGGTGATCAGTTGCTTGGTCATTTTCAATCTCCTTGAGTGATTTATTCGGTTGTTTCATCGGGCTTTGCAAAATCGCGCTGCCTTGTGCCGAATAACGCGGACGGTTGTCGCCGCGATGTCACAAGAAGAGTACCCGCGTGTGACCGGCTGTGACCCAGTTGCTACCGCTTGTTGCCAGCGAGCAAGGCTTTCATGGCGTCAAGCCGGGCATTGCCGGTCGCTTTGTCGGGTGGCGCGTTGTCCTTGCCGCCGCAGAAGCGGATGTCCTCCTTGCCCATTTCAGCGATGAAGCGCGAGGGTTCGCTGGGAATGAAGTCGCGCATCTGTTTGCGGCGCTCGCAGTAGGACAGGTGCAGAGAGCGTTGAGCGCGGGTGATGCCGACGTACATCAGTCGGCGTTCCTCTTCCAATTTGGCCGGCGCGAGCGACTCGCGGTGCGGCAGGATGCCCTCCTCGATGCCGACCAGGAAGACATGCCTGTATTCCAGGCCCTTGGCCGCATGCAGCGTGGACAGCTGCACCGTATCGGCATCGTCGCTGTTCTGTTTGTCGAGCAGGTTGATCAAGGCGATGCTCTGGCTGAGGTCGATCAACGTCTTGCCGTCTTCTTCGCCTTTCTTGCTGAGCCATTCAGCAAATTCGCAGACGTTGCCCCAGCGCGTCTGGGCGACCCGACGTTCTTCGTGATCGTAGAGATGGGTTTCGTAATCAATCGCCTTCAGCAGGTTGGGCAGAACCCGCTGCGCTGGCTCGTGCCCGGCTCGTTGCTGCAAGCAGCCGATAAACCTGCAGAACTCAAGTAGCGCATCCAGTTGCCGTGTCTGCACCCGATGGGCAAAGCCCTCCTCGCCGGCAGCATGGTACAGCGACCCGTGGCGCTCGCCGGCGTACTGGCCAAGGACCTGCAATGTCGCCGCGCCAATGCCACGCTTGGGCGTCGTCGCGGCGCGGATGAAGGCCGGGTCATCGTCCGTGTTGGCCAGTAGCCGCAGGTAGGCGGTGATGTCCTTGATTTCGGCCTTGTCGAAGAAGGACTGTCCGCCGGACAGACGGTAAGGAATCTTCTGGTTGCGCAACTGGGTCTCGAGCAGGCGCGCCTGATGGTTCGAACGGTAAAGGATGGCGTAGTCCCTGAAACTGCCGCGGTGTTCAAACCGGTGCGCCTGCAGTTTCATGGCTACGCCTTCGGCCTCGGCCTCGTTGTCCCTGCAGGCGGTAACGGTGATCTGGTCGCCATGCCCCAGTTCGGACCACAACTGCTTGTCGAACAGCTTCTCGTTGTGGGCAATGATGTTGTTGGCTGCCTTGAGAATTCTTGCGGTCGACCGGTAATTCTGCTCGAGTTTGATGATCTTCAGCGCCGGAAACTCGGCTGGCAGCTTCTTCAGGTTGTCGATGTCGGCGCCGCGCCAGCCATAAATTGCCTGATCGTCATCACCCACTGCCGTGAACTGGGCGCGGATACCGGTCAGCAGCTTGAGCAACTGGTACTGGCCGGCATTGGTGTCCTGATATTCGTCGACCAGCAGGTAGCGCAGGCGGTTCTGCCATTTCTCGGCAATTTCCGGATACTGGTTGAATAGCTTGACCGGGAGAGCGATCAGGTCATCGAAGTCCACTGCCTGATAAGCCTTCAGGGTGGCCTCGTAGGAGTGGAACGCCTGCGCGGCCCGTGCTTCATGTTCGTTGGTTGTGAGTCGTTGAGCGGCCTCGGGTGTTACCAGCGCATTCTTCCAGTTCGAAATGATGGCCTGCAGGTGGCGCAGTGTCCCTTTGTCGACAGTTCTGGCGACATCGCCGATGACGCCGGCGCAGTCGGCTGCATCGAAAATCGAGAAGCGAGGCTTGTAGCCCAGCGCCTTGGCCTCCTCACGCAGGATGCGCGCACCGAGCGAGTGGAAGGTTGAAATCTGTATATCCTCGGCCATCGACCGCGACAGCAGCTTGCCGACCCGGTCCAGCATCTCCTTGGCGGCCTTGTTGGTGAAGGTGATGGCTGCCACGTTGCGCGGCTGGAATCCACAATCCTGGATGAGATAGGCGATCTTCTGGGTGATGACCCGGGTCTTTCCCGAGCCGGCGCCGGCCAGTACCAGCAGGGGACCGTCAAGGTAGTGGATTGCTTCGCGTTGCTGGGGATTGAGGCCGGACATGGGTGGGAATCCGCAAGGGATACCATGGAAACAACTACTGGCACCTGTACCGCCACCGGCAAAGCCGGTGACACAAAAGAATCGCCCCGGAGGTCCGGGGCGCAGTGACAACACGGGGTGAATCAGACTCAGGCGGTTCCGGGCCCTGTCCCGCGATGCGGAATGAAGGTCAGACGATGTCGAGGTGACCAATACCGCTGGTCAGGTCACGGTCCTTGGACTCCTTTCCGTACAGCTTGATCTGCAGGCGCAGGTCATTCAGCGAATCCGCGTTGCGCAAGGCATCCTCGTAGGTGATCTTGCCTGCCTCATAGAGCGCGAAAAGCGACTGGTCGAACGTCTGCATGCCCAGTTCACGCGATTTCTTCATGACCTCCTTGATTTCGCTTACTTCACCCTTGAAGATGAGGTCGGAAATCAGCGGCGAGTTGAGCATGACTTCGATCGCTGGCACGCGTCCCTTGCCGTCTTTCTTGGCGATCAGGCGCTGCGACACCATGGCTCGAAGGTTGAGCGAGAGGTCCATCAGCAATTGTGAACGCCGGTCTTCAGGGAAGAAATTGATGATGCGGTCGATGGCCGTGTTGGTGCTGTTGGCGTGCAGGGTCGCCAACGCGAGGTGACCGGTTTCGGCAAAGGCGATGGCGTAGTCCATCGTGTCGCGGTCCCGGATTTCACCCATCAGGATGACATCGGGCGCCTGACGCAGCGTGTTCTTCAGGGCCGGCTTCCAGTCGTCCGTATCGACGCCGATCTCGCGTTGCGTGACGATGCAGTTCTTGTGCTCGTGAACATATTCAATCGGATCCTCGACCGTGATGATATGGCCGAAGCTGTTCTCGTTGCGGTAATCGACGAGGGCGGCCAGCGATGTCGTCTTGCCGGTGCCGGTACCGCCGACGAAGATGACGAGACCAAGCTTGGTCATCGCGACGTCCTTGAGGACTGGCGGCAGACCCAGCTCATCGAGTGTCGGAATGCTCTGGTTGATCATGCGGCAGACGACGCCGACGCGCCCCTGCTGAATGAAGGTGTTGACCCGGAAGCGGCCGATGCCGGCCGGAGAAATGGCAAAGTTGCATTCCTTGGTCGCCTCGAATTCCGCCGCCTGGCGGTCGTTCATGATGGAACGCGCAAGTTCTGACGTGTGCGCCGGCGTCAGTATCTGGTTGGAAACTGGCATGATCTTGCCGTCCACCTTGATTGCGGGCGGAAAGTTTGCCGTGATGAATAGGTCGGACCCCTTTTTCTGCACCATCAGGCGCAGGAGGTCATGCATGAACTTCATTGCCTGGTCACGTTCCATAACTTTTCCTCTTTACCTGATTCTTAAGGGCTCAGCCGGGGAAGGTGTCTTTGTTGGTTGCGCGAGCCTTGGCCTCGGCATTGGACACCACGTTGCGCCGTACCAGTTCGAGCAGATTCTGGTCCAGTGTCTGCATTCCGAAATTCTGACCGGTCTGGATCGCCGAGTACATCTGCGCCACCTTGTTTTCCCGAATCAGGTTGCGGATGGCGGGCGTGCCAATCATGATTTCATGGGCGGCGACACGACCATTGCCATCCTTGGTCTTGAGCAGTGTTTGTGAAATGACGGCGCGCAGCGACTCGGAAAGCATCGAGCGGACCATTTCCTTTTCTGCAGCCGGGAAGACGTCCACGATCCGGTCGATGGTCTTGGCCGCCGACGAGGTGTGCAACGTGGCAAACACCAGGTGGCCGGTCTCCGCTGCCGTCAACGCCAGGCGGATGGTTTCCAGATCGCGCATCTCGCCGACCAGGATTACGTCAGGATCCTCGCGCAGTGCGGAACGCAACGCGTTGGCGAAAGACAGCGTATGCGGCCCGACCTCGCGTTGATTGATCAGGCACTTCTTGGATTCGTGGACGAATTCGATCGGATCCTCGACGGTCAGTATATGGGCATATTCGAGTTCGTTGACGTGATTGACCATTGCCGCCAGCGTGGTCGATTTGCCCGAACCCGTCGGCCCGGTCACCAGCACGATGCCGCGCGGATATTCCGAAATGTCCTTGAAGATCTTTGGGCAGTTGAGATCGTCAAGTGACAGGATCTTCGAAGGAATAGTCCGGAATGCCGCCCCAGCTCCTCGCTGTTGGTTGAACGCGTTGACGCGAAAACGCGCCAGGTTGGGAATCTCAAAGGAAAAATCGCACTCCAGCGTCTCTTCGTAAGTCTTGCGCTGGGTATCGTTCATGATGTCGTACACCATGCTGTGGACGTCCTTGTGCTCCATCGCCGGCAGGTTGATGCGGCGCACATCGCCATGGACGCGGATCATCGGGGGCACACCTGCCGAAAGGTGAAGGTCGGAAGCCTTGTTCTTGACTCCAAAGGCCAGCAGTTCTGTGATGTCCATACGGATCGTCCTTAGGGCACGTGTATACTGAAAACAGAAGGAATTCCAAACAATTATGAGCGCAATTGTGTCCAACCTGCAAGCAGTCAGAGAACGTATCGCCAAGGCGGCAAGCGAGGCTGGTCGCTCGCCGCAGGAAATAAGGCTTCTCGCGGTCAGCAAGACTTGGCCGGTGGACTGCGTAATTGACGCAAGCAGAGCAGGGCAGCAGCTTTTTGGCGAAAACTACGTCCAGGAAGGTGTTGCCAAGGTCCTCGCGGCAAGCGGCCTGAATCTTGAGTGGCATTTCATCGGCCCATTGCAAACCAACAAGACGAGACTGGTCGCCGAACACTTTTCCTGGGTACATTCGATCGACCGTCTGAAACTCGCCGAACGACTTTCCGCGCAGCGTCGGGACGCGTTGCCGCCACTCTCTGTCTGCGTTCAGGTCAATGTCTCTGGCGAAGCCAGCAAGCGCGGGTGCACACCCAGCGATGCATTGGGACTGTGTCAGGCAATCGCTGCCCTGCCGCGTCTTGCGTTGCGTGGGCTGATGGCGATCCCTGAAGCGGCGCACGATTTCGCAGCCCAGCGTGTGCCATTTCGTCAGGTGCGGCAGCTCCGCGAGCAAATTCGTGATGCCGGGGTGCCACTCGATACCCTTTCGATGGGCATGTCCCACGATCTTGAAGCGGCTGTTGCCGAAGGTGCGACGATTGTCCGCATTGGCACGGCCATCTTTGGTGAGAGAGACAACGCATGAAAATTACCTTCCTTGGCGGTGGCAACATGGCGAACGCGCTGATTGGCGGCATGTTGAAACAGGGGTTTGCGGCTGCCGATATCAGTGTTGTCGACCCGAGTGCCGATGCCCGCGTCAGTCTCGCTGCGACTTGCGCGGTCAACTGCGTGGAATCGGCCGAAATGCTTTCCGGAGTCGGCGATCTGCTGGTGCTGGCAGTCAAGCCGCAGCAGATGAAGGAGGCCGTCGTCCCGCTGGTTGGCCGACTGGGCGATGCTGTTGTCGTGAGCATCGCTGCCGGACTCGATATGGCAACGCTTTCACGCTGGTTGGGCGGGCACCGCAGGATCGTTCGCTGCATGCCGAATACTCCGGCGCTGATCGGCGTTGGCATGACCGGGTTGTGCGCGCTGCCGGAAGTCAGTGACGATGAACGTGCCGCCGCGGACCGGGTGCTGCGCTCGGTCGGCACGACCGTCTGGATTGCCGACGAGGACAGGATGGACGCCGTCACTGCGCTCTCCGGCAGCGGCCCAGCCTACGTCTTCATGTTCATCGAGGCTCTGGAGCAGGCCGCCGCCGATCTCGGCTTCACTCCGGAGCAGGGCCGCCAACTGGCGATCGGGACGGTTCAGGGCGCCGCGGCTCTCGCCGCGCAATCCGCCGAACCGGCTTCGGTGTTGCGCGAGCGCGTTACGTCCAAGGGCGGGACCACCGAAGCCGCGTTGGGCATCATGACCAAAATGGGCGTCGGGGAAGGTATCGTCGCAGGCGTCAAGGCAGCCGAAACGCGTGGCCGCGAACTGGGCAAATTGCTGGGAGTCATCTGATGCACATTCTGGTTTTTCTCATCGACGCCGTCGTGAGCTTTTTCTGCACGTTGTTCCTGCTGCGCTTCACGATGCAGGCAACGCGAGTCTCGTTCTCCGGACAATTTGGCGATTTCGTGGTCAAGTTGACCAATTGGGCGGTCAAGCCATTGCGCCGCGTGGTGCCGGGCCTTGGGGGAATGGACCTGGCCAGCCTGGTTGCAGCCCTTGGTCTGCAACTTCTGCTGGCAGCGCTCATGGTTGGTCTTTCCGGTCCATCTGTTACGGCGGATGGCGGGACGATTGCGCTCATGGCAGTGTGGTTTGCCCTGCGCACACTGCTGCGTCTGACGGTCTATATCCTGATCGGTGCGCTGATCTTGCAAGCCGTGCTGTCGTGGATCAACCCCTACTCGCCACTGTCCTTGCCTGCCCAGCAATTGACCCGGCCATTTCTCGATCCGATCCGGCGCTTTGTGCCGACAATCTCCGGCATCGATCTGTCGCCGCTGGTTGCGATTCTTTTGCTGCAAGCGCTGTTGATGCTCTTGTGAGTGAGTGGCTGCGCGTCGCAGGCGATGACTGCCTTGCGTTGACTCTTCATGTTCAGCCCGGTGCCAGGAAGACAGAGTTCGCCGGCATGCACGGCGATGCGCTGAAGGTTCGCCTGGCCGCACCCCCCGTGGATGGGAAGGCCAACATGGTTCTCCTCAGGTTTGTGGCAGATGCGCTGAAGCTGCCTGCTGCAGCGATCATTCTGAAAAGCGGCCACACCTCACGGCGCAAGGTTCTGGAAGTCCGCGGGGCGACTCGCGAAAACGTCGCCGGTTTGGTTCAGCCTTCGTAAACCACGCGGCCATCAACCAGCGTCACCATAACCCTGCCGGTCATGATGCAGCCGGTCCACGGTGAGTTCTTGCCCCGGCTCTTCAATAGTTCGGGCGTCAGTTGCCAGGTTGCGCCAGGATCGAAAATGCAGATGTCGGCAACGCTGCCCAGGGATAACTGGCCACTCGCCAAGCCCAGTACGTCGGCCGGTGCCGAGGTGATTCGTGCCAACGCCGCAGGCAGATCAACACCAGCAACTGCAGCCCATTTCAGGGTCAGCGGCAACAGTACTTCAAGGCCGGTTGCACCCGGGCTCGCTTCACCGAAAGGAAGCAGTTTGTCGTCGGCACCGAGCGGGGTGTGATCGGAGCAGATTGCCGCCAAGCCGGACGCTGCAGCGCGCGACAGCGCCTGGCAGTCGCTCTGGGCGCGTAGTGGCGGAGAGAAGCGGGCGTGCGGGTCGAAGAAGCCGATGTCGTCTTCGGTAAGCAGCAGGTGGTGGACGCCCACGTCGCAGGTGATGGGTAGCCCTTCGTCTCGGGCCGCACTGACCAGTGCAACGCCTGACGCGGACGAAAGGCGCGTCAGGTGAATGCGACAGCCGGTGTCCCGAACCAGTTGCAATATGGTGGCGATGGCGATCGTCTCGGCGGCGACTGGAATGCCCGCCAGCCCCAGTCGGCTTGCGACTTCTCCTTCGTGGGCGATGCCGTTGCGCGACAGCCAGTAATCCTGTGCTTGCAGCCAGACCGCAAATCCGAAAGTTGTGGCATATTCCAAGGCACGCAGCAGGGCTTCGGTATCGACGAGTGGAACCTGAGCCTGCGAAAAAGCGACGCAACCGGCCTTCTTCAAGCCGGCCAGTTCGGACAGATGCTCCCCGCGCAGACCGACGGTCAGCGCGCCGAGCGGCAGCACTCGAGCCATGCCGATTTCCTTCCCGCGGTGGATCAGGCGATCCGCCAGTTCCGGTTCATCAAGGGGAGGGGTGGCATCGGGCGGGACCACGACGGAAGTCACGCCGCCCGCCACGGCAGCGGCCAGCTCGGCTTCGATGCTGTTCAGACGCGCGCTCAGGTCGATCAGCCCGGGGCAGACTATGCAGCCGCTGGCGTCGATGGTGCGCTCGGCAGCGAAGCTGGCCGGCGCTTGACCCAATCCGGTGACCCTGCCTTCGCCGATAAACAGCGACATGTCGCGGTCGACCCCGTTTTTCGGGTCAATTACGCGGCCGTTGCGAATCTCGATGTTCATGTTAGTTCCCCGCAACGATGCTCATGACGGCCATGCGCACGGCAATGCCAAAAGTGACCTGGGGCAGGATCACGGCCTGCGGTCCGTCAGCCACTTCCGAGTGAATCTCGACGCCGCGGTTCATCGGCCCCGGGTGCATGACGATGGCGTCGGGCTTGGCGAGCGCCAGTTTCTGCGGCGTCAGGCCGTAATGGCGGAAGTATTCGCCGGCCGACGGCAGCAATGCTCCAGTCATGCGCTCGTTTTGCAGACGCAGCATGATGATGACGTCGCAATCCTTCAAACCCTCATTCATGTCGTGGAAGACCTGCACGCCGAGCTTGTCCAGGTGCTTGGGTAGCAGCGTCTCCGGTCCGATGGCGCGAACCTCTGGCACACCCAGTGTAGTCAGTGCCTGGATGTCCGAGCGCGCGACGCGCGAATGCAGGATGTCGCCGACGACGGCGACCCGCAACTGCGTGAAGTCCTTCTTGTAGTGACGAATCGTATACATGTCGAGCAGCCCCTGCGTCGGGTGCGCATGGCGCCCGTCGCCGGCATTGATGACATGGACGTCGTCACGGCCGATGCGTTGCAGATGCTCGGCGATCAGGTAGGGCGCGCCACTTGACGCATGACGCACGACAAAGAGATCGGCATGCATGGCGCACAGGTTGTCGATGGTGTCGAGCAGCGTCTCACCCTTGGCGGTCGACGACCGGTTGATATCGAGATTGATGACATCTGCCGAGAGTCTCTTGGCGGCAATTTCGAAGGTCGTCCGCGTCCGCGTCGAATTTTCGAAAAACAGGTTGAAGACGCTCTTCCCGCGTAGCACGGGCACCTTCTTCACATCGCGCGCCGAGACTTCCATGAAGGATTCGGCGGTGTCGAGAATCTGCGCGATGACGTGTGGCGGCAGGCCCTCGATGGACAACAAATGGATCAGTTCGCCATTCCTGTTCAACTGTGGGCTATGCATTCTCCAGCCCCCATGAAAGCCGGCCGTCATCCAGCTTGCACAGTTCGAGGGTTTCGCCGTCACTCAACGGCACCTCCCAGATGCAGTAGGCGGCACCGATCGGCAGTTCCCGCCCCCCCCGGTCGGCCAGCACCGCTAGCGTGACCGAAGCCGGGCGGCCATAGTCGAACAGCTCGTTCAGCGCGGCGCGGGTGGTTCGCCCGGTGTACAGCACATCGTCGACCAGGATCAGGTGGCGGCCTTCGACATCGAACGGGATAAGCGTCGGCTTCACCTGCGGACGCAGTCCCTTCTCGGAAAAATCGTCGCGATAGAAGGAGACATCGATCAGCCCGATATCCTCGGGCAGGCCTAGGAGTTCCTTGAGGCGCTCGGCGATCCAGGCGCCGCCGCTGAAGATGCCGATCAGCGCCGGCCGTCTGTGCAGATGCGGACGGATCAGGTCGGCCAGTTGGCGACATTGGGTCTCGGCGTCAGGCAGAGGATTGGGCAGGGGCGGCATCGTGGGAACTTTCGAACCAGGTTTGTAGGATGAGCTGGGCCGCCACCGCATCGAGCAGCGGTCTGGCGGACTTGCTGTTGTGGCCGGCTTCGCGGAGTCTGGCTTCGGCATCGAGCGAAGTCATGTGCTCGTCGGCCAGACCGACCGGAAGATTGAAACGGCGACGCAAGCGCTCGGCAAATTTCTTGGCGAGTCGGGTCATTTCGTGCGGCGTGCCATCGGCGTGGGTTGGCAGCCCGACTACCAGTTGAACCGGCCGCCATTCGGCAACCAGCTTGCCGATGGCGGCGAAGCGGTCATCGTTCGATTCGGCGTGGATCACGGTCAACGGATGAGCGTTGCCGAGCAGGGTTTCCCCGGTTGCAACCCCGATGCGCTTTTCGCCGAAATCGAAGGCCAGCACGGTGCCTTCAGGCATGCCCGGCGACGCCGGAAAGCTGTGCGAAACTGATACCAAGCTTCTGCATCGCGGCCGGCAAGCGTTCCTCCGGGGGCAGATCGAACAGGATGCTGCTCTTGGCCGGTACGGTCAGCCATGAATTCTGGGCCAGTTCGTCTTCGAGTTGCCCTGCCTCCCAGCCCGAGTAACCGAGCGTGACGATGATCTCGGAAGGAAGCCCCACGCTCCCTACCGAAGCCAGTACGTCACGCGAACTGGTCAGACCAACCTCGCCATTGACGGCCAGTGTTGATTGCCACTGGCCGACCGGGCGATGCAACACGAATCCGCGGTCCAATTGGACCGGTCCACCGAAGTAGACAGGCAGATTGGTCAGGCTTTCCGCATCCAGCTTGATGTCGATCTTGTCGAACAGGCCGGCCAGGTTCATGTCGATCGGCCGGTTAACGATAATCCCCAAGGCCCCGTTCAAAGTGTGTTCGCAGATATACACAAGGGCATGGGAGAAATACATATCCTCCAGGTTCGGCATGGCGATCAGAAAGTTATCGGTAAGGTTGACGCTGTTCATGCTGGAATTCTAATCGTCGTCGGGGTACAAACCAACCATGAAGATAGAAAAAGCACTTGTCTGGTTCCGCCGCGATCTGCGCGATCACGACCACGCAGCCTTGAGTGCAGCGCTCGCCGAGGCTGGCGAGGTCTATTGTGCATTCGTTTTCGACCGCGAAATTCTTGACGCATTGCCGTCGAAAAACGACCGCCGCGTGCATTTCATCCGAGAATCGCTGTGCGAACTCGACGCTGCGCTGCGTTCGCGGGGCGGCGGGTTGATCGTGCGCCATGGCCGAGCAACCGAAAAAATTCCTGAGCTTGCCTGTGAACTTGGCGTGTCTGCCGTGTATGCAAATCGCGATTACGAGCCGATGGCCAAGCAGCGCGACACTGCGATCCGGACGAGCTTACGCGATGCCGGGATTGAATTCTACAGCCCCAAGGATCAGACCATCTTCGACCAAAACGAGGTTTTGAGCTTGGCCGGCAAACCGTTTTCGGTTTTCACGCCCTACAAAAATGCCTGGTTGAAACGGTTGACCGCAGCAGACTGTGCCGCTTGGCACTGTCAGGGCGCCTTGGCTGGGCAGGAGTATGCAGAAGTGCCCAGCCTGGAGGAAATCGGCTTCGCCAGCACCGACCTGACTGAACTCGGCATTCAGCCGGGGATGTCAGGCGCACGCGCCCTTTGGGATGAGTTCCGTGAGGAGCGGATCGCGCATTATGGCGCGATGCGTGATTTCCCTGCTGTGAAAGGCGTTTCATGCCTCTCGGTGCATTTGCGCTTCGGGACGATCAGCATCCGCGAACTAGTCCGCACCGCTCGCCAAAAGAATGCGGATGCCTGGCTCAGCGAGCTGATCTGGCGTGACTTCTATTTCATGATCCTCGACCGCTTTCCGCATGTGATTGGTCATGCCTTCAAGTCCGAATACGATGCCATTCGCTGGGCAGACTGGCCCAAAGGTCTGGCAGCCTGGCGGGAAGGTCGCACCGGCTACCCGCTGGTCGATGCCGCCATGCGCCAATTGAAGCACTGCGGCTGGATGCACAATCGCCTGCGCATGGTCGCCGCTTCCTTCCTGATCAAGGATCTCGGCATCGACTGGCGACTGGGTGAAAAGTATTTCGCCGAGCAACTGATCGACTTCGACCTTTCGGCCAACAACGGCGGCTGGCAATGGGTTGCCTCCACTGGTTGCGACGCCCAGCCGTATTTTCGGATATTCAATCCAGTCACCCAATCCGAACGGTTCGATCCCGACGGCCGCTTCATCCGTCGCCACGTGCCGGAACTGGCCAGTCTATCGAACACGCAGATTCACAGTCCGTGGCTGATGCGGAGCAGCGAGCAGGCGGCGGTCGGCGTCATCATTGGCCGCGACTATCCGATGCCGATAGTCGAACATGCACGGGCCAGAGCGGAAACCCTGGCCCGCTACTCGGCAATCAGGTAGCCGGCCTGGCCTTGACATAGCCGGCAATCAAGGCCAGCAGTTCGTCCTCGTCATAAGGCTTGCCGAGGTAATGGCTGGCGCCGATTTCGAGCGCGTGGCGGCGATGCTTCGCAGCGGTACGCGACGTGATCATGATGATTGGCAGGTCGCTGAACCGCTTGTCGGCGCGAATGTTGCGTACGAGGTCGAATCCGTCCATACGCGGCATTTCGATGTCGGAAACCACGACGTCAGGTACCATCTCAAGCAATTGTTCGAGCGCGTCGACGCCATCCTTCGCCAGCACGACGTGATAGCCAGCGCGGGCAAGCAGACGACTGGTGATCTTGCGCACGGTCAGCGAATCGTCGACGATCATGACGGTCGGCAACGCGGCAACGACTTCGACAACCGGCGCCTCAGGCAGTGGAACCGAACTCTGGGCGCTTGCTGCGGGCGGGCGACTGGCCAGCGCGACCGGGTTGAGAATCAGCACGACCTGGCCATCGCCAAGGACAGTAGCGCCGGCTATGCCGACAATCCGGGAAAGCTGGGCCCCGATATTCTTGACGACGACTTCCTGATTGCCCCTGAGTTCGTCAACCTGCACAGCTACACGTTGTGATCCGGAACGCAGCAAGAGGATCCAGTACTGGCGCTGGGTCTCTGGCACCGCTGCGGAATCGCCCAACAAGTGGGGCAGGTAATGGAACGGGTAGATTCTTTCCTGCCATTGCACTTCACCCCGGGCGCCAATCTCGCCGAGTGCTTCCTGCTTGAGGTTGAGAACCTGCTCGATCATTGTCGATGGAACGGCATACAGATTCGTTCCCGCACGTATCAGCAGTGTCTGGGTGACCGCCAGCGTAAGTGGCAAGTAGATACGGAACGTGGTTCCGTGTCCTAACCGCGAAACGATTTCAATACGCCCGCCAAGTTCGGCGACTTCGGTCTTGACCACATCCATGCCGACTCCGCGACCGGCAAGCTGGTTGACCTCTCCGGCTGTCGAGAACCCCGGGAGGAAAATCAAATCGTAGAGGCGTGCTTCGTCAACTTCCTGGTCCGGCTCAAGCAGGCCCTGGGCTTCCGCGCGCGTACGGATACGCTCTTTACTGAGTCCGCGACCATCGTCGGCCATCGAAAGGATGATTTCGTTTCCTTCCTGGGCCAGCGTGACCGTGATCTCGGCAATTTCCGGCTTGCCCGCCTCGATCCGTTCGGCGCGCGTCTCGACCCCATGGGCCACAGCATTGCGCAACATGTGTTCGAGCGGCGCCATCATCTTGTCGAGCACCGAGCGGTCGAGTTCCACCTGCCCACCAACGATATCCAGATTGGCGCGCTTGCCGAGTTCCTTGGAGGTCTGGCGAACGATGCGGAACAACCGTTCAGCCTGGCTGGCGAAAGGCATCATGCGGACGCTCATCAACTCTTGCTGCAGCCCGCGATTCAGACGTGCCTGCGCGACGATGGCGGCATTGGCATCATCAAGGTTCCTGAGCAGGTTCTGCTGTACGGTCGCCACGTCGTTGACCGACTCCGCCATGAACCGCGTCAGTTCCTGGAAGCGCGTGAAACGGTCCAGTTCGAGCGGGTCGAAGTTCTCTTGGCCGTCGTGGGTCTGGGCGATGCGCGCCTGAATCTGACCTTCGGCCTGGATTTCGATTTCGCGCAACTGCCGACGCAATCGGATGACATTCTCAGTGAGATCCAGGAGTGACCCCTTGAGGCTGCGCATTTCGCCTTCGATCCGCGCCCGGGCGATGGAAAGTTCACCGGCCTCGTTGACCAACCGGTCTATCAGGTCCGCCTTGACGCGCAGAGTCGCGCGCGCAGTACCGGCCTCGACGTCCTGTTCGCGATCGATGACCCGATGCGAGGGCGCGCCCTTGATCGTCTCCCCTGGACCTTCGCGGGGGGACAAATCGGTAGCCTCGATTGTTCCACTTCCCCCATTCCGCAAGCGCCCTGTCGCCTGAGCCAGCAAATCGCAGCTGTTCTCGATTTCATCGATGAATGCGGGAGTCGCTGCCTCTGCATGCAGGATGTGTTCGACACGCGATTCCAGTTGATGGGTAAACTCACCCAGGGTCATCACACCCGCCATCCGCGCATTGCCCTTGAAGCTGTGCAGCAGTCGGGCGATGGCATGCGGTTGCGCATCACTCGCCGGATTACCACGCCACAGGCGCAGCTGAACAGTCAGTTCGCTCAGCTGATCCTGGGCTTCTTCAAGGAAGATCGGTAGCAACTGCTCATCGAGGTCGTCCAGTAGCGGGATGACCGGAACAACCGTTGATTGCGCGGTGGCCTGCAAAGCTGGCGACAGACTCGGCTCGAGCCTGCTAGCTGTCTCCCCTGCAGCGGTGTCGGGTTCGACTGCTGCGGGCTCGGCTTGCAAGTCGTGCAGGTAAACGTCCTCAAGTGCGCCAATCAAATGGGTTTGCTCTGCTGGCGCTTCCTGCCGTGCCAGCCCCTCGAACATGCTCTCGAGGGTGATGATGGCTTGGCGGACCGTTTCAAGTCCCTCGATGCTTTCCGGGCGACCCGAGTTGTCGCGGCGCAACAATGCACGCTCAAGCCCCGTCGCAAGATGGTGTAGCGGCATCAGACCAACGGTGGCGGCAATGCCACCCAGAGTGTGGGCAGCTCGCGTCATGTCGAACGCCGTCGGGGCGGCGGGGTTGGCCTCCAGGGCTGCATGGCCGGACACCAGAGTCTCAAGATGTCCGTGTGCTTCTTCACAGAAGACATCGTATAGAGTCGGCGCCGGGGCTCGGGTCTCGATATCTCGCGGAACGTCGGCAACCTCATCTGCGAGAAGGTCGGAAAAGGCCTCAGCCATGTCATTCGGCGACTCTTCACTTACCGCGAATTCGGCCGGGAAGTCCTCAGCGGGCAGTTCGGCGGGCTCATCGAAGCAGAACTCGGTGGCCAGGAACTCCTCGCCCCCGAAAGCCGCGGTCGGTTCAGGTTCGGCCACCCAGTCCGGGGCAATCGCCAGATCGGCTGTAACAGTGGGGGACTCGACGGTGCCGATAGCCGCCTCCTTCGGTACTGGCAACCGCGGTTCATCGCCCCGCAACAGCTCGGCAAGAGCGACTAGTGCCCTTGGGTCGGGTGTGGGCTGGTTGCCCTGCTCGAGCGCTTCAACCCAGCGCGAGAACAGTCGGTGGGCGTCGGCGATCAAATCCAGCAGATCAGGTGTAACCGCTTTGTCCTGGCGCATCCACATATTGAGGGTCTGTTCGAGAGCCCAGGCCGTCTCTCCCAATTCCACCAGCCCGACCATGCGGCCGCTGCCCTTCAGTGTATGTGCCGAACGGCGGATTGTCGTCAGCGCCTCGTTGTCACTCGGATTAGCCACAAGCAGCGCTGCGTGTCTGCCAATTGTCGCCAGGACCTCGCCAGCTTCCTCAAGAAAAATTGCCAGAAGTTCGGCGTCGATCGCCTCGTGGCTGGATTGAGCAAGCTCGAGCGTTTCCGCGGAAGGCGCTGCTGCGTCCACCGGAGTCGCCACCAACGACGAGACTGCGGTGTCGATCTCGGGCCGAAAAGCATCCCCGCTGGCAAGTGCTTTTAGAACCGTCTTCGCAGTGTCCCCAAGTTCGGGATTCGCCAGCAGATCGGCATCCTTCTGCAGTGATTCCAGATTCCGCTTCAGTTCGGTGCGAACCCGTTCGTCGCCAGGTGCGTCCTTGAACGCTTCGAACAGGGACTGGGTTTCCTGCTTGTGCTGTTCGAGCTGGGACTCGACACTTGGCAGGGCCAACAGATCTTCTGCAGTCTGTTCAGCTGCCGGGGGCAGCGGCGTTCCATGCAGCCGCTGCAGGAAGACGTCAAAATCAGCATCGCCGTGCTGCAGCGTATCAACGAAAAAACCAAGCATCGACAGTTGCTGCGCCACGGACTCGAAGTCGCTGGCCAGCGGCGTGTAGTCAGGACGGGCAAATGCCTGAATCTGAACCGCGCAACCTTGCACTAGGGTGACGGCCGACATGTGCCCAAGCATGGCGAGCGCACCGGCTATCTGCTTGACCGGGGAATCGAGCGCCGCAAGGTCGTGCTTCTTTTCGGGATTTCTGAAAAATCCGTCAAGTGCCTGTTCCACCTGGGCCAGATTGCTCTGAATTTCGCGGGCAACTTGTCCGACGAGCAGCTTCTCCTGAGCGCGCCGGGTCATTTCGTCCAGCAATGGCAACTCGTTGTTGCCACCAACGGGCGCGCCGGCAATACAGGCATGCAGGCGAGCCACCATCAGGTCGACCTGTTGCGCGAAGTCTGTGCCCAAGCGACGGAAGTTCTCTTGGGCATTCTGCAGCAGCAGGATGGCCGTTGCCATCTCCATCGCCACAGCGTCGCTCTGACGATCAGGAGCTTCGGCAAGCCAGCTTGCAAGTGCCGAAAAGCCCTGTCCAAGGCGCTTAAGATCGGTGTGTCCGATTTCGTCGGTAAGCACCCCGCAGGTCTGCGCATGCTGTTCGAACGCGTGAAGTGCCGAGGCACTGCCAGTACAGAACTTGTTCCACAGGTCTTCGCTGGCAGCAAGTGTGTCGCGCAACCTGCGTAGGGCGACTTGCTGAGGTTGCGTTGCTTCCTGCTCTGTGGCAACAGATGGGACGATGTCGCGCAGACCGAAGACCGACTGCACCTCGGCAACCAGGGAGCCTGATTCGGCAGGGGCCAAGGCAACGGCGTAGAGGACATCACGCATCAGGCGCTCGGCGACGTTTCGCGAACCCTGAAGCAGACGTCGTATCTGCGCGTCGATTCGGGCCAGCAGCTGCTGGATTACGGCGTTCGTCTCGCTTGGTTGATCCAACAGAGACTGCATGAATGCCTGTGAGATCCACCAGAAGGTGCGTCCGGTCGTCGACTCTTGGGTGGCCTCGATGTTGTCCAGGGCTGTTCGCATATGCTCGAGCGCGAGATGCGGCTCAGAGGAGTGCTTCAGCCAGGCGAGCAAACCTTTCTGAAAGCGTGCCCGCTCGGACTTGAGTAGGGTGAGCAATTGCTCCGGTGTAAGCGGTGCAACTGGTGCCGAACGCTTGGTTGGCCGCCGGGTGAGATCAGGGAAAAAAAGGTCTGTCGGGTTGCCTGTCTCCTGACCGCGCGCCTTGGCCAGCGCCACATACGTTGGCAAAAGACGCAACGGCTGATTTGGTTCGCCGGCCAAAAGATCGTCCAGATATCCGCGAATCGATTCAATGGCACGTACCAGCGTGGCAGATACCTCCGCTGTCGTCTGCAGTTGCCCATTTTCCAGGAGGCCGGTCAGCGCTTCGAGAGATTCGACTATCGGCGTCACGCCGTCAAGGCCGACAATGGACAGGGCGCCATGAACCTGATGGATATGGGTACGGCAAAATCTCAGATGTGTCGCATCGCCGCTCCGTTCATGCTGGCCGAGCGCCTCCATGGCACGCTCGAGTGCCAGATCAATTTCACCCCTGACCCAAGTCAGCGGACCCAGATCGAATTCGGTGGCAGCGTTCATAGTCTCTCGCGAATTTCGCTCAGTCGACCTTGAAACCTGCGACCGAACCCTTCAGTTCGGAAGCAAGGGCATTCAATTCGTCAACCGCCTCCGCAGTGCGCTGCGTACCGGCAGTGGTCTGCTCGGTAACGCTCAAGATGCCCTGCATCAACTTGGCCACCTCGGTTGCCGAGTCAGACTGGTCCTGCGTGGAGGTGGAAATGTTCTCAATCAGTTCCGAAAGGTTGCGCGAAACCTGACCGATCTCTGCCAGCGCCTTGCCAGCGGCATCGGACAGCTTGGCGCCTTCCACCACACCTTGAGTGGACTGCTCCATGGCCGATACTGCATCATGCGTATCGGTCTGAATGGTCTTGACAATGGCGGCAATCTGCTTCGTTGCTTCAGCTGAGCGTTCTGCGAGTCGCTGCACTTCTTCGGCAACCAC
>Ga0268298_10002717_pt1 | contig 18996 bp, 15 predicted proteins | sample WWTPWeurt_MetaG_FD_194462 | JGI IMG/M metagenome (GOLD analysis project Ga0268298, IMG submission 194462) | Activated sludge microbial communities from WWTP in Nijmegen, Gelderland, Netherland - WWTP Weurt | ecosystem: Engineered > WWTP > Aerobic digester > Activated sludge | place...
AGATCGCCATCCAGTCGGCCCTGACGGGCCACCTGGTCTTCACCACCGTCCACGCCAACAACGTGCTGGACGTACTTGGCCGCTTCCAGCACATGGGCGTCGAGGTCTACAACTTCGTGTCCTCCCTAAACTGCATCCTGGCCCAGCGCCTCATCCGCGTCCTCTGCCCCAAGTGCAAGCGCCCCGCGCCCATCCCGACCCCGCAAGAGCTCGAGGAGAACGGCGTGGACGAGGCCTGGCTGCGCAGTGCCACCCTGTTTGACCGGGTGGGCTGCGTGGACTGCCATGGCACCGGCTTCCGCGGCCGCCAGGCCATCATCGAGTTCATGGGCCTCAACGACGAGATCCGCGAGCTGCTCATCCAGCGGGCCCCGGTGCGGGAAGTCAAGGCTGCCGCCCGACGGGGCGGCATGCAGTTCCTCCGGGAGAGCGCCATTGAGAAGGTACGCATGGGGATCACGACCTTCGCCGAGATCAACAAGGTCACCTTCAGGGAAGGCGCCTAAGCTCCCCGCACCAGCTCCCGCTCCAGGCTCTGCAGTCGCTTAAGCCGGGAAAACAGACCCGGCTGGGCTGCCAGCGTGTCGGGCTCACCGAACTGGATCGCCCTTCCCTCCTCCAGCACCAGCACCCGGGAGCAGGTCTCGGCAACGAACACTCGATGGGTGGCCAGGACCAGCGTCGAGGTGCCCAGGAAGGCCCTCAAGTTCTCCAGGATCCGGCTCTCCGTTTCGGCGTCCACCGCGGAGAGGGCATCGTCCAGCAACAGCAGTCGCGGGCGGCGGAGGAGTGCCCGGGCCAGGGCCGTGCGCTGTCGCTCACCACCGCTGAGGATCACGCCCCGCTCACCAACCACAGTGTCCAGACCTTCGGGCAGCCGGCGGATCAGGTCATCCATGGCCACCACCCGGGCGATCTCCCAGATCTCCTCATCGGAGGCGTCCGGTCGGCCCATGGCCAGGTTCATCCGCAGGGTGTCCGAGAAAAGGAAGGCCTCCTGGGGCACCCAGCCCAGGCCCGCCCAGTGGCGGCGCAGGGTCCGGTCGGAGAGGGGCTCCCCATCCACGAGCATCAGCCCAGCCTGGGGCTCACGTAGCCCGGCCAGCACCTGGAGCAGAAGGGTCTTACCCGAGCCGATGCTGCCCACCACCGCCAGGCTGTCACCGGGGGCCAAGGCGAGGTCGAGGGGGCCGAGGCCACGTCCGGTCTCAAAGCGGTGGGTCACCGCCTCGAGCTTCAACGCCGCCGGAACCTCTGGCAAGGTGATCACTTCGGCCCGCGGGAGAGACGCCTCTGGGCTCTGCAGCAATTGATCCAGTCGATCTTGACCGGCCTTGGCCCGCTGGAACAGGTTGGCCGACCAGCCCAGGCTCATCATGGGCCAGGCCAGGGCCACCAGGAAACCGGTGAAGGCCGTGAGATCCCCCAGCGTCAGGGCCCCCTGCACCACGAGGCTGCCCCCGTAGGCCACCAGGATCAGGGCCGACATACCCCCGATGAAAGCAGAGAGCGGCGCATAGGCGCTGAAGATCACCGACTGTTTCATGCTGAGCATGGCGTGGCGGCGGCTGAGAGCCCCGAACTGGGCCACCCGGGCCTCCTCCAGTCCGAAGGCCTGCACCACCCGCTCGCCGCTGATGGTCTCGTGACTGAAGGTGGACAGGGCCGAGAAGGCCAGCTGCAGCTTCTGCTGCACCATGTGGCTCCACTTCCCGATGACGTAGAAACCCAGGGCCAGGAAGGAAAAGGGCAGCATCACCGCCAAGGTGAGTCGCCAGCTGGTGTGGAACATCAGGGCCAGGGTCACAGGCAGGATGGACAGCACCTGGAGGAAGCTCATGAGCCCCGGGCCGGTGGCCATGCGCACGGTACCCACGTCATCGCCGACCCGCGACATGAGGTCGCCGACCCGCTGGCGTTCGTAGAAGGCGAAGGGCCGCGCCAGCAGGAAGCTGTATAGCGATTCCCGCTGTTCCCGCTCCACCACCCGGCTGAGGCCGATGAGCGTGTTCCGCATGAGGTAGCGGCCTATACCCGCTGCGACCGTGAAGCCCAGCATCCAGGCCAGGAAGACCCTGGAGCCATGCCAGTCGCCGTGCTCCAGGGCATTCACGGCCCGCCCGGACCAGTAGGGCACCACGGATGCCGCCACGCTGCACCAGACCGTGGCCGCCAGCCCCCAATAGAGGGTCTGGCGATGGCGGGCCATCAGGGGCCACCACCACCAGAGCTTGGAATTCGAAAGATCCGCCAAGCGGGCCTCCAGGCAATCAGAGTAGCAACACCCATCTACCCCTGGCGCCAGGATGTATCTTTCTCGATGCCGCGGCCCGGCGCATCCTGGAGGAAGCACCTGGATACGCCATGCGCCCCTTGCTCCTGGCCCTCTGTCTGATCTACTGCCTGGGCTGCGCAGTCCTCGCGGTGGTGCTGGGACTGGAATGGAGTTCTGCCCCAACCGGCCAATCCCGCCTCCCGGCCTGATTTAGGCCGATCCCAGCTTGGCCTGCATGATGTCGAGAATCTCCGTGTCGGTCCCGCCCATCCCCCGCTGGGCGAGTCGCCCCAGGTTGACCAGGGAGGCCTCACCGCTCGCGCCGACAATGCCATCGGAGGCCGGAATGCCGAAGCCCGCCAGGGCGAGGTCCGCGGCCCGGAAGGCGGCCTCCACCCCCGTCATCGCCTTCATGGCGCAGCCGATCTTGGCCCCGTCGCAGATGAGCCCGGCCAGGTTGCCCACCATGTTGTGGATGGCCAGGTCCACCTGGGCCGCGGTCCCGCCACCGAGTTGGACCAGCCCCGCGGCGATGCCGATGCCCGCGGCGTTGGAGGCGCCGCAAATGGCCGACAGGGTGCCCAGCCGGTAGGTGGTGGCCGTGGTGAGCAAGCAGGCCAGGGCCAGGCTCTCTTCAATGCGCGCCTCCGGGTGCCCGGCCTGCCGACCCCACAGAGCCATGGCCACGGCGACCGTGATGCCCTTGTTCCCCGAACCCGCCAGGGACATGACCGTGAGCGGCACACCGGACATGCGGCCCAGCACGCCGGCGCTCACCAGCCGGGGAATGCGCAGCCAGGGATCCGCGCCGGCACCTGGCACGAAGCCCGCCGGCAGGAGCCCCACGCAGTGCTCGGCCATGGCCAGGTTCAGGGACACGCCCTCCCTCAGCCAGGTCCGATCGGCCTCCGTGAGGGTGCCAGCCAAGGCCAGCAAGTCCGCCAGCGCCAGGTTTCCCACCTGCTCCCGGATGGGGCTCGCTCCACCCAGGCTCGCCTCCGGAATCCGCAACGGCTGGGCAACGCCGTCGATCTCCAGGCGGGTGAGCCGGGTGTGTTCCCGTTCCAGGACTGCCCGTCCCACACCCCCTTCGCAGGCCACGGTGCAGTCGATGAAGAGCTCCGTGCGGGAGGCATCCACCTCTACGTGGACGGCGCCGCGGTCGAGCAGGCGCGCCGCACGTGTCAGAGCTTCCTGTGTGAGGGTCTGAAAGATCTGCAAGGCCGGGGACGGATCCGTGAGGACGGCACCTAGGGCCAACGCCCAGAGGACGCCGGTCTTCTGCCCGCTGTTGGGGATGCCCACGGCGTGGCAGTTCTTGTAGGTGCGGGCATCGAGCACCAGTCGGACCATCCGTGGCTCGCCCTGTACCTGCCCTGCCGCGAGACAGGCCGCGTAGGCCACGGCGGCAGGCTCCGTACAACCCAGGGCGGGTCTCAATTCGGCAGCCAGGTAGTCAGTCAGGTTCATGGTGGACCTCACCCCCCATTTTGTCGGGAATCGCCCCCGCCGGCCGTCACACTCTCTGCGTTACCCTGGCCCCATGAGCGCACTCGTTGGACATCCCTTCCCCCCCTTCTCCCTGCAGGACGACCAGGGCGCAATGGTCACGGCCAAGGACTTCCAGGGCCGATGGACGGTGCTCTACGCCTACCCCAAGGACAGCACCCCCGGCTGCACCACCGAGGCCTGCGACTTCCGCGACAACCTGGCCCGAGTGCAGTCCCTGGGCGCCCAGGTCTACGGCATCAGCCGCGACAGCCTGAAGAGCCACCAGAACTTCATCGCCAAGCAGCGCCTTCCCTACCGCCTTCTCTCGGATCCCGACCTGGCGCTGCTAAAGCCCCTCGGCGCCTTTGGCAAGAAGTTGATGTATGGCAAGGAGGTCGAGGGCATCATCCGCAGCACCTTCCTCCTCGACCCCAAGGGCGTCATCCGCCACGTCTGGCCCAAGGTCAGCGTGAAGGGCCATGTGGCTGAGGTAATCGAGGTGCTGGCGACCCTGCAGAAAGCCTAAGCGGGGGATCTCGATGGGTTAATGTTTCCAGCGAAGCACCGCTTCGCCGGGCTGAGCGCGGGGGTCTGAGGGTGTGCACAACGCGGCCCCCCGAACAGAATCACCCCGCCATGATGCTGAAGCCGCCATCGACGTAGAGCACCTGGCCCGTGACGCCGCGCCCCATGTCGCTGAGCAGGAACACGCCGGCATCGCCCACCTCAAGCTGATCTGTGTCCCGTTGCATGGGCGTGTGGGAGCGGTGGTGCTTGAGCTTGGACCCGATGCCGGGAATGGCAGAGGCCGCAAGCGTCTTGATGGGCCCGGCGGAGATGGCGTTCACCCGGATGCCCTGGGGCCCCAGGTCCGCGGCGAGGTAACGCACGCTCGCCTCCAGGCTGGCCTTGGCCACGCCCATGACGTTGTAACCGGGCACCACCCGGGTGCTGCCCAGGTAGCTGATGGTGACGATGGACCCGCCGTCAGGCATGAGGGGCTGGGCGGCATGGCTGACAGCGGCCAGGGAATAGGAACTGATGTCGTGCGCTACCCGGAAGTCCTCGCGACTGGTCTCCACGAAGCTGGTCTCCAGGGCGCTCCTCGGGGCATAGGCCACGGCATGAACCAGGAAGTCGAGACGTCCCCACTTCTTGCGGATCTCGTCGAAGGCCATGACGATCTGGCTGTCGCTGCCCACGTCCATCATCAGCATCAGCGGGTTCTTGAGTTCGGCTCCCAACTCCCGGACATTGTCACCCAGCCGCTCGTTCTGGTAGGTCAGGCAGAGCTGGGCCCCGGCTTCAGAGACCTTTTGGGCAATGCCCCAGGCAATGGACCGCTTGTTGGCCACCCCGATGATCAGGCCGCGCTTCCCTTCCAGCAATCCACCCTTGGTCGCCATGCGAGCTCCTCCAGAGTCATGTCCGAACAATCACTCAGGATACACCAAAGCCAAGGGAATCCACCAGATCGGGGGTCGGGGAGGCCCAGTCCCGATTCCTGTTCACCCCACCTGTCATCTCTGTTAATCCTGTCCTGCCATGCTCACCCAGGGGCCCCGTGATCCGCATAGCGCCTGTCGTTCTCTTTTCTGTCCTCCAGGCCCAGGCCCCGGCCTACCGCGCCGACCTGGAGGCGGGCCGCTACCTCAAGGTGCTGGCCGAATCGGACCAGCGTCTTCGGGAGCACCCGAATGACGCACCAGCCTGGGCCGCCAAGTCCCAGGCCCTCTCGAGCTTCCTGCGATTCGGGGAGGCGCTCTCAGCGGCTGAACGCGCAGTGGCCCTGCAGCCTGATCTGGCGGATGCCCTTCTGGCGCGGGGCCTGGCGCGTGCTGGCGAGGCTATCAAGCAGCGCAACCTCAGTGCCCTCCGCAGCGCCCTCGACGCCATGGACGACCTTCGGGCCGCTACGGTAGCCGACCCCACCCTCGTGCCCGCCTGGACCAGCCTGGGCCTAGCCTACGAGCTGCTCCCCGGCCTGCTCGGCGGTTCCACCCGAAAGGCCCTGCAGTGTGCCGAACGCCTGCGCGCCATCGCGCCCGCTCGGGGGGATCTGCTGCAGGCCCTCATTCTGGTGGAGGAGGACAAGTGGCGCGAGGCCGAGCCCTGGTTTGCCCGGGCCCTGGCCAAGGCGCCCCATGACCCGGAGGTGGTGGGCCAGTGGCTGGATGCCCTGGACCGCAAACCCGCCAAACAGACGCTAGGCGAAGCTGGAAAGAATGCCCGCCTTCTGGCCGAGGCCCCGCGCCTCCTGCCGGGGGTGCGTACCCGCGCCCGCGGCGTGATCGCCGTCAGCGACGCCTACCTCCACGCCGGCCAGCCCGAGACCGCCTGGAAGGTCATCCAGGAACATCTGTGGCAGGTGGATGCCCCGAGCCTGCTACGCCTCCAATTCGGCAAAGTGGCCGCCGCCAGCGGCCTGCACCGTCCCGAGGGCCTGCTGGCCCTGGACCAGGTCCTGCGTGAACCTCTCGAAGGTGGCTCCGGCGGCTTCCCCAGCGCCTGGTGGCGCAAGGGGCAGATCCTCTGCGAACTGGGCCGAAAGGACGAAGCCCGGCGGGCCGCCCAGGAGGCCCTGAAGCTGGACCCTAGGCATCGGGGGGCGAGGCAACTAAATGTACAGCTTAATTGATTCATAATCCAAGAAAACCGTTTACTGGCGACATCCGGATGACGACCAAGTTCGAATCATGCAGGAATCACCACCTTCTCGTGTATGACTGCCTTGCCCGATAGGATGGTCTGGTCAGAAGCCCTTATCAGTTCCGACCCGGAAAGGCCCGTGCATGAAGGAAACCACCGCCCGCAAGATTAAATGGGTACTCGGAGTCCTAGGGATTTGGGGATCTGGCTGGGCCCTTCTTGGGGTCCCTGCCTTGATGAGTATTCAGGCCCAACCGCATCCCTTCCTCAAGGGTATGAAGCTGACAGGCGTCATGTTGACGGCTGTCGCGACGTGGGCTTTTACGACGCTTCTAGCATATCTGGCTATTGGTTTACTCACTGGATTCATCGCCCTTGTTGGGATTAATGGCCAGGGCTTATCCCACTTTTCTTTTAAACGGGGATGTCTTCTCGGGTGTGCGGTCTTTTTCTGGTTTCATGGCGTGCTCTACACGCAAGTGCCTGGGGCACTTGGATCCATCCCTGGGGTCAACAAGCTCCCCATGGCTCTCTGCCTTCTGATTTTGCTCGGTGCTGGTGCCGGACTAATGGCGAGGTCCGTCTGGCTCTCTGCACGGAATTGCCCTTGGCTGCGTTGGAGTGGAATTCTTGTGGCTCTCGCCCTGTTTATCCACCTGCCTCATGATGTGTTCAGGCGATTGATGCCAGGTCCATCAGTTATTCCAGCAGGCCAACGGAAGCTTGTGATCGTTTCGATCGACGGACTACGCCGTGACACCTTTGAACAGGCGATGCCTGAGTGGAAAATCCCATCTGGTACTACACCCATCTGTGCATTCCCGGCCACAAGGCTGGCCTGGAATGCGCTATTTGGTGCCTCCGTCGACCGGATGCGGTTTGGCAGGGTGATGCCCTACGAAAGCGAGTTGCGTAATCCCGATCAGCTAACCTTGCTCAGGTCCGCAGAAATCCGCGGCCTCCGAACTGCCTTCCTCATTAATGATTCCCTGACACCTTCCTACAGCCTCACGCCCACCCTTTTCACCACCGTTTTGGAACCGGAGGGCGGATGGAAATATTGGTTCACCCTAGGTTTCGGAACGTCATGGCCGGTGCATTCCTGGCTACAGAACTATCTCTCACCTGTGGAGACCAGCAATCCTTGGTGTAATACCGATGCATACTATCGAGACATTGGACGCCAGTTGAGGAATCACGCCTGGGTTTCCAGTCACAACTGCGAGCTTCACGCCCCCATCGTACTGAAGTTCGAAGAGCTCAGAGTTCTATCTGGTTGGAAATGGCTTGGTCGAAGCGCCTATTCATACCAGCCCTACGTTACCTTTGATGAAATCCAACAGGATGGGGGCGTCAGGCTTGGGCCCCGGGCCAGTGCGCAAAGGCATTTCAACGCCCGGTCAGGATCCCTGCTCGCTCGATTGAAGCCATTCATCGCCGAATGGGAGCATGAATTCCCTCAGTTGTCTGGTGTGGTGACCGCCGACCATGGGGAAACATTCCAAGGAATCTTCACTGAGGATCATCAGCTGGCCTCCACCTTCTCAGGGGTGCATGGGTTCAGACTCGATGCGGATACCATACACATCCCTCTCCACCCCTTTGGTCGGACAACCGTCAATCTCAAGTCCGGATCCCTATTCTCATGGCTGGACCTGCGGGACAACATCGACAAGTGGCTGCAGCAGGAGTCACCCCTAAACCTTGAATCCTCTCAGGACTCCCGGATCATTCAAATCACAGCGATCCAGCCTGCCCACCTAGAGCCAGAGCCCCTCGAGCAGCCTGCTCCACCGAAGAACTCTGCAACTAATCCCCGCAGAGGCGGCGGTATAGAGGTCAAGGAACTCATGCGCACAATCAACCTCCGTCCCGATGGGCTTTGGTACTGCAATGACCTAACTCAGGAGTCCATGGGTCGAAGCATCTTCTCCACCGCCCTTGTGCGTGGAAGCCTGATCACCCTCTTCAACCCCGAAAAGGATGGGACCTTTTATCGAGAAGATTGGGATGGTTACACCTTTTTGGGGGCTTGGAAATACGATCGCCTTCTGATGGACCAGGATATTCAAGCCTTCAAAGCCTTACATCAACTGCCAGAACCACCAAAGGATTGACCTATGTTCCGGTTGCCTTCCCGGCTTGCACCCAGCCTTCAATCGCTTCGCTTGAAGGGAACTGTTCGGCTGCTCGGGTTGCTCTTCATCACCACCGGGTTTGCCGGCCTACTGGCGGAACAAAGCTTTGAGAAGTTGCTTTCAACACTGCTTGGTGCCAGCACACCGGCTGCCGCTGTAGTTCTTGCTGTCTATTTCCTTGGGCTTACGCTGGGAGCGTTTCTCTATCCCCGATTAACTACTTGGTCCAACCATCCCTTGCGCCTCTATGCGTTCCTTGAGCTTGGAATTGCCACGTGGTCTCTTCTTCTTTTGGTTGGTGCTGGCCCCTTGACTCTTGCCCTAGTGCCCTTGCTCAAGTTCGGTGAAGGCCATTTTGTCTGGCTCCAAGTGCTTCGGGGAGTGGTGGCGTGCCTCTGGATACTTCCTCCCACTTTGGCCATGGGCGCCACGTTCCCGGCCGTGATCGAAGCATTGAACCTGCTACGCGTGCCCCAGCCTCAACGGGCCATCTCGCGTTTTTATTCCCTCAACCTTCTCGGGGCCATTCTCGGTGCCATCGTGGGGCCCTATCTGATCTTCCAGCGCTTGGGTTTGACCGGTGCCCTCGGACTCACCTTCCTCTTAGACCTTGTTGTGTCCCTGCTAGCCCTTGCCCTGGCCGGCTACCGTGTGCGACCACGCATCAAAGAGCTGGCCAAAAATCTTGATGTGGAGCACGGAAGAAGCGTTGGGCAAGGGCCGCTCCTCATCCTTGCCTTTGCCTCTGGATTCCTATTTTTTGGGATGGAAGTCGTATGGACACAGCTCATCTCGGCCGTGCTGGGGAACAGTGTCTACGCGTTTGCAGCCATGCTGGCACTTGTGCTTATCGGTCTCGGCATAGGCGGTGTCGGTTCAGTACTATTCTTCAAGGACCGCAAGCCTGGATCTGTCATCACGGTGGCGGGACTGCTGCTCATTGGCGGGTTTGCGCTTGCATGGCAACACCGTCAATGGCCCCAGGTTCCGTTGGACCTGATGGTATGGGGTGGCAACTTAACCACTTTCCAACAAGGTGAAGTCCTGCGTTGGTTTCAGGCCGGCAGGCTATTGCTTCCACCGTCGATCGCTTTCGGAATGGTCTATCCGACCCTATTCCGTTTGGACCTCTTCTCTGGTGCCAATCGCCCCCTTCTAGCGGCCCGTGCCGGTGCTGCCAACGCCATCGGATGCGTGCTGGGCGCCCTGCTCACTGGCTTCGTGCTCATCCCTAGCCTTGGGAGTGAGGGAAGCCTCATGCTGTTTGGCTTCACTACTGCGGTGGTTGTTTTGATACTGAACTTCACATTTGCCGAGGGAAACACCCGCTGGGTTCTGCTCACCCTGGGCCTCTCCTTGGGATGGGTCTGGGGAAACCAGCCCCCTTGGAACCGGCTCTCTCTTACATCTGGGGGCCATGTATATTTCCAGCCACTCCATGTCCTACCAACATCTAAGCTGCTGTTCTTCCATGAAGACACCCTTGGTGGGATCACAACCGTCGTTGCCAATGCGGTTACCTCCGCTCAAGGAGCCCCCAGCACTAGGACCCTTCTTACGAACGGGAAGTTCCAGGCCAACGATGCCGGTGAAATACATGCACAAACGGGCTTAGCCCTGGTCCCCATCCTGCACACATCCTCTTTTGAAGATGCTCTGGTCATTGGACTCGGATCAGGACATTCCGCCGAGGTAGTCCATCGCCTCGGATTCACCCGAATTGACATTGCCGAGATTGCTCCGGACATCGTGGATGCGGCCCGCCTTCTTTTCCCCCACATTAACAACCGAGTTCTGGAGCGGCCAAACGTTCACCTCATTCTTGAAGATGGTCGCAATCATCTTTTGCTGACTTCTCGCACCTACGACCTGATCACTATGGAAATCAGCAGTATTTGGTTTGCAGGGTCGACGAGCCTTTATTCAAAGGAATACTACCGGTTGGCCAAAGCCCACCTGAAACCGAGTGGAATCCTTCAGCAGTGGATCCAGATCCATCACATCGGCACAGAAGAATTAGGTTCTGTACTCCGGACACTTGGTGAGGTTTTCCCCCATGTGGAGTTCTGGGTCGTGGGAGGTCAAGGAATTCTCATCGCCTCCCAGATGCCCATCACCCTTCAGGAACCCGCCTTCCAGAGGGTGTTCAAGGTCAATCCATGGAACGACCCCACCTCGGAAGCTCAGTCCGCTCGATTGGCTGAACTCCTGGCGGGCCGACTCCTCAGCGCCCAGGAGGTGGGTAACCTTCTCTCAGTCACGGACTTTCCAATCAATACCGACTCCAATCGCTACCTTGAATATGCAAGCCCTCGATACAACCTGAGTCGAGAACCCCATGAGCTGATCAACCTTCAGCGGCTAGGTCGGTTTGCCACCTTTCCAGGCTTCCCGGAACGGGCGCAAATGCCCCCCTCCATCAGGCTCATCCTTGATTCCTTGGCCCCAGAAACACTTGCCAGGCGGTTTTCGCTTGACGTGCCGCGTCAATCAAAAGAGACAAAGTGACGCATCCGGTCATGATGCGAACCAGTTGACCTTTATGGATCTCTAGACTGGCGCCAAACCCCTTGGTTTTCTTGCAGACCATTTCGTTGATCTCGTTGGCATAAGTTTTGTAGTATGCAGATTGGCCTTATTCCATAGGAGACGCCATGAAGAAGCAGTCTGGATTCACCCTCATTGAGTTGCTGCTCGTGCTTGCCATCATCGGCATCATCAGCGCCATCGCCATTCCTGCCCTGCTCGGCCAGCGCTCCCGCGCCCGGGATAAGAGCAGCCAGGAGAACACCGTGAGCATCGTGGCCGACATCATCTCTGCCTACGACAAGGCCCGTGAGAACGGCGTGGACGTCTCCACCGTCGCAGCCTTCAACACCAACATTGTCGGAACCGCGAGCGCCAGTCAGATCCCCGTGGTCTTCACTGCCAAGAACCCCTGGAATACCACTGGGGCCCTGCAGGCCTACGCGCAGGCTGCCGTCACCGAAACAGCCGCCATTGGTACGACCACGGCTGCTACTGCGACCTCGACCCTCAAGGGCCAGGTGCAGATGGGCTACCTCGCCGCTACCGCCACCACCCCTGGCGTGGTCTGCACAGCTGCCTATTTGAACAATACCTTCAAGAATGCACAGGGTACCGATACCAACACCTTCGTCAAGGTCAGCAACGTCGAATAGACCTTTTCGGATTCAAATAAAGGAGGGGGTTCGCCCCCTCCTTTATTTTTCGAACGAATTCCCCATGGAGGACAAATCTCTAGTCAACGAAGGGGTCTCGACGCGCACCAAAATAGGGACTGAAAAGGCCACTAGCTTCACCCATTCTTTAGCTTTCAATCGCAAATTCTGGCACTTTATTTGCGACCATGGAATCGGACCAACCTCCATAGGAGACACCATGAAAAAACAGTCTGGATTCACCCTCATCGAGTTGCTGCTCGTGCTTGCCATCATCGGCATCATCAGCGCCATCGCTATTCCTGCCCTGCTCGGCCAGCGCTCCCGCGCCCGGGATAAGAGCAGTCAGGAGAACACCGTGAGCATCGTGGCCGACATTATCTCCGCCTACGACAAGGCCCGCGAGAACGGTGTGGACGTCTCCACCGTCGCCGCCTTCAACACCAACATTGTCGGGACCGCGAGTGCCAGCCAGATCCCCGTGGTCTTCACTGCCAAGAACCCATGGAATACCACCGGGGCCCTGCAGGCCTACGCACAGGCGGCCGTCACCGAAACCGACGCCATTGGTACGACTACGGCTGCTACTGCGACCTCGACCCTCAAGGGCCAGGTGCAGATGGGCTACCTCGCCGCCACCGCCACCACCCCTGGCGTGGTCTGCACAGCTGCCTATTTGAACAATACCTTCAAGAATGCACAGGGCACCGATACCAACACCTTCGTCAAGGTCAGCAACGTCGAATAAACCTTCATGTTTCCAAAACAAGGGGCCTGTTGGCCCCTTGTTTGATTTGTAGGGAGAAGGGGGTGACGCCCTCCATCGCGATCCGGTACCCTCCTAGTTCAGTCCCTCCAGGAAGAGCTCATCATGGAATTCGCCATTTGCTCCCAAGGCTTGACCCGCCACTTTGATGCCACCCATGCAGTCACCGAATTGGATCTTCAGATTCGGGAAGGGGCCATCACAGCCTTCCTTGGACCCAATGGGGCAGGCAAAACAACCACCATCTCCCTATTGCTCGGGTTGTTGAAAGCCGATCGGGGCACTTGTGAGGTCCTTGGCCATCCCCCTGGACATCCTGCGGCCCTTGCAAACCTGGGCGCCATGGTTGAATCCCCGGCTCTCTACGACCACCTGACAGGACTCGAGAATCTCGAAATCACCCGGCTAATGCGAAATCTTCCCCCAGCTGAATTGAATCGAGTCCTGAAGGTAGTGGATCTCACTCACGAGGCACGACGCCCAGTATTGACCTATTCCATGGGGATGCGTCAGCGCCTTGGTTTGGCTTTAGCCCTGATGGGTCAACCCAAACTGCTGCTCCTGGATGAACCTATCAATGGCCTTGATCCTGTGGGAATCCAGGAGATGCGGGAATTGATCCGTAGTCTGTCCTGGGAAACCGGTGTCACCGTGTTTCTTTCCAGCCATCTTCTGGCGGAGGTGGAACAGGTTGCGACAGACCTGGTGGTGATCCACCGGGGAAGATTGCGGTACCAAGGCCCCATCGGCGGCCTGGGGAATCCAAACAGCATCGAATTGATGGTGCGGGTGGGTGACCCTCAGAAAGCGCTTTCGATCCTTGAGAGAAAGGGATATGCCACTCATATGGCCGAGGGACGAATCCTGGTCCAGGCATCTGAATTGGCAGGCCCGCAGATCGCCGCCTGTCTGGTGAACGAGGGCTGCGACCTTTACGAACTGGTTCCTCAGAAGGTCAACCTGGAAGATCGATTCCTGGCCTTGCTGGAGGAACCATGACGGCCCTGAGAGCATGCTTCTCCGCGGAACGGATCAAGTGGCGCAGAAGCTGGCTCATCCTGCCCATCCTCCTGGCTCCGCTTTGCCAGACGGGCCTTCTCTTCACCGTCTTCTGGTTCTCTGAGTTCAGAGTCCATATGTTCAGGCCTGGATTCCTTTTCTGGCTCGAACTGAACCATGCCGCCTGGAACCTTGTGGTCATGCCAGTCGCTGTGGCCATGATGTGCGAGCTGTCCTGGGAACAGGAGCGGGAGTCGCGGGCCTGGAAGCACCTCCTCATCCAACCAGTCCCCCGCAACATCCATTACCTCGTAAAAGTCCTCAGTCATGGTTCCCTGGTGTTGCTGGCCCAAGCCCTCTTGGCGATGTTGATGCTTATTGGGGGGTTTCTGCTGCAGACACAACCCAGCCTCCAAATGGGTCCCTTGCCCCTCGGCACCCTGATCCGGTTTTCGGGATTCTCCGTCCTATCCTCCTTGGCCGTGGTGGCCTTTCATACTTGGTTGCCCTTGAGGGCCTCGGGCATCTGGGTCAGCCTAGCCGTAGCCATCGTGGGAAGCTGGCTCACACTCCGGTTATTGGGAACCTCGCCGATGATCCTGGCCCTGCCCTGGGGCCTCGCCATCCAAATGAGCCAAGTCTTCGATCGATGGCGCGTGCTCCCCTGGGCCTACGTCCCAGGATCGCTCCTGGCAGCCAGCGCCCTGACGGTCTTGGGGACCCTCGATTTTTCGAAGCATCACAAGTCCATGAGCTGAGGTGAGCGAGATGGAGGTCCTCTATCGTCAACTGGCTGCAGAAGGGGTGAAACACCGGCGCTCTGCGATCCTCCACATCCTCTGGTTAATGCCTGTCCTGTTTCTCATCTTAGAGTTCTTGTTCTTTGAACGGCCACTCCTCGGCCAGCATTCCCCCTCCCCGAAGACCTTGGCGATCGCGGACGATATCCAGTTAAAAATGGTGGTGACCCTGTGGGGTGGGATCTTCCATCCGCTCTTCCTGGCACTTCTCCCGGCCCTCCTATTCCGGCCCGAGCATCGGTATAGGACCTGGCGGCACCTCCACCTCATGCCGACGCCCAGGCGGGGTATTTTCTTAGCAAAGGCAGTCTATGCCTTGATTTGTAGCGCGGGCGTCCTTCTGCTCATCAGTCTCCTGCTCTGGTTGGAACGGTGGGTCCTTGGGCTACTGAATCCTGCCATGGCACTTCCGTTTCACGGCCTTCGAATGATGAAGGCACTCGGTTGGCTTTGGCTTGGCAGCCTGCCCATCCTGGCAATCTACCTTTGGGTTGCAGACCGGATCAACAGTCTTGCGGTACCTTTGGTCTTCGGTCTGGTGGGTCTGCTCCTAACCGTGGCCCTGACCGGTCAAGAACTGCCACAACCTTGGCGGCGCGACCTCATTCCCTGGGTCACGCCATTCGCCGCCGCACAGCAAGTCATCCTCAGTGGGGCCAAGCAGCAAGAAGTTCACTCAGCCGGCAGATTCTTTCAACCCGAGCCAAACGTCCTCCGGCTCCCCAGTGGGCGGAAGGTTAAGACTTGGCAGAACATTCCGGACGAGGAGCTTTTCCCGCCGCCAAAGCCCACCCCTTCGTGGATGTTCTCGGTATTCAGTTCCGGCGCCGGACTGTTGGTACTGGCCCTGGCCTGGGTGGACTCAGGTCGATGCAGGATTTAGAAAATCTCAAGCCGGGCCTTGTCCCCAGGTGGCATCCTGAAGACAAATTTGCGGAATCAATGGAGCCTAGCTAGTTCCTTCCCGTTCTGGTCGGTCTGGAAGGCGGTCACTCCGGTCCCGATTGAGGGGTCTGTGACTGTCAGTACGTAGGTGAGTCCACCATTGGCGACGACCACACTGTAATTCATCTTCGAGGAGCCACTTGGCTGGAAGGTGGGGATCAATGCCGGTCCTGTGGTCGCGCTGCCGTCAGCCGTCCAATCGTAGGTGCCAGCGGCCGCGTAGATGCCCCCATCGGCTTTACGGGCCTCCATACCCATCTGGAGAATCCTGGCGTTGGACATGGCGTCGCCGATGACCCTGGCTCTGCGCCGTTGGCCAAGAAAGCTGGGAATGGCAATGGCACTGATGATGCCGAGAATGGCCAATACCAGCAAGATCTCAACCAGCGAAAAGCCTCTGGCACGCCTCGGATTGTGCATCGGGTCCTCCTGGTATCCCTCTCAGTAGCAAGGATCGTGCGATCAGTCCTTGCCGAACACGTTCGCCAGGTTGAAGATCGGAAGATACATGGCGATGACGATGAAGCCGATGATGCCGCCAAGCATGGCAATCATGACCGGTTCCATGAGGCTGGTGAGGTTCGCCACGGCGTTGTCCACCTCGTCCTCGTAGAAGTCCGCCACTTTCGAGAGCATGGCGTCCAGGGCGCCCGTGGCTTCGCCGACACCGACCATCTGCACCACCATGGGCGGGAAGACCTTGGTTTCAGCTAGGGGGGTGCTGATGTTGCGCCCCTGCTCCACCGCGTCCTTGGACTTGAGGATGGCGTTCTGGATGACCATGTTGCCGGCGGTGCGCGCAGTGATGTCCATCCCTTCGAGAATCGGCACGCCGGAGCTGATGAGGGTGCCCAGTGTCCGGCAGAACCGGGCCACGGCAACCTTGCGCAACACATCACCGATGATGGGGATCTTCAGCATGAGTGCATCGATCTGGAGATGCCCAACAGGGGTCTTGTAGTACTGGCGAAGGCCCACCACCACCAGGACGACACCGATGATGATGAGCCAGCTGTAATTGATGAGCGCGCCTGAGAGGGCCATGCAAACCAGGGTTGGAAAGGGCAGCTTGCTGCCGAGACCGTCATACATGGCGGAGAAGACTGGGATCACCTTCACCATGATGATGACCACCACCGAGATGGCGATAGTGATGACCGCTACGGGGTAGGTCATGGCCCCCTTCACCTTGGCCGTCAGCTTCACGGCCTTTTCGATGTATCCAGATAGCCGCTGGAGGATGATGTCCAGGATGCCGCCGCTCTCTCCGGCGCCCACCATGTTCACGTAGAGGTCATTGAAGGCCTTGGGATGCTTGGACAGGGCTGCCTGGAGGGTGGAGCCCTTCTCTACATCGTCCCGCACCGCCTCAATGATGCGCTGGAAGCCCTTGTGGTCCTGCTGGGCACCGAGGATCTCAAGGCACTGCACCAGGGGCAGACCGGCATCGATCATCACACTGAACTGCCGGGTGAAGATGGCCAGGGCCTTGGCCGGCACCTTGCCGAAGGACTTGCCACCTTCGGCAGACATGACCCGGATGTTCATGACTTCAATGCCGTTGCGCTTCAGGGTGGTAGCGGCGGCATCACGGGAATCGGAAACCAGGACCCCTTCCTGGACTTCTCCCATTCGGTTCTTGCCTTTCCAAGCATAAGCGGGCATGCGGACCTCGGAGAGCGGCTGAGAATGGAGATGCCTTCAGGATAGGCAGGAAAGCCCCTAGGGAGAAGTCCTAGGTGTACTTGATATTGGGGTTCCGACCCCCGAGGGCCGGACTGACGGGCTGGGAAGGGACCGAAGAGCCCCTTCCGCCAGAGGCACCCACGCCCACCCCCCGGTTGATAAGCTCTCGCAGTTCGTCGGTGTTGGAGGAGTAGTCGAAGGCCTGCTCCTGGCTGATCTCCTTCCGGATCACCAGATCGGACAGGCTCTGGTTGAAGGTCTGCATGCCGGATTTGCCCTGCCCGGACTGCATGACGCCGTAGACCTGGTGGATCTTGTCCTCCCGGATGAGGTTCCGGATGGCGGAGTTCGGGATCATGATCTCCAGGGCCAGGGCGCGGCCCTTGCCACTGGCCTTGGGGATGAGGCTCTGGCAGATGACCCCTTCCAGCACCAGGGAGAGCTGGGCACGGATCTGGGGCTGTTGGTGGCTGGGGAACACATCGATGATGCGGTTGATGGTCTGGACCGTGCTGCTGGTGTGAAGGGTGCCGAAGGTCAGGTGGCCAGTCTCGGCAATGGTCAGGGCGGATTCGATGGTCTCCAGGTCGCGCATTTCACCCACCAGCACCACGTCGGGATCCTGGCGCAGGGCCGAGCGGAGGGCCTTCTTGAAGCTGTGGGTGTCGGCGTGGATCTCCCGCTGGTTCACCAGGGACCGCTTGTGCTTGTGGACGTATTCGACCGGGTCCTCGATGGTGAGGATGTGGAGGGGCTCCTCCGTGTTGATCTTGTCCACCATGGCGGCCAGGGTGGTGGACTTGCCCGAGCCGGTCACGCCGGTCACCAGCACGAGGCCCCGGGGCTTGCTGCAGAGCGCCTGGATGGAAGGCGGCAGGCCCAGCTGGTCGAAGCTGCGGATCTGCTCGGGGATGGTACGGAACACCCCGGCAGTCGCACCACGCTGGTTGAAGACATTGGCACGGAAACGGGCCACGCCCTGGAGGCCGAAGGAGAAGTCCACCTCGTAGTCCTCCTCGAGGCGGTGCTTCTGCTGGTCCGTCATCACGCCGTAGCAGAGCCAGCGGGTCTGGGAGGCATCCATGGGCGGCAGCTTGAGGGGCACCATGCGGCCGTCGATGCGGATCTGGGGTGCCGATTCCGTCGTGATGTGGAGGTCGGTTCCGCCATATTCCACCATCGTCTTCAGCAGCTGCTGGAGGGGAGCTACGTAGTTGGCGCCAACATCACTCATGAATCACCTCGCTTAAAGCACGGTTTCTCGGATGATCTCTTCGATGGTGGTGACGCCGTCGAGGACTTTGCGGCAGCCGGAGCGGCGGAGGGTGATCATGCCCTCCTTCTGGCCCTGCTCCCGGATCTCGATGGCCGAGGCGCCGGTGAGGATCATGTCCTTCAGGGTCTCGGACATCTCCAGGACTTCGTAGAGGCCCACCCGCCCCTTGTAGCCGCGCTTGTTGCAGATCTCGCAGCCCACCGGCTTGTAGAACGTAATGCCCCGCTGTACTTCCTCGGGCGTGAAGCCCACCTTATAGAGGGCTTCCTCAGGCTGACTATGAGCGTCAACCATCTTGCAGTTGGCGCAGAGGCGGCGCACCAGACGCTGGGCACAGATGATGTTCACGGAGGTGGCCACGAGGAAGGGCTCCACCCCCATGTTCATGAGGCGGTTGATGGTGCTCGGAGCATCGTTTGTGTGCAGGGTGGAGAGCACCAGGTGCCCCGTGAGGCTCGCCTTGATGGCGATCTCGGCTGTCTCGAAGTCCCGGATCTCGCCCACGAGGATGATGTTGGGGTCCTGCCGGAGAAAGGAGCGCAGGGCGGCCGCGAAGTTGAGGCCGATCTGTTCCTTCATCTGCACCTGGTTGATGCCAGGGAAGTTGAACTCGACCGGATCCTCCGCCGTCATGATGTTGGTGTCGACGGTATTCAGCTTGGCGATGGAGGAATACAGGGTGTTCGTCTTGCCTGATCCCGTGGGGCCTGTCACCAGCACCATACCGTAGGGCTTGGAGATCTGGCGGTCCCAGGCCACCAAGCTCTCCGGCTCGAAGCCCAGCTTGGT
>Ga0268298_10002718_pt1 | contig 18994 bp, 19 predicted proteins | sample WWTPWeurt_MetaG_FD_194462 | JGI IMG/M metagenome (GOLD analysis project Ga0268298, IMG submission 194462) | Activated sludge microbial communities from WWTP in Nijmegen, Gelderland, Netherland - WWTP Weurt | ecosystem: Engineered > WWTP > Aerobic digester > Activated sludge | place...
ACCTATTGTTATAAAGTACTGAGTGAAGGAGCTTATTCCGATCCATCCATCTTTAAACCTTTGCTGAACAATTCTCAGGAAGTTTGCGCAACAGCTATTGATATCACTGCTCCTTGTACACCAACGCTCAAGATCACTGCAAGTTGTTTGGGGGGTCCGGTTAATGTGGAATGGAATAACGTTACACTTTCCTGCAGTGACGATGTGATCAAATACATTCTCTACAAAAAAGAATTGGTTGATGATGAATTTGTGAAACTCGATACTCTTTACGGTTCAGGCAATACCACTTTTAATTTTTATCACGAACAAAATGAACTTGTTTCTGGTTGTTTCGCCATTCGTTCCGTGGATTCAAGTGCCAATGTAAGTGATCTGAGTCCTGCTTATTGCATTGATAATTGTCCTGAGTTTGAATTACCGAATATCATTTCATTGAATGGTGATGGCGTGAATGATCTTTTCAAAGCAATAAAAGTGCGTCAGATAAAAGAGATCGATCTATCGGTGTTCGATCGTTGGGGAAATCTGGTATATAAGACCAGTGATCCTTATTTCAAGTGGGATGGAAAAAGCATTAAAAGTGGTTTGACCGTATCTGACGGAACTTTCTTTTACCTCTGCGAAGTATATGAACCAAGAGTTACCGGTATAAAAAAACGCAGTTTAAAAGGTTACTTACAGGTTGTAAAATGATCCCCTCTCTTTCTCTATGAAACTTTACAGGAACCTTGTCAATGCAGTGGCTGAAACACTGAAAGAGATCTTTACCAACGGGAAATATGCTGATCGATGCATTGAACAATTATTCAAACGCAATCCACAATGGGGAAGCCGTGACAGAAGGTTTGTTGCCGAATCAGTTTATGATATTGTGCGGTACTACAGAATGTATGCAGAGCTTGCGGGTAATGAAAAGAATTTCTGGTTCATGACGGCAGCTCATCTTATTTTAAAAGGCATTGAGTTACCGGATTGGCAGGAATTCAAACATTTTGATGCAGAAAAAATTATCCGACATAAAGAAAAAATTTGTACAGATGCAGCCGTAAGGGAATCCTATCCACAGTGGCTGTGGGAACTTGGAATGAATGAAACAGGCAAGGAGAAATGGGAGAAGGAGGCGGCCAGCTTAAATGAAACAGCAAAAGTAGTTTTGCGAATGAATTCCATTAAAACATCTCCTGCCAAATTCGAGGCAGAAATGAAAAAGGAAAACATTCTTTTGCAAAGATCAAGTGTTGCGAAGGATTGCTATGTACTTGAAAAAAGAGAGAATGTTTTCAGAAATAAATATTTTAAGGAAGGTTGGTTTGAAGTACAGGACGGAGGTTCTCAGGCTATAGGAGAATTCACAGATCCGAAAGAGGGCATGACTGTGATCGACGCCTGTGCCGGTGCCGGTGGCAAATCTTTGCATCTCGCTGCATTGATGAAGAACAAGGGCAAGATCATCAGTATGGATGTGGAGCAATGGAAACTGGATGAATGCAAAAAAAGAGCAGCAAGAGCCGACGTTCACAATATTGAAACAAGATTGATACAAGGCGAAGAGACCATTACTTCATTGAAAGAAAAAGCTGACATTGTCTTATTGGATGTTCCCTGCAGTGGAACCGGTGTGATCAAAAGAAATCCGGATACAAAATGGAAACTCACACCGGGAACTATTGAGAAAACAAAAGAAATACAGCGTCAGATCCTGAATGATTACAGCGATATGGTAAAGCCTGGAGGAAAACTTATTTACAGTACATGCAGCATTTTTCCTTCTGAAAATGAAAAGCAAGTTGAAAGTTTTTTAAAACTACGACCCGAATTTCAATTGACAAAACAAAGATCGATATTACCTTCGGAGGGCTATGACGGATTTTACATGGCAGAATTAAAAAAAATAAATTGATGAAAAAAATAGGTTTAGTATTCAGCTTTTTGCTGATCACAGTTGTTTCTGCCTTCGCGCAGAACGGAATCGTTAAGAATGTGAGTTCGGAAGAATTCAAGAAATTGATGAATGAAAATAAGAAAGCAGAGATCATTGATCTTAGAACAAATGATGAGATCAAAGCCAAAGGCAAGATCAAAGGCGCAAAACAGATCGATTTTTTAGCTGTTGATGCCGAAAAGAAAATTGCTGCCTTGGATAAGAATAAAACCTATCTGGTTTACTGCGCAGGTGGCGGAAGAAGTGGTGATGCTGCTGAGCTGATGCACAAACAAGGTTTCAAGGAAGTGGTCAACCTTGAAAAAGGTTTCGGAGAATGGCTGAAAAAAGGATTTGAAATTGAAAAGTGATCCGCTAAATATTCCTTATTTACTTCGACTCGCTATTGAAGCTTCTCTTCAGGCCGGCAGTGAAATTCTGAAGATCTACGAAACAGACTTCGCCGTTGAATTAAAATCCGACAAGAGCCCTGTAACAAAAGCCGATAGGATGGCGAGCGATTGCATTATACGATTTTTAAAAGAAAGCAACATAGAAGTTCTAAGCGAAGAAGACACACTTTTTGATTACCAGTTAAGAAAGAACTGGAAGCACATCTGGATCATCGATCCGCTTGACGGAACGAGGGAATTCGTAAAGAGGAACGGAGAATTTACTGTGAACATAGCTTTGATAGAAGATGGTCAGCCCATCATTGGCGTCATCTATTCCCCAGTTTCAAGAAATTTATATTTTTCCTCCCGTGAATCAGGAAGTTTTAAAGTAAACGGACATGATGTGTTGCAACTCACAAACGAGAAACTGGATCTTGATAAATTAATAGCATTGGCAAGACAAATGCCTTTGCAAAATTTTCCTTCAAAATACACTGTTGTTGCAAGCCGCTCTCACCTAAGCACTATGATCAATGAAAGGATCAACAAAGCAAAACTCGAATACAATGAAGTGGACGTGATCAACACAGGCAGCAGCATCAAGTTTTGTTTGATCGCAGAAGGACTTGCTCATGAATATCCACGATTCGGCAACACTATGGAATGGGATACTGCCGCAGGCCAATGTATCATAGAACAAGCCGGTGGCAAGGTGATAGACCTTGTAACCAATGAAAGACTTAGTTATAACAGGGAAAATCTCTGCAATAATAGTTTTATTGCCTTCTGGAAGAATTGATCATTTCTCGAAGATCAACTTTGATAACAAGTAGTCTCCTTCAATTACCAATTGCTTGAATTTCTTTCCTCTTTTTATTATCACCTGATTGGTACTGTATTTTGTTACTGCAAATTCATATTCTGTTGGCTCTTTTCCCTTCAGCTCAATGGCAGCAAGTAACTTTACTCCCTTCTCAGCAATGACTGTGTCTTTTAAACTTTTAAAATTCCAGTATTTCTTTTCTCTGATCTTCAAACCGGAAAACCGTCTGTTGGGAAGTGCTATTACAGAAGAGACAAAATATTTGATCCTATAATTACCATTGTTATTAAAGACAATGAATTTTTCTGTTATCGAGCATTTTTCCGGCGCTACGCTCAAGGTTTGTCCTCCCGCGGTCTGCAGATCCTGTTGAACGATTTCCACATGGCATTGATAATAGGTCAAGGAATCGCCGTTATTCAAACCGGCGATCAAGGTCTTTTTCATCGGTTCAGAAAAATTCATCTGAGCGATCAGGAAACCAGGTAAACAACAGATCAATTGTATTATTCTTCTCCCTACCATTGCCTCAACATTTCAAGCCATTGCCCAAATACACTTTCAAAAAGGTATTGATGAAAGACTCCGATAGTTTGATCTTTTCAAATATTTTTTTGAACTCAGACAACTGCTTCCCTTTCATTTCTTCTCCACATTTTTTATTTTTGATCATTGAGAAAGTTGTTCCACTGCTGTCGCATTTAAAAACGATCCAGGCATAAACAGAAGTGCATTTAGCACAATCCATTTTAATATTGTTCCTTTTAAGAAATGGGGCAAACTCTTCTTTTCTCCATTTACTTTCTATCTCCTCCCATTGCTGATACTGGATCGTGCTCAATTTAGAATAGGTCAATGTGTCTTGTGCAACTAGAACGTTGGAAATAAATATCAGGATATAAAGTAGGGATCTCAATTATTTGGAAATACCTATATCAACATTTTCAGGATAATATTGGTGGAAAAGGCCGTAGATCGTATAACCTACAGCAAGTCCTATTGCGCCCGAAATGATGGAATGTATTCTTCTTCTGTGACGCGCTACCCTTTCGTATCCCAATATATATCCGTCACTATCAACGTAAGCCGGATTACTTACTGTTGAATGCCGTATCCTGACTTTCGTAATCCCACTTAATGACATGTAACCAAAAGGAAGGCAAGGTCCCCAGAAAGTTCCTGTCATACCACCAATAATTCCTGAAATGCCAGAACCAATGATGGAGCCAATTGGACGAAACCCTTTTCTTGCATCTCTTTCCCCTTTCATGTACATCCACATTTCATCGCGGGTAAAATAATTCAGCAAAAAAGTATCCTGCGTGTAATAGTATCGCTTATTTCCATCACTGAACTTAACCATGTACAACTGAGACAATTCATAATTGATCTTCCTCTCAGGCTTCTTTGGATTCAGTATGGTTACAGCACCCAGCAATGTATCGATCACTTTTTCAGCCACCACATGTCCGTTCATTAGAAAGATCGTGTCTTGCGCCGTATTTTGAGATCGGGCAAATGCAAGGCAGAACAAGAGGCTGAATAAAAGTAAGAATTTGCTCATGAACAAATATAGCTATTTGCATTTTCAGTATGGTAAAATTGTCATACAGTCTTCGAAAATTTGAATTTTAAGTTTATATTTGTTAAGAACAATCATTTCGTCTACTATTAAAAATAAATTAAAATACTTACTGGCTTTTCTATTTCTTCAAAGTATCCATTTTGCACAGCAATTCAATTTTCAACACTTTAAAGTAGAAGACGGATTACCACAATCCACCGTATTTGAGCTTTTTCAGGATAAGAAAGGTTATTTATGGATAGGTACAGAAGGAGGAGGCTTGTGTCGTTACGATGGTTATCGCTTTAGAACCTACAATTCAACAGATGGATTTTATGCAAATCTGGTAAGAAAGGTTGCTCAGGATAAACAAGGCGATCTTTGGGTGGCAACAAATAAAGGTCTTTATCAGATCCATGAAGAGAAGATCAGGTTAGTTGATGAGATCAAAGACAACAGCAGTATCTATTTCATGAATGTGTTTGTAGATCAAAAAGGTCAGATCTGGGCCGGTAGCAGTGGTAATGGATTATTCTGTATCCAAAGATCTTCTGCAGGTGCATTGAATGTTTTGAGCTACAATGTAGACAATGGCTCTTTCAGCAATTTCATTTTTGACATAGAAGAAGATCGAAATGGAAATCTATGGGTAGCAAGTTTTGGAGAAGGCTTGATGATCATAGATAAAGATAAAAAGTTCACATCCGTAAAGTTCAGTCTACCACTTGCCAATGAGGCCATTTCGATCAAGCGAATAAACGAAAAGGAAATGATCTTCGGTACGCGTTCATCCGGGGCGTATATGTTTAACTGCGATCAGCCACAAATGATCAGGCAAGTGAAGGGAACAGAAGGAGAACAAGTGTGGAGCATTGCCTGCGAACAAAACGTGAAATATTGGGTGAGCACCAAGAACAAAGGCGTACTTTGCTCTGATTCTGCTTTTTCAATTGGAACCAAACAAGGACTGGCAACCAACGAGATCCTTAAACTACTGCGCGACAGAGAAAACAATCTCTGGATAGGAACCAATAGCGCAGGCCTCCTTAAATTTTCCGGAAATAAATTCATTCATTTCACTGCAACAGAATTTCCTGAATTAACTTTTACATCCTCTTTTCTAAAAGACAAGAAAGGCAATTTTTATGCGGGATCTTCCACCGGCCTCTACTATTTTTCGTTTCAGAATGGAAAGACAAAATTACTCAAACAGCACAGCGTAAAAGATGGATTGAATGATCCGAACATCACCTGTATGAGTATGGATGATTCAGGCAACTTATGGATTGGAACACAAAGTGGTTTATTTAAATTGCAAGATGGAAAGTTCAGCCTGAAAACAGAAGCAGATGGGCTGGCAGGAAATATAGTGAATGCTGTTTACGCTGATTCAAGATCACAACTATGGGTAGGTACTCCGGCAGGATTAAGTTTGATCAAAGCGAATGGTGAGATACTCAATATCTCTGAATCGAACGGACTGCCACATAACGAAGTGCAATGCTTCTCGGAAGATTCAGAGGGAAATATTTGGATAGGAACATTTGGAGGATTGATCAAATACGACGGGAAAGTACTTCAGTCATTTGATGAACAAGACGGATTAAAAGAAAAGAGAATTCAATGTCTTAACAGTGATCATTCGGGGAAGATCTATATCGGTACTTTCGGCGGTGGGATCTACCGTTATGAAAATAAAAAGATCTCTCTGCTTTGCGACAACAGTAAATTAATTTCGAACAGCATTTATTCACTCGTCAACCTGAAAGACACTGTGATCATCGCCGGAACAAATCAGGGTTTGAGTAAAATCGTCATGAATACGAACGGAAGTGTACGATTCATAAAGAACATTGACAGTTACGATGGTTATAAATTTGTAGAAAGCAATGCAAACGCTGCCATTGTAAATGGAGAGAATATTCTTTTTGGCACACCAAAGGGAATATCGGTCTACTTTCCTTCGCAGGATCGTGTAAACACCGTGAAGCCTGAGATCTTCATAGATGAAGTACTGATCAACGGAGAGCCGGTAAATTTGAATGGAAAACTGGAATTGACCAGCGGTCGCAACACGATCAAAGTATTGTTCAGCGCTGTCAGCTTAAGCAACCCACATCACAATCGTTATTATGCAAAACTAAGTGGTATTGATACCAACTGGCATAAACTAATTATTGATAAGCAGAATTTAAGTGAGTTCATTTCTGTTGAATACAAAAAATTGCAACCCGGTGAATATAAATTATTACTTAGGGCATCTAATAATGATGGTGTTTATTCAGCTGAAAACGTCATTGAATTTCACATTGAACAGCCATTCTACAAGAGACCCGCATTTTTGGTCTTTGCCATTTTATTCATTCTGCTTTCCTTCTATGTGCTATTGAAAGTAAGGGAGAAAAAACTACAGAAAGAAAAAGAAATTCTGGAAAAGATCGTGGAAGAAAGAACAGCAGAGATCGTTGCAAGTAAAAAAGAAATAGAAGCGCAGAAGGATCTCCTGGAAATTCAGAAGCACGAGATCACGGACTCAATCAATTACTCAAAACGTATTCAAAATGCGATCCTCCCTGAGCTAAATGAATTTTACAATGAATTAAAACAAGCATTCATACTTTATAAGCCGAGAGATATTGTGAGTGGTGATTTTTACCATTTTGGGAAATTAAAGAATGGTGAATTTTATGTCGCGGCCGCAGACTGTACGGGGCATGGAGTACCAGGAGCCTTTATGAGTATGATCGGCAGTAAGGAATTAAGCGATGCTATCAAGACAAGTACAGAGCCCGGACAAATACTTGGAGAGCTCAACAGAGGAATGAGATTCAGTTTAAAACAATCCAATCCTGAGTTAGGAATAAAAGACGGAATGGATATTGCACTTGTCAGCATCAAGCAAACAGCAAAAGGTGCACGAGTAAAATATGCAGGGGCCAATCGTCCTTTCTGGCTTGTAAAGGGTAATACAAAAGAGATCGCTGAAACAAAGGCTACCAAAACAGCCATTGGAGGTTATACAACAGACGATCATGTTTTTGATCAGCATGAATTTGAACTGGAGAAAGGGGATATCTTCTATCTGTTTTCAGATGGTTATGCCGATCAGTTCGGAGGAGGTTCGGGCAAAAAAATGATGACGAAGAGATTTAAGGAAGTGTTGCTTGAGATCAATTCAATGGGCATGAATTCACAACAAGAATATCTTCTTAATTATTTCAATGAATGGAAGGGTACCTTGTATGAACAGGTAGATGATATTCTGGTGATCGGAATTAAGATCTGATCTATTTTCTGATAAAGATGAAGTTTCCACCTTCATCTCCGGTTTTCCCAATTGGGTTAAATTCAGGAGATTGATCGGAGTTATTGTTTACTGGGATCTTGATCTTGTTGTACAACTGTGAAGCATCAAAATATTTTCCGGTATTCGTTTTAAGTGCCTGGATCAGGTAATACGCGAAAACAGAATGTCCTTCTTTTCCTCCATCCATAACGGGTTCCAATCCACCTGAAGAAATTGCCTGTCTTGATTTAAGATCATATGTCTTTACATAATATTTTTCAGAATTTTCAAACGGCATGCTTGTCACATTCCCTCTAAAAATGTCGCCACTGAAACATGCATCCGATATCAATAGTGTGTGTTTAGAAGGTATCGCTGCGAGAAAAGTCTGCAAATCGGAATTAGAAATATAATTTGATGTGGAGTTTGTTTTTGCATCAACAGGAACCCAGAAACCTTTATTGAGTTCTTTTTTCAGTTCTCCGTGACCTGAATAATAAATGAGAACATTATCGTTTTCTTTTACATTCGCTACCAGCCAGTCAAATTCATCGATGATGTTTGAACGCGTTGCTTGGGAATTGTAAAGCGTCTTTACTACATCTGCCTTGTAATCTGATCTTAATAATGCTTCAATGGCTTTTGCATCATTCACTGCATTCTTTAATGGTTTCCAAGTTCCGGAATAAGAATCGATCCCTATAAAAAGAGCAATGTATTTTCCAACCTTTAACTCCTTGTTTACTTTTGCAACATTTGTTCCTTTAAAAGGATCACTTCCTCTGTATGTAACTTCTTCACTTCCTGAATTTCCAGAAGATGCAACTGGTTCTCCTGCTTCACGGAGAATGTTGAATTTCTTCACCCCCACTTCATCATTCAAGTCTGTGATCTCAATTGTGACTCTATTCATTCCTTCTTTTAATTTCATCATGGTGGAGAAATTACCAACCTCATCCGAAGTCTGTACCTCTCCATTGATCACAACTTTTTTAATGTTAGCGCCGGCCTTTGCATAACCTGCAACCTTTATTGATTCACTTCCTGTTTTAAAATCTTCGTCTCCTACTTTCGGTGAAGTTAAAACGATAACAGGATCTGAACTGGTACCTGATGATGAAACGGAGTTACTGGAATTATCAGCAACTGCTCCCCAAGGTTTATCATCATTCACGGTTACACCACCTTTAAAATCCTGACTTCTGTAAAATTCAGATTTACCTACTTCAGCATTGATCAATGAAATTGATTTCCCTTCTCCACGAATATAATAGACGCCTCCTTTTTTAATATCAAGGCTAATGCTTTCTGTATATCTATCCATCCCACCATATTCAGAGAACACACCACACATAAGATCTACACGTCCTTCTTTATAATAGTGATATTCGAAACGACCACCATTGTGAATGTTTCCTATTTCAAGTTTATTGAGATAGGCTTTAAAATCAACGCCGGTTGCTATTAATTTTTTCTGACGATAGATATAAATGGTAGCATAGTCTTGAGCGAAGAATGATGTACTCAAATAGATTGCGAAAAGAAAATAAAATAATCTGGTTGCTTTCATAAAACTGATATTTTCATTAATACTTTAATAGCAAAGCTCATACCAAATTTACTGAAAAATCAAGTAAGAAAGGTGCAAAAATAAGTTAGGTAATGAAAGGCTTAAGGGGTAATGAAAGTCGGCATGCCGCTAACAGCCTGAGGAGCAGGTTTTTTAAACAAACCTCCGAATATCTTTCCAAATAATCCCTTTGGTGCTGTTCCTTGAACATCAACCGAGCCCGAAACATACCCTTGTACAGGATTTTTAGCCTGTTCAGATGGCATTGAAGTTGGGTTTTGACCTGAAACTGTTTGAGGGGCTAAAATTCCAATATCATTTGGACGCTCTTTATTTCCCTGATAAGCTACATTTGGTTTTTTCTTTTCTCTTTTTTCTTTACTACTGCTCTTGAAAGGCGCAGGCGCATTTTCTGTATTTTCTGTTTTCACATAATTATACATGTAGCGATTATCAATAGCCTGAGGATAAAAAGAATACTTAATAATGCCAGTATGCGCAAACGCATCCGGTTCATCTTTTATCTTATTATATTGAACTAAAAGAATTTCGAGCGATTTTATATTCAACAAGTTCTCATCGAGAACTGTAATGTTGTTCATATAAAGATAAAGCCCCTTTAGATGCTTGAGATTGGCAATTCCATTAGGAATAGAAGTCAGTTTATTATTATTCAAATAAAGTCTTTGCAAATTTTCCACGCTAACTGAACCTCCTGTAATGTCATTTCCACTTAAATTAAGCACCAACAGGCTTTTCAACCCATTCACTTCAGAAGGTATATCAGTTAATTTGTTACCACTAAGATTCAAAGATTGTAAATTGTTCAATCCACTCAATTTTCCACCTGTTGAACTTATTTCATTATCTGAAAGATCTAATTCGATAAGGTTTTTAAACTTGGAGATATCAGAAGGCACTTCAGTAAGCCCTGTATGAGCCAACTTCAAAGAAGTCACTTCATCAGGATGTGCTAAAGCATCTTTTATATCATAGAACTCTACTTTATCAGTAGCAGAGAATTTCTTGATCAAATGTTCATTTAATTCCTTTTCACTGGTCACTGTAGTTTCAGTAGGCAAAGGATTGTTCTTATTGCCACTGCCACCTTTCTTGCTTTGCGCATTTGTGCAATGCGCCACAATCAATAAGGCAAGAATATAAACCTCTTTCTTCAAGATCAAATTAATTTAAGGATCAACGATCTTTATTTACCAAAACAACCTTTTGGGTTGCATCCTTTTTTAGCAGAACTTGTGCTTGAGCTGCTTCCGAAGAAACCACCTTTTGATTCTTTTCTGATGTTACCATTCACATCTAATTGAACAATTGACTGCCCTAGTTCTAACTTCTCATAGTTATAATAGTTGAATGCATGTCTACCTGTTTTAGCAATGAACTGAACAGTGTTGTTCTGAATTAAAAGGTCATGAGATTCTTCTCTTCCAGCATCAGTGATCAAAGATGCCACTTTACCGTTTTGAAGTAATACATATAACTTTTGACGCTCCTGTACATAGTATGAACTTCCTACAGAAAGGTTCTCTTCTTTTGAATAAAATGGATCTGCAATTCCTGCTCTTTCAAGTACACCACATCCTGTGTTCTTTCTGTCTTTTCTTAAATAATTATATATTAATACAGTGCTTCCGTCTCCGGCCATATGATATATATCATAAGGAGGGATACCTAATGTTCCTGAAACATCAGATGCTGTCATGCCAGGGGCAACTTTAACAATTTTCTCTACAGTTGTGTAAGGAGGTGCTAGTCTTTTGTAGCATGAAGTCATAATAACGGCTACAATTGCCAGTAGTGATAATTTCTTGATCATATTCGTTTTTTTAATTTGGTCCTCAAACTTAGAACATTACTTTGTCAATTCAAAATATTTCTTTTGCACAAGTTTATCGACTTTCATCACATAATCTAAATACTTCTCCCTGTTCTTTTTATATCCGAACTTCGTTGTCGCTCTTTGTCCTCCGTTATAAAAACGCATAAACTGCGCTGCCCCTGTTAACACTGCTGTTATATAATGTTGATTATAAACACTATATCCTGCATAACCTAAAAATAATGCATTTACAAAGAAGCTTCCAACCGCTTTTCTTTTTTCACCCACGTAATACAATCCTGAGCCAGGCAACCATCTGGACCTTCTTCTTGCTTTTTTAAGATCAAATTGCTGGGGAAGTGGTACTTCCATAAACTCGGCTAAAATATTTGCCGTGTCACCTCCTCCTTTTAATATCATAGCTAAATACTCATCTGCAGCTTTTTTCTGCTCTAGTAGGTGGATCTGATCCATTGTTCGAATCAATTGACTTTCAATGACTAATTCCTTACTGATCGTCGAGTGATCTAAAGCATCAAAAAAACTCAGACTTCCCTCATAATTATCATGAAGGAATTCGGCTTTCCCTGAAATAAAAAGCTTCATGTTCTTATTTAATGCGGCCTCTTTTATTTTATCATTTATACTTATTGCAGACTGATAGTTTCCTTCATTTAAAAACGCATTCGCGGCTAATAAATTAAAACTGTCCTTTTTGTTTATATCAAGATTCTGCCACGATTGGTATTGCAAGGAAAGTCGCAAAGATCTATCCATCTGAGCGAACATTGTGTTCATTGATAAAATGAAACAAATACTAATAATATTTTGTAAGCTTTGAGATCTCAAATTCTATATTGCTTTTTATCATAAAATCATGTTCCTGGTTTCTTCTTTTAGCAGCGGCAACACTACCGTAAATGTTTGAGGTATAAAAAAGAGCTGTCAGGCTTCCAAAAAAATAGAAATGTGGGCTTTTTAATTTTTCATAATAATATCCTTCACCTGCCTGTGCAAGATTAAAAGCTACGGGTAAAAATGCATACGCTGCTTCTCTGGGTTTACCTGCATACCACTTTCCTGACCCCGGAAGAATTCCGGAAAAAAGACCTGCCAGGAATCGGCTCTTTGAACGTCTTCTCAATAGATCTTCCTTCTGAACATACAAAGCGAACTCTACCACCGAAAGAATTGGATCACTGCATTTGCCGGACTGAAAAATCATTTCAAAGTCATCTGTTCTTGTATTAAAAAGACTTTTCGCAAGTAATTGTATTCTCCATTGTTCTGTGTGCTTTGCGTGACGACAAACAGGTTCTTCAAGTGAATCGTATCTGCCACTCATGAGTCTGGCATGATTCTTCAATAAAGCATAGGTACACTTATGATCTGCGTTTGTGGCGAATCGCTCTTTTTGCACTAACAATAATTTTTCAGCATCCTTTTCTTTTCGTAATTCAAGAAACGCCTTAGCTTCCATCAAATAAACTGAGTCTATATTCTCCTTTTCATTGATTAGACGAAGAAAATACTGAACATCCTCATACTGTTTAAGATCCTTGAGATGCTCTACGAATTGAAGCTTTCTAAGAATAGGGATCGTATCGAAGAATTGTGCCCTTGAATGAAGAGTACAAACAACTAGAATGAATATATATTTCAGGATTCTGATCGTATACGAAGATAATTGCTGATCGCCTCCAAAGCAAGTGCCGTTGTAAATTCATCCGATCTCCAAACATGCAGGTATCGTACAGCAGATCCTCCTGAGAAAAAAACCCCACCCATCCAATGTGCTTCATCCTTTTCTCCAATCATATTCAAATAAATATATTCGATCGCAGGCCTTATTGACTCAAGGGTTTCCTTACTTTGATCAAGATACATCAATGCATTGACAGCGTATAAAGTAGCTTGCAAATTATTATCACTTATCTCAGTGTATCGCACAGATCCTCCCTTCAGCGTCCTTTGTAATTGCTGTATCAAGATCTGTTTCACATCTTCCAATCCGGTTACACCGGAGGATATGGCTTTTGCAACAGAGTAATGAAAGCTAAATTCAGTTGGGTAATAAACACCGCAGGTAAAGCATTTATTTTTTAAAGTGGACTTTCGGATGAATTCTTTCGACTCATTGATTCCTGCTATTAAGGTGTCTCCTTTTATATACAACGTACGCAGGACATTTGCATTCACAATACAATCGATCTCATTTCTTCCATATAGAATATTCTGTGTGTGCTTGTGAGGGAAGAACCAGCTGAAGAATCCTGAATGTTTTCGATCCGGACCGAACCAAGTTAAGTAAGCTCCAGTTCTCTTTTTATGACCAAGTCGTTTATTATACCAATTTGCCTTTCTTTTGCCAATATCTCTGTATTTTACAAAGTTCACATAATAATTCTCGTCGGTTGGATTCGTAAACTTTAGTTTATACTTCTGCGCATAATAATACGCTAAAACACCTGCTGAAGTGTCATCCGCGTCGTCATAAACATTCGCATACTCTCTGATCATTTTGTAATGATGCGGGAAGTGCCGTGGCATGCGTTGTTTACAATTCCCTCGTTTACATGAATGATTTGGTTTTTCTAATAAAGGCCAGAAATTAAATGAATTTCCGTTCTGGTAATGACGTGTGTTCTTCAGTGCAAGTTCAAGTATCGGAATAAAAGAACTATCAGTTGATCGTTCATAGATCTCGGCCAGAATATTGAAGATAAACAAAGTATTGAATCCATTGGAATCGTATGCGCTCTTTCCCTTTTTGCCTAGAAAAGGGATCTTGGCTTCATTACGGATATAGCTGGACCATTCCCCTATCAATCCAAGGCTGTCATTATCATTCTTCACCTGGTGGGTGGACAAATACCGAATGGCTTTGCCAACTGCATCTTTTAAAAGCGAATCGGGGATTGTAGCATTCAGAGGAGCCGTACTTATCAGAAAAATGATGAGTAAGATTTTATGGAGAGTCTTCTGCAAGTCCTTCACTGTTGAATTTGTAATAGGGAATATCTTTTGTGCAAGGATAAGAGCACCTTGTTAATCTATCTGCACTTAAAAGTACACCTGCTATCAATCCTTTTTTATTGACCGCTTCACGAGAAAAACGCGAACAGGATAATTGATAGACGCAATCTGCACTTATAAGGGAAGAAACTCTTTTTTGGTAAAAGTTCAGCAGAGCATTTCCAACACCACGTTTACGTTTACCTCCATAGCCTGCCTTAAGTTCAGAAATTTCTTTGGTGTAAGATTCATTTTTGAACTTCATCATCTCAGTGATCTGTGCACGAGAAATAAAAAACAAGCAGAAAAAAAAGATAAAAAAAATTGCTTTCATCTAACTAAAATCAATAATTGATAAGCTGTTCTTCAATTCCCTGTGGCAAAACCCGTTCTCTGTATTGTTGATCTCTGAGTTGAGGAACAAAGCCGGCTTCTTTAATCGCATCTTGTATTGTTTTATAAGTGAAACGGTGTGGCGCTCCTGCAGCACTCACTACATTTTCTTCTATCATGATACTTCCAAAGTCATTGGCGCCGGCATGTAAACAGATCTTCGCAGTTGCTTTTCCTACTGTTAACCAGCTTGCCTGAATATTAATGATGTTTGGAAGCATGATGCGACACAAGGCAAGCATGCGAATGTACTCATCCGAAGAAACATTATTCTTCACTCCTTTTATTCTGTTCAACAAAGTGCCATCATCCTGAAAAGGCCATGGAATGAAAGCTAAAAATCCTTTGGCGTCTTTGGGTTTCTGTGCTTGTACATCACGTAACCAAACCAGATGCTCGAATCTCTCTTCAATCGTTTCAACATGCCCAAACATCATGGTTGCGCTAGTAGTAATATTCAACTGGTGTGCCGCCTTCATCACTTCCAGCCATTCCCTTCCTGTACATTTTCCCTTACTGATAAGCCTTCTTACCCTGTCGTTCAGAATCTCTGCGCCTGCTCCAGGTAAACTGTCAAGCCCTGCCTCTTTTAAAGCTTGCAACACCTTGGTATGAGTACTTTTCTCAAGTTTGGTGATGTGGGCTATTTCAGGTGGACCTAAAGCATGAAGCTTAATATCAGGGAAAAGAGATTTGATCTGTTTAAAGATGTTTACATAGAAAGAAAGTCCAAGGTCAGGGTGATGTCCTCCCTGCAATAACAATTGATCTCCTCCGTATTTAATTGTCTCGCTGATCTTCTTTTTATACGTTTCTAGATCGGTTATATAGGCTTCTTTGTGGCCGGGGATCCTGTAAAAATTACAGAATTTACAATTGGCAATACAAACATTGGTGGTATTTAGATTACGGTCGATCTGCCAAGTAACTTTATCAGAATTGTTTTTTTGTTTCTTCCTGAGTTCGTTGGCTGTGAACATTAATTTAACAGAAGGGGCCTGATGAAAAAGAAACACACCTTCTTCCTGTGTTAGAAATTCGAAATTAAGTGCCTTCTCAAGTAATACATCAACGTTCATGTCCCACAAATTTACTATTCCTTCTGTAAAGGAACACAATATTACCTTTTATCTTTTTTTCTCGGTGAGGGTAAAGAAGCCTTTATGAGTTCATAGGAATGATCGATCCAGTCTTTAACATCCTTTGAGGAGGCTCTTCCGTCACAAATCACTGTATTCCAGTGCTTCTTATTCATGTGAAAACCAGGTTGTACAAAATCATAACGTTCTCTTAACTCTATTGCCAGATCCGGATCACACTTGAGGTTGACTTGAGGTGGATTTGAATCCAAGGCCATTAAAGCAAAAATTTTACCTCCTGTTTTAAAGACCAGAACCGTTTCGTCGAAGGGAAAACATTCCTCAACATCTTGTTTTTTAATGCAGTGAGTTCGTATACTTTCGTAATTCAAGGAAGCCGTATTGTTAACCAAATATCGATAAAAATTAGCCACTTATAAAACCTGTGTGGGGATATTGCCTGAAAATCAAAACATTTACAGAAAAACTGCGTTAAAACGATAATAAAATAGTTTTAAGGAGGAGTTTTTTCTTAGAAAGTATTTTACTAAGTTTGGCATTCATTATTAAAATTAACTAATAACAAAATAAACACAATTATGAGCAAAAAAAAGACATCGGGAGGTTTCCCACTAGTGGTATCAGCCCTGGCCATTGTAATCTGTATTATAATAGGGATCTTTATTTACAAAGGCGTATTGGGAGCAGAATCGAACTTTAACAAAGAAGGTCATCCAACCAATATCCTTGGAACCATGTACATGGGAGGATTCATTGTACCAATTCTGATCGGTTTCTTTTTAACCGTTATCACTTTTGCAATTGAGCGTTTCATTACAATTCAAAAGGCTGCCGGAAGTGGTAAGACAGACAAATTTGTTGCAAATATCAAATCGCTGATCGCTGCTCATGATTTTGAGGGCGCTAAAGCAGCTTGCGATAAGCAAAAAGGTTCATTGGCGAATGTTGTTCATGAAGGGATAACAAAATATCAGTTCGTAATGAACGATACACATATGGATAAAGAAGCAAAAGTACACGCGATCCAAAAATCACTCGAAGAGGCAACTGCCCTTGAATTACCTATGCTTTCTAAGAATATGGTTGTTATTTCAACAATGGCTTCTATTGGTACACTTGCCGGTCTTATCGGAACGGTTGTGGGGATGATCCGTGCGTTTGCGGCCCTCGCTAATGCTGGTGCTCCTGATACAGCAGCTCTTGCAACAGGTATCTCTGAGGCTCTTGTAAATACATTGGTGGGGATCTTAACATCCGCTTTTGCGATCATTTTCTACAACTTATTCAGTAACCGTGTAGATCAGATCACTTACGCAATGGATGAAGCTGGATTCTCTATCATTCAGGAATTTCAAACAAGCGGAAAATAAGTTTGTGACAGAAATTAATTCTGTCTGTAAAATTTAAAACAATTAAAACAAAATAAAATGTCAAAGAAACCATCAAAAGGAGGAGCCCCTGCCCTGGACATGACACCCATGGTGGATCTTGCCTTCTTATTGGTAACCTTTTTCATGTTGACTGCGAGTTTTCGTATGGCTGAACCTGTGATCGTGGATCCACCTTCATCGATCGGAGAAGTCATGTTGCCGGATAATCACATCATGATTACCATTGACGGGAATGGCCGAGCTTTTTTTGGTATCAGCAATGCTGCTGCCAAAATGAATGCGCTTAGAAAGATGTCTGAAAAATACAAAGTTCCTTTTACAGAGGAACAGATCAAAAAGTTCAGTGGTCTTCCAAGCTTTGGAGTTGATATCAAGGATCTTCCTAATTACATCAACACAAGTGAAAGCGAACGCGCAAAATTTCAACCACAAAAAGGAGTACCTAACGATACATTGAATAACCCACAATTGAAAGACTGGATCAGTCTGGGTGGTGCAGAAGCAGTTATGATCTACAATGAAGCCAAAGGCAAAGCCGCTGAAAGTGGACAAGAGTTCAAGGCAGAAAAGCCGCGTTATGCGATCAAATGCGACGGCAAAACCAAGTACATTGTAGTGAAAGATGTGGTGAAAGCCTTTACTGATCTCAAAATTTTTCAGTTCAACTTAATTACAGGTTTGGAAGCAAACCCTAATCAAAAACATTAAAGAATTTAAACAATGGCAGAAATAGCAGAAGGCGGCGGCGGTGGCCATAAAGGCGGTAAAAAACGCGCCAAAAAGCAATCGACCCGTATTGATATGACTCCAATGGTTGACTTGGCTTTCTTGTTGCTTACCTTTTTCGTATTAACAGCAACATTCAGTAAGCCCAAATCAATGGAACTCACCTTTCCGGTTCCTCCTAGTCCAAATGACCCTCCTCCTCCGGCAATTAAAAATGGTATCACCATATTATTGACCAAGGATGACAGGATCTTCTACTATGAAGGAGAATACAAGGCAGTAGATGGTGAAAAAGGACCAAAAACAACCTTAAGCGAGCTGAATTTTTCTCAGGAAAGTCTTCACAAATACCTGGCTGATAAGAATAAGTGGGCAACAGATGAGATCAGTAAACTGGATGATAAACTTCATTCCAAACAGATCGTTGACTCTACTTATAAAAGGATGGTAAGGGAAGTTAAGTCCAATAAACTGGCGCCTACGATCCTTATTAAAACTGATGACAAAGCCACCTATAAGAATGTGATCGATGTGATCGATGAGATCAACATCAATTTGATCGGAAAATATGTTGTGGTGGATATTTTGAAGCCTGAAATGGATATGATCTTAGAAAAAACAGGTGGTTGATTTATGGAATAACAAAAGATCCGGCATCTAAAAGATAAAGGATAATGATTAACCATTAAAAAAATTAAAAATGAATACTTGGAACGACGCAACCTTTGATAACAGAAACGATCTTGTTTTCGAAGGGCGAAACACGGCCTACGGGGCCTACCAGATCAGAAGAAATTACAACCGTACAGTAACTTTCGTTATTGGCGGACTGATCGCTTTTTCCCTTGTTCTTACAGGTGTGAAAAAATTCATTGACAGCCGTCCTGAAGAAGAAGAGATCGTTCAGGATATGAGTAATATTATTGTGGACCTGACTCCACCACCACCGGTGGAAGAAACCCCTCCTCCC
>Ga0268298_10002719_pt1 | contig 18983 bp, 13 predicted proteins | sample WWTPWeurt_MetaG_FD_194462 | JGI IMG/M metagenome (GOLD analysis project Ga0268298, IMG submission 194462) | Activated sludge microbial communities from WWTP in Nijmegen, Gelderland, Netherland - WWTP Weurt | ecosystem: Engineered > WWTP > Aerobic digester > Activated sludge | place...
GGCCACCCCGAACGCGATGCCTTCGACACCACTGCCCGCGACCTTCCATGAGACCACGCCGACCAATCGGCCGCTGGAATCGAGCAGGGGGCCACCGCTGTTCCCCCGATTGATGCTGGCATCGGTCTGAATCAGGGAGACGCCATCGATCTGTCTCGTCCCGCTCACGACGCCCCGAGTCAAGCTGAAAGAAAGCTCCTTTCCGAGCGGCGAACCAATAGCGAACAAGTCTTCGCCGGCTGTGACGGCGACCTCGCGTATCGCAACACAAGGGTAGTCCGACCCCGACGTCGGCTTGAGCAGCGCCACGTCTCTATGCGGATCGACGCGGATCGGGACGGCCTGAACCCTGGGACCGCCACGTTGCTGAAAGGTCGGCGAGCTCTCGGACTCCACCACGTGCGCAGCCGTCAGCACGAACCCATCGGGCGAGACGACCGTTCCGCTGCCGACCCGGTCGCCGGCCTCCACCACGACCGTCGCTTGCATCAGCGCCTCGGCCGATGCTGGCATGGGTGTAGCCCCGCGCGCGCATCGTTTGAAGCCCACGCGCTGGAACGCGGGGCTCGCGGCGACTGGAGCGGCCCGACCGAGCGCCGCAACGAAGCGTTGCCGAGAAAGCAGCGAGTAGAGATTGCCCCACACCAGCTCGTCGGCGAGCTGCTTGGGGTCCTGGCTGTCGCTGGCATGACGGGTGTGAACTCGGTACCGGACTTCATTGCTGTCCCGGTCGAGCAGCTCCCACGTGACCCCGAGCCAGCACCTGCGCACAGGCTCGCTGGGCGGCCTGCACCAGAGTTGGTTCGCTGTTCCGCCGAGCGCAAACCGCGCCTTTGCAGATTCGTCACGGTCGAAGACCAGACTCTCGGCACCCAACGCGTTGTACCCAGCCTTGCGCATCGTCTCCAGGATCTGGACTCGAAGGTGATCTCCTTCGACTCCGATCTCGTTCGAAGTGAGGCGAATCACGAGGCGCGAGAAAGTGATCGAGGACAGGTCCTTGCCCTTCACGGAGACGGAGGGGCGATAGGGCTCTCCTCGGGCCCGCGGAGCGGCCACCGACAGGCCGAGCGCCAGCCACGCACCGATCACCCCACCCAATCGAGCCCGCACCGCCCCACTCTACCGGAAGAGAACGGGCGTCCCCAAGAGCCCAAATCACCGGCAAGCTGCGTGCGTCGTAGTCCGGCCCACGCCCCCGCTCGGCGGCGCGCGTGACCGACCCCAGTCGGCTCACTCGGTGGCCGATTCACCGAGGAGTCGCTCCAACGTCGGCAGCAAGTCCGCTCGATCCTCGGCCGAGGGTCGACAGGTCCGACCGACAGGTCCGACAAGATTGATTCAGGGAGATCCGAAGGGTAGGGAGATCCGACCAGGGAGATCCGACCGAGGGTGGGTCGACAGGTCCAACCGAGGGTGGGTTCGACCGACAACCGAGGGTGGGTTCGACCGACAGGTCCGGGAGGCCGGGACATCGCTCGCCGCGAAGCGAGCATCGTGCCATCCGTGATTGGCGCGAAATCTCAGGCACTCTCGTGTCGCCACCGGTGGCGAAAGTCTGGCGATCGGCGGCGGTCGCCACTTGCTCTCGATGGCTCGCCGTCACCCTCGGTCGGATCTGCTTCGCGGTCGGATCTGCTTCGCGGTCGGATCTGCTCCCTCCGTCACCCTCGGTCGGATCTGCTCGGGATCTGCTCGGTCGATCTGCTCGATCGGCGGCGGTCGCCACTTGCTCTCGATGGCTCGCCGTCACCCTCGGTCGGATTGCTCGCCGTCACCCTCGGTCGGATCTGCTCGCGTTCCCTCGGTCGGATCTGCTGCCTGATCTGCTCGCCTCCTGGCTGCCCTATCCTCCTCACGGCTCGTCGCCTACGCCTTCTTCAGCAACCTCGCCGCCTCGATGGCGCCGTAGGTGAAGATGATGTCCGCCCCCGCGCGGCGGAGGCAGAGGAGGCTCTCGATGAGACACTTGTCGAAGTCCATCCAGCCGTTCTGCGCGGCAGCCTTGAGCATCGCGTACTCGCCGCTCACGTGATAGACGGCGACCGGCAGCTCGCTGATCTCGCTCACCGCGCGCACGACGTCGGCGTAGGGCAGGCCGGGCTTGACCATCAGCCAGTCGGCGCCCTCCTGCTCGTCCAGGCGCACCTCGCGCAGGCACTCGCGCACGTTGGCGGGGTCCATCTGGTAGGTCTTCTTGTCACCGGCGCGTGGCGCGGAGTCGAGGGCGTCGCGGAAGGGGCCGTAGAAGGCCGAGGCGTACTTCACCGAGTAGCTGCAGATCAGAACGTCGGGCTTGCCAGCTTCGTCCAGGGCGCGGCGGATGGCGCCCACGCGGCCGTCCATCATGTCGCTCGGCGCGACGACATCGGCGCCGGCGAGAGCCTGGGCGACGGCCATCTTGGCGAGGAGCGGCACCGTCTCGTCGTTGTCGATGCGATCGTCGACGAGCACTCCGTCGTGACCGTCGGAAGAGTAGGGATCGAGCGCCACGTCGGTGATCACGACGAGCTCGGGCAGAGCGGACTTGAGCGCGCGCACGGCGCGTTGGAGCAGGCCCGAGGCGTTGAGGCTCTCGGTGCCGCGCGGGTTCTTGAGACCATCGGCGATGGCCGGGAAGAGCGCAACCGCGGGGACTCCGAGCTCGAACGCTTCGCGGGATTTCTGGACGAGAAGCTCGACGTCCAGGCGCGCGTGCCCGGGCATGCTCGCGATCGGGTGCGCCCCGGGACCCTCGTGGACGAAGAGCGGGAGCACCAGGTGGCTCGCGGCGAGGCTGGTCTCGCGGACGAGGCCACGGACACCGGCGCTCACGCGGTTTCTGCGGGGGCGGTTCGAAATCATGGGGCGACGCTATATCAGCGGTCGCGGCGCGCGCACGTCGATTCGAGACCCGAGTCCGGGGGGCCGGTTCAACCCGCGCGGCGAGAGCCTCGAGTGTCACGAATCCGGTCACTTGACGCGGCCGCGTGGTCCGACCCCGCGCCGCGCGAGACGTGGTAACCTTGCGCTCATGCGGGGCACCTCTCTCCTTCGGTTGGGCTCTCGGTTTTCGCTCGCGGCGCTGCTCGCGCTCTTCGTCGTGCACTGCTCGTCATCGAGCGACAGCGGTGGCACCGCAGGCGGCGGTGGCGGCGGCGCAGGCGGCAGCGGGTCCAAGGGCGGCGGTGGCACCGGTGCGAAGGGCAGCGGTGGGGACGCGGGCATCATCATCCCCACGGACAGCGACGTGCCGGACTACTCGGTCGACGCTTTCTTCGCGACGGATCCGCCACCGCCCGATTGCAGCGACGCCGGCGCGCAACCCATCAAGCCCGGCGGGACGCCCGAGTGTCCCGACGACAAGAACCTGCAAGGTTGTCCGTGCACGCAGGCCGGGCAGACCGCCGCGTGTTGGCCGGGCAAGCGCAAGCACCGCAACCGCGGGGTCTGCAAGGACGGCGTGACCACGTGCAAGCAAAACCAGGAGTTCAAGCTCGCTTGGGGTGAGTGCGTGGGCTACCAAGGCATCACGCCGCCGACGTTCGAGCCGGCGGCCGGAGCCACGGGCAAGGCCGCGTGCACCTGCTTCAGCGGCGGCTATTGGGACGTGAAGAACACGAGCCCCTGCTTCTATTCGGACGGTAGCGGCAACGTCATCGGCGCCGTCTCCACCATCGTCGATGCGGCGGGCGCGCGCTGCCCGACGGAGCAGGAGATGAGCTTCCAGACCGGCACTCCGCCTGCGCAGCCGTTCGCCAAGAACGCGCTCAAGGTGGACTGCAACGGCTACTTCAAGCTCTGCTTCACGCTCCACGCGCTCTCGGCCAAGGGCGCGGCCAAGAACGAAGCCAGCGACTGCAAAGTGATGACCGTGTGCAGCGAGGGCTACTATGGCCTCGCGGGCAAGGGTCCGAACGGCACGGACGGCGAGCTCCAGCTGCCGGATCTGGCGTCGTGGATCACCAAGGGCTCGGCCGAGACTGCGTGTGCGGGACAGTTCTTCAACAACGGCGGCTACGGCACGTTCGCCGTGCAAGGCACGAGCGACGAGTGTGACCAGGTCGACAAGACGTTCCTCACGTTCGACTACTGCCCCATCTACTGCAACGACCCGGCCAACAAGTCGAAGCCCGAGTGCGTGAACTGCAAGAACGGCAGCGGCGGTCCTTTCTGAGGCACGGCGCTTGTCGTTGGGAGTCCTTTACCTCGCTGCGCTGATCATCGGATTCGGCACCATCGCGCTCCAGCTCGTCATGGGGAGCGACCACGGCGACGCCGACGCCGACACGACGGGCGGCGCGGGGCACGCCGACGTGGGCGCGGGCGGCGAAGGCGATGCCGACGCCGATCATTCGGGCGACGCCGCCCACTCGCTCGATTCGGGAGGTCACGAGGCTCACCACGGGGACGCCGGGTTCCTGCCGATCTTCCTCTCGCTTCGGTTTTGGACCTTCACGCTCTTGGCGTTCGGACTGAGCGGCTCGCTCATGCACTACTTGGACCTCGCGAACGCGGTGATCGTCGCGAGCGTGGCGCTCGGCTTGGGCCTCGCAGCCGGGTTCGGAGCCTCGCTCACCTTCCGCGCGCTCGCCCGGAGTGAACCGAATTCGGGCGCGACGGATCGGGACGCCATCGGGCAGGTCGGGCGTGTGCTCGTTCCCCTCGGCAAGAGCTCGCGCGGCAAGATCCGCATCGAGCTCAAGGGGCAGACCGTCGACTTCGTGGCGACCACCGACGAAGAATCGCTCGAGGCGGGGCAAATGGTGATGATCGAAGAGCTCCGGGAGACCACCGCGCACGTTTCTCGCGCGCCCCTCGAAGCATTGCCGCCGAAACGCGACGCATAGCGCCCCCGCGCGGCCTCGCCTATGCTCGGCGCCATGCAACCTCAATTGCCGCCGGAGCTCGGGGTGGATCCGGAAGCGATGCTGGTGTTGGCCTCCGCATTGGGCATCGTCTTCGGGCTCGGATTTCTGATCTTCGTCCTGTCGCGCTTTCTCGTGATCTGCCGTCCCAACGAGATCGTGGTGCTGAGCGGCCGCCGCCACCAGCTCGCAGACGGATCCAAGGTCGGGTACAAAGTGCTCCACGGGGGGCGCGGATTCCGGATCCCGCTCCTGGAGCAGGTGAGTCGCATGGATATGCGCCTCATCCCCGTGCAGGTCGAGGTGCACAACGCCTATTCGAGAGGTGGCATCCCGCTCACGGTCCACGCCATCGCCAACGTCAAGATCGGAAGTCAGCCGGGCATCGCGCGGAACGCCATCGAGCGCTCGCTGAACATGTCGCCGCGCCAGCTCGGCGCGGTGGCACAGCAGACCCTGGAGGGCGTGTTGCGCGAGGTCGTGGCCGAGCTCACGCCAGAAGAGGTCAACGAAGACCGTCTGAAGTTCGCGGGGACTTTGATCCGGAACGCCAAGGACGACTTCGACAAGCTCGGTCTCGAGCTCGACGTGCTCAAGGTCCAGAGCGTCAGCGACGACCAGGGGTATCTCGCGAACCTCGGGCGCGCGCGCATCGCACGCATGATCCGCGACGCGCAGAACGCCGAGAACAGCGCGAACCAGGCCATCGCCGAGGCCCAAGCCACAGCGCGCCAGCGGGCGGAGACCGCGCAGAAGCAGGCCGAGGCCACCGTGCTCACCAAGCGGAACGAGCTCCGCGCCGAGCTCGCTCAGCTCGAGGCGCAGGCCAAGTCCGTGGAGAACGAGGCCGAGGTCGCCGCCCAGACCGCGCGTTCCGAAGCCGAGCAAGATCTCCAGAAGCTCCGCGGGGAGCTCGAGCGGTTGCGTCTCGAGTGCGACGTCTTCTTGCCTGCCGAGGCCGAGCGCCTGGCCGCGGAGGCCGACGCGCGGGGTCGCGCCGCCCCGGTCGTCGAGAGTGGAAAAGCCAGCGCCGAAGCGCTGCGTCTCGTGGCCGCCGAGTGGCAGGGCACGGGCGCCGAGGGCCGAGACCTGTACGTGCTCCAACATCTCCGGCAATTCGTCGAAGCGGCCGTCGCGCGAGTCACCCGCGCCAAGGTCGAAGAGCTCGCGGTCGTGGACGGTGGGGACGGGGCAGCCTTCACCGGAACGGTAGCGAGCTTCCCGGCCGCCGTGACCGCGGTTCTGAACCAGACCGGCAAGGTCATCGGCGTAGACATGGAGGAGCTCCTCCGGGGGAACCGCAAGGGAGGTGCGCGATGACTGGCGTTGTGTTGGTGACCGCCGTCACGGTCGTCGTGGTCGTGCTCGCCCTCTACCTCATGGTCAAGCGGCTGCTCTGGGTGAGCACGCCGAACGAAGCGCTCATCTTCAGCGGTTCGACGCGCCAGCTCGGTGATGGCCGCCGGGTTGCCTATCGCTTCGTTCGCGGCGGGCGCGCGCTCCGGCGGCCGCTGGTCGAGAAGGTGGACGTCCTCGACCTAAGCATGTTCACCGTGGCCGTGAACGTCTCCGGCGCCTTCTCCAAGGGCGGCATCCCCCTGACGGTGCAAGGCGTTGCCAACGTGAAGCTGCCCGGTGAAGACCCACTGCTCTCCAACGCCGTCGAGCGCTTCCTCGGGCGGACACGCGAAGAGATCTACTACATCGCCAAGGAGACCCTCGAAGGCAACCTGCGTGGCGTGCTGGCGAGCCTCACGCCCGAAGAACTGAACGAAGACAAGCAGGCGTTTTCCGCCAAGCTCCTCGACGAGGCCGAGCACGACATGAGCCGCATGGGTCTCGTGCTCGACACGCTGAAGATCCAGAACGTGACCGACGAGGTGAACTATCTCGCGAGCATCGGCCGCATCCGCGGCGCCGGCCTGAATCAAGTGCAGGCGGTGGCCGAGGCCGAAGCACGCGCGGACGCATCGGTGCAGCAAGCGGCCAACTGGGCCGCCTCGGAGACCGCCAAGGTCGACGCCGACGTGCAAATCGCCCGACAAGAGACGGCGAAGCGCATCGCCGAAGCGACCAGCCGGCGCGAGGCGTTGATTCAGGAAGCGCGCGGGCAGGTGATCGCTCTCATCGCCCAGGTCAAGGCTGAGATCGATCGTCAAAAGGCGCGCGCTTTGCAGGAGAAGCGCCGGCTCGACGCGGACGTGGTGCAGCCGGCCATCGCTCGCCAGCGCGCAGCGGAGGAGGCCGCGAAAGGTGAAGCCGCGTCGACCATCGAGCGCGGGCGCGCCGAGTCGTTGGCGCTTCGCCAGCTGGTCGAGGCCTACCGCCAGGGCGGCGCCGCTTCACGCGACGTGATGGCGCTTCAGAACCTGATGCCGCTCTTGCCTCACGTTTCGGGCGCGCACCATTCGCTCACCATCTCCAAGGTGAGCGTGTTGCCTGCGCGCGAAGCCGAAGGGGCCGACCTCGCCCGCAAAGCCATCGGTGCGTCCGAGCAGATCCGCGCGGCGACCGGCGTCGACTTGGCACAGGTCGCGAAGAAGCTCGGCGGCTGATCGAAAAACCTGCGCGCGCGCGGCTTTCGAGATTTCTGGACCGCTGAGAAGCTGGCGCAAGGCGCCCGAGCGGCGCATACTTCGATGCGCTGTGACGCGGGTGCGGGCGACCTATCGGACTCATCTGGCGCTGGCATCGGCCATCGCGCTCTTGCTCGGATTCGCCTGCGATCTGAACCCGCAACCCGAAGTGCCGAGCGGCGCGAGTGGTACGGGCGGCGCGAGCTCCGGCGGCGGCGGCGCGGGAGGCGGTGCCGGTGGTGGCGCGGGAGGCGGCGGCGCGGGCGGCAGCGCGGGCTTTGGTGGGAGCGCCACGGGCGGAAGCGGCGGCAACGATGGCAGCGCAGGCAAGTGCGGTGGCGGGTGCCTGGCCGGCGAGCTGTGCAACGGCAATAGCTGCGTGGACGATCCGTGCGAGCCGAATCCGTGCGCGACCGACCAGGTCTGCAAGCCCAACACCACGTTCACGACCGGAGACTGCACGGAGTCCTGCGCCGACGTGACCTGCGGCGCCACCGAGCTATGCGTCGACGGCCAATGCGTGCCCACGGGATGCGCCACGGCCTGCGCCGCCGCGGAGGTCTGCGCCGCCATCGACGGCGGCCACGCCTGCAAGCCCGACCTTTGCTTGGGCGATGGTGCCGCCGTCTGCACGGACGGTGACGTGTGCGATGGCGCCACGGGCGCCTGCATGCAGGACCCCTGTCTCGGAGTGAAGTGCCCGAGCGGCCAGACCTGCAGTGACGGCGAGTGTCACCACGCGGGCGACGGGGGTCCGCCCGACGCGACCACAGGCGACTGACGGCGCATGGCTCGCGCGTTGGCCCTCGCTCGCGTGATCGGCCTTGCGGTCGCGCTCTCTGCCTGTTCGTCCGAAGAAGCAGGAAAGGGCGCGGGAACGGGGGGCCTCGGCGGCGCGAGCGGCGGCACAGCGGGCGCGAGCGGCGGCGCGTCGGGCGCGGGCGGCGGCACGTCGGGCGCGGGCGGATCCACGGTCGGCGGCGGCGGCGGCGGCGCGAGTGGCGGCGCGAGCGGAGGCAGTGGGGGGAGCTCCGGCGGCGGGACCATCGGTCCGACGAACACGAGCTTCATGCCGTCCGGCCCCATCGAGCTCACCTCGGGACAAGTCGTGACGGGTCTCCACATCACCTCCACGAGCGGCCCCTGCATCAAAGGGAGCAACGTGGTGAACGTGCGGATAACGGACAGCCGCATCGGCCCCTGCGGCCCCGGTGTCGAGGGCGTTGGGGTACAGCTCTACGCTTCCCACGACCTCCGCATCGACCACGTCGCGTTCGACGACGTGGCGAGCGCGCTCTACGCCCAGACCGACGCCGGCGGAAAGGTGAGCTTCGATCACAACCTCGTGACCCGCATCCGAGGCCCGTTCCCCCGTGGCCAGATGGTGCAGTTCGATGACATGCACGGCGCGGAGCTCGTCGTCTCCTGCAACATCAGCGATCAGACCGTGCCTGGCTACCAAGCCGGACCGGAAGACCACGTGAGCATGTACAAGTCGGGCGGCACCGCGGCGAGCCCCATCGACATCGCCTTCAATCGATTGCGAGGCGGCGGCCCGAGCACGTCGGGCTCGGGCATCATGACGGGCGACAGCGGCTCGGACTTCATTCACGTACACGACAACACCTTGGTCGAAACCGCCAACGTCGGCTTCGCCATTGCCGGCGGTCACGACATCGTGATGGAGCAGAACCGCGCGTTCAGCCCCAAGAACGCCTATTCCAACGTAGGCGCCTACGTTTGGGCCCAGGCGGGGCAGACCTGCCAGAACAACACGCTGAAAGGCAACCGCACCAACTGGACCAACAAAGACGGCGTATCGAACCCGTTCTGGGATGGCGGCAACTGCCAGAACACGACCTTCGACGGAAACGTGTGGGGCGACCCAGTGCTCGACGCGAAGATCTTCGACGAGCCCTACGCGGCGTGCAATTGAGCGTCACGTGACCGATGGCGAAGCCGCATCGGCGCGCGAGGGTCTCGCGACGCGCGCCCGCAGGAGCGACATCATGCGATACATGACCGGCAGAAGCACCAGGGTCACGAGCGCAGCCGACACGGTGCCCATCACCACGACCACCGCGATGGGCCGCTGCGTTTCGCTGCCGATGGCGTGAGACAGCGCCGCGGGCAAGAGCCCCAGTGAGGCGAGGAGCGCCGTCATCAGTACCGCCCGCAGGCGCTCGCGCGTGCCTTCGCTGACCGCTTCGTCGAGGCGCTGGCCGCGCTCGATCCGCGCTCGGATGGCCGAGACGATGAGCACGCCGTTCAGCACGGCTTGCCCGAGCAGAGCGATGAAGCCCACGGCCGCCGAAACCGACAGCGGCATGCCGAACACGGCCAAGCCGAACACTCCGCCGAGTAGCGCCAGCGGGACCACCAGCAGGATCAGGAGCGAGTCGAACAGCGTGCCGAAGGCGGAGAAGAGCAGCAAGAACGTGATGGCCACGCCCACGGGGATCACCAGGCGGAGGCGCGCCATGGCGCGCTCTTGGTTTTCGAACTCGCCGCCCCAGGTCATCTGGTAGCCGCCAGACAACGGGACTTCTGCTCCGACCTTGGCTTGGGCGGCCGCCACGAACGAGCCCAGATCGCGCCCTCGCACGTTCATACGCACGCCCACGTAGCGGCGGCCGTTCTCCCGCGTGATCGCCGCGCGGCCCGTGCCCAAGCTGACGTCGGCCACGGCGCCGAGCGGCACCACCGAGCCGTCCTTGAGCGGCAGATGGATGGCGCGGATGGCTCCGAGATCGGAGCGGCTCGCGGGCGGCAAGCGCACGGTGACGTCGAAACGCCGCTGCCCCTCCCAGAGCTCGGTGGCCACGTGGCCGCCGAGGCTGGTCTCCACGTAGTCCTGCACCTGACCCATGTCGAGGTCGTATCGCGCGAGAGCCTGGCGATCGAGCTTCACGACGATCTGCGGCGACTCGCTCGACTTCACCACGCCGACGTCGGCGGCGCCGGGCACGTTTGCGATCACGTCACGCACGCGACCGGCCGTGTCCGCCAGCTTCTGGAGGTCGTCGCCGTAGATCTTGACGGCGATCTGGCCGAATTGGCCCGAGATGTTCTCCGCCACGTTGTCGCGGATCGGCTGCGAGAAATTGTAATCGATGCCCGGCACGTCCGAGAGGTTCTTGGCCATCTCGAAGGTCACGTCGTCGATGGTCTTCATCTCCGGTCGCCACTCGCTCAGCGGCCGGAGCTTCACGAACACCTCGAGGTTGTTGGGCAGCGTCGGGTCCGTGCCGTCTTCTGGGCGACCGAGCTGGGTCAGGAGCTCCGCGACCTCGGGCGTCTTGGCGATCTTCTGTTTGAGCAGCGGCGTGAGCGCGCGGCCCGAGTCGAGCGAAGCGTTGTCGGGCAGCGTGAACGTGACGTAGAGCGCGCCCTCGTTCAGCGCCGGCAGAAACTCGGAGCCCATGCGTGGCACGAGCACGAGGGCGGACGTGAGGAGTCCGGCCGCGGCAACCAGGATCGCCGGCGAGTTCCGCAGCGCCCAGCGGAGCGTCGGGTCGAAGGCGCGCTGCGCCCCTACGAGGAGCGGTGAGTCCCGCTGGACCTTGGGCTTCCGGAGCGCGAAGTAGGTGAGGGTCGGCACCAGCGTGAAGCTCACGAGCAGCGCGCCGAGGAGCGCGCTCACCACGGTGTGTGCCAGCGGGCCGAAGATCCTGCCTTCCACCCGCTCCAGGGAGAAGATGGGCAAGTAGGCCGCGATGATGATGAGCAGGCTGAACAGAGTGGGGCGCGCCACCTCTTTGGTGGCCGCGATCACACGGTCGGCGAGGGCGGCGCCGTCGATGGGCTCTTGGGCCTCGCGGGCATCGTGGGGTGAAAGCGTGTGGAAGAGGTGCTCCACCAAGATCACCGCGCCGTCCACGATGATGCCGAAGTCCACGGCGCCCATCGACAGCAGGTTCGCGCTCATCCCGCGCGACCGCAGATAGATGAAGCTCACTGCCAGAGACAGCGGGATCGCCGTGGCCACGATGAGCGAGGCGCGCGCGGAGAGCATGAACGCGAAGAGCACCAAGGTCACGAGAAGCGCACCCTCGGCGAGGTTCCGGTAGACCGTGTGGAGCGTCGTGTCGACGAGCTCCGTCCGATCGTAGAACGGGACCACCTTCACGCCGGGCGGCAGGAGGCGAGAGTTCAGCTCTTCGACCTTGGTCTTCAGCGCAGCGAGCACCACCGACGGGTTCTCGCCGCGCCGCATGAGCACGATGCCTTCGACCGCGTCGTCGTTCGCGCCGCGGGTCACGACACCCTGGCGAGGCGCCCAGCCTTCGGTGACTTCGGCCACGTCTTTGATGGTGACGGGCACGCCGTCGTGGGTTCCCACCCGCACCTTCCCGATGTCGTCGGCCGAGCCCAAGATGCCGAGCGAGCGGATGACGAACGCTTCGGAACCTCGCTGGACGTAGCCGCCAGTGGCGTTGGCGCTGGCCTTGGAGAGCGCGGAGAAGACGTCGTCGAGCGCCACGCCCAGCGCGGCGAGCCGCGTGGGTTCGGGCTGCACGTGGATCTCGCGTACCAACCCGCCGTACGAGACCACGTCGGCGACACCCTGCACTTGCAGGATCTGCGGGCGCACGGTCCAGTCTTGGAGCGTGCGGCGCGCCATCGGATCCGCGGTCGGCCCGTCGATGGTGTAGCGATAGACCTCGCCGATGGGGGTCGCCAACGGACCGAGCTCCGGATGGACGCCTTCGGGGAGTTCCGCCTGTGCCAGGCGCTCGCTCACTTGCTGGCGCGCGACCAGCGGCTCGACGCCGTCGCCGAACGTGAGCGTCACGAGCGAGAGTCCGAACAGCGAGATGCTGCGCAAGCGGACCAGGCCCGGTGTGCCGTTCAGCTCGCGTTCGATCGGCATCGAGACGCGACGCTCCACCTCCTCGGTGGGTTGCCCCGAGAACAACGTGATGACCTGGACCTGCGTGTCGGTGGGATCGGGGAACGCTTCGATGGTCAGGTTGCGATAGGCGTACCCACCCCAGACCGCGAGGACCGCGGCCAAGACGAAGGAGAACAGTCGTGTCTTGAGGGAGAGCTCGAGCAGCTTCTGCACGACGAACTCCGTTCAGTGCGAGAGCTCGATCTGGTTGTCGAGCAAGACACCGCCCTCCACGACCACGGTCTCTCCGGCGGCGAGCCCTTGGGTCACGGCGACGCTGCCGTCTCGGACGGGTCCCGCGACCACCGAACGTCGCACGAGCTTCCCGGGGCTCGCTTCGACGTAGACGTATTGCTGCGCTCCATCCGAGACCAGCGCCGTTGCCGGGACCTCCACGGCCTTCTCGGGCAGGTCCACTCGGAATCGCATCTCGGCGTACTCGTTCGGCTTGAGCTTGCCATTCTGGTTCTCGAGCACCACGCGCACGGGCAGGCTGTGGCGAGTCGGATCCACCACCGCCGACACGGTTTCGACCGACGTCTCGGCCGAGAAACCCGGCAGTGAGGGCAGCGTGATGCGGGCGGGCGTGCCGGCCGCGAGGCCCGCGGCGTCGCTCTCGAACACATCGGCGACGATCCAGACTCGATCCACCTCGGCGATTTGCAGCACGCTGCCGTCAGAGCCGACTTCCTGGGCGGGCAGCAGGTTCTTCTCGACGATGACGCCGTCCCGCGGCGCGGTCACCGTGAACTCGTTGTCTCGCTTCGACGCCACCTTCAGCGATTGGATCTTCGAGTGCGCACCCCGAAGCTGGACCTCGGCTTGACGCTTCTGCGCCATGGCGGAGAGCTCTTCTTTGCCGGCGAGGAGGCCCTTCGCCACCATGTCGTGCACGCGTTGGTACTCCGTGCGCGCGACGTCCACGTCGACCCGCGCGCGGCTCGCCGCGCTTTCGAGATCGGCGAGCTCGGGGCTCGTCACGGTGAACAGCGGCTGTCCGCGCTTCACGCGCTGGCCGAGCTCGACGAAGACGGAAGTGACTCTGCCGGCCAAGGGCGAACCGACGCGCGCGGCGCGGGTTTCGTCGATCCGCACGCGTGCGGTCACTGGATCCGTCCAATGGGGACGTGCTGGTTCGGCTTTGCCCAGGTGGACGGAGCTCCACTGGGGAGCGCCCGGCGCGAGTTCGACGTGATCGGTGCCGACGTGCATCCCAGCGGCCTCTGGCGCGCTCGCCGGAGGCTTTTTGGAGAACTTGGCCGCGGCCAAGACCGACACTGCGGAGAGCGCGAGAGCGACCGAGACGCCGACGAGCGTGCGTCGATCCACGCGGGAGGCTTGGGGGAGTGAGAAACGTGCCATTTTCGCTACCTCGTGGGGGTTTCGTCGAGTCCGAGCAGGAAACGCATTTGGTTCTTCAGCTGGAATGCGTCGTGACCGAGGTCCAGGGCCTGAAGTCGGAGCGAGATCGTTTGCCGTCGCGCCAGAATGAGGTCCGTCATGTCGAGCTGGCCGCGCGCGAGCCCTTCTTCCTGGGCGCGCAACACGGCTTCGGCGCGGGGCAACGTGTCCTTCTCGAGGCTCGAGAGCGTCGCCTCGACGGCACGCCGGCGAGCAGCGAGCGACGCGAGTTCCGCGCGTGACGCGACGGCTAGGCTCTTTCGGTTTTCGTCCCTGGCTTCGGCTCGAGCCAGCGCTGCCGTGCGGTCGTGTTGGCCGTGGTCGAAAAAGGGCAGCGGGATGCTGGCGGAGAGCGATAGCGTGTTCTCGTTGTCGCCCGAGACCGTGAAGGTGTCCCGGGTGTAACCGAGGCGCGCGGTGACGTCGGGGATTGCACGGCGACCCGCGAGAACTGCGTCCTTGCGGAAGGCTGCGGCCTCCGCTTCCAGAGCCCGGAGCTCGGCGCGCTCGTTGGCCGTGGCGGCCGGTAGGGCACTTGGCGCTGCCAGAACGACGTCGGACCAGCTCGCGCGCTTCGCGTCGCAATCTGCCGAGAGTGCGCCCGCGCAGTCGGCTCGCGCCGATTGAGCCTCGCCCCGCGCGCGCACCACTTCTGCCTCGAGACTCGCGACGTCGAGGCGGAGCCTGTCGAGATCCACCTCGGCGAGGGCCTGGTGCGCCACGCGGCCTTCTGCGATGACGGTCGAGCGCTTGGCGTCGCTCAGCATCTCGCCGAGCACCCGCTGTCGCTCTTCGGCGTAGACGACGCGGCCGAGCGCAGCCCGCGCGTCACGAACGAGCCGCGCGACCGCTGCACGCGTGCGAAAACGGCCCGCTGCGCTCCGCAGGTCCGCTGCCTCCTGTCGCGGTCCGCGCTTGCCGATCTCGAACGTTTCGCTCAGGCCGGCCCCGTAGATCAGAGTGCGGTCGAGTCCGAGGCCGCGCGGGTTGGTGGGCCCGACCGGGAAGTTGCTCACCGACAGGTCGAGCGCAGGGTTCGGCAGAAGCCGGGCCGCCCGACTCTCTTCCCCGAGAGCACGCGCGTCGGCGCGAGCTTGTGCCGCGTCCGGTGAGCGCTGCTCGACCCAGCTCCTGAGCCGGCTCGGCTCTGCCAAGAGCTGATGGACGTCGGCGCGGGACGCGCTTTGGGCCGTGCTCTCTCGGGTTGCAAAGAGAGCGCCTAGCAGCGAAACGAGCAGCAGGCCTTTCGAAGACAGTCGCATCGAGAACGGCCGCCCCTTCGCACACCGCGTGCCAAGCGGGATCCCGCGGTCTTTCGCTGCGCCGGTCGGGGACGGCCGTTCCCATTTGTCCCCACGCGTGGCGAAACGCCACGGGAATGCTTCGACGAGGTCGCTGCTTCATGGGAGAAGCGCTCGCATGAGACTCGCCCTGCGACTCACGCTGTTCCTCGTGGCAGCGATGATGGTGGTGCTCGCAGTTTATGCGTCAGTGAGCATTCGAGACTTGGTCGGGCTGTTCGAGTCCGACACGTGGCGGGACCACGAGGTGCTCGGGCGGGCGTTGGCTGCGTCCGCGGCTTCGGTTTGGAAGTCGGAGGGCGTGGAGCGGGCCGCGGCCGTGGTGCAAGGTGCCCAGGCGGGTGAAACCTCGCTCTCCGCCAGCTGGCAGCCGCTCGACGCACCCACGTTCGAACCTCAGCCACCCGCGGCCGCCTGGGCTGGTGTCCGGGCGGGTCGCGAAGCGCACTGGGCAGCGGGGAGTGAGCTCTTCAGCGCCTTCCCCGTCGAACACGCTGGAGTGCGCGCGGCCATCGTGATTCGCGAGTCGCTGAGCTCGCGGGATGCCTACCTGCGCGGCGCGGTGCGAGACGCCGTGCTCACCGTGCTCGGATTGGTCGCGGTCTCGAGCCTCCTCGCTTCCGTGCTCGGTGTTTCGCTGGTGGGCCGCCCGGTGCATGCATTGGTGGAGCAGGCGCGGCGCGTGGGACAGGGCGACCTCAGTCGTCGCCTCGCCGTCGAACGCCGCGACGAGCTCGGCGAGCTGGCAGCCGAGATGAACTCCATGGTCGACGCCATCGATGCAGCCCACCAACGCGTCGAGAACGAGAGCCAGGCGCGGCTGCGAGCGCTCGAGCAGCTGCGCCACGCGGACCGCTTGAGCACCGTCGGTAAGCTGGCTTCCGGCGTGGCCCACGAGCTCGGTACGCCCCTGAACGTGGTCTCGGGCCGCGCCAAGATGATCGAGCGCGGGCAGGTCGCCGGGGAAGGCGTGCAGGACAACGCTCGAATCATCGTGCAGCAAACCGAGCGCATGACCCACATCATCCGCCAGCTGCTGGACTTCGCGCGCGTCAGGGCTCCGAAAGATGCGCCACTCGAGCTGGCCGAGCTCGCCACGCGCGTAGTGGAGCTCTTGCGTCCACTCGCCAAGAAGAACTCGGTGGATCTCGAGCTCGAGCTCGAGCGCGCGGGCGGGAGCTATCGCACCCGCGGCGACCGCGCGGAGCTCGAGCAGGTTCTCAGCAACCTCATCGTGAACGCCGTGCAGGCGAGCACGTCGCCGAATCGTGTGACGGTGACGGTGCGGAAGCTGCGGCGGCTTCCCCCTGCCGAACTCGGAGGGAGCGAAGCAGAATACGTCGAACTCGGCGTGACCGACCGCGGCTCCGGCGTGCCGAAGGAAGTCGCGCCCCACGTGTTCGAACCGTTCTTCACCACCAAAGAAGTGGGCGAGGGGACCGGACTCGGTTTGAGCGTGGCCTACGGCATCGCGCGGGAGCACGGTGGCTTCATCGAGCTCGAATCCGATCCCGGCCAACAAACCACATTTTCGGTCTATCTGCCCTGCGAGGAGTCATGAAAGGAAACGTGCTGATCGTCGACGACGACGAGAGCCTCTGCACCCTACTCGCCGAAGGGCTCTCGCTCCAAGGCTTCACACCCAGCTGGGTGACTTCGGCGGCCGCTGCCCTGGCCCGGGCCGAGGCTGAGGACTTCGACGTCCTGGTGACGGACCTCAACATGCGGGGAATGAGCGGCATCGAGCTGTGCGAGCGCTTGGCAGTACTGCGGCCCGATCTGCCTACCGTGGTCATTACTGCGTTCGGGAGCCTCGATACTGCGGTGGCCGCCATCCGCGCCGGCGCCTACGACTTCGTCACCAAGCCCTTCGACGTCGAGGCCGTGGCCATCGCCCTCGATCGCGCGGTCCGGCACCACGCGCTGAAGGTCGAAGTGCGACGCTTGCGCCGCGCCGTCGACCCATCGCAGTCCTTCCACGACTTGCTCGGCCAGAGCGCCAGCATGCGGGAGCTCTACGTGCGGCTCGGGCGCCTGGCGGACAGCGACGTGACGGTCCTCGTGACCGGCGAGAGCGGTACGGGCAAGGAGCTCGTCGCCCGCGCACTCCACCAGAAGGGCCGGCGCTCCAACGGACCGTTCGTAGCCATCAACTGCGCTGCGATGCCGGAAAACCTGCTCGAAAGCGAGCTCTTCGGCCACCAGAAGGGAGCGTTCACCGACGCCCGGGCGAGCCGCGTCGGGCTCTTCGTTCAGTCGAGCGGTGGTACGTTGTTCTTGGACGAAGTGGGTGACATGCCCGCTGCTCTCCAGACCAAGCTGCTGCGCGCGCTCGAAGAACGCGTCGTGCGTCCAGTGGGTGGAGATCGCGAAATCCCGTTCGATTGTCGCCTCGTGGCCGCGACCCATCGGGACCTCGAGGGCATGGTCGAAGACGGCAAGTTCCGCCAGGATCTCTTCTATCGGATCGCGGTGGTGCAGCTCGCCATGCCGCCGCTCCGTGCGCGGGGCAACGACGTGCTGGTGCTCGCTCAGCATTTCCTCGAGCGCTTCGCGGCGACCTCCGGACGCCCGGTCCGCGGCTTGACCACGGCAGCCGCCGAGAAGCTCCTCGAATACCCTTGGCCGGGCAACGTGCGCGAGCTCCGAAACGCCATGGAGCACGCGGTCGCGCTCTCCGAGCTCGATCTGGTCGGGATCGAGGCGTTGCCCGAGCGCGTGCGCAACCACCGGCGTTCCGACGTGCTCGTGGCGAGTCAGGATCCGTCGGAGCTGGTCCCCCTCGACGAGGTCGAACGGCGCTACATCCTGCGCGTGCTGGAGGCCGTGGGCGGGAACAAGACCACCGCCGCCGAAGTGCTCGGGGTGGATCGCAAGACCCTGTACCGCAAACTCGAGCGCTGGAACGCCGGCGAGCCCAAGGGCTGACGGGACCGTTGCCACGGGGCAGCTTGCCCAGGAACGTGGAATTTCGCCCCAGCCACTGGCGTCGAGCTCGCGCAAGTCAGCGAAACCAAGCGTGGCCGATGCTCTCACGCTTGGCACGCTGGCTGCTTGTCGCTCCTCCATGGCCACCCCGTCTTCCTCCGAGCTTCGCTACGAGCCGGCCAAGGTCCTCTTGGCCGAAGACGACGACGCATTCCGCACGCTGGTTGCCGGCGCCCTACGCCGCGACGGCTACGAGGTGATCGAGCTCCAAGATGGGGCCGCGCTTCTGGAATACTGCGCCAACAACCTGAGCTCGGATGGGACGATCCGCGACGTCGACCTGATCGTATCCGACGTCCGCATGCCGGGCTTCTCGGGCCTCGACGTCTTGATCGCGTTGCGTCGCGTCGCGAGCTCGGCACCGGTGGTGCTGGTCACCGCCTTCGGCGATCCCGCCCTCCACGAGTTCGCCAAGAAACTCGACGCGGTCGCCGTCCTCGACAAGCCTTTCGACCTGGACGACCTCTGCGAGGTCATCGTCGCGCGGCTCGCACGCAGACGCAGCGAGCTGCGCAGGGAGCGCGAGCACTGACCGTCAGCGCGGCGTCGGATCGCTGAGCCGGCCCAGCGCCAAGAGTGCGCTCCTGCGCCGATCGCGGATCAGATACAGGAACGCACGGTCCGCGCGCACCGCCCAACCCTTGCCCTCGGCCTCTTTCGGCGCAGCCTTCGCCGCATCGGCCTTCAAGTCGGTCGTTTCGGTCTCGGTGATGCGGAACGAAACTTGATGCGGCACACGCGAGAGCGCGCCGCCCCGCTTGCCGTTCATCTTGGAGAAGTCCGCCCGAGTCCGCTCGAACGCGGCGTGGATCCCGAGCTTCTTCAGGAGATCGCCGAGCTCGATGGCCGGGCTGCCAGCGAAGCGCGGCAACGTGAGACGCACCTTCTCGGGCGCGAGCGCCGCCAAGAGGTGTGAGAGCTCCTTCTCGTCGAGCTTCGCTTCGAGGTCGGCCAGGTCTTTCCGAGGCACCAGCAC
>Ga0268298_10002720_pt1 | contig 18973 bp, 14 predicted proteins | sample WWTPWeurt_MetaG_FD_194462 | JGI IMG/M metagenome (GOLD analysis project Ga0268298, IMG submission 194462) | Activated sludge microbial communities from WWTP in Nijmegen, Gelderland, Netherland - WWTP Weurt | ecosystem: Engineered > WWTP > Aerobic digester > Activated sludge | place...
AATGCTGCTCGGCCAGCAGCGTGGTCGGGCACAGGATGGCGACCTGCTTGCCGTCGGCCACGGCGACGAAGGCGGCGCGCATGGCGACCTCGGTCTTGCCGAAGCCGACGTCGCCGCAGACCAGGCGATCCATCGGCTTGCCGGATTTCATGTCCTCGATCACGGCATTGATGGCGGTCTGCTGATCCGGCGTTTCCTCGAAGCCGAAGCCATCGGCGAAGGCTTCCAGGTCGTGCTGCTTGAACTCGAACGGGTGACCTTCGCGCGCGGCGCGCTGGGCATACAGGTGCAGCAGTTCGGCGGCCGTGTCATGAACCTGCAGGGCGGCCTTCTTCTTCGCCTTTTCCCACTGGCCGGAGCCGAGCGTGTGCAGGGGCACCGCTTCCGGATCGGCGCCGCTGTAGCGCGAGATGACCTGCAGTTGCGCCACGGGCACGTAGAGCTTGGCGCCGCTGGCGTATTCGAGATGGAGGAATTCGGTGTCGCCCTCGCCGAAATCCATGTGCAGCAGCCCCAGGTAACGGCCGATGCCGTGCGCTTCATGCACCACCGGATCGCCGACCTTGAGCTCGGACAGGTCGCGCAGCCAGCCTTCGAGGTTGGCGCGGCGCGCATCGGTGCGGCGCCCGCGCGGGCGTGCCGTGGCGGCATAGAGTTCGTTTTCCGTGACGACGGCGATGTTGTCGAGAAGGAAGCCGCCGGAGAGCGGACCGACGCCGAGCATGAAGCGCGACTCGCTGCCGAGGAAACTGGCGAAATCCAGACAGGGTTCAGGCGCCAGTCCGTATTCGGCAAGATAGTCGGCCAGTGTCTGGCGCCGGCCGGGAGATTCGGCCAGCAGCAGCGCGCGGCCGGCGTGGGCGGCGAGGAAGGCACGTAGCGCGGTGAGCGGATCGTCGGCCTTGCGGTTTACGGCCAGGGAAGGCAGGGTCGCCGTGTCGCCAGCGCCGTCCCGCAAGGGGATACCGCTTTGCATAATTTTCAATACCAGTTGCGGCAGCCGCTTTGTGGCGACGAAAAATTCCTCGTCGCGCAGGAACAGCTCTCCCGGCGGCAGCACCGGGCGCGAGCGGTCGCCGCCGATCATCTTGTAGCGGTTCTGCGTGTCGCTCCAGAATTCGGCGATGGCGCCGGCGACGTCGCCATGAAGCAGCAGCGTGGCTTCGGCCGGCAGGTAGTCGAACAACGTCGCGGTGCTCTCGAAAAACAGCGGCAGGTAGTACTCGATGCCGGCCGGCAGGATGCCGTTCGATACATCCTTGTAAAGGCTGATGCGTGACGCATCGCCCTCGAAGGACTCGCGAAAACGCTGACGAAAGGTGGTCCGGCCGGCGTCGCCGGCGGGGAATTCGCGCGCCGGCAGCAAACGGATTTCCGGTACCGGGTAGAGGCTGCGCTGGCTGTCGACGTCGAAGCTGCGGATGGTCTCGACTTCGTCGTCGAACAGTTCGATGCGATAGGGCAGCCGGGTGCCCATCGGGAACAGGTCGATGAGGCCGCCGCGCACGCTGTATTCGCCGGCGGCGACGACCTGGGTCACATGCTGGTAGCCGGCGACGGTGAGTTGGGCGCGCAGCTTGTCGAGGTCGAGCCGCTCGCCCTTTTTCATGAAGAAGGTGTGCCCGGCGAGGAAGGCGGGCGGCGGCAGGCGCGTGACCGCGGTCGAGGCGGCGGCGATCAGCACTTCGCATTCATTGCGCCAGATCGCATACAGGGTCGCCAGCCGCTCCGAGATCAGGTCCTGGTGCGGCGAGAAGCTGTCATACGGCAGGGTCTCCCAGTCCGGCAGCAGATGCACGCGCAGCTCGGGCGAGAACCATGTGATTTCCTCGGCCAGGCGCTGGGCTTCGAGCGGGCTTGCCGTCACCACCGCCAGCAGTTGTCCGCGCCGGGCAAGCCGCGCCAGCGCCAGCGCATCGGCGGAGGCGGAAAGCGGCGGCAGGTCGATGCGCTGGCCCGGTTTGGGCAGCGCGGGGAGCGACAGCAGGGACTTCATGGAAAGCGGCGGGCAAAGAGGCGCGAATTATATGTCTGCCACACAACGAAAGGCAGACGGTATCCCCTGGTGGGATACGCAGCGCCGTAGCGCCATCGCCGACTTTCCTGCCGTGGTCTGCCGGGTCGGCCCTGTCGTCGCTGGCAGGGCCCGGCCGGATAGCGGACAGGGAATCAGTCGGGGCGCAGGAAGGCCTCGAAGCGATCTATGGGCAGCGGATGGCTGAACAGGTAGCCCTGATAGGCGCGACAGCCCTGGCGGGCGAGAAAGCCGCGTTGCGCCTCGGTTTCCACACCCTCCGCGATGACGGTGAGGCCCATGGCTTCGGCCAGCGAGACGATCATTTTCGCGATGGCGGCATCATTGGCATCGGTAAGGATGTCGCGGACGAAGCTCTGGTCGATCTTCAACTGGTCCAGGGGCAGGCGCTTCAGGTAGGAAAGCGAGGAATACCCGGTGCCGAAGTCGTCCAGCGCGAAGCTGACTCCCGCGGCCCGCAATGCGCTCATCTTTTCGATGACATCGTCTATGTCAAGCACCAGCAGGCTCTCGGTCAGTTCCAGTTTCAGTCGCTGCGGATTGGCGCCGGTCTGTTCGAGCACATCGAGCACCTGTCTGACGAATTCGCTGTGGTGGAACTGCCGCGCGCTGACATTCACCGCGATCGTCAAACGATCCATTTCCGGCCGCTTTGCCCATGCCGACAGCTGGCTGCAGGCGTTTTCCATGACCCAGTGACCGACCGACAGGATCTGCCCGGTCTCTTCGGCGAGTGGAATGAAATCCAGCGGCGAGACGAAGCCGCGCTCCGGATGCTGCCAGCGCAGCAGCGCTTCGACACCCGTAACACACCCGTCGGCATCGACCTGGGTCTGGTAGTAGAGCTGGAACTCGTTTTTCCCGATCGCCTCGCGCAAATCCGCTTCCAGTGCGACACGCAACATGATCGCCGCCTGCATGTCGGGATCGTAGAAGCGCAGACTATTGCGTCCCGACGCCTTGGCCTGGTACATGGCCAGGTCGGCACGCTTCATGATTTCGTCGATGCCCTCGGAGTTTTTTCCGAACAGGGCGATGCCGATGCTGGTGGTGCTGTGATGCATGGCACCGCCGAGCTGGTAGGGCTGGCCGCACTGGTGGAGGATCTTTTCGCTGACGACTTCGGCCTGGCTGGCGGCGATCAGCGCATCGCCGCTGAGATCCTGCAGCATCACCACGAACTCGTCGCCACCGAGGCGGGCCACCGTATCGCCCTCGCGCACGCAATTGGTCAGCCGCTGTGCGACCTGGCGCAGCAGCTGGTCGCCGGTATCGTGACCAAGGGTATCGTTGAGGGTCTTGAAGTGGTCCAGGTCGATGAACAGCAACGCGCCGTGTTTCGAACTTCGGGAGCTGGAGGAAATCGACTGGCGCAGGCGGTCATGCAACAGGCGGCGGTTCGGCAGGTCGGTCAGGGGATCGTAGAAGGCCAGGCTGTTGATCTCGTTTTCCGCCTTCTTGCTGGCGGTGATATCGGCGGCGATGGCAATGTAGCGCAGCACCCTTGCGTCATCGTCGTAAAGCACCGAAATCGTGATGCGCTCCGGATAGATTTCGCCGCTCTTTCTGCGATTCCACATTTCCCCCTGCCATTGGCCGGCATTCCGCAACGCCGACCACATTTCCTGGTAGAAGCCGCGGGTGTGCTGGCCCGACTTCAGCAGCGACGGGGTCTGGCCGACCAGTTCGCTTTCTTCGTAGCCGGTCATCTTGCAGAAGGCCCGATTGACACTGATGATCCGATTGTCGGGCGAGCAGATCAGGATCGCCTCGCTGGTGCCTTCGAACACGGACGCGGCGACCCGCAACTGTTCCTCGCGATTGCTCAACGATTCCTGCTGCTCCTTGATGCGCTGCTGCAACTTGTTGAAGCTGTCGAGCAGCAGGCGTATCTCCCGGCTGCCCTCGAGCGGCAGGGGGCGCAGCGGTTCCTGGTCGGCCGTCATCGCATCGATGCTTCGTGCCGAGCGACGCAGTGGACTGATCTGGCTGTGCAGAAAGAGCCAGATCAGCACGGCGATCAATACCGAGGCCAGAGCGGCATTCTTGTTGATTTCATGCTGCAGCGCATCCAGCGGCTTGAACGCGGTGGACGTCGGCAAAGTGGCGAAGACCAGCCAGCCCGTGCTGTTGACTCGCTTTGCCGAATTCAGGATCTCGGCACCCTGGGCATCGATGGCCACGCTGGAGCCTTCGTAACCCTGCTTGTAACGGTCATATGAGGTATTCACGCCGGGCGACGGTTCCGGCTGCAGTATCCTGGCCGGGTCGGTCGATGACACATATACGCCATCGACGAACGAGACGACGTGGAGGTCGCCCTCCATGCGAACCTTGGAGGGAAGTATTTCGCTGAGCAGATCCTGACCGGCAACGTGGCTGGCACCGACCAGCACGCCGATGATTTCTTCCTGGTTGTTCCTGATCGGAACGGCAATGTTGATGACCGGCTTCCCCGTGCGCCGATCGAGGACAGGCCTGCCGATTGCCGGTTTTCCCGACGCCATGACTTTCCGGAAGAAGTCCGAATCCGCGGCACCGTCGTTGTCGCGTGCCTCCGGGTTCATCGTGTTTGCGAGTTCGACGCCTTTCGCCGAGACGACCGACATGCCGGCATTGAACAGGCGCTCGGCGGGTTTCCGGGTGGCAAGCAGCCCCTGCAGCCGGCTGCGACGTGCCATCAGCTCCGGGGTTATTTCCGTGGCGGCGTCGCCCAGGGCGCTGATGCGCAAGCTGATCGCCTCTTCGAGGTTGCCGGCGACATTCCTGACGATCTGCGACTGCTGGGCCGCGAGGCTGGTCTTGAAGCTGTCGCGGACCTTGACGCCCATGTCGTGCGCCAGCACCCAGATGGTGCTGACGAACAACACCACGGTAAAGGTGGCGATCGTGGTCTTTAGGTCAAGCAAGCTTCGCGAAGAAAACCAATTCTTCAAAATCTGCAATCCCGCACCTATTCAGAGCAATCCAGGTTCGTGAAATTCCTTCGCCTATGCACGGCGTCGTTATCTGTCGCCAGCACAAAGCTGGAATTCCCTGAATTGATAATACGACGTCCTTCCTGATGCCAGACGGTCAAAAGTCACAGAACGACAGCAATTGTCGTAGGTTGACGGACCGCTGAAACGGACTGGGAGCCGGAGGCCACGCTTCTCGCGCGTATCAGGGATACGCCTTATGTATTACCGGAATGTGTCCGCCAGGACGGGAGCAGGTCAGGTGGCCCGCGGCGGCTGCTGTCGTAGAGCACACGCACGACCAGCAGCGTGCCCGGTGCAGGGCGCGGTCGGTGATAGCCCCGCCGACCAGGGGCGACTGCACGAAATACAGCGTGGTCGAAGCGAAAGTCATCAGCAGGATCCACAGCGCGATGTTGCGCAACCTGCGGTCGCGGAACACCGGGCCGATGCCGACGATGGGCAGTCGGATTCCCGTCGCCGGCACCGGTCGCGTCAGCAGCGGCACCGGCGTTTGTCTGTGTCTGGTCCGGCGCCGGCGAGAACATTGTCGGCCATGTGCGCGGGCCGGCCGATGGTCAGGCCCGCCAAGGCACCCGACGGCAGGCGTCGCTACTTTGACCTCATCTTTCGTGCCGGGTGCCCTGTCCCTAAAGCAGGCTGCGCACCTTCGCCGACGCTTCAAAAGTCGGCGCCGGCGGGACGCCGACTGACCTCATGAACCGGCGCGCGCGACGAAACATGCATCGCAGCGCGAGATCTTGTGTCGCCGGACGATGCGTTGCCGCAATGAATGCGGGCTTACTCCGCGACGAAGCGGTAGCCGACCCCGGCTTCGGTCAGGATGTGTTGCGGGCGGGCCGGATCGGCTTCGATCTTCTTGCGCAGTTGTCCCATGTATACGCGGACGTAGTGGGCATCCTCGGCATGGCTCGGACCCCACACAGCCTTCAGCAACTGGCGGTGGGTCAGCACGCAGCCCGGACTGGCGAGCAGGCTGGTAAGCAGGCGGTACTCGATGGGCGTCAGGTGCAGCGGCGCACCGTCCTTTTCCACGGTGCGTTTCGCGAGGTCCACCTTGACGCCGCCGAAGCTGACCACGGTCGAGGGGTTTGTGTTCGTGCCGCGCCGGCGCAAATGGGCGCGCACGCGGGCCGCAAGTTCGGCGGTGCCGAAGGGTTTGGTCAGGTAGTCGTCGGCGCCGGCGTCGAGCGCGCGCACCTTTTCCGCCTCCTCGGTGCGCGCCGAAAGCACGATGACGGGAATCGCCGACCAGGCGCGCAGCTCGCGGATGAAATCGACGCCGTCGCCGTCGGGCAGGCCGAGGTCGAGCACCACCAGGTCGGGACGCCGGGTGCCGGCCTCGATCAGTCCGCGCTGGAGGGTCGCGGCCTCGAATACCTCGCAGCCTTCCGCCTCCAGCGCCAGGCGCACGAAGCGGCGGATGGTGGCTTCGTCCTCGATCAGGATGACGTGGGGGCGCAACTCGGTCATGGCGTCATGCTACGCCGCGGCTTCCTGTTCGACCGTCGGCGGCAAGCCGCGCGGCAGGGTGAACAACATGCGCGCACCGTGGGGTTCGACATTCTCCGCGCGGATGCGGCCGCCGTGGGCTTCGACGATGGTGCGGCAGATGGCGAGGCCAAGGCCGACGCCGGACGTGGCGCTTTCCTTCTCGCCGCGTTCGAACTTGCGGAAGATGTCTTCCTCGCGGCCGCGCGGCAGGCCGGGGCCGTCGTCCTCGACGCGCACTTCGACCATCGCGCCCTCGACGAACGCGCTGATCACGATGTGGCTGCCGACAGGCGTGTACTTGGCCGCGTTTTCCAGCAGGTTGGCGAATACGCGCTCGATCAGCACAGCGTCGAATTCCACCAGCGGCAGTTCGGGGTCGAGCCGGATGTCCACGCGCCGTCCCGCCAGCGCCGACTCCAGGGTTTTGAGCGCGCTGCCGACCACTTCTTCCAGCGGCTGCCATTGCCGGTTGAGCTGTACGCGCCCGGCCTGCAGGCGCGCCATGTCGAGCAGCTTGCCGACCAGGGTGTTCATGCGCAGCGATTCGTCACGCATGGCGCGCGCGAGCTCGTCCTGCTCGGCAGACAGGGCCGGGCGGGTCAGGCGCAGGGCGTCGGCGAGGCCGACCAGGGCGGTCAGCGGCGTCCGCAGGTCGTGCGAGATGGCCGCCAGCAGGGAATTGCGCAGGCGTTCCGACTCCATCTGCACCGTCGTCGACTGGGCGACATCGACATAGTGCATGCGTTCGACGGCGATCGCGATCAGGGCGGCGAAGGTATCGAGCTGGCGCCGCGCTTCCGGGCTTTGCACCGCGAGCGGATCACGCGGGGCGATGGCCAGCACGCCGCGGGTGCGCATCGGCGCCTGCAGCGGCAGGTAGAGCAGGGGGCTGCCGGGCAGGGTGTCGGTGCCCAGGCCCGCGCCTTCACCGTGGTCGAAGGCCCAGCGGGCGACGCCCTCGTCCACCACCGGCCGGCCGCCGGTTGCGGCGGTTGCGGCGAACAGCGGTGGCAGCAGACGGTCTTCGGCGTCGGTCAGCAGCAGCGCCGCCCCGGCATCGAATTCGACGGCGAGAAAATGCTCGGCGACCTCGATGATCTGTTCCGGCATGAGCGCCGCCGAGAGATCGCGCGCCATGCCGTAGAGGGCGCGGGCGCGCGCCTCGCGCTGGCGCGCCACGTCGGCCTGGAGTTTGTAGCGGGCGGTGAGCTGGCCGATGATCAGGGCCACGGCCAGCATTACGGCGAAGGTCATCAGGTACTGCACGTCGCTGACCGCGAAGGAAAAGCGCGGCGCGACGAAGAAGAAATCGAAGGCGGCGACGGCGAGGAAGGCCGCGGCCACCGCCGGCCCGCGCCCGAAGCGGACGGCGGCCAGCACCACGGCGAGCAGGAAAAACATCGCGATGTTGGTTTGTTCGATGATGCCGGACAGCGGCATCGCCAGGGCCGTGGCGGCGGCACAGATGCCGGCGGCCTTGGCGTAGGCGGGCCAGTTCTCGGTCGGCAATTCGTGCGCCGGCACGGGGCCCTGCCGGCTATCGTCGCCCCGCGCCACCTGGATCACGTCGAGGTCCGGCGCGGCATGGCCGATGCGGTCGGCGACCGAGCGATACCAGGGGCGCCAGGGACGGGGATGGTCGCGCCCGACCAGAATGCGCGACAGGTTGGCGCGCCGGGCATATTCGACCGTCGCCGCCACCGGATCGGCCAGGGCCAGCGTTGTGGTTTCGGCGCCCAGCGAGGCGGCCAGTTCCAGTGCGCGGAGGATGCGCTGGCGTTGTGCTTCGTTGTGTCGCGTCGATTCTTCGGTCTCGACATGGATCACATGCCAGGGCGCCTCCAGCCGCCCGGCCAGGCGGGCGCCGGTGCGCACCAGGCGCTCGGCCCCGGTGCCCGAGCCGATGCAGACCAGCAGCGAGTCGCGGGTCTGCCAGACCGCCTCCACCGACGTGTCCCGGCGCCAGGCCAGCATCTCGTGGTCCACCCGGTCGGCGGTGCGGCGCAGGGCCAGTTCGCGCAGGGCGATCAGGTTGCCCTTGCGAAAGAAGTTGCGGATCGCCCTTTCCGCCTGCTGTGGAAGATAGACCTTGCCTTCCTTGAGGCGCTGCAACAGCTCGTCCGGCGACAGGTCCACCAGCACCACTTCGTCGGCCGCGTCGAAGACGTGGTCGGGTACCGTCTCCCAGACGCGGATGCCGGCGATGCCGCTGACGACATCGTTGAGCGTCTCCAGATGCTGGACATTGACGGTCGTGTAGACATCGATGCCGGCGGCCAGAAGTTCCTCGATGTCCTGCCAGCGCTTGGGATGGCGCGAACCGGCGACGTTGGAATGGGCCAGCTCATCCATCAGGATCAGGGCCGGGCGCCGCGCCAGGGCGGCGTCGAGGTCGAACTCCTTCAGTATCTGGCCGCGATAGGGAATCTCGCGCGGCGGCAGGCGTTCGAGCCCGCCGAGCAGGGCTTCGGTTTCCTTGCGGCCATGCGTCTCGATCACGCCGATCAGCACGTCCGTGCCCTGCGCCTGCTGCCGGCCGGCGGTGCCGAGCATGGCGTAGGTCTTGCCGACGCCGGCCGAGGCGCCGAAGAATATCTTCAGCTTCCCGCGCGCGGCCTTCGCCTCCTCCTGCTGGACGCGCGCCGGCAGGGCATCGGGGTCGGGGCGTCCGTCTGCTGTCACAGCCAGATCATGCTCAAGCGTGGGCCGCGTCGCGCAGCACTTCGGTCGCCCATTGATTCAAGCTCTTCCCCGACGCCTGTGCGGCCACGCTAGCAGCCGCATGAATCTCCGGGGGCACGCGCAACATCATCTTGCCCGAAGCCGGCTTTTCAGGCGTCAAGCCTCGTTCCGCGCAATCACGCAGGAAATCGCAGATCGCTGCCTGGAATTCGGCACGCAGGCTTGCTACCGTCGATCCCTCGAAGCTGATGATGTCGCGAAGACCCAGCACGCGCCCCACGAAAATATTGTCTCTCTCGTCGAAATCGACTCGCGCCGTATAGCCCTTGTAGCTCATCGTGTTCATGGATGGATCCCCAATCGTTCAAACAACTCGCGCGCCTCTTCCACCTGGTATTTGCGCGCTTCCTTACCCGGATGCGGACGGTGGCAACGCCACTGTTCGCCCTTCAGTTCAATCTTCACCCGCGATCCCTCGCGCTCGAAGACCTGCCCTCCAAGCGCCACAACCAACGCTTCGATGTCGCTGAACACGATGCTGCCCTGTGTGGGCTTGGAGAAGATCGCATTCAGTATCTTGCGGTGCCTGGTCTTCATGGATTAAATGCTATCGTTTTTTGCTATCATGTGCAATCACTAATTGATAGCATCGATCTAAGCGGATGCCGGCGCTCACAGCCAGCCCATGCGCCGGAAGCGCAGGAAGAGCAGGGTGCAAACACTGACGATGATGCCCAGCGCCATCGGGTAGCCGTATTCCCATTGCAGTTCCGGCATGGCCTTGAAGTTCATGCCCCAGATGCCGGCGAAGGCCGTGGCCGCGGCGAAGATCCCGGCCCAGGCGGCCAGCCGCTTCGCCACGTCGCTCTGCTCGATGGCGACCGAGGAAAGGCTGACCTGGATCGCCGTGCCAACGGTGTCGCGGATGGTCTCGAGCTGGGCGTTGATGCGCACCAGGTGGTCATAGACGTCGCGGAAATAGTCGCGGCTGTCGGCGCAGACCGGCGGCACGCGGCCGCTGGTGAGCTTGCCGACCGCCTCCATGAGCGGCGCAACGGCGTGCTTCAGCGTCACCATGCTGCGCTTGAGGTCGTAGAGCCGCTCGATGTTGCTGCGCGCCATGCCCTTGTCGAAGATGCGCTCCTCGACGGTTTCCAGTTCCGACTCGATGGCGTCGATCAGCGGGAAGTAGCGATCGACCACGGCATCCATGATGGCGTAGAGCACGAATCCGGCACCATGGCGCAGCAGCTCCGGCTCGCGCTCGCAGCGCTCGCGCACGTCGAACAAGTGCTGGCTGCTGCGGCTGCGCACCGAGAGCACGAAGTTGTGGCCGACGAAGATATCGACCTCGCCCACTGCGATCTCGCCTTGCTGCTGTTCCAGCAGATGGACCACTGCGAACAGGGTTTCGCCGTATTCCTCGATCTTGGGCCGCTGATGACCGTTGTGGGCATCCTCGACAGCCAGAGGATGCAGCCCGAACTCCTCGCGCATTTTTTCCAGCTCGGCAACGGCCGCATCGCGCAGGGCGACCCAGACGAAACAGCCGGGCTTCTCCAGGTAGTCGCTGATCTCCTCGATGTCGAGGTCGGCCAGTTTGCGGCCATCCTGGTAGGCGACGCAGTTGATCAGCATGGTGGGCTCCCGTTTGGCATCGCGGCGAGCTTATCACTCGTGGCAGTGACTCTGGCTAGCGCGACGCAACGTCGAGGGCAAGGTTGAGCTTGAGTACGTGGACGCGCGGCTCGCCGAAGAGGCCGAGTTCGCGGCCTTCGGTGTGCCGGGCGATGAGCTGGCGCACCTGCTTGGCGTCGAGCTGGCGCACGCGGGCGACACGATCCGCCTGATAATCGGCGGCAGCCGGGCTGATGTGAGGATCGAGTCCGCTGGCCGAGCTTGTCACCAGGTCGATCGGCACCGTCCGCTTGTTGCCGGGGTCGGCAGCGAGCAATGCTTCGACGCGGCCCTTGACGGCATCCATCAGGGCCGGATTGAGCGGGCCCTGGTTGGAGCCGGACGAAGCGCTCGCGTTGTAGGGCATCGGCCCCGTGGCCGAGGGGCGGCCCCAGAAGTACTTCGGCTCGGTGAAGTTCTGACCGATCAGCTCGGAGCCGACGGGTTTCCCCTCCTTGACGATCAGGCTGCCCTTGGCGGCAGATGGGAAAGCCAGTTGTGCGACGCCGGTTATCAGGCCCGGATAGACGAGGCCGGTGATGACGGACAGCAATACGAATAATGAAACGGCGGGACGAATCAGGGTTTTCATTTGAGTCTCCTCATGCCAGGCCGGCAGCGGCCAGGCCCATGTCGATCAGCTTGATGCCGATGAAGGGCGCGATCAGGCCGCCCAGGCCATACACGGCGAGGTTGCGGCGCAGCAGGCTGGCGGCGCCGACCGCACGGTAACGAACGCCCTTCAGCGCCAGCGGGATCAGCGCGATGATGATCAGGGCGTTGAAGATCACGGCCGAGAGAATCGCCGATGACGGACTCGCCAGTCCCATCACGTTGAGCGCGGAAAGTGCCGGGTAAGTGGTGACGAAGGCCGCCGGGATGATGGCGAAATACTTGGCGACGTCGTTGGCGACGCTGAAGGTGGTCAGCGCACCGCGCGTCATCAGCATCTGCTTGCCGGTCTCGACCACTTCGATCAGCTTGGTCGGGTTCGAGTCGAGGTCGACCATGTTGCCGGCTTCCTTGGCCGCCTGGGTGCCCGAGTTCATGGCCACGGCGACGTCGGCCTGGGCCAGCGCCGGGGCGTCGTTGGTGCCGTCGCCGGTCATCGCCACCAGGCGGCCTTCGCCCTGGTACTGGCGGATCAGGGCCAGCTTGGCTTCCGGTGTGGCTTCCGAGAGGAAGTCGTCCACGCCGGCTTCGGCGGCGATCGCGGCGGCGGTGAGGCGGTTGTCGCCGGTAATCATCACGGTCTTGATGCCCATGCGGCGCAGTTCGGCAAAGCGCTCCTTGATGCCGCCCTTGACGATGTCCTTGAGCTCGATGACGCCCAGTACCCGCGCTTTGCCGTCGACGCTGTCGGCCACCACCAGCGGCGTGCTGCCACGGCGGGCCGCGTCATCGACCGTGACCAGCACCGAGGGCGGGAAGTGACCACCCAGGTCTTCCACATGCTTGCGGATAGCCTCGGCAGCGCCCTTGCGGATCTGGCGGCCATGCACGTCGACACCGCTCATCCGCGTCTGCGCAGAGAAATGCACGAAGTGGGCTTCCAGCGCGTGCAGATCGCGTTCGCGCAGATTGAATTTCTGCTTGGCGAGGATCACGATGCTGCGGCCTTCCGGCGTCTCGTCGGCCAGCGAGGCAAGCTGTGCGGCATCGGCCAGTTCCTCTTCGCGCACGCCGTCGGCGGGCAGGAAGGCGGCGGCCTGGCGGTTGCCCAGGGTAATGGTGCCGGTCTTGTCCAGCAGCAGCACGTCGACGTCGCCGGCGGCTTCCACCGCGCGGCCCGAGGTGGCGATCACGTTGGCCTGCATCATGCGGCTCATGCCGGCGACGCCGACGGCCGAGAGCAGGCCGGCGATGGTGGTCGGGATCAGGCAGACCAGCAGGGCGACCAGCACGGTGATGCTGACCGGCGTCCCGCCATCGCCGACTTTCACTGCGAACAATGAGAAGGGCAGCAGGGTCACGGTGACGCCGAGGAAGACGATGGTCAGCGCCGCAAGCAGGATGGCCAGCGCGATCTCATTGGGCGTCTTCTGCCGGCGGGCGGACTCGACCATGGCGATCATGCGGTCGACAAAGGTCTCGCCGGGATTGACGGTGACGCGCACCACCAGCCAGTCGGACAGCACGCGGGTGCCGCCGGTCACGGCCGAGAAGTCGCCGCCGGATTCGCGGATCACCGGCGCCGATTCGCCTGTGATGGCCGATTCGTCTACCGAGGCGACGCCCTCGATCACCTCGCCGTCGGCGGGAATCGTCTCTCCGGCGGCCACCAGCACCACGTCGCCAATGCGCAGGTCGGTGGCGGGCACGGTGTGCCACTCGGCATCCGCCTTGGGCGCGCGCAGTTTCTTCGCCCAGGTTTCCTTCTTCAGGCCGCGCAAGCTGGCGGCCTGGGCCTTGCTGCGGCCTTCGGCCATGGCTTCGGCAAAGTTGGCGAAGAGCACTGTGAACCATAGCCAGATAGTGACGGCGAGTATGAAGCCGGCAGGGGCGTCGCCGTGGTCGCCCATTGCACCCATGGCACCCATGGCATCGACCCAGATCAGCGTGGTCAGGATCGAGCCGACATAGACCACGAACATCACCGGATTGCGCCACTGCACGCGCGGGTCCAGCTTGCGGAAGGCGTCGGCGACGGCCGGCCAAGCCAGTGCCGGGTCGAACAGGGAAAAGCTTTTGCGTGTCATTTCACACTCCAGAGTGTCAGGTGCTCGACGATCGGGCCGAGCGCCAGTGCAGGCACATAGTTGAGCAGGCCCACCAGCAACACGGTGCCGATCAGCAGCGTGACGAACAGCGGACCGTGGGTCGGCAGGGTGCCGGCAGTCACGGCGATGCGCTTCTTGGCGGCCAGCGAGCCGGCCATGGCCAGCACCGGGACGATCACGCCGAAGCGGCCGAACCACATCGCGATGCCCAGCAAGCCGTTGTAGAAGGGCGTATTGGCCGACAGGCCGGCGAAGGCGCTGCCGTTGTTGTTGGCCGCCGAACTCAGGGCATAAAGGATTTCGGAAAACCCATGTGCGGCGGGATTGGCGATGCCGGCACGACCGGCCTCGCTCATCACCGCGATGGCGGTGCCGAGCAGCACCAGCAGCGGCGTGACGAGGATGGCGATCGAGGTCATCTTCATCTCGTGCGCCTCGATCTTCTTGCCAAGGTATTCCGGCGTACGGCCGATCATCAGGCCGGCGATGAACACCGCCAGCACGGCGAACACCAGCATGCCGTAGAGGCCGGAACCGACACCGCCGAAGACCACCTCGCCGAGCTGTATCAGCACCAGCGGCACCATGCCGCCGAGCGGCGTGAAGGAGTCGTGCATCGAGTTCACCGCGCCACACGAGGCGGCCGTGGTGATGGTGGCGAACAGGGCGGATTCGGCGATGCCGAAGCGGGTTTCCTTGCCTTCCATGTTGCCGTCGACGAGCGCCGTGGTGGATATCGCCGTCTCGCCAGCGCCGACTTTTGCCAGCAAGGGGTTGCCCTGCTGTTCCCAACTCATGGCGCCGATTGCAAACACGACGAAGAGGAGAGTCATCGCGGCAAGCACCGTCCAGCCCTGGCGCATGTCGCCCACCATGCGGCCGAAGACGATGCACAGCGCGCCGGGGATCAGGAAGATCGACAGCATCTGGAAGAAATTCACCAGCGGTGTCGGGTTTTCGTAAGGATGTGCCGAGTTGGCGTTGAAGAAGCCGCCGCCGTTGGTGCCGATCATCTTGATGGCGAGCTGGGAGGCGACCGGGCCCATGGCCAGGGTCTGGGTCGGCGTCAAGGCGGCTTCCATGACCGCGGCACCCTTGTCGTCCTTCAGTGGCTGGCCGTCGGCGCCGAGCTTTGGCGTCTCGTATTTAGTCGTTTCCAGCGTCGTCAAGTCCTGATAGGCGGTGAAGTTCTGGATCACGCCCTGGCTTGCCAGGAACAGGGCGAAGACCAAGGAGAGCGGCAGCAGGATCCAGGTGGTGACGCGGAACAGGTCCAGCCATGCATTGCCGATGCCGGCCGCCGAGTGGCGCGCGAAGCCGCGGATCAAAGCGATGACGACGACGATGCCGGTGGCGGCGGAGAGGAAGTTCTGTACCGTCAGGCCCAGCATCTGGGTCAGATAGCTCATGGTGGCTTCGCCGCCATAGCCCTGCCAGTTGGTGTTGGTGACGAAACTGACGGCGGTGTTGAACGAGGAATCGGGCGTGACGTTCGCCATCGATTGCGGATTCAGCGGCAGCGAGAGCTGCAGGCGTTGCAGCGCATAGACCGCGACGAGGCCGAGGGCGTTGAAGAGAATGATGGCCAGCGTGTATTTGAGCCAGCCCATGTCTTCATCGCGCCGGATGCCGCAGAGGCGGCAGGCAAGGGCTTCGATGCGGGCAGGGAGGGAGGAGGGGGCCAGTCTGCCCTCCATGACGTGGGCGATGTAGAGCCCGAGCGGCTTGACGAGCAGCAGCAGGATGGCCAGGTAGAGGCCGAGCAACAGCCAGGCATGGTTGGTCATGACAAGTCCTCCGGATTCAGCAGCGCCACGACGAGGTAGATGAACAGGCCGGCGGCGGCGAGGCCGGCAATGACGGTCAGCCAGCTCATGATTTTTCTCCCGCGAGGCGGGCGCAGGTCTTGGCAAAGGCCGCAACGAGGGCGGCAAAGATGACCATGGCGGCGAGATAGATGAAGTCCATTGCATTTCTCCATGCGTTACGACACCCTGAATGCTAGACGGGCGGATTTCAGGATGCTGACAAGACATCCGGCCACGGTGTAAAGATTTCGCAAAAAATATTCTCCCGATGCTCCTGGCGTTGCAGGCTCTACTGCGACGGCCTGATCACGCCGGCCATCCCGGTGCCCCGGCGGCGGAGGGACTGGAAGTCGCGACGCCGCCTGCCTCCTGGCGCGAAGCTCTGTCCGCCTGAATCTGCCGCAACGCACATGTCGCGGCGGACTTCTTCAGCCTGCCGCCGAGGCAGGTGGCGGAAAGGGGACGCGGGTGGAGTTGTAGCGCCTTGTGTTCCTGCACGGCGCCGTGTCGCCAGCGCCGACTATCGGGCTAGGCGACAGCGTTGGAATTCGGGGTGAAGTCACACTGTACGAGGCTAGTGTGTTGCGGTCGGTCCGGTTGGCTGGTGGTTCCAGCAGGTCCGCATCGTGCCCGTCTAGACCTTAGCTGCCGGTCACTCTCTGAAAAAGCGGACGCTCAACGTTGTCGTTCAGCGGCTCACCGAAGGCGAGTCCGCTGGAACGAAGGGTTGGGCCACATGCCAGCGCAAACTACTTGCCCGCAAGTACCAGTTCGCTTGCTGCGCGAACTATGTTCGAAGGCACCTTGCTTGACACTGAAATCAGAGACAGCGCTTCTTGGTCCATGCCGGCCCGGAAAATCAGTACCGCATTGCTGGCTCGAATTGCAGCCCCTTCCGGGTTGCTTGCCCCATTTGCGACAAGAAGGTCAATGCAACGTTGACGGGAGATCGACCCCTCCGCGTACGACTTGAACAAGGAGTAGTGCTCGACGAATGCCGCCTTACCAACGGAGTTGAGTTTCCTAACGAGTTCGTCGTTCTTCATGATTGCCTCGGCCACTATGGCAGTTGATATTGTGCTGCTGGGAATAAGGTAGGGCGATCCACCGATCCAAGGTAACCCATCCTCCCTGCATATGCTAAGCAGTCCGTCATACCAGTCGATATAGCTTTGCTCTGGCGCTGCACGCAAGGCTTCGAAGAATCGTAGATTCTTGCGCTCGTATTCCGCAGCTGCCTGAGCAACAGACAATCTGCGACTAGCATAGTCATCGAATTCACAAAAATAATCGCTGCGCTCAAAACCGTGAAACGACCATGGCAATTGGTCGAGACACCCAAAACGCTCGCCATTTCTTCCACGCTCATCCATTTCAAAATATGTCCCGACCCGCAATGCACCGAGCCCCTCTTTGACATAGGAATAGAACCGAAACCCTCCATAGCCCCGGTCAATCAGATGGCGGTGTACGAACAAAATTAGCCTCAGCGGTGACGAGATATATGTGGCTTCAGCGTCAAAGATGTTGTTTGACATATCGGTAATCCATAAAGGTCATTGGTTGTCTGCCGATGCGTAACAGAATTAGGTAGCGGTTCAGCGCATCGCTAGGGTCTGTTCTCAATTGCCAAATCGGTGATATGCCAAATGAAATGGACGTCAAATAAATCGTTCACGGTCAATGACATAGCAGGGGGCTGTTCACAGTGGCCTGAATATGGTCATATCCTGACTTTTCAGCAGAGGTCAGGATGGATCGAAAGATGCTGCGCGACGACCAATGGGAGCGCATTGAGCAACTCTTGCCGGGCAAGGCGACGGATCGTGGCGTCACAGCCAAGGATAATCGGCGGTTCGTTGAGGCCGTACTCTGGATCATGCGCACCGGCAGCCCGTGGCGCGATCTTCCGGAGGAACTCGGGCACTGGCACCGGACCTTCGTTCGCTTCGCGCGCTGGCGCAAGAAAGGTGTCTGGGAACGTGTCGCAAGCACACTGTGTGGTGATGCCGATATGGAACATCTGTTCATCGACTCGACCATCGTCCGCGCCCACCAACACTCGGCTGGCGCCCAAAAAAAGCGGGCAGTCAGGAAATCGGTCGCTCGCGAGGCGGGCTGACCACCAAGTTGCATGTGGCGGTCGATGCTCTGGGCAATCCGCTGCGGGTCATTCTCTCCGCGGGTCAGATCGCCGATATCGAGCAAGCCGCAGCGCTGATCAAAGATCAGCCCGCCGAGTTCATCGTCGCCGACAAGGGCTACGACTCGGATGCCTTCGTGGAGACCATCACGGCACAAGGCAGTCAGGCCGTTATTCCACCTCGCTCCAACCGACTCCATCCGCGTACGTTCGATCGGCATATCTACAAAAGTCGCAATCTGATCGAGCGTTTCTTCAGTCGCATCAAGCAATTCAGACGGATTGCCACACGCTACGACAAGCTCGCAACGTCCTTCCTCTCGTTCGTTCATCTCGCTTGCGCTTTCGTTTGGTTGGCGTAATTGAGAACAGACCCTAGGATGTCGTGCTATAAGTTCGGCTTCGGGCAAACCTTATCCCTCCACCACTTCGCAGCAAGATGTGCTTTGAGCCATGCGTCTTTTGTCGTTTGGTGTGAGGCATCAATGAACTTCTCAGTGGCCTGCGCATAAGCAAGAGTTGCCTCGTAGCACAGGCGTTCTGGGGATTCTGTCGTGCAGCCACTCAGACCAAGAACCGAGACGGTCGTTGCGACCACTGCGAAGTGCTGTAGTTGCATGTACATCACCTTATTTGTGACTCCCACCGTTCAAAGTAACAGCCGCTGCACAGCTTCATCGCGAAGCGTCCAAGGTCATCAAGAGGTATAGAACTATTCGCATGGGGTTCTTCCTTGCTTCCACGATTTGCGTTCCGCCTGATAACTAACGCCACCCGCTGCCGTAGTAATGCACAGGTAGCGTTCTTCTTCCTTTGCCGTTTGCGCCCACAGCCGGTGCAGCGACCAGCGCCAACAAGACTAGAAGCATTCGCATTGCATTCTCTCCTTTTGAAATCAGTTTAGCTATCCGTGATGCGCAGACGATCTTGAGAATTGCCGAATGGACAGTATCCCGACTCTGGAAGGATGAGTCTTGACCTATCGCGCCAATCGCTTTACCCAAGGCGCCAATCGACTTCCAAGGAAAAGCTGGACGAGTGTCCGCAATAAAGGGAGAGGCGGCTAGGACCGCTTTTGGCCGCATCCAGACCCCGCCTGCGCAAACAAAAGTCGGCGCTGGCGAGACGGCGATCTGGTTCAGGCGCCGGCGTGCAGCCTGACCGGAATCCGCTGCGGACCGAAGGGCTTACCGAATTTTCCGTAGCGGCCGGCGATGGCAGTGCCGCAATGCCGGCAGTGCCCCGTGTCGTCGAGCGCGTAGCCGAGGATGCGGTACCCGTCACGCTGGAGGCCACGCGCGGCGCGTCATGACGCCGGCGTCCCGGTCTTCAGGCCCCACGTCCTTGCAATCCTGTCCCTGAGCCAGGGGTCGATCCGCTCTTTCAGGTCCTTCCATGTTTCCAGCTTCGCTTCCTGAATCCGTTCGATGACCTCG
>Ga0268298_10002721_pt1 | contig 18969 bp, 18 predicted proteins | sample WWTPWeurt_MetaG_FD_194462 | JGI IMG/M metagenome (GOLD analysis project Ga0268298, IMG submission 194462) | Activated sludge microbial communities from WWTP in Nijmegen, Gelderland, Netherland - WWTP Weurt | ecosystem: Engineered > WWTP > Aerobic digester > Activated sludge | place...
CTGCTTGATATTGTCCGCGCCAAGGAATTTTCCATTTCCTTTTATGTCTTCGCGCTGGGAATCTCTTTCGCGCTCGGAGCCTTGCACGCGTTGACTCCCGGTCACGGCAAAACCGTGGTCGCCGCTTATCTGGTCGGCTCACGCGGCACGGCATGGCACGCCGTCGTCCTCGGCAGCGTGGTCACATTGACCCACACCGGCTCGGTCTTCCTGCTTGGAATCATCACGCTCGCCGCCTCGCAGTACATCCTGCCCACCACCATCATCCCGTGGCTTGAAGTCCTCTCCGGCTTGATGATCGTCGGGTTGGGGTTGTATCTGCTGTGGCAGAGATTCATCGCATGGCGCAATGCCTCAGCACAGGAAATATCCACGCGGAAGATATCCCTCACACCCGCGCCAACCTCACCGAAAAAAATATCGGGCGCAGTGAAAATTCAAAAAGCGGATGCCAGCCTGCATCATCACGGCGACGGCAAACTGCACTCGCATGAAGTGCCAGAGACCATCACCTGGCGCTCGCTCATCACCCTCGGCATCAGCGGTGGTCTCGTTCCCTGCCCCGATGCCATCGCCATCCTGTTGGTCGCCATCGCCATCAACCGCATTCTGCTCGGGCTGGCATTGATCGTCTTCTTCAGCCTCGGTCTCGCCGTGGTTTTGATCGTCATCGGACTGTTGATGGTATCCAGCAGCCGGCTCTTCAAGCGCATGGACTCGTTCAACAGGTTTGCGCCCTTCATGCCTATTGTCAGCGCGGTGATCGTGCTCGCGCTTGGCTTCGGGCTGACCTACGGCGCGTTCACCCGTCTCGGAAGCGGGTCCGCTCTTTCGCTGACCGGATCAAGCATGAGCGTGGATGACGCGCAGGTGGTCTATCTCCACGATGACGCGAATGAATACAAACAGTTATTCCTGATCGACACGCAGGGCGGCGATCCGCGCAAATTGACAGACGCCGCCAAGGGCGTGGTGGATTACGCGGTCTCGCCGGACCAGTCGCGCATAGTTTTCGTGGAGCAAACCGGGGAGCTAGGCTACGCCCTGTGGCTCACCGACCTGAGCGGCACGGTATCCAAATTGATCTTTGCCTGCGATGATGTGATCTGCAGCCAGCCCATCTTCTCGCCGGATGGCAGGCACATTGTTTTCGAGCACATGCCGCTTGATGGGGGAGCATCATCCCTGTGGTGGTACGATACCTCCACCGGGCAGGTTCAGCCGGTCTTTCAGGAGGCGCTGCTTCCGGGGACCAATCCACGCTGGTCGCCGAATGGACTGTGGTTGAGTTACGCCACGCCAGACGGGATCCGCTTGAGCCAGCTTGAAAGCGGCGAAAGCCGCGTCATCCCGAACGTGCTCGGAGCGGCGGCGCAATGGTCGCCAGACAGCAGGTCTATCCTGCTGCGCGATGTGGTCATCAGGCACGATCAATTCGTGACCCAGTTATTCCTGTACGATCTTGGATCCGGTTCGCTCGTCGATTTGAGCGAGAACGAAAGCATGGAAAATATTCTCGCGGCATGGTCACCGGATGGCAGGCAGATCGCAGTGGTGCGGCGCGACCTGTCCGTTCCGCGCGGCGACCAGATCTGGCTGATGCAGGCAGACGGCAGTGACCCGCGCGCCATTACAGATACGCCGGCGGTTTTGCACGGCAGTTTAAGTTGGTCGCCTGATGGAAAATATATTTTGCACGACCTGTACCTGCTCGATTCTTTCCCGCTTGAATCACGGCTCGAAATGATCGAGGTCAAAAGCGGCGAGATCACCGACCTGAACGCACCCGGCTACAACCCAAAATGGATCTGGCTGCCATAGCCCTTGACTCTTCAAAATTAATCCATATAATTATTGATAATGATTTTCAATAAGAAGAAGAGCGAAAATGTCCGCTGAAGTGTGGCTCACCCAATTGCATGAGAACGGCTACCGCATCACCAAGGCGCGCGGCGCAGTGGTGGAGATCGTGGAAAGCTCCAGGCGCGCGCTCACACCCGTGGAAGTCTATGACATGGCGCGCAAAAAGTACCGCGCCCTCGGGCTGGTCACGGTCTATCGCACGCTCGAAAAATTGGAAGAACTGCACTTGATCCAACGCGTGCATCAGCCAATGGGCTGCCAGGCATTCATCTCTGCCGGGCATGGGCATCAACACCTTTTGCTGTGCCAGAACTGCGGGCAGGTCGTTTTCTTCGAAGGCGATGATCTGGATGTGTTGACCCGGTCCATCGCCAGAAAAACAGGCTACCAGATCAGCGAACACTGGCTTCAGCTCTTCGGTCTGTGCGCCGACTGTCGGTCCAGTTAACCATTAATCATCCCTCACCACGGTGGGGGATAAAAATTAGGAGTTTCTAATGAAAAAGATTTTCAATTCCATTACCAGCCTTTTCCTATTGGCGGTCCTTTTCCTTACTGGCTGCGGGTCCGCCCCCTCAGGCAGTGACAGCGGTTTGGGCGTGATCGCCTCCACCACCTTCCTGGCGGATATCACGCAAAACATCGCGGGCGACCGCGCGCAGGTCAAGTCCCTGCTGCCGATCGGCGCAGACCCGCACGCCTATCAAGCCGCACCGGCAGATGTGACCCTGATCGAGAAAAGCGACCTGATCATCCTCAATGGTCTGGAGTATGAACACTTCATTGAGTCCCTGCTTGAAAATGCCAAAGGAGAGGCAGTGGTCATCGAAGCCTCGGCAGGTCTCAGTCCGCGAGAAGATGCGGAGAGCGAACACGGAGTGGACCCGCACATGTGGCTCGACCCGAATCTCGTCATCACCTACGTTGAGAACATCCGCGATGGATTGACCCAGGTTGACCCCGCAGGCGAAGCGATGTATAAAGCCAATGCCGATGCCTACATCGCGCAGCTCAAAGAGCTTAACACCTGGATCGAAGAGCAGGTCAATGTCATCCCTGAGGACAGCCGCCTGTTGGTAACCAACCACGAAGCGATGGGATATTTCGCAGAGCGCTACAAATTTGAAGTGGCGGGATCTGTCATCCCCAGTTTCAGCAGCAATGCCGCGCCCTCCGCTCAGGAGATGGCAGGGCTGATCGACGAGATCAAAAAACTCAGAGCTCCGGCCATCTTCATGGATACGGCAGATAACGATACACTTGCAAGACAGGTCGCGAATGAAACCGGCGTTATGATCGTGAACGACCTCCATCTGGAATCTTTGACCGATGGCGCACCTGCCGGCACATATCTTGATATGATGAGACATAATGTTTCAAGAATTGTAGAAGCGTTCAAATAAATGTACCCTCACAGCGACCATCAAAAAGACAAACCCATTCTCGATGTGCACGATGTCTCCGTCCGTTACAACGGAAGAGCCGCACTCGCTGATGTGACCTTTCATTTACATGTGGGGGAGCGCATTGCCGTGGTGGGGCCGAACGGCGCAGGGAAGAGCACTTTGTTCAAAGTGGTTTCCGGCGTTCTGGAACCCAACAGCGGCGAAGTGACCATCTCCGGCTCCCAGCCCACCGTGCACAGCTGCATTGCCTACATCCCGCAGCGCAGCCAGGTGGATTGGAACTTTCCTGTCAGCGTGGCGGATGTGGTGATGATGGGTCGCTCTGCAAAGCTTGGTCCGCTCAATTGGCCGAAGAAGCGCGATTGGGATTTCGTGAACCACGCGCTCGAAACCGTGGAGATCGGCAGCCTGTCCAGGCGGCAGATCAGCCAGCTCTCCGGCGGGCAGCAGCAAAGGATGTTCATTGCGCGCGCACTGGCACAGGAGGCGGAGTTGATGTTGATGGATGAGCCGCTGACCGGTCTCGATACGCCCGCGCAGGAAGGTCTGCTCGATCTGCTCGACACCCTGCGCGAGCAAAGGGTCACTGTGATGGTCGCCACCCATGACCTCGAACAAGCCGCGAAGCACTTTGACCGCATCATGCTTTTGAACAAAAGGATCGTGGCATTCGGCGACCCCGAAGCCGTGCTCCACGCGGATAATCTCCTTTCCGCTTACGGCGGGCGTTTCCGCACGGTTGAAGGACGCGAAGGGCTGATGGCATTGGACGACTCCTGCTGCGACGAAGGCGAGCACGATCATGTTCATTGATTGGCTGGTGGAACCTCTAAAATACGAATTCATGCAGCGCGGAATGATCGCCGCTGTCATTGTGGGAATTGTCTGCGCTGTGGTCGGAACCTATGTTGTGCTGCGCGGCATGGCTTTCTTTGGCGACGCGCTCGCGCACACCATTCTGCCGGGCATCGCGGTCGGCTATCTCATCACCGGCGGCGCGCGCGACACACTATTCTGGTGGGCGCTGGGAACCGCCGTCATCGCTGCGTTGGGCATCGGCGCGATCAGCAAGCAGGCTGAGATCAAGGAAGATACCGCCATCGGCATCATCTTCGCCGGCATGTTCGCGCTGGGCATCGCTCTCATCTCCACCGTCCGCAGTTACGCCGTGGACTTGAGTCACTTTTTGTTCGGCGATGTGCTGGGCGTATCTTCCCACAGTTTGTGGCTGATCATCATCTTCAGCGCCATCGTGCTGCTGACCATTGCCGCCTTCTACAAGGAATTTCTCACACTGTCATTTGACCCCGTCCTCGCCGCGACTCTCCGCCTGCCGGTTAACCTGCTCAACAATTTGCTGCTCGGGCTGATCGCTGTGACGGTCGCAGTCTCGCTGCAAACCGTGGGCGTGGCGCTGATGGTCGCCATGCTCGTCACGCCCGCAGCGACCGCCTACCTGCTCACCCGAAGACTGCCGGTCATGATGGCGCTGTCGGCGCTCTTCGCCGCATCGGCTGGTGTGATCGGGCTATACCTCTCGTTCTATCTCAGCATCGCGTCGGGCGCAGCCATAGTACTAACGGCTACCTCATTTTTCCTGTTCGCATTCTTGTGGAAACGATTTAAACCCATATAATCTGAACATCGTTATCCGTATCGAACAGGAGAAATCAAACATGGCACTGATCGAAGCATCCATAACCATCAACAAACCGGCAGAGACGATCTTCGCGCACATTACCAATCCTGAAACCATGAAAAGCCAATACGTGACCAGCGTTTCATTTGACGGACCACTTCAGGTTGGCACGCGATGCAAAATGATCGTCAAGTCGGCGATGGGGTCGAGCGAGATCCTTTCAGAGATCGTCGCCTTTGAGCAGAACAAGGTCTACGGCACAAAGACCTTCGCTGCGCCCCCCGCATCCGATGTGACCAGCACCTACCGTCTCGAAGAAACCGGCGGCAGCACAAAGGTTACGCTGCAGACCGAGGCTAATCTGGTTCCGGCGGGAATGCCCAGCATGCCCGGCATGGAAGATATGATGAAGAAACAAATGCTCGCGGGCTACGAAGCCACGCTTGCCGCCCTCAAGAAATCGCTAGAGGGATAAAGTTTTTATTGGTATCCCCTCCCGCCGGGTCTTTCCTGACGGGAGGGTTTTTATTTTAAAAGACTATAATCCGGCCCATCATCTCAACGAAAACAAAGGGTAGAATTCAACCCATGCACAAAAAAATCACCTTCTCCAAATTCCTTTCTTTTTTCCTTCTTATCTTTTTAATTTCTTGCACAGCCGCTCCCACGCCTGTTGAAAACCCCACCGCAACCATTGGCGTACCGCCGACCATTGCGCCATCGCCCACAGCCACGCTTCCCCCCACGCCGACGGCCACCCCCGTCCCGCCGCTTGAACGCGCAAAGTACACCCTCGATACCACCATCGATTACGACGCGCACACCGTCACAGTGGATGAGACCATCCTCTATCCCAACCTGACCGGAAACCAGATCAACACTCTGGTGATCGCGGTCGTTCCCAATCTGTGGGCGGGCAGCTTCACCCTCAACAGTATCTCCATTGACGGGACACCCACCACCACATATTCGATCGATGGTCAAAGAATGGATATCGCGCTGGCATCTTTCGTGCTGCCCAACGAGATCCTCACCATCGATATTCAGTATTCCCTGGTCCTGCCTTTGATCGAAGAGACCGACCCAAACGTATCCCGACCGCGCATCTTTGGCTACACCAAAAGACAAACGAACCTGACCAACTGGTACCCCTTCGTTGTGCCGTACATCAACGGCGAATGGATCCTGCATGAGCCATGGTATTACGGCGAGCACCTTGTCTACGACAGCGCGGACTTTGAAGTGAACCTGAAATTTGCCGACCCCGCCACCGCGCCAGTCGTTGCCTCGAGCGGATACCCCGAACCGCAAGCAGACTTCACCCGCTACACCATCACCGCCGCGCGGACGTTTGTCATCTCTGCCAGCCGCGAATTTCAGGTGGCGCAGACTCAGGTTGGCGACGTGCTGGTTTCCAGCTATTACTATCCCTTGTACGACTCGGCAGGGCAGGTGGTATTGCAAACCGTTTCCGAATCACTGCTGGTCTTCTCAGACCGCTTTGGACCTTACTCGCATCGCTCGCTCTCGGTGGTCATGGCAGACTTCGACGACAGCATGGAATTCTCCGGTCTGTTCTTCCACTCTCCCATTTACTACAATCAGTTCGACGGCACCACATTGAACTACCTGATCTTCATCGCTGCGCATGAAACCTCGCATCAATGGTGGTTCGACATGGTCGCCAACGATCAAGCCATGCAGCCCTGGCTCGACGAAAGCCTCTCCACATATTCCGAGCGCATCTATTATGAGGTATTGCACCCCGACCTTGTGGATGACTGGTGGGGATACCGCATCAACTTCTTCAACCCGCAGGGCTTCGCAGATATCGCGATCTACGACGGGCAGGGATTCCGTCCCTACACCAACGCCACCTACTTCCAGGGCGCGCATTTCCTTGAAGAACTGCGCACACGCATCGGCGACGAAGCCTTTTTCGCTTTCATCAAAGATTACTTCGCGCAGGGTCGCGGCAAGATCGTCAACACCGGCGATTTCTTCCGCATTCTCGCCACGCACACCACCACCGACTATTCCGATATCGTACGGCAGTACTTCCAAAATATTTACTAAATGAAAAAACTGCGCGCAACACGTCTCGCGTTCTACGCCCTGCTCATTGCACTACTCTCCGCCTGCGGCACACCAACCCCTCAGCCGCCGGTCTTTCCCACCTTCCTGCTCATCACGCAGGACCCGAATGCCTCCCCAACTCCCACGCCTTTTCAACCTTCGGGAATAGTCGATACGCCGCTGCCCACTTTCACCCCCATACCGACGATCACCGAAACACCGCCATCCACGCAGACATTCACACCGCTCCCTCCCACGCCGATCACTGCTCCTGTCACGACGGCAGCGCCTCCGCCCGCGGCGCCCTCGCGCACGAACTACATCATGTACGCGACCTTGGATTTTGAAGATCACATCATGGACGTAGAGCAGACCATCCGCTACTACAACAACACCGGTGTCGCGCTGTCAGACATTGTGCTCTCCGTTCAACCCATACGATATGGAAGCAATGTCTTTGTATTAAATTCGGTCGCGCAGGACAACACGGCACTCAGCACATACACCCTCGGCAATCAATCGCTGACCTTGAGCCTGCCGCAACAACTTCAGCCGGGGTCCGCCACCACATTGAATCTTAATTTCAGACTCAACATCCCTTCAAAATCATCCACAGCCATTTTTGGTTACGACTTCAATCAGATCAACCTGATCGATTGGTATCCCTTTGTTGTGCCACGCGACGCGATTAACGGATGGGCATTACACGATCCCATGCCTTTTGGCGAGCATCTCGTTTATGACTCGTCGGACATCGAGTTGAATCTAAAGACCGACGCGGGAGTGATCGTGGCGGCGAGCGCGCCCTCTGAACAGAACGGCGAGTGGACTCGCTATCGGCTGTATGGCGCGCGCACGTTCGCGCTTTCGGCGAGTGACGAGTTCCTCGTGACCGATTCAGCGGTCGGGTCGGTTGTGATCCGCTCGTATTATTTCGACGGCTATCAAGCTGCAGCGGAGAGTATTCTTTATTCGGCTGTGCAGGCTGTCAGCGTGTATTCCGCAAAATTCGCTCCCTATCCCTACGAGACTCTCGCTGTGGTTCAGGCAGACATTCACGATGGGCAGGAGTATGACGGTTTGATCTTTCTCGCTTCAGATTTTTATGGGCAGTTCGGCGGCGGCGCAAAAAATAATCTAACGACCATCGGCATCCATGAGATCGCGCATCAATGGTGGTTCGGGCTGGTCGGCAATGATCAGGCGCTGGAGCCCTGGCTTGATGAAGCGCTGGCGACCTACAGCGAACGGATCTTTTACGAGTACAACTATCCGCGCTACGGCGATTGGTGGTGGCAGTTCCGCGTGGACTATTTTGGAGGAAGCGGGTATGTGGACACGACGATCTATAATGGCGGCACGTTCCGCACATACACCAATGCCGCGTACCTGAACGGCGCGCACTTCATGGAAGACTTGCGCGTGCGCATGGGCGACGACGCCTTCTTCCGCTTTTTGAAGGATTACGCTTCACGATACGCCCGCGGGCGGGCAACAGGGTACGACTTCTTTGCCGTGGTGCGCGCCAACACCGACGCAGACATCAGCGACCTGATCGCTGAGTATTTCTACGGCTCGTACTAAACAAGGAAAGATTTTCTGCTTTTTGATCGTCTATTTATTCGTAACCATCTTAGTTACAAATATGAACACAAATCAACGCTTTGCCATTTCGATCCATGCCCTCACACTGCTGGCCGCGAACAGTCATCCGCTCACTTCCGAGATGATCGCCAGCAGTGTGGATACCAACCCCGTCGTGATCCGCCGCACGATGGCGAGTTTGCGCGAGCGCGGGCTGGTGGACTCCAAACCCGGCATGAGCGGCGGCTGGCGGCTGAAGCGCGAGCCGGGCAAGATCCGCCTTTCGGAAGTGTATCGCAGCCTGCAGGAAGCCGATGTGCTTTCCATTCACAGCCATCCCAACCAACACTGTCCGATCGGCGGCAACATCACGGCTGTGTTGAGAACCGTGTTCGACGAGGCGCAAGCCCAAATGGAGAGTGTCCTTGCGGACCGAACGGTCGCGGACATTTTGAATGATGTACGCCGAAATGCAAAATAAAGAACCATGCTCAAAATGAGTTGACCAAGGAGAATATATGACCGAAAAAATGCCAGTCCTTTTTGTTGGGCATGGAAGCCCGATGAATGCCATTGAAGATAATGAATTTTCACGCGCGTGGAGAGATGCCGGAAAAGCCCTGCCCAAGCCGCGCGCGATCCTGTGCGTATCGGCGCATTGGGTGACTCGCGGAACACTGGTCACTGCAATGGAGCAGCCGCGCATGATCTACGATATGTACGGCTTCCCAAAGGAATTGTACGAAGTGAAGTACCCCGCGCCCGGTTCACCCGGTCTGGCAGAGCAGGTGCGGCGCATCATCAAGAAGACCGAGGTCCAGCCGGATCAGGAATGGGGACTCGACCACGGTACATGGTCGGTATTGAATCGCATGTTCCCCGAGGCGAACATCCCTGTGATCCAAATGAGCCTGAACGCGAATCTGCCCATTCAAGATCATTACGATGTGGCAAAGCAATTGCAGGAACTGCGTGAAGAGGGCATCCTCATCATCAGCTCGGGGAACATCGTGCATAATCTGTCCATGGTGCAGTTCCGTGACTTCGCCTATGATTGGGCGACGGAATTTGATACGCAGGTAAAGAACTGGATCCTGCAGAACGATCACGACCCGCTGATCAACTTCCAGGATCAGGGACAGTCCGCCGCGCTCGCCATTAACAGCGGGGAGCATTATGTACCTTTGCTGTACGCGCTGGCATTGAAGGAAGAAAGCGACCCCGTTTCGTTCTTTGCCGAAAAGGTCTGGGGCGGGTCGGTCTCGATGCGCTCGGTGCGGATCGGATAGGAAGTTAAGTAGTCAGGTGGTCGAGCAGTCCCTCGTTTTGACCATCAGACCATGAGTCCATTTGCCAACTTGACCATGAGACCATACACTTTTATTAATGTCGCCATGACCGCGGATGGGAAGATAGATACCTTCGAGCGCAAGGGCGCCGCGATCTCGTCGAAGCAGGACAAAGCCCGCGTGGACCAACTCCGCGCGGAGGCAGACGCGGTGTTGGTGGGGGGGAAGACTCTGCTTGAAGAAACTCCCAAACTGACGGTTAAGAGCGAAGCGCTGCGTGAGGCGAGAATCCAGCGCGGGCTGACACCGAATCCCATCAAGGTGGGAGTGGTGACCGCCGCAGACATTCCGCTTAATTCAGATTTCATGCAGGTTGGACCGGCGCGCAAGGTAATATTCACAACTCGTCAGACATCTATAGAAAAACTTGAAACCCTGCGCGCGCAAGGCGTGGAAATATTTGTGGACGACCTGCCGCGAGTGGATCTGGTTCAAATGATGGATACTTTACACGCTCTTGGCGTGAAGCGCCTGATGGTGGAAGGCGGCGGGACGATCAATTTTGAGTTGATCAAACTCGGGCTGGTGGATGAATTGATGATCTACATCGCACCGATGATCTTTGGCGGGGGGAGCGCCCCCACCCCTGCCGGTGGATTGGGGCTGCCCCGTGAACAAGCCGTCTCATTGAAACTACTGAAAGTTGAAACCCATGAAGACGGCGGGCTGACATTAAATTACAAATTTTAGGTCGGGCACAGCCACGACCTTTGGAGAAAAAAACATGACAACATTTACACATGAACAGATCGAACTTTTATTGGAAGAAAATTGCTGCCACGAATGTGAAGGCGTGGGCAAGGAACATGTCTGCGTGCGCATCGAAGCCATCGCGGAACTGCCTTCACGCTTTGGCGATTTTCACATCGTCGCATTCTCGAACAATCAGGATGACAAGGAACATGTCGCCATCATCAAGGGCGAAGTGCTCGGCGCAACCGATGTCCCTGTGCGTTTGCATTCGGAATGCCTGACAGGTGATGTGATTGGCTCGCTGCGCTGCGACTGCCGCGACCAGCTCGAAGCCTCGCTGAAGAAGATCGGCGAGATGGAGAACGGCATCGTGCTCTACCTGCGCCAGGAAGGCCGCGGCATTGGGCTGACCAACAAGATCCGCGCCTACAGCCTGCAAGATCAGGGGCTCGACACAGTTGAAGCGAATCTCGCGCTTGGCTTCCGCGACGACGAACGTGATTACGCCATCGCCGCGCACATGCTTCACTCGCTCAAAGTGCAGTCCATCCGCTTGATGACCAACAACCCCAAGAAGATCGCCCAGCTCGAACAATACGGCGTGAAGGTCAATGAGCGTCTGCCGCATGTTCTGCCGAGCAATGACCACAACCGTTTCTATCTCGAAACCAAGGTCGCCAAGTCTGGTCACATGATCGACTTCCACGGCAAGCCGCACCTCGAAGAGCAAAGCGACAAACCCATCGTCGAAGGGATGACTGAGAGCCAGATCAAGGCGATGTATGACTAAGACCGTTGTCATCACCGGCGCAACGGGTGTGCTGGGAAATCTGGTCGCGAAAACTTTTGCCGAGCGCGGCGAGAACATCGTCCTGCTTGACCGCGATCAAGAGAAATTGGATTCCCTCGTCCGCGAGTTGAATCTGCCTGAGGACAGGATCCATACCCAGGTCATTGACCTGCTCAATGGGCAGGCGATCCACGACTCAGCCGAAGCAGTTCACTCCAAATTTGGCAGCGTCCACGCTTTGATCCATCTCGTCGGCGGGTGGACAGGCGGCAAGACCCTGCCCGAATCAGCGGAAGAAGACTTGAACTTCATGCTCAACCAGCACGTGTGGACGACCTTCCACCTGTTCAAATCTTTTGCGCCGTTCCTTGCCCAAAGCGGGTGGTCACGCGTAATCGTGGTCTCACAACCTGTAACTGTGAAGCCCTCGGCAAAGTCAGCGATCTATGCGGCGGCAAAGTCGGCACAGGAAAGCCTAGCGTTGACTCTGGCTGAAGAATTCAAAGACAGCGGACTGACCGCGAACATCATCCATGTTCGATCGATAGACGTAAAAGGCGAAGGCAAGGGCACACCCCCCGCCGAGATCGTTGTAGCCATGACCTATCTATTTTCAGACGCGGCAAATAAAGTGAACGGTGCAAGAATTCCGTTATACTAGCGGGATGCAAAGTCAATTCATCGCCACGAACAATATCAACCTGCATGTCATGACCGACGGACCTGAAAACGGGACGCCGGTCATTTTATTGCATGGGTTTCCCGAATTCCATTATGGCTGGAAGAATCAAGTGCCTGCCCTGGTGAAAGCGGGTTTTCGGGTCATTGTCCCGGATCAGCGCGGATACAACCTCTCGGACAAGCCAAAGGGCGTCTCCGCCTACGATGTGGATATCCTCGCGCAAGATGTCCTCGGGCTGTTCGATCACTTCGGGATTCAAAAAGCAAAGTTGGTTGGACACGATTGGGGCGCAGTGGTCGCATGGACGGTCGCCATACACCATCCCGAACGGCTGGAAAGACTCGCCATCCTGAACGTCCCACATCCCGATGTGATGACCCGCTTCGTGTTGGAAAATCCCGCACAGCGCCGGAAATCCTGGTATGTCTTCTTTTTTCAGATCCCACTGTTCGTGGAGTGGATGTTAAGCAAGAACAATTTTGAATATCTGGCGCGCATGCTGACCCACTCCGGGCGCAAGAGTACCTTCAACGAAGCAGATGTGATCGAGTACAAAAAAGCCTGGTCGCAAAAAGGCGCGTTGACGGGCATGCTCAATTGGTATCGCTCGGTCTTCCGCCGCGGATTAAAGTCCGCGTTCGGGAAGAAGTCTGAGCCGCGCAGGGTACACGTCCCGACCATGATGCTGTGGGGCAGGCACGATGTCGCATTGAGCGCGGACATGGCTCGACCGTCCATTGACCTGTGCGATCGGGGTGATCTGTTCTTCTTTGATAAAGCCACGCATTGGGTTCAGCACGATGCCAGTGCAGAAGTAAACCAAAAATTGATCGAGTTCATGGGATAGACCATGCCAATACTTGCCCTTGTCCTGTTGTTTCTGTCTGCATCCATGCACGCCATGTGGAACTTTCTGCTTAAGAGCTCTGAAGAAAAATACATCGCGATGGGATGGCAGGTCATCTTGAGCGGGGCTCTCTCGCTCGGGTTGATCTTCTTCACCGGTCTTCCACCCCGTTCAATGTGGGGCTTCGCGGTTATCAGCATGATTCTCGAAGCCATCTATTTTATTTTGCTGTGCATCGCCTACAGCGACCACGACTTTTCGCTGGTCTATCCCATCGCGCGCGGAGCGGCTCCCGCCTTGTTGGTGGTCTGGACCGCCATCTTCCTGCATGAACAATTAACGACAGGCGGATACATTGGGCTGGCATTGATCACCGGCGGCATGATGGTCATCGGCGCGACCACGTTGATCCAAAGCAACGGCGAGAAGCCGCACCTGCGCGGAATCCTCACCGCATTATCTGTGGCATTGATCATTTCGATCTACACATTTATCGACGGTACCGCCGTCAAGAACGGACCGGCGCTCCCGTATGGACTGTCCATGTTCGTGATGGTCCCTTTTGTGACCACTCCCTACCTCACGCGAAAATATGGCTGGAGTCACTTCGCGGATATGTGGAATAAAAAACGCGGCTATCTATTGCTCGGCGGATTGCTGGGATTGGTGGCGTATATGCTGGCGCTCTTTGCCTACACTTTCGCGCCGCTCAGTTATTCAGGCGCGATCCGCGAGGTCAGCGCGGTGATCGGGGCTTTCCTCGGCTGGCGATTCCTGAAAGAGGAGATGGGGGGCATCCGCGTGGTGGGGTCGGCGATCGTGTTCACGGGCGTGATGGTGATCGCAATATTTGGATGAGTATTTTGGTATCTTTGTGATGATGGAAGTTAGTTTTCAGAAAGGATAACAAATGGCGGATCAGATCTTTCCGGAACCGACCGTTGGCGTTTTCATCTTCAATCAGGCAGGCGAGTTACTGCTGTTGAAAAGCCATAAATGGCCGGGCAAGTACGTCGTCCCCGGCGGGCATGTGGAGTTGGGGGAACGGCTGGAGGAAGCCGCCATCCGCGAGGCAAAAGAGGAGACCGGGCTGGATATTTACGACCTGAAGTTCATCAACTTCCAGCAGTTCATTTATGACCCCTCTTTTTGGAAGCAGCGGCATTTCATCTTCTTCGACTTCGCCTGCAAGGCAGATTCCCTCGATGTGCAGTTGAATGACGAAGCGCAGGAGCATGCCTGGGTCAGGGTGGACGCGGCGCTCCATCTGCCGTTGGATTCCTACACCCGCACGTCCATCGAGCGCATCATTGAAGGAAATTTGTCATAAAATCCATCATACTTAAAAAGGTTGCAGTCCGGCAAAAAAATGGTTAAGATAAAGAAACCATGAAACAAGTTTTCGCACCAGACCTTCTGGGCATTCTTGTCCCGTAGTCAGACCGCCTGATGGGTACACACGTACCTGTCAGGCTTTTTTTATCCCGCAACAAGGAGAATAAATGCAAACACCGTGGGAGTATCGTTACGCTCATCGCACACAGAAAATGGGAAGCTCGGTCATCCGTGAACTGTTGAAGTTCACCGAACAACCCGATATTATTTCATTTGCAGGCGGCCTGCCCGCGCCTGATGTCTTCCCGCTCAAAGAGTTTCAGGCGGCTTGCAATATCGTGCTGGAAACCCAGGGCGCGCAGGCTTTACAGTACAGCACCACCGAAGGCTACCAGCCTCTGCGTGAAATGATCGCGCGCCATAACGCGCGGTTTAGTGTGCAAGTGACCGCCGACAACATCATGATCACCTCTGGCTCGCAACAGGCGCTGGACTTTATCGGCAGGTTGTTCGTTAACCGCGGAGATTACATCGTGGTCGAGTCGCCCACCTATTTGGGCGCGCTCCAGGCATGGAACGCTTACGGGGCGCAGTACATTTCGGTGCCGTCGGATGAGAACGGCATGATCATGGACAAGCTCGAAGAAGCGCTGCGCATCGGACCGAAGTTCATCTACATCCTGCCGAACTTCCAGAACCCATCTGGCTCCACCCTGAGTTTGGAACGCCGCAAGCGTCTCGTTCTGCTTGCCGACCAGTACGGCGTGCCGATCATCGAAGACGACCCCTACGGACAACTGCGCTACGATGGAGAACACATCCCATCTGTTGCCACGCTTGACAGCCGTTACCGCAACGACCATGACGGAGAATACACAGGTAATGTGATCTACCTGAGCACCTTCTCGAAACTGCTCGCTCCGGGGCTGCGCCTCGCGTGGGTGATCGCCCCGCCGCAAGTGATCCGCCGGCTGGTGATGACCAAACAAGCCGCAGACCTGCACACTTCATCTTTTAATCAACACGTCGCCTACGAAGTCGCCAAAGGCGGATTCCTTGATGAGCATGTCAAGGTCATCCGCTCGACATACAAGGAGCGCCGCGATGTGATGATCGAAATGATGGAAGAAGTCTTCCCGCCGGAAGTGACCTGGTCCAAACCGCTGGGAGGTATGTTCCTGTGGGGCAAACTCCCCGAAGGTGTGGATGCAGCCGAGGTGCTCAAGGTCGCCATTGAACGCAAGGTGGCATTCGTGCCCGGCGCGGCCTTCCACCCGAACGGCGGAGGCGCGAACACCATGCGCATTAACTTCTCCTTCTCCAACCCCGATATGATCCGCGAAGGCATCACAAGGCTTGGTGTGACTTTGAAAGAAGCCTTGAAGAATGGCGGGAACAAGAAGTGATGAGTGATAAGTAATGAGCTAATAAAAAAGATGACCTGCCGCAAAGCAAGTCATCTTTTTTTATCCTTCGAATTTTCTTTTTTACTTGTCACTCGTTGCTTATTTCTCTTTCTCACTCTTCCATATAAGGTACATACTCTGCGCGGGCAATGCCCTGCTTGAAAGCCGTCTCTGCCACGGCACGCGCCACGGCACGATGTACTTTTTTATCAAGCGGGCTGGGAACCAATTCACCGGGCGGAGTCATATCTGCGATGACATGCGCAGCAGCCAGCAGCATCTCATGCGTAATACGCGGAGCGTTCGCATCCACCGCGCCGCGGAAGATGCCGGGAAAGCCCAGCACATTATTCACAGACTTTCCGTCTGCAGCAAATGCCGCGCCGCGCTCCAAAGCAACCTCAGGATCGATCTCAGGATTCGGGTTCGACAATGCAAGGATGATCTGCCCCTTGCGAACCATTTCAGGCTTGATCAAATTCGGCGCGCCGGTGGTCGCCACCACAATATCGCACTTCTCCATGATCTCTTTCAAATTGGATTTTTTACCGCCGGCCTTTTCAAAGCGATCCAAAGCCTCGGGACTCAGATCCGCGCCATAGACCGGATTGCCAGTCAGGCGCATCATCATCTGACCGATGGCGTGGCCGGCCGCCCCAAGCCCGATCTGCCCGATGACAGCCTTCTTCAAATCGGTGCCTGTTTCGCGGGTCGCAACAAGCAGAGCGGCCGTACTGACGACCGCCGTACCATGCTGATCGTCATGCAGAACCGGGATGTCCAACATGGCTTGCAATCTCTCTTCGATCTCGAAACAACGCGGCGCAGAAATATCTTCCAATTGAATGGCCGCAAAAGTGGGAGAGATGGCCGCAACAGCAGCAATGATCTCTTCCGTGTTCTTGGTATTCAGCAAAATAGGAATTCCCGAAAGCCCCACGAGCGTTTCCATCAGCATGGCTTTCCCTTCCATGACAGGCATGCCCGCCAACGGACCAATATCTCCCAGTCCCAGCACCGCCGTCCCATCGGTGACAATGGCCACCATATGACTGATGCTGGTATACAGCCGCGCAAGAGACGGGTCTTTGTAGATCTTCAAACAGACCTCCGCCACGCCGGGCGTGTAAACACGGCGAAGGGTGGTCAACGAGTCAATGGGGTAGCGCGAACGGATGGCGATCTTGCCTTTTTGATGCAGCTCAAGCACCTGATCGCGCACCTCAATGACCTTCGTACCTTCGTTATTTCGCATGGCCTCAAGGATCGCCTCGAGGCTTTCTTCATCCTCCGCGTTGATGGTAATATCGCGCACGATGTTCTGCGATGTTTCGGTGACAAGCACGATGCTGCCGGCGCTTCCGCCCGCCTCGGCAATGACCGTGAGCAGTTTCGCAAGCACCCCTTTTTTCTGTGAATTACGCACTCTCACGGTGCGAATGATCTTTCTTTCCCAGGCCATGATCTCTCCTTTGCATCCCCGCCCTGCGAGCAGGATGCGAACTTATTGTTCATCCATTTTAACGCCAACGCCGCGAATTTAATAAATTCGCGGCGTTGGCGTCTGCGGGAAGCCTCAGACTAAAGACCGAGCAAACCTTGCAATTGAGCGAATGACTTGACAACCGTGCAATCTGGTTCAGGGAAAAGACTGATCGGGTCGTAGAGAACAGGGGCCAGCCCGGCGCGGCGCGAACCGATCACATCTGCAAAGTAATTATCGCCAACGTACATCGTCTCTTGCGCGGCGGTGCCAGACATCGTGAGAGCGCGTTCAAAGATCTCACGCTCCGGCTTATAGTGACCGATCTCGCCCCCAGCCAACGAGAAGCTAAAAAAGGAATCCATCCCGATCTCTTTGATCTCTTCGGCATAAGGTTCATCACGATTTGAAACCACGCCCAGTGTAACGCCCTTCGCCCGCAGCTTTTGCAAAAGCGGATACACATCCTCAGGCACCACTCCGGCAGGCCTGTAGTTCTCGCCCATATAAGCCGAAACCTGCGGAGCAAGTTCCACCGCTCGTGAGCGCGGAAGCCCCAATGCAATAAGGCGGCGCTTGGTGTAGTTTGCCCAAAAATCTTTGCCGTTCCTGCTGAAGGCTTTTCCATCTGCCTGGATCTCAAGCGAGTAGGCAAAATAATGATGCGTCCAATGTTCGGCGCGGACTCGGTCTTCCTCTGAAACTTTTATGCCAAGGCTTCTGACATAATCGACAAAAACATCCCCGCCGTTGGGGATGTGATGACGAAGTGTACCGTCAAGGTCGAACAGGATCGCTTTAATATTCTTCATCCGAAAGTTTCATCCTCCGATTTCGCTCATGATGCGGTTCAACGGAATGACGCCGTCGGCAAGCCCATGCCCCCAGGGTTTTTCCCAAACACCATCCAACAAAAGACGGCGGAGTTCTTCTTCAGTCGCGCCGGCACGCAGGGGAGTGAGCAGGTCCACTTCTTTTTCACGCAGCAGGCAGAGCCGCAGCTTCCCGTCTGAGGTCAGCCGGGCGCGGGTACAGGCCGAACAGAAAGGCTGGGTCACAGAAGAGATGAATCCCAGGTCGCCCTTTGCGCCGGGAATGTGAAAGACCTGCGCTTCACCATCCAGTTTTCCGTCATTGGCTCTTTCCAGCCGTCCGAATTCCGATTCAATGTTATGCTGGATCTGTTTCATGGTGATGACCTGATTGATCTGCAGGTCGGTGGCGCCCGCAAAAGGCATCATTTCAATAAAGCGCATCTGCCAGGGGTGTTCGAGGGTCAGGGCGGCGAGGTCGATCACATCTTCTTCGTTGTAACCCTTCACCACCACAGCATTGAGCTTAACCGGGGTCAGCCCGGCGCTCTCGGCCGCAAGGATGCCGTTCCAAACGTCTTCCAGTTTTCCCCAGCGGGTGAGGCGCTTGAATTTTTCCGGGTTGAGCGTATCAATGCTGACATTGACCCGTTGCAATCCGGCGTCTGCCAAAGGGCGGGCTAGCTTCTTGAGCAGGAGCCCGTTCGTCGTCATGGAGACCGAACGGATCCCTTCCGTGGAGGCGATCCCCCGGACAATATCCACGATATTGGCGCGGACGGTCGGCTCGCCGCCTGTCAGGCGGATCTTGTCGAAGCCTAGGCTGGCAAAAAGACGGGCAAAAAACAAGATCTCGTCGTCCTGCATCAGGTCGGCATTGGGGCGAAAGGTCATATCCTCGGGCATGCAATAGATGCATCGCAGATTGCAGTGGTCCGTGAGGCTGATACGAAGGTAGTGAATATTTCTTCCAAAACGGTCTATGGCCATGGTAGTCTCGGATT
>Ga0268298_10002723_pt1 | contig 18955 bp, 18 predicted proteins | sample WWTPWeurt_MetaG_FD_194462 | JGI IMG/M metagenome (GOLD analysis project Ga0268298, IMG submission 194462) | Activated sludge microbial communities from WWTP in Nijmegen, Gelderland, Netherland - WWTP Weurt | ecosystem: Engineered > WWTP > Aerobic digester > Activated sludge | place...
TCCTCGGTCTTGGCGCAACCTTCTTCGCGCTCACTGCCATGCTTTCCTTTGTAATTGACCTGACCACCACTCGCGCATTCTTAAGCTCCAGCGGATTTGGTTCCTCGCTCTCCAGTTCGCTGGCGGCTTTGGCTGTAGGGCTTCCGCTTTGGCTGACAACCTGGCGACCCTTGCAGGCAACTGCATTGGCAGACGGCGCTATCGGCGACCACGCGCGAAGGTCTGTGATACGCAAAACATACCTGTATCTGGTTTTGTTCGCAGCCGTCATCGGCGGCATGATCTCTGGCGGGACTTTGATCTTCACGGTCATCAATTCCATGCTGGGCGGCGAGGTTAGTAATTTTACAAGTACTACGCTCAACTCTTTGCAAGTGCTGGTTCTGTTTGTTGTACTGTTGCTGTATCACCTATCTGCTTTGCGAAAGGATGGCGAGGCAAGTGCAGATGCTTTGGAGGCAAAACAGGAGGCGTTTCATTTGGTGGTGTTTGATCATGGCGATGGCAAATTTGTCGGAATGGTCAAGTCTGCTTTTGAAAAGCGCGCCCCAAAGGTGCCTGTAACAGTGATCGCGCTCAAAGATGGAATCCCTGCCGACTTGAAGGCGAATGCGGTGATTTTGCCGGGCTCCCTCGCGGTGGATACACCTGCCAATGTTGAAGCGTGGATGCGCTCATTTAACGGGATTAGGCTCATCGTCCCGGATGATGCGGCGGGGCTTTACTGGATGAATGATCTTGGGCAGGCGGCTGAATCAGTGAAGTCACTGGCTGAGGGGCAGGAACTCCGCCCGCAATCTACAGTAAAAGCCACCCCGGTATGGACGTATGTGGCTTATGTGTTTGCCGCACTGTTCGGATGTCAATTAGTGTTCATGCTGCTGACTTTTGTTGTCTCGATGGTTAGCGGCGGCTTCTGAGGTCGAGAATTTTTTTAATGATATACTTTCGAAAAAAATCACTGTGATTCGAGGGCGATAACCTATGAAAGTAACTGTTCTTCAAGAAAACCTTGCACGCGGTTTGAGTGTTGTTTCCCGCGCAGTTTCGCCGCGCAGTACCCTCCCTGTTTTATCCAACATTTTGATCGCCAGCGACGAAGGCCGCTTGCGCCTTTCTGCCACCAACCTTGAGTTGGGCATCACCTGTTGGATCGCGGCGCGCATTGATGAAGAAGGTTCAACCACGGTTCCCGCGCGCACATTCGCGGATCTGGTGAATACGCTGCCGGGTGATCAGGTGCAGTTGGCTTTGGATGTGAAGACCCAGAACTTGCATGTGAAGGGCGGCACTTCGAACAATGACATCAAGTGCATTGACGCGCAGGAGTTCCCTCCATTGCCTGTTCCTGAAATGGAAGGCGCTGTGCAGTTGAATGTGGCTGATTTCAAAGAGATGATCCAGCAGGTGGCGTTCGCAGCTTCGACCGATGAGTCGCGTCCTGTTTTGATGGGCGTGTTGCTGCATGTGGAAAAAGACAAGGTCACGATGGCTGCGGCGGATGGTTTCCGTCTTTCTGTTCGCAAGGCTCAACTTTCACAGGCTGTGTCTCAGCCGATCAACGTCATCATCCCTGCGCGCGCGTTGAATGAATTGGCGCGGGTTGCATCAGACGGCGAAGAGCCCATTTACATGGTGGTGCCAAAGAATCGCGGTCAGGTGTTGTTCCGCGTGAAGGATGTGGAAGTAGTCTCACAGTTGATCGACGGCACGTTCCCCGATTATCAGCAGATCATTCCGCGCAGCTACAAATCGCGCACGCTTGTTTCCACCGCGTCACTGCTCAAAGCTTGCAAGCAGGCAGAGATCTTTGCGCGCGAAGGTTCAAATGTTGCGCGTCTTGATATCAAACAATCCAATGGCGAGATGCAGCCAAGCGAAGTGGAGATTTCCGCGATCTCTGAAGAGACGGGCAAGAATGAAACCATTGTGGAAGCCACAGTGGACGGCGGCAGTGTCTTGATCGCCTTCAACGTGAAGTTCCTGCGCGAAGCATTGGAAGTTGTAAAGACTCCGAACGTGGCGCTTGAAACTTCTGCGGCAAATGCGCCGGGCGTGGTCAAGCCGGTGGGCGACGATAATTTCCTGCACGTTATCATGCCGATGCATTTGGGATAGTTCTACAGGTTGAAGCAAAAAACGCCAGACAAGAAATTGCCTGGCGTTTTTTTATCCTCGCTTATTAGAACATTTGTTCTATTTTATTTCCGCTTCAATCTTGAGCGATTCCTGTTCCCGTTTCGTCAGGCTGGATCTGAACCGGGAATCGTTTTGTCCACACGAGCCATGCGATGAACGCTGCCATGCCGATCCATGCTGTTGGTGCTGCAAGTGTTCCCCCGAACGCCATGTTGAATCCCGGCTTGAAAAATAATACCGGCAATCCTGCGATCGCATTGAACGATCCGTGTGCCAGTGCTGCAGCCCAGGGACTCTGTGTCGCAATATACATCCATGAAATGATCGTGCCGAGTAAAACGCACAGGATGATCATCATAAAAATACCTAGTATCGGATAACCTGGATAGTTATGTCCCTGTGCAATCGCTGGTGCGTGCCACACACCCCAAACGACTCCGCTGATCACCACAGCCTTCCATTGACCAAGCGGCATCAACTTGGGAAGCAGGAAACCTCTCCAGCCTAATTCTTCTCCCAGCGTAAACAGCATGTTGATGAAAGGTCCAAATGTAACAGCGAGCAGAGTCTGTGAAAGCACAATAACTTCTGCAGGAATTTCGCTTCCGCCCTTCGCCGATTCCATTGCGGTGCGGATCATTGTAAAGTCCATGTCCAATGTTGCTATGCCGAACATCAAAGTGAACGCTGTTGCCAGCAGGGTCAATGCGCTTGGCAAAAACCATGCCCAAAGATAGATGCGTTTATTTCCAAGTGTGTTCAAACGTAAACTGCTGAACGGCTGCTTTGCTATGAAAAGGGTCGTGACCACAGCTGCGATCCCCGGTCCCCACATTGCAACCGCCCAGAATGCCTGTGTTGAAAGCTGCCTGATGGCTGCGTCCATTTCTCCAAGTGCGAGTGGCACAAGAAATAGAATCCATGAAAATATAAAAGCGATTACCAGGAACCAAAGTATATTTTTTCTTTCCAACATTCTTTCTCCAGTTGTCGAGCTTTATTGAGGCATCGAACGGCGGCGTGTGACTTCGCGAGTCAACGGGCGCTTTGCGATGACATTGATCTTATTCGCGTTTTCCAGGATGTGCGTGGAAACGACCTCCCAGCCTTCCTGTCCCCATTCATTTAAAAGTTGTTCCAACTCGTCTGCTTTCACTCCAGTCCAGAACGATCCAACAGTTTGCACCCGATACTCCCACTGTTTGGTTTCTTCAGCCATTTCAAACTCCTTGTGCAGTTGTAGAAACTCAAGCGCTATTTTTTGTCAGAAGCCATTACAGAGGCGGTTTCCCTCTATGTTTCACGTGGAACCGCCTCTGGGTAATTCTTTGTTACGACTTCGTTTCGCCGCGATATAAAACGTATGAGTAGATCACCAGAAACAAACTGGATCCGATCAGCGGAACGAACATCAGCCAGAAGGCTGTCATACCTCCGAAGAATCCGCCGATGATTGCGAACACGCCTGATACCATGAAGAGAGTTGATCCCAATTGATGTGTCTTATCCCATACGCTATCGCTGGATAAAGTCCACGGGGTGCGGATGCCAATGAAGAAGTTGCGTTTGGCTTTTCTTAGCATTGACCCGATGGCGATGAACAGGATACCCATGAATGGCAGCATCGCTGCGCTCATTTTGAAACCCTGATAGCCAAGGCTCCAGGCTAAGGTCAGTCCATGGATATATAGCATGAACGCCACGATCAGCACGATGAACCAATTGAAACTCTCGCGAAACTGCGCGATGTTCGCCTTGAGCGGGTCCATCGCAGGGACCAACAGAAACAGTACCAATAGTCCCGTTGTAATGATCGGCATCAGGAATACGCCCCAGAACTTGGGCATGTAACCATCCACTTGATCGTTGGTTCCCCAATGAGAAGCCATCTGGTCAGGTAGTTGATTCCATAAAACTATGCCTGCCAGTAAAGCCAGAGCGATCAATACAATTCCAATTGTTAGCGTGGTTTTTGTTGTCATTTTTACCTTCTTTATTGAGCCGTGTTTCATGTGAAACAGACGGTGGATTATTTTTCTTTTGGCAGATTGTTCTGCGCCAGTGAGACCATTCCGCTCATGCCTCCCAGATTCATCGAATCCACTGCGGAGGAAGGCACGATCACCAGCGCGCCTTTTTCTTTCAAGCCTTCAAATAACATGTTCATCGCGCGCAAGTGCAGTGCGGTCGGGTTGTTGACATAGGCTTTTGATGCCTCTGCAAAGGAAGCTGCGATCTGTTGTTCGGATTCGCCCAAGATCACACGAGACTGCCGCTCGCGTTCAGCCTGAGCCTGACGGGACATTGCGTTCTCAAGGTCGGGTGGAATGATCACATCACGGATCTCAACAGATTGCACAGTCACACCCCAGGGAGTTGTGCGCTCGTCAATGATTTTTTGCAAATCTGCGTCCATCTTTCCACGACCCACAAGAATATCCGCCAGTGTCATCTGACCGATGATCTCACGCAAAGCTGTCTGCGCGGCCCAAGCGATCGCGGTGTTGTAATCGGTCACTTCGAGTGCCGCTTTCTCTGCATCCCAGACGACCCAGAACAGGACGGCGTCCACATCGACAGGCACGGTATCTTTTGTGAGCGTCTTTTCAGCTGAGAACGAGGTAACTGCCACGCGGTGATCTATCCACATTACGGCAGTGTCAACGATCGGGATAAGCCAGAACACCCCGGGACCTTTTAGTCCATTGAATTTTCCCAGCCGAAGGACAACGACCTTCTCCCATTGTGATGCAACTTTGACTGCAAATAAGAAGTAACTTCCAATCACGGTCCAACCCAGTACCCACCCCCCAAGTACCATATCGTCATATCTTCCATCGCCCGCAATTGCGCCAGCAATGCCGATCAAAAGGAATATTGCAAACAATGTTCCGGCGACTGGTGAAATATGCTGGTCATCTTTTTTGTTTTGGATTAATGACTTGAAAACTTTTGTATTCATTTGTGTATTCTCCTGTCGATCACTGTTTAACTTGCTTGTCATTCGTTTCTTTGTTTATCTTTAAACTATATTTGATCTTTTGATTGATTTCTGTTTCTGAGAATCCCAGCCGGAATGCTTCTTCAATGAATCTTTGTGTAAGCGCCGTAAGGGACTCATCTCTGAGTTTTTCGCTGACCTCAGGCGGCGGTATCTCTGAAATATAGGTTCCTCGTCCTTGTTGCGTGGAGATGATCCTCGCCTCATCCAGTATGCGATAGGCTCGCGCTACGGTGTTGAAGTTGACACGTATTTCCTGCGCGAGCGCCCGAACCGTGGGTAGTTGGTCTCCAGGCTTGAGGACTTGATTCATCACCTGACTTTGAATTTGATTGACGATCTGTGTATAGATGGGCAGTCCAGAATGAAAGTCTAAAAGAAGGGTTAGTTTTTTCTCTGTCATATATTATCCTTCATATTGTACTAATTGTATCATTGTAATAATTGTATTCTTTAAGCGTTTTTTGTCAAGAGGGGAGTTTTCACTCGGAACCAACTCCCTATCGAATTGTTGCCCGGCTTACATCGCAGTCGCAGATCAAGATGCTGTCACCCGCTCGCATCCTTTTATGATTTAAAGATAATCCGCATGGTAGAATTTATGCAGTGCTGTTTGATTTGTAAAAATACAAATTTGTGCACTCAAAAAAATTTCAAAAGCAGAATCTGCTTTTAATTCAAGGAGTAGAAGAAATGGAATCGAAGACCGGAACTTGGACAGAGAAAAAAGGTTTAGCCCAAATGTTAAAAGGCGGCGTCATCATGGATGTGGTGAACGCTGAACAGGCAAAGATCGCTGAAGAAGCTGGCGCGTGTGCTGTCATGGCGCTGGAGCGTGTGCCCGCTGATATCCGCGCGGACGGCGGCGTGGCCCGCATGTCTGACCCGGATATGATCTTGAAGATCATGGATGCAGTTAGCATCCCGGTAATGGCGAAGTGCCGCATTGGCCATTTCGTTGAAGCGCAGATTTTGGAAGCCCTTGGTATTGATTACATCGACGAGTCTGAAGTGCTCACCCCTGCTGATGAGGAGCATCACATTTTGAAGCACGACTTCAAGGTGCCTTTTGTTTGTGGCTGCCGCAATATTGGCGAAGCTTTGCGCCGCATTGGTGAAGGCGCAGCGATGATCCGCACAAAAGGTGAAGCAGGAACCGGTGATGTGGTTGAAGCGGTGCGTCATGCGCGCAGTGTGATGGGCTCGATCCGTCAGTTGCAGACCATGGGCGATGAAGAATTGATGGCTTTCGCAAAGAATAACGGCGCTCCCTACGAACTCATGAAGGAAACTAAAAAACTCGGACGCATGCCGGTTGTGAATTTCGCAGCCGGTGGAGTTGCAACCCCCGCTGATGCAGCGTTGATGATGCAGCTTGGCGTGGACGGCGTGTTTGTCGGCTCGGGTATTTTCAAGAGCGGTGACCCTGCTCGCCGCGCGGCTGCGATCGTCAAGTCGGTCACCCATTACCAAGACGCCTCCATTCTCATGGAAGTGAGCAAGAATCTTGGCGAAGCGATGGTTGGACGAAATGTATCTGTCATGCCAGACGCCGAGAAACTTGCCAGCCGCGGCTGGTAACTTTTCTCGGTCTTTGAAGGGGCGGGGCTGGTCCCCGCTCTATTTTTACAGTCATATACCGGGACAGCATTTGATCGTCCCGCACGGAAATTGAAAATGAAAATTGGAGTCCTTGCCTTACAAGGCGATTTTGCAGAACATATCTCCATGCTCAAACAACTTGGCGTGGATGCAGTTGACGTCCGTTTGCCGAAGCATCTGGATGGATTAAATGGATTGATCATTCCCGGCGGCGAATCCACTACGATCGGCAAGCTTGCGGTAGCGTATGGATTGATGGAACCTCTGAAGAACTTTGGAAAAAGTCATGCCATCTGGGGCACCTGCGCCGGTGCGATCTTTTTATCCAAAGATGCCAACTCAGATCAGCCTTTGCTTGGGTTGATGGATATCAAGGTCCGGCGCAACGCTTTTGGCCGCCAGGTTGATTCTTTCGAGACAGACCTGGAGATCGATGAGTTGATGAAAGCCACCGGTACGGAACATGCGTATCATGCAGTCTTCATTCGCGCTCCGATTATCGAATCGGTACACGGATCTGCGCGCGTGCTCTCTGCACTTGAAGACGGTCGAATCGTTGCCGCTCAAGAAGGGCGACTGCTCGCAACATCCTTTCACCCCGAGTTGACGAGCGATACGCGCTTCCATGAATATTTTATTTCTCTCGCTTCGTAAACTGGACGCACCACCTATTGAGGGCAGCCCACTGGGTTGCCTTTTTAGAAGATTATGACTGTTCGTCCGCTAGACATTCTGGACATCCCAACGATCGCGCGGTATCGCAATGATGTGCTTACGCTCGATAATTCCCGCGCGCTCACACGCGGACATCCGCTGGGCGCCATGGGATTGCTTGCCTATGTCAACCCGGCCCGGCATATCTATGCGGCGATCGCCAACGGAGCGGGAGACTCTTTGTTGGGCGGCATTATTCACACCCGCGGAGATTCCTACGCAAAGTTGTTATATCTTGCGCCTGGCTCAAGGCTCGAGCATCCCGAACTGCCAGCGTTGATCGAGCACCTCTCGACCGAAGCTGGTAATTGGCAGGCCTTTCATGTGCTGGCAGAAGTGGATGAGGCAAGTGACGCTTATTCCGCGTTGCGCATGGCTGGCTTCTCCGTTTATGCGTGGCAGAGAATGTGGAACATGAGTCACATTCAGAAAACGGATGCAGGTCTAAGGTCAGGTTGGAAGCGAGTGCGGTCGGTGGATTTGCCCGCTGTGCAGAGCCTGCATTATCAGATCGTCCCGCAGTTGTTGCATCCTGTCGAACCTGCCCCCTATCGCGAGACCGGGTATGTCTGGTCTGAAAGCATGAAATGCTACACAGGCATCAACTCTGGCGCATACGGTGTTGTGCTGACCCCGCTTGTTCATCCGGAAGAAACACGCGTTGGTCAAAAACTTGAAGAGCTGGTAAGTAAATTACCCGAACGAAACGGCAGACCGGTATATTTTTGTGTCCGTTCTTATCAAACCTGGTTGGAGCCCGTGTTGGAAGACCTCGGCGCTACGGTCGCTCCGCGCCACGCGATGATGGTGAAACACCTCGCGCACCTTATAAAAGCTGAGCAGCCTGCGCGCGCGGTACCTTCGAGCGTAAGCGCGCTGACCTCACGGATAAGCAGAATGGATGCAGATGAATAATTGGGTTGATTACGATAACGGAAGAAGTATCGGCACCTCCGGCGCGGAAGGTGGCGTGATCCTTCGCGATGAAGAGCATAAAAATGGCGCGCGCATTACGCTCAAGCGTGGAAGCAATTACATCTCTGTTTCCTGCAATATTTACGGGCGCATGGATCACACGCGTTTCTTTGGCACGCTCAACGAAGCCCAACGCGAATACATTTCGATGCGGGCTGCGTTGGCTGAAATGATCGAAACGACCCTTACGCCCGAAGCGAAAGATATCAAAGTGTGGGAAGCGATATCGCAATTTGTCAGGCGGTTCCCATAATGCTTGAAGCACTCATCTTTGATTTCGATGGCTTGGTCCTGGATACTGAAACCCCCGAAGTGCTGGTCTGGCAATCCATCTATCGTGAACATGGATTTGAACTTCCCGTTGAGGAATGGGAGAAGACCGTCGGCGGATTCGGACTCTCGAACTTTGATGCAGCCAAACATCTTGCGCTTCTTTCTTCGGGGCGGCTGGACTCTGTTTCTTTGAGATCGCAATACCGAAAAGAAGCCGATGCCATCATCCATGCCAGCCCGGTTTTGCCGGGTGTGGTCAGTATGATCGAAGAAGCCAAACGCGAAGGTTTGAAGGTTGCCATTGGGTCAAGCTCTCCGCATTCATGGGTGGATGCGCATGTCAGTCGATTGGGGATCATGAACTACTTTGACCATATCGTCTGTCAGGATGATGTGATGCCGGGAAGAACAAAACCCCACCCGGATATCTTCTTGAAGGTGCTGGATCAATTAGCAGTTAAGAAAGATGCGGCTGTCATTTTTGAGGATTCTCTAAATGGGGTGCTCGCGGCCCGGCGCGCAGGGATCTTCGTGGTCGCGGTTCCCAATCCGCTCACCGCAAAGATGGGCGTGACTGGCGATATGACCGTTCCGTCGCTGTCCGGGCTTTCCCTGCAGGCGCTGTCGGAAAGTGTTTTCAAGGCGAAGAATGACCACGGTTCGTAGAAATATTTTTATGATCGCCGCGCTCATTTTGGCGCTGGTGATCTTCATAAGTTTTCAAACAAAAACAGATTCCACTGTTGTTGCCGCTTCCACACCCACGACAGTCATATCCCCCACCACCACACAAACCCCAGCCAGAAAGCCTGTCACCATTCCCATTGCGGACGGAGATTTGAAAGATGCCGTGCTCGCGGCCGGTGATTATCTTGTGCGCGAGCAATTGCCGAACGGCGAACTTTCGTATCAGGTCGATTTCTTGACAGGCGAAAGATCTTACACTCCATCGTACCTTCGGCTGATCGGCGGCACAGGTTCGTTGTACACCGTTTGCCGGGTATCTGAAGATATGACCTATTGCAACGCGGGCGACCTTGCGCTCGAGCATTACCTTGAGCTGCTTGTCAGTGACCCTGATAATTTCAAAGGCACATGCCTCTACACCGCAGGGACCTGCCAGTTGGGCGGCGCGGCGCTGACCGTGGATGCGATCTATAAACGATGGCAGGCAACAGGGATGTTTTTTCTCGATGACCGCAACCTGCTCAATGTTGCGGCGGATCTTGGCTATTTCATCGTTTCCATGCGCCGGCCCGAAGGCGGCTTTTATCATTCCTTCGACCCGCATGCAGGCGGTATGGTGGACCCCGATTTTTTGATGCCGGGCTTTTCGGGCAAGAGCCTGCTGGCGTTGGCGCAGCTTTACGAAATGACCGGCAATGATTTTTGGTTGAAGCAGGCGCACGAGGTGAATGATTTTATGATCACTCAGCCTGTTTCAGAGGACCATTGGCATGGATACGCCTTTAGCATGCTGGCAAGGTTGGACTCGATCTCGCAGGCAGATTTGGCGTATGCGCGTCAGATCGCGGATGCCGTCATCGCTGGCGAAGTCCGTTCGCTGCACCCCAATAACAATACCATCGCGACCGCCACAAAGATCGAAGCCCTGTCCTCTCTGGCGCAGGCGCTGCATCTCTCCAATGAAGATCATGAATGGCTGGACCCGGAGATTCGAACCTTCATCACATTTGTGCGGGCGCGCCAACTTCCGAACAACGACTGCAATTGGGATATCACCAAAGAAGTTGCCGGCAAATTCGGCGGTGCGATCTTCAACGGCTGTGACGACCCCACCATCCGTGTCGACGGGCAGCAGGATTGGATCAACGGCGTGACCGCCTATTTGGAATATCAGAGTATGATTAAGGGGGAGTAGCGGTGAGTGACTTTTTATCAAAAGGAGATTTAACATGAGTATTGGAAAAGTTAAATGGCAATCCATTGTTTCCAGGTATGCCTACCCCGAAACATGGCGCAGTTTGTGGCAGGTGTTCAATTCTGTCATTCCCTTTTTTGTGCTTTGGTACCTTGCCTATCGCAGCCTTGAAGTGGGCTATTGGTTGACCCTTCTATTGACCATCCCCGCGGCGGGATTCATGGTCAGGATGTTCATCATCTTCCATGATTGCTGCCACGGCTCGTTCTTTCGGACACCGCTCGCGAACGACCGCCTCGGTCTGTTGATCGGAGCTGCGGTCTGGACCCCCTACTATGAGTGGAAGCACACCCACGCCATTCATCACGCCACTGCCGGCGACCTTGACCGCCGCGGTGTGGGCGATGTGTACACCATGACCGTGGAGGAATATCTCGCCGCGCCCTGGTACAAAAAGGTTGGTTATCGCATCATGCGCAACCCTGCTATTCTATTCACCATTGGCGCCACCATTGTGTTTGCCTTTGCCCATCGTTTTTGGACAAAGAAATCAGGCAAGCGTGAACGAAGCAGCGTCATCTGGACCAACATGGCGCTCTTTGCCTTTGTCGGGTGGACGATCTATCATATCGGCTGGCAGGCTTACTTGATGGTCGAACTGCCGATCCTGCTCATGGCTTGCGGCGCGGGTGTCTGGCTGTTTTACGTCCAGCATAATTTTGACCCCACCTATTGGGAGCGTCACAAAGATTGGGAGTTCTTCAAAGCCGGCATGGACGGCAGTTCCTTCTACAAACTTCCCAAGGTTTTGCAGTGGTTCACCGGCAACATCGGTTTCCACCACATCCATCACCTGAGCCCGAAGATCCCGAACTACAAACTGGAGCAATGCCATCGGGAGAATCCCATCTTCCAGATCGAGCCGATCACCATCAAGGATAGTTTGAAGTCGCTTTACTTCCGCTTATGGGATGAGAAAGAAAAGATGCTTGTCGGCTGGCGCGCAATAAAGAAATACAAGATGCAAATGCAGAATAATAAAATGTAAACAAAAAGGACTGGTCTCAAAGACCAGTCCTTTTTTATTGGCACTGCGGTTTAGATGACCCGTTCTCTCAATTGCGAACTGATATAGTCCATGATCGAGACGACGATCGCGATGGCGATCATCTGGGTGGATGCGGCGCGGTAGTTCAAAAGGTTGATGTTCTGTTGCAGCAGGAATCCAATGCCGCCACCGCCCACGAAACCGATGATGGTGGACATGCGCACATTGATGTCCCAGCGGTACATGGTGTAGGAAATGTACGGCGGAATGATCTGCGGAATAACAGCGTAGATGATGGTCTGCAAACGGTTCGCGCCTGTGGCAGTGATCGCCTCCAGTGGACCGGGCATGATGCTTTCCACTTGCTCCGAATAGAGTTTCACCAGGCTTACGATGGTGTGCAGCCCAAGCGCCATCATGCCTGCAAAGGGACCAATGCCGACCGCGATGACGAAGACGATCGCCATCACCAGCGCTTCCACTGAGCGCATGGCGTTGACCGTGGTGCGGGTCACACTGTAGATCACCATGCCGGTCGGCAGAGTGTCTTTCGGTTTGGTGACGAATGCAAGTAGCAAGCCAAGACCTGCTCCGCTGATGACCGGCGCCCAGAAAGTAAGCTCAACGCGCCCGATCTGATACAGCCATTCCACCAGCCAGCCCAACAGACCAAAGAGAGTTGCCCCTGCCAGTGCGGCAAGCACAAGGTTGATGGTCTTTACACTGGCGGGAGAATTTTTCTCTGTAATGCGTTGACCGATCCGCCCGAGGAAACTGGCAAGTGTTCCACCCACGGCAAGCGCGCCAAGCGCAGGAATGGTGATGCGCACGATATCACTGGTCTGGAACAGGAAGGTGGCAAGGAACCCGAGCGAGCCCAGGGCTTTCTCGATCCCCAGGCTGATGTTGGTGGCAAGCCCCGCAAATTGGAACAACCCAAAGAACGCCACGACCACAGCGAGGAACATCACCACCATCCGTACCACCTTCGTGGAAGTGGATGGGATTGTTATTTCCTCCTGTGGCAGCGCCCAGTGCATGGCATACCAAAATGCGATCGGGGTCACCACAACACTGATCAGGTTGACCAACAGACTTTCCGAGATCGGAATGGTAAAGATCCCGATCTGGTTCACGATGTAGTAGCCAATTCCCATGCCGATCGGCCAACCCATGATGGACAGAGCCGCGCTCGCCACCGGGGTCCGCACCGACTTCATCAAATTACGCGCGGCAAAGAAACTCAATGGGAAGGCGAGGATCGTTCCGGCTGTGGTCGCAAGCAATGCCATGAAAACGGTTTCGATGATCTTATCCCAGGTATCCTTCGCGTTCTGCGTAAAGCGAGGCGTGCCCACATTCTGACTGACCGCCACGCGAATAAACTGCTGGTCGTCACTGGTGCGGTCTGGCAAAACAAAAGCCGCGGCAAAGTGCCCCTCGGCATCGGTCTGAATGGTCTCGCGACCCAGTTCCACCACGTTGAGCGGATCACTGCCCGGCACAAAGCGGATCGGACCATCGGTGTGAGCGGGGAAGTTGAACCCTTCCACTTGAACAGTTTCGCCGGGATTTGCGCACGGCGGGTCGATCACTACATAGGGTGCGCTTGTATCTGCTTCGGGAAGATTCACCGCCGTTGGGCAGGGAACGTAGATCGGCGCGTTGACCATGGAAACGTTCTGTTCATACTCCAGCAGATCGGGCTGGGCCAGGGTACGGGTCACACGGGTCAGGCTTTCCTGTCTCTTTTCACTGCGCAGTTCTTCAAGGTTCACCTTGGTCACATCAAAACCGTAGGCGTAAATGAACAAACCAAGCAGAACGGCAAGCCCGACTTGAATGGATTTCCACGGGGATGATTTTTTATCTTTCATGATTTAGCCCACCCGTTCCGCATCGCGGCCGTAAATGTCTTTGAACTTCTTATCGTCAATGTCGCGGGGATATCCCTCAAAGACCAACTGTCCCTGATTGAGCGCGATCACGCGATCTGCGTAACGATGCACAAGGTCAAGAAAGTGCAGGCTGCATAACACGGTTACGCCGTCCTTCTTGTTGATCTCCTCAAGATGTTTCATGATGCTGTGCGCGAGGACCGGGTCAAGGCTGGCCACCGGCTCGTCGGCCAGTATCATGTTCGGGTCTTGCATGAGCGCGCGCGCAATACCCACGCGTTGCTGCTGCCCGCCGCTGAGCTCATCAGCGCGCTGATTCGCCTTATCAGCGATCCCAACCCGCTCAAGCTGCTTGAAAGCTTTTTCAATATCTTCTTTAGGAAAGCGGTTCAGCAGACTCCAGGCTGGGTTCACATAGCCAAGCCGTCCGGCCAGCACATTGGTGATCACCTTGGAGCGATGCACCAGATTGAAGTGTTGGAAGACCATGCCGATCTTGCGCCGGATACGGCGCATCTCTTCTGGTGAGGCGGCTGTGACATCATCGCCATCCCACAAGATCTGGCCTTCGGTCGGGTCGATCAATCGATTGATGCAGCGTAACAAAGTGGATTTGCCTGAGCCGCTCAAACCGATCACGGCAAGGAACTGTCCCTTTGGAACTTCAAAGGAAACGTTATCCAGCGCTTTGACTCCCCCGTCATAGACCTTGGTTAAGTTTTTTACCTGGAGCATAATGGCTTCTCGCAATCTTTAAGAATGTTGGTTGTGCGTCGTGCCTGCGCTCAATTATAAAATAGAAGATGAAAAAAATCGGGCAGGGAACTTAATCCCTGCCCGAAAGTTGTGTTGCAATATCAGGAATTACTTGGGAGCCTGATAGCCGGTGGCGGCGACCATGGCGCGAACCATGTCATATTCCGCATCTTCGGCGGGAGCAATGCCGGACCAGTTGTAGAAGTCGCGGCTGCCGATGGAGGTGCCCCAGGCTTCGGTCTGAGCGAAAGCGACGAGGGCTTCTTCGATCTGGGCGCGCACATCAGCCGGGAATTCCGGGCCGAAGGAGAGCGTGTCATTCGGGATGGTCGGGGAGACGGCCAGAATGCGAACCTTCTGGATCACGTCCGGAGCTTCCACGCGGATGTTGGCGCGGGCATCCTTCACTTCGTACCCGTCGCAAAGCAGTTTCTTGCCTTCGGCGTCGGGCGCGCAGTTCGGGATCACATCAGCGGGCAGTTCGTACATGTCCTCGGTCACGGTGCCGGCGAGGAAGTCATCATAGCTGAAGACGGGCTTGCCTTCGGGGTTGAGCGGGACACTGTAGAAGACGGTACCGAAATCAACTTCGCCGTTGTACACAGCGAGCACGGTCTGGTTGTGACCGCCGGTCTGAACCTGTTCACCGGGGGTGATGCCGGCGTCGTTGAGCATGACGAGCGGGACCATGTAGCCGGAGGTCGAGCCAACGTCACCGTAGCCCCACTTCTTGCCTTCGAGGTCGGCGAGGGTCTTGATCTCGCTGTCTACAGGGACGATGAACTCAGCCCAGTAAACCGGGTAGCCGTTGCGGATGGCCTTGAAGGAAACATCCACACCGCACAACTGGCTGGCGAGAGCATAGCCCAAGCCGGGGATGAACGCCATGGTGTCTGAAGGGGAGGCGCACATTTCTTCAATGGTCGCGGCGTAGGAGGTCGGGACGGTCACTTCGAACGTCAAGCCGGTGGCTTCGTTCAAAGCGGCTGCCATCACCTCACCACCGGTCACAATGATGTTCGCATCCACAGAGGGGACGAACAAAACTTTGATGGGGTGTTCGGGGGAGCCAACCGCGGGAACGGGGGGTTCAGTGGCTGTGGGGGGAACGGCCGTGGGGGCTTCAGTAGCGGGAGCTTCTGTTGCAACAGGAGCCTCGGTGGCGGCGGGGCCACAAGCAGACAGCATCATCGAAGCGGCAACGATGAGTGTCAGCAGTACAAATACAAAACGCTTGTTCATTTCTTCTCCTCTAAGAGATAAAAGGTTTATGGTGTCAGGTACACCTTCGACTAAAAAATCATAGTCTATAACACTTGTACGAACAAGTACGCTTGTCTTAAAAAAAGAGTATATAAATCACTGTCAACTTTCCAAGTCCCAGGAAAACAACATTAAGTCAATGTCATCCTCTTTGAGTTTGACCATTTTTTCGAACTTTAACCCTGATTTCTCCAGGACACGGATCGAGCCTTTGTTCTCAGGCATGGTAACGCCCAAAATGCGCTTCATTCCCAATTGGGTCTTTGCGTACTCCATCACACCCGCAGCGGATTCTGCGGCGTATCCTTTTGCCCAAAATTGCGGAAGAAAAGCGTAGCCGACATCCGCGTGGATGAACACATCCCTTTTGACCAACCCGCAAATTCCGATCGGAATATTTCCCTCTTTTAACAGGACCAGATAAAGACCGAAGCCGAATCTTTCGTAACTGGAGATGGCTCCCTTTTCGATATAGCGTTTCGCATCTTCGAGAGTTCTCACGCCGCGATCACCGATATAGTAAATGAACGATGGCTGGTTGAGCAGGTCGAGGATAAAACCCGCATCGTTAGTGGTCAGCCTGCGGAGAAATAATCTTTCGGTTTCGATCAGGTTCATGGAGTTTCCATCCTTGCATTTGAAGAGGTCATTCATTGTACCGCCAAGAAAAAAACTCCGGGCAATTGCCCGGAGTTTTTTTCTTTTACTTCAATACTTTCATTAGATTTCTACCCGCCGCTCCGCTGATACCGCCGCCGCCGTGAACCCCGCTGCCGCACAGGTATAAATTATCAATGGGTGTCTTATGGCTTGACCAACCCGGGATGGGTCGCATGAACATGAACTGGTCAAGCATGAGCTGTCCATGATTTAAGTCCCCTTCGGTCAGTCCGTAGGTCTGCTCCATGTCAAGCGGTGAAATCACTTTTGTGTTTTTGATCGATGGCTTCAATGCGGGGAAGTATTGTGCCAGCGTATCAATCGCGATCTTTTCAACCTTCGCGCCTTCGGTCTTCCAAGCGCCATTCTTTAGCTTGTATGCCGCAAATTGGAAGTGAATACTGACGACCTCGCCGGAAGTGGTGACTTCGAGATAGGGCTTCTCAGCAATGCTGTGATATTTTGCCGCGTCGTACGCCTGCTCGAGATATTTGATGGCGGGTGCAAGCACGACCGTTCCATCAGGGATGCCGTGTTTGCCATCGGTGAGCAAATGCACTTTGGTGACCGAGCCGCGCATTTTGATGGACTGCACGTTCCAGACAAATTCAGGTGGGAGATTGACCGCGCCAACCAGACTGAGGAAGGTGCGCTTCGGGTCCGCAGCGGAGATGACATTGCCTGCGGTAAGCTCTTCTCCGCTGGCAAGAGTCACGCCTTTACAGGTGAACGTATCAACATTGATACTCCTCACTTCTGCATTGACACGAATCTCGCCGCCAAAGGATTTGACCGCTGCTGCCAATGCTTCGGTAATCTTTCCCACACCGCCCTGCACACTGATATGCGAAAGTCCGCCGCGGTTCGCCCAATTATGCATCAGGGTATAGCCTGTGCCCGCGCCGAACACGCCCAGCGTGAATCCGTGAATCCCCAGCGAAGCGACCGAAGCCTTGACGACATCCGAGTCGAACCACTCATCCACGAATTCATCGGCGGTCATGGGAATGCCGCGCACAATGCGCATCATATCCTTGCCGCCCATCATGCGCAGGTTGATCCCCATCTTGGCAAGATCCATACCTTCGCTGAAATTAAATCCTTTTGGCAGGCGCGGCATAATGGTCTCATTGGCGTTGTGCATGAACCTGGTGACCTTCTTCATGAACTCAATGAAGGGAATCCAGTTTGCCGCATCTTTTTCAGAGAAACGTTTAATGGACTCAGCTGCCTTGGCAGGGTCGGCGTCGAGCATGAGGTGGTTGCCATCCGCTTGAAGGGAGACGAATGGTTTTCGGACAGAATCAGCTACAAGTCCGTGTGAAGCGAGGTTGAGGTCCTTGATAATGTCCGGGCGCAGAGTCCCGCCCGCATGCAGGGAATCCACAGTGAAGCCATCCCCAAAAGATTCTGTGACAACCTGCCCGCCGACGATGCCGCGCTTTTCAAGCACCAAAACCTTTTTGCCCTGCTTTGCAAGATATGCCGCGGCGACCAACCCGTTGTGTCCCGCGCCGATGATGATGTGATCGTAAGTTTTCATTTTAGATACCGTCCTTCAACGCCAGCTCTGCCGCGAATTTTCCGGGCGCGCCCATGATGCCGCCGCCGGGATGTGCGCCCGAACCTGCGAGATAGTAGCCGTCAATGGGTGTGCGGAAGCTCGACCATTTTGTTGCAGGGCGCATGAAGAAGAGTTGATGCAGCAGCAGTTCGCCGTGGAAGATGTTGCCGCCGGTGATGCCGGTGATCTTCTCAATATCCACGGGCGTGATGACCTGCTTGCCGATGATAGCGCGGCGGATGTTAGGCGCGTGTTTCTCGATGGTGGAAATGACCGTCTCGCCAAAGGCTTCGCGCTTGGCATCATCCCAGCCGCCTTCGATATCGTACGGCGCGTACTGCACGAAACAGGACATGACATGCTTTCCGGGAGGCGCCATATCCGGGTCGATCTTGGAGGGCAGGATCATGTCGATGTACGGCTCTTTCGCAAAACGTCCGTACTTCGCGTCATCGTAGGCGCGCTCGATGTAATCAATGCTCGGGCTGATGGAGATCGCGCCGTTGTGCAGCGCATTTTCGCCGGGCAGTGCGGTGAAGTTGGGCAGCTCGCTCAATGCAAGGTTGACCTTGCCCGACGAGCCGCGTGTGCGAAATTTTTTGATGGAGTGGATCAAGTCTTCGGGCAGGTATTTCTGCTCGACCAGTTTGAGGAAGGTCACAAATGGATCGGCGGAGGAGAGGACTGCCTTGCCATAGATCTCATCGCCGTTCTCGAGCGCGACGCCAACCGCGCGTCCGCCCTTGATGATGACCTGCTTAACCGTTGCGTTGAGTCGGATCTCCGCTCCGAACGCGCGTGCAGAGCTGGCGATGGCTTCAGCGATCCCGCCGGTGCCGCCCTTCGCAAATCCCCAGGCACGGAAAGCCCCGTCAATTTCGCCCATGTAGTGATGGAGCAGAACATACGCGGTGCTGGGCGAGCGCGGACCGAGGAACGTGCCAATGATTCCGCTGGCGGATTTTGTGCCCAACAGCGCGGGAGTCTCGAACCATTCTTCGAGCATGTCCGCTGCAGACTGGGTCATGATCTTGGCAAGACCATACAATTCCTTTTCGGTCAGCGTTGAGGCAAATTGACCTAGTTTCATCAGTCCCATTAAGTCTTTGGGATGAAGCGATGTCGGATCAGGAGGCAAAATGCTCAAGATGGGTTTGATGGCTTTCGCCAGGCGCGCCAT
>Ga0268298_10002724_pt1 | contig 18955 bp, 13 predicted proteins | sample WWTPWeurt_MetaG_FD_194462 | JGI IMG/M metagenome (GOLD analysis project Ga0268298, IMG submission 194462) | Activated sludge microbial communities from WWTP in Nijmegen, Gelderland, Netherland - WWTP Weurt | ecosystem: Engineered > WWTP > Aerobic digester > Activated sludge | place...
GCGTACTCGGTGATGAGGGTCCGGGACATGACCCGGCCGGCGTGCCGCATCAGGTACTCCAGGACGGCGTACTCCTTGGGCGTGAGCTCGAGCCGGCGCCCGGCGCGGGTCACCTCCCGGGTGCCCAGGTCGAGCTCGAGATCGCCGATGCGGAGGGCGCGGGGCGCCAGCTGCTTGGGCCGGCGGCCCAGCGCCTCCACCCGCGCCAGCAGCTCCTCGAAGGCGAACGGCTTGGTCACGTAGTCGTCGGCGCCGGAGCGGAGCGCCTGGACCTTGAAGTCGAGGGCGTCCTGCGCGGTGAGGACCAGGATCGGCATGGTGTTGCCGCGGTCCCGCAGGGTCCGCAGCACCTCGAGGCCGGTCATGCCGGGCAGCCGGAGGTCCAGGACGAGCAGGTCGAAGCTGCCGTGCGTGGCCGACTCCAGCGCCTCGGCGCCATCGGCCACCAGCTCCACCTGGAAGCCCTGCTCCGAGAGGCCGCGGTGCACGTACTGCCCCACGGTCCGGTCGTCCTCGACCAGGAGGATCTTCATGCCGGCGCTCCCGGCTCGAGCGAGGCGGACCGCCGCGCGATCGGCAGGAACACCCGGAACGTGGAGCCGCGCGCCGGCTGGCTCTCCACCTCGATGCGTCCGCCATGCTCCGCCACGATGCCGTAGCAGACCGACAGGCCGAGCCCCGTCCCGCGGCCGGGCGGCTTGGTGGTGAAGAACGGCTCGAAGATCTTGGCCACCTCGGTACGCGGGATGCCCACCCCCGTGTCGGCGATGTGGATCTCCACCTCATCCGCGTGCACCGTGCCCGGGAGGGTGCGCACGGTGAGGCTGCCGCCGTGTTCCATCGCGTCGAGCGCATTCAGCATGATGGCCATGAACACCTGGATCAGCTGTTCGGCGTTGGCGTGCACCAGCGGCAGCGTTTCGCACAGGTCGCGGGTCATCTCGATCCGCTTGAAGCGCTCGTGGTGCTTGATCAGGAACAGCGTGTCCTCGACGATCGCCGTCACGTTGACCGGGCCCTTGGCCTTGCCCTTGGGGCGGCTGAAGTCGAGCAGGCCGTCCACGATCCCCTCGCAGCGCTGCACTTCCTTGTCGATGATCTCGAGGTACTCCTGCATCCCCGCCCGCTGGCCGGACGGCAGGTCGTCCTCCACCCGGTTCTCCAGCGCCGCCACGCAGGCGCCGATGGTGGCCAGCGGGTTGTTGATCTCGTGCATGATCCCCGCCGCCAGCTGGCCGATGGCCGCCAGCTTCTCGCTCTGCAGGATGCGCTGCCCGGCCACATGGGCCTCGGTGACGTCCTCGCCGATGGTGATGACGTGGGTGATCGTCTCGCCGTCCTGGCGCATCGGGATCTTGCTGATGCGGTAGTACTTGGTCTCCCCGCCCACCGCCACCTCGAGTTCCATCTGCCGCCCCTGGCCGGTGCGGAAGACGTCGTCGAACTCCTCCCGCAGCTGCTCGGCGTTCTGCCGGGTGAGCACGTCGAACACCGGGCGCCCCACGACCTCGTCGCGGCGCAGGCCCTGGGTGCCCATCTCGCGCTTGCGGTTCCAGATCTGGATGCGGTACTCGCGGTCCACCACGTAGAGGCCCACCGGCAGGCAGTCGATCACCAGCGTGATGAAGCGGCGCTGTTCCTCGATCTCCCGGGAGCGGAGCGCCACCTCGTAGGCGAGGTCCTCGGACAGCTCGATGGACGCCAGGAAGGGGGCCAGGATGTCGGCCACGATGGGGAGCAGCGCGCCGTCGCCCACGCTCGCGGGCGTGACTTCGAGCACGCCGAGCCGCTCCCCCTCGTGCAGCAGCGGGAGGCGGAGGGTCTCGGGGGCCACGTCGGGCAGCACGGCGAAGGACCGGCTGGTCCGCCGCCCCGCCGCGGGCACCGGCGCCGTGATGGCCCGCAGGGTGGTCGCGTTCGGCTCGCGCAGCCACAGCTGCACCGCCTGCGCCCCGAGCCCGGCCCGGAGCACCTCCGCCACCGTGCCCAGGGTCTCCTCGGCCGCCAGCCCGGTATTGAGCAGCCGCGCGATCCGCCCCACCAGCGCCAGTCCCTCGCCCTGCTCGACTCCGTGCATGCCCCTCCACCCCTCGGTCAGCGGAAGCCCGTCAGCTGGATCCCCCGAATGAAATACCGCTGCGCGAGCAGAAAGACCAGCAGCAGCGGCAGCGCGGCGGCCACCGCGGCCGCCATCTGGTAGGGCCAGTTGCTGGCGTAAAAGCCATGGAAGGCCGCCACGCCGACCTCCACCGTGCGCCGGTCGAGCGATCGCGTGGCGATCAGCGGCCAGAGGTAGCTCTTCCAGGCGTCCACGAAGGCGAACAGCGCCAGGGTGGCGAGCGCCGGCCGGACCGCCGGGAGCGCCACGTGGCGGAACACCGCGAACTCGCTCGCGCCGTCGAGCCGGGCGGCGTCCTCGAGCTCCCGGGGCACCGCCTGGAACGCCTGGCGCAGCAGGAAGATGCCCCACACCGACACCAGCTCGGTGCTCACCAGGCCGTGCACCGAGTCCACCCACCCCAGCCGGTTGAGCAGCAGGAAGCGCGGGATCAGCAGCACCACCCCCGGCACCATCAGCAGGCCCAGCGTGGCGGCGAAGAGCCGCCGCCGGCCGGGGAACTCGAGCCGGGCAAAGGCGTACCCGGCCGCGGCCGAGGTCGCGACCTGTCCCAGCACCACCCATCCCGCGAAAACGAGGGTGTTGGCGAAGAACCGCCCGAACGGCAGCGCCGTGAGCGCCGCCGGGTAGTTGCGCCACTGCGGCACGGCGGGGAGCAGCGGGGCCGGCTGGCGGAACACCTCGAACTCGTCCATCAGCGAGGTGGAGAGCATCACCGCGAAGGGGGCGAGCATGGCCGCGCCGAGCAGCGCCGCCGCCACCCATCCGAACGCGCGCCGGGGCGACATCGGCTACACCAGTTCCACCCGGCGGCCGAGCCACCGGAACTGGAGCCAGGTAAGCCCCAGCAGCAGGAGCAGCAGCACCAGGCTCATGGCGCTCGCGGTGCCGAAGCGGAGGAACTCCCAGGCCTCCTGGTAGATCCGGTACACGGCCACGTCGGTGGCCTGCAGCGGCCCCCCCTCGGTCATCACCGCCACATAGGTGAAGACCTGGAACGATCCGATGATGCCGGTGACCAGCACGAAGAGGACGGTGGGGCGGAGCAGCGGAAGCGTCACCCAGAGGAACCGGGCCACGGGCCCCGCCCCGTCCATCCGGGCGGCATCGTGGTAGTGGCCCGGGATGGCCTGCAGCCCGCCCAGGAAGACCACCATCTGGTAGCCCACCTGCACCCAGACCGACATCAGCATGAGCGACAGCAGCGCGGTCCGCGGCTCGCCCAGCCAGTCCGGTCCCGCCACCCCGGCCGTCCGGAGGAGGGTGTTGAGCAGGCCGGTGTCGGGCTGGTAGATCCACTGCCAGACCAGCGCCACCGCCACCACCGAGCTCACGAAGGGAATGAACAGCAGCGTGCGAAGCACCCGGACCTGGAGCCCCGACCGGTCGAGCACCACGGCCGCCACCAGGGCCAGCACCACCGTCACCGGGACATGCAGGGCGTACAGCGCCGTCACGCCCAGCGAGTGCAGGAACCGGCCGTCGCCGAGGATGGTCCGGAAGTTGTCGAGCCCGACGAACAGCCGCGCCTCCCCGATGAGATCCCACCGGTGGAACGCCAGCACCAGCGTAAAGCAGGCGGGGAGGAAGGAGAACAGGAAGAGGTGCAGCAGCGCTGGCGCCAGGAAGGCCCAGGCCGCGAGGGTCGCCTCGAACCGGGCCGGATTGGCGCCGCCACGCCCGGCCCAGCCGGTGAAGGCCAGGGCCAGCACCGCGAGCGCCGCCCAGGCCAGCAGCTCGGCGGGCAGCGTGCCGAGGTCCGCCTCGTAAGGGCGTACCTGGAAGGCCAGCCCGCGCTGGGTCCGGGGAGTGGCCGCCACGATCCGCGCCCGGAGCACGCCGGCGCTGTCCTCCCGGGCAATGACGCCGGTCTCCGTGGGCCGCGGCAGGCCCTGGACCGCGGCGCCCGCGCCGATCTCCGGCAGCCGTGACTGGGTCACCCCCGGGGCCGTCGCGGCCATCTGCACCAGTTGCGCCAGCGTGGCCAACCGGGTGTCGGTGGCCTCGACCGCGGTGCGCCGCGCGCTCACGCCGAGGTCGAGGGCCAGCAGGACCGCGGCGACGCCGGCCAGGAGCGGGAGGCTCCGGGCCCAGCGCTCCCGACCACCGCGCTCAGCCACCACGCCCACCAGCACCACCAGCAGCGCCGCCAGGATGGTGAGCAGCCCGGCGTGCACCGAGAACACGCGGCCGGGCACCGTGTCCCAGGCCGCGGCCCAGCCCTTGAGGGTCCACTGGTCCCGGTCCAGGAACGGCACCACCGCCACGCGGCTGCGGGCGTGTGTCGCGATGAAGCCCTCGCTCCCCTGCTCCAGGCCCCGGATCAGCGAGTCCGGGAGTGGCAGGAGCCCGATCGTGTCCCTGAGGAGCGGCGCCTGCCCGAAGGACAGCTGGAAGCCGCCCGGCCAGGCCGACGAACTCGCCAGCGCGTTGGCGCCCGAGAGCAGGCGCCGGGCGTCATAGCTCACCCCGCCGGGCGGCGTCACCACGGCGAGGTACGCGGCCCCGTGCCGCGCGAGGGCCAGATTGGCCTCATCGCGCACCGCCTCCTCGACGGCGCGCGCCGAGTACCACTGCCCGCCCAGCGCGAACAGGGCCACCGCCGGCCCGAGCCCCACCGCCCAGCGGGCGGCGCTCATCGCTCGGTCTCCGCCAGCAGCCGGTCGATGTCGGCCGCGGCCGCGGCGAGCGCCTCGTGCAGCGGCCTCCCGGCCAGCAGCACCTCGTCGAGGGCCTGCGGCAGGCGGTGCTCCACCTCGCGCCAGCCGCGCACCCGCGCGCCCCACGGCACCCGGGCCCCCGGCATGGCCGCCAGGAAGACCTGCTCCCAGCCGAGGCTGTCCGCGGCGGCCACCTCGGCGGCCAGGCGGCTCACCGCCGACAGTTCGAGTCCCTGCTCCACCCGTATCCGCTGCGCCGCGGTGTCGGCGAGCGCCGCCGCCAGCCGCACCGCCAGGCGTCGCCGCGCCACGGTGGCGGGCACCGCCCAGCCCGAGGCGTACACCACGGTGGCGGGCGCCACGCCGGCGGCATGGGGGATCGGCGCAAAGCCGATGTCGAGCCGGCCGTCACGCACGTAGGGACGGAACCGGGGCAGCCAGAAATGCCCCGTTGTCAGCATGGCCACCCGCCCGGAGTTGAAGAGCCGGAACTGGTCGCCGAGGCTGCGGCGCAGCGTCATGACGCGGGGCACGATGCTGTCGCGCGCGACCCAGTCGAGGTACCACTGCAGCGCCCGCTGGGTGGCCGGACTGTCGAGGCACCCCGAGGCCGAGCGGCCGTCGGGGCAGAGCACGTCCCCGCCGCCGGACCAGATCCAGGGGATCCACAGGAATACCCGCCGGTCGAACACCGTGCCCCACTGGTCCACCGTGCCATCGCCATCGGTGTCACGGGTGAGCGCACGCGCCGCCGTTAGGAACTCGTCCCAGGTCCAGTCCCCGCTGGGGGGCGTGAGCCCCGCCTCGCGGAACAGGCGCCGGTTGTAGACCACCACCATCGGGCTGTAGCCCTTGGGAAAGGCCACCAGCTTGCCATCCCGCGAGAAGATGGCGCGGACCTGGGGTTCCCAGGCGGCGGTGTCGAGTCCCACCCGCGCGGCATAGGGGGCCAGGTCGAGGAGCACCTCGCGGTCCGTAAAGGCGGGCACGTCGATGTTGTCCAGCAAGAAGACGTCCGGCGGCGCGCCGGCCGCGATGGACGTGAGGACCTGCTCGCGGTACTCCGCCTGGGTGCTGATGGCGTCGTTCACCACCCGCACCCCGGGGTTCGCGGCCTCGAAGGCGCGGAGGTTCCGGGCCTCGATGCGCTGTTCCATGTCGTCGGCCCACGACGAGATCCGGAGGGTGCTGCCCGCCGGCGGGCCGCAGCCGGCACAGCACAGGAGCACCAGGGCGGCGCGGATCACGACAGGCGCCGCCCCGCCGGGTCGAACCAGTGCCGTTGCGCCGGATCGGCGGTGACGCCCACCGTGGCCCCGTGGGTGAGCGCGGCCTGCCCCGGCACCCGGGCCACGACGGCCTGAGCGCCCACCGTCAGGTGCACCAGGGTCTCGCTCCCCAGCCGCTCTACCAGGGTCACCTGTCCCTCGGCGCCGGTTGGCCCGAGCCGCAGCGCCTCGGGGCGGAGACCGCAGGTCGTGGCCCCGGCCGGCGCCGCGCCGGCGAGCAGCGTGGCGCCCGGCAGCTCCACGTCGAGCGGCAGCAGGTTCATCCCCGGCGCGCCCAGGAACCGCGCCACAAAGGTCGTGGCCGGCCGGTCGTACAGCTCCGCGGGCGTCCCCTGCTGCTCCACCCGCCCCGCGCGCAGCACGACGATGCGATCGGCCATCGTGAGCGCCTCGACCTGGTCATGGGTCACGTACAGCATGGTCGCGTGCAGCTGCCGCTGCACCCGCAGCAACTCGCCGCGCAGCTCGCTGCGGAGGGCGGCGTCGAGGTTGGAGAGCGGCTCGTCGAGCAGGAACGCCTCCGGCTCCCGCACCAGCGCGCGGCCCAGCGCCACCCGCTGCCGCTGGCCGCCGGAGAGCTGCGCGGGATGCCGCTCCAGCAGCTCGCCCAGGCCCAGCAGCTCCGCCACCCGGCGGATGCGGGGTCCGCGCTCCGCGGCGGGCACCCGGCGCATCCGCAGCGGGAAGGCCAGATTCTCGCGCACGGTGAGGTGCGGATAGAGCGCGTAGTTCTGGAAGACCATCGCCAGGTCGCGGTCGCCCGGCGGCGTGGTGGTCACGTCGCGGCGGCCGATGAGCACCCGCCCCCGGTCCGGCAGCTCCAGCCCCGCCACCAGCCGCAGCGCGGTGCTCTTGCCGCAGCCGGAGGGGCCGAGCAGCACCACGAAACTCCCGTCCGCGACCTCGAAGGTGCAGTCGGTGAGCGCGGGAACCGCCGGAGGGTAGACGCGGGTGAGGTCCTGCAGGGTGATGGAGGCCATGCCGCCTGTAAGTTGCCGTCGCCGGACCCCGGCGCAAGATTGCTGTCATGACTGCCACGCCTGAACTCACGCCCTGGATCAACGGCGCCGCGCTGCCGCCCGGCGGTCGCGCCCTCACCCCCGTGCTGGCCCCCTATACCGGCCAGCCCGCCGCGCGGGTGGCGGAAGCCACCGCCGCCGACCTCGACGCCGCCATCACCGCGGCCGAGGCCGGCTATCGCGCCATGCGCGCCCTGCCCCGCCACGCCCGCCGTGACCTGCTCACCCGCATCGCCGACGCCCTCACCCGGGAGCGGCAGTCCCTCGGCGAGGAACTCGCCGTGAGCTGTGGCAAGCCCATCGGCCAGGCGCTCGGCGAGGTGGACCGCGCGGTGATGACCTTTTCCCTTGCCGCCGACGAGACCCGCCGGTTCGGCGGCGAGGTGGTCCCGCTGGACGTGGATCCCCGCACCGTGGGCTACACCGGCACGGTGCACCGCTTCCCGGTGGGCCCCATCAGCGCCATCACGCCCTTCAACTTTCCGCTCAACCTGCTGGCCCACAAAGTGGCGCCGGCCATCGCCGTGGGCTCCGCGCTGGTGGTGAAGCCGCCACCGCAGTGCCCCCAGCTCGCCTTCCGGCTCGGGCGCATCCTCGCCGACTGCGGCCTCCCCGCCGGCGCCTACAACGTGCTCCACCTGCCCATCCCGGTGGCCGAGCGGCTCGCCACCGAGCCCCGGTTCGCCATGCTGACCTTCACCGGCAGCCCCGTGGTGGGCTGGCACCTCAAGAGCGTGGCCGGGAAGAAGAAGGTCTGCCTGGAGCTCGGCGGCAACGCCGCCGCCGTGGTGCATGAGGATGCCGGCGACCTGGACTGGGTGGCCCAGCGGCTGGCCCTCGGCGCCTTTGCGTACGCCGGCCAGGTGTGCATCAAGGTGCAGCGGGTGCTGGTGCACCAGCCGATCTACGAGGCCTTCGTGCGCAAGCTGGTGGCCGCCTCCGCGGCGCTCCCCTGTGGCGACCCGCTCGACCCGAAGACCGTGGTCGGCCCGATGATCGATGCCGGCGCCGCCGACCGGGTGCAGGCCTGGACCGACGAGGCCATCCGCGCGGGCGCAGAGGCGCTGCTCTCGCCGACCCGCGCCGGCAACGTCCTCACCCCGGGGCTGCTGGCCGGCGTCCCCCGGGACGCCAAGGTGTCGTGCCGGGAGGTCTTCGGCCCGGTGACGATCGTGGCGCCCTACCGCGACTGGCCGGAGGCGCTGGCCACCGTGAACGACTCCGACTTCGGCCTGCAGGCGGGCGTCTTCACCCACGACGTCAACCGGATCCACCAGGCGTTCCATGGCCTCGAGGTGGGCGGCGTGATCGCCAACGACTTCCCCACGCTCCGGGTGGACAACTTCCCCTACGGCGGCGTGAAGGACAGCGGCTTCGGCCGCGAGGGGGTCCGCTACGCCATGGAAGAGATGAGTGAGCCGCGCATGCTGGTGATCAACACCACGCGGTAGGCGGTCAGTCGAGGAATGCCACCTCGTCGTGCTCGCCCGTCTCGAAGACCGCTCGGCCACCGCCGAGCGGTTCGTCGTTGAGGAGAATGGGGCCGTCGGGCGCGCCCGGCGGGCGGGCGGCGAGGATCCGTAGCCGGGGGCCGTGGGCCCGCTCCACCCGCAGCACCACCTTGCCGGGCCGGCGGCGCAGGCGCAGGTCGAGTGTCGTCGCGCCCACTCGCACCCCGCGCAGCGCCATCTCGCTCCACGCCGGCGGCAGCCACGGCGCCACCCGCACCGCCTCCGCGAGCGCGTCCGGCGCGATGCCCCACAGCCCCTCGACCACCGGCGCGACCACCATCGCCGCCGACCATGCCTGGTCGGGACAGATCCCCGCGGCGCGCCGTTCCATGCCGTGCAGCACTTCATCGAAGGCGCCGCGGGCGCGCTCGTCGGCCAGCGCGGCGTTGGCGCGCAGGTGCGCCAGCGCCGCGGCGCCGCGCCCGGCGCGCCACTCCGCCAGGGACACCCAGCCGGTGTAGAGCGGCCACACCGCGCCCTGGTGGTAGCCCGCCGGGTCGAAGAGCGGGTCGCTCGCGGCGATCATCCGGACTCCCCAGGGCACGCTGAAGTCAGGGCCGGCCACCGCCGCGTACCAGTCCGCTGCGTCCGCCGCGGGGACCGCGCCCAGCAGCAGCGGCACGGCGAGCATGGCGGTGCAGTGCTCCCGGGGGGTGCCGTCCGCCTCGAGTCCCAGGGCCCAGCCATCCGGGGTGCGGAACCGCGCGGTGATCGTCGCGCGCGCGCGCGCGGCCCGCTCCTGCAGTTCGTCGGCGAGCGCGGTCTCGCCCCGCGCGCGGGCGACGGGCGCGAGCCCCTCGAGGGCCGCGAGCCAGCAGGCCGCCAGGTAGAGCGTGACGTGCAGCCCGCCGAGCGGCCCATGTTCGATCCACCCATGGCCGACGCGGTGGTTTTCGATGAGGCCATCGCCATCGGTGTCGGTCTCGAGGCAGAAGCGGTACGCCGCGAGCACGGACGGCCACAGGCGATCGAGGAACGGGAGGTCGCCCGACCAGGCGGCGTATCGCCCGCAGAGCAGCAGGAAGAGTGGCGTGCTGTCGGCGGCGTCGTAGTGGACCAGCCCGCTGGTGGTGCACTCGTGCATGACCTTGCCGGAGACATCCTGCGTCCGGGCCAGAAAGCGGAGCGTGTCCTTCGCGATCTCGCGGTCGCCCATTGCCAGCGTGGCGAAGCCGGTCCAGCAGGCGTCGCGCCCGAAGTACCACCCATAGCCCGGGCGGCCATCGCCCCACCCCGGCCGGCTGGCGGCGTACCCCGCCAGGAGCGAGCGCCCCACCCCCGGCGTCTCGGCCAGGAAGCTGTCCATCCGGACCTTGGCCCACCCGAAGGCACGGTCGAGGGTCGCGTCCGGCGTCTCGAGCCGGGTGATCCGTTCCTCGAGCCGGCGGGCGTGGAGGATCCGCTCCTGCCGGATGGCGCGCAGCTTCCGCCGGTCCAGCGCGTCGAGCGCGCGGTCCACCTCCGCGGCATCGCTCCCGCCGGCGAAGACCAGCGAGAGGCGGCCCGCGCCCCGCGCCACGACGCCGGCCCCCTCGGGCGCATCGGTGCCCGTCAGCTCGAGCTGCGCCGGGAGGCCCCGCACCTCGAGCACCGGCGGTTCCTCGCTGAGGCCGAGCCGGAGCCGCTGCTCCTCCGTAGCCAGCACGGCCACGCGCGAGCTGCCCGCCGGGTAGGGCCACATCCGCCGGAAGTCGGTGGACCAGGAGAGCGCGAGGGGGATCCCCAGGTCGGCCACGAGGCTGTAGAACAGCAGGCCCTGCTCCAGCGCGGTGCTCACCCGTTCCGTCAGCTCCACGTTGCCCGCGCGGAGCACCCGCACCACCTCGTCCGGCGCCACGCGGACGCTCAGCACCTCCGGGTCCCGCCCATCCACCAGCAGCCGAGCCTCACGGAGCATGCGATAGGGGTGGATCCAGGCCTCCTGCAGCCCGCCGCGTTCGCGGCCCACCGCCAGCACGCGGCGGCCGGCCAGGGTCCAGGGCTCGTCGCTCCGGGCCGGGGATTCGGACGTCAGGGGAGAGGCGGAGGGCGGCCATTCGTCCCATACGGCGCCGGCAGCGTCGGCCCCGGGGCGGCGGGGGCCGCCGCCCGGCGTCGCGGGCGCATCCGGCGTGGACGCCTCGGGGAAGAGGTCGAGCTCCTGCTGTCGTTCCACCGGCGGCCCCGGCCACCACGTCGCCGCGGCCGCCCGGGTGGCGTGCGGGATCGCGTCGCCGCGGATGGCGTTGGCCAGCACGGCGCGCAGCTGGCGGGCGAGGAGCGGGTCGGGGGCGGCGAGGGGCACGTAGGCGCCGAGGCAGAGGAGCCCGCCATCGTCCACCGCCTGTTCCCAGGCCACGGCGCGCTCGGCATTGAGGTGGATGAACGAGCGCTCCACCGCCACCACCCGGCCCCGCGCGGGGCGGGTACGCCGGTAACTCACGGCGGTGTAGCGCTCGCCCTCGGCTGGCGCCCAGGTGAAGGCGCCCTGGTGCAGGCCGTCAAAGAGCGGATGGGGTCCGAAGGCGCCGAGGCCCCGGAGGTGCGGAAAGGCCAGGAAGGAGCGGTACTCCTCGAGCCAGAACTCGTCCGCAGCGTGGCACCACTCCGCCTCACGCCGCTCGTCGGGAGGGGTGGGCTCGAGACCGAGACGCGCGGGCAGCCGCGCCGCGTCGAGGGTGCAGAGCAGCCGGCCCCCCGCCCGCAGCCAGCGCGGCAGGTCGGGACGGGCCCCCGGGAGGATCGCGTGCACCCAGAGCAGGTCCACCGGCTGCAGGGCCACGGCGCCGAGGTCCGCGTGAAGGTCCACCGCGATCCCCTCGAGCGTACCGAGCCACTCCGCCGCCGCCCGCCCTTCGTCCCCCGCGCTGACCAGGGCGACCCGCCTTACCACCGCACCTCCAGCGCGCGGCCCACCCGCCCCGTCCCTGCCTTCCGCCCCTCGACCCGTACCTCGAAGCGCCCGTCCTGCACCGCGACGTCCACCGCGTGCCCCGCCACCACCGCGCCCCGCAGCTCGGTGCGCCCGCCGAAGGGCAGCGGATCCACCAGCATCCCCTCCGCGCCCCGCGGCAGCAGGCCGGCGACGTGCCGGGCCAGGAGGTCGTTGACCCAGGAGTGCTGGTAGTCGTCGATGCCACGATACACACTGCCCCGGCCTGTCACCGGGTGATAGTGCTCGAAGCAATTGGGCCGTGCCGGATCACCCCCGACGCTCATCATCCGCACGAACTGTCGCAGCAGGTGCACCAGCTGCGGCGCCCAGGAGGGCCGGTGCAGGCGCACCACCCGCGCCAGCGCGTCGATGACGTGACTGTTGGTCATGGGCCAGACCCGTCCGTTCCATGGACAGACGTGGCGCTTGCCCTTCCACTCCGCGTCCGGGCTGTAGCGCGGGTCGTCCACGCTCGAGCTGGGCACCGGGAACGGGGTCCAGAACTCGGCGGGATCGAAGAGGTGCGCCCCGAACCCCTCGAGGTGGGCGGGCCCCGCGAGGTCGGTGAGGTAGGGATAGAAGCAGACCGCCGCCTTCACCCGGGTCCGCTCGCCCGTGGCGGGGTCCAGGTCGGAAAACATCCCGAGCCCCGGGTCCCACATCCGCTCGCGGATGGCGGCCGCGGTGCGCGCCGCCCGCCCGGCCCACGTGGCCCGCGTCCCGGCATCCGGGCCGCGCTCCGCCAGCAGCTGGAACAACCGCCAGGCGTAGAGCGTCACGTCGATGCCCTTGAGCCGGAGGCGATTCTCCCAGCCGTACCGGTCGGCGTCGGGGTCCACCGCCTCGTACCGCGACATGTACTCCTGCCCGGTCTCGTACTGGTCCACCACGTCGATCATCCCGCTGCCCTCGGCGTCGCGGGTGCGGACCAGCCACTCCCCGTAGGCCGCCAGGGCCGGCGTGATCGCCGCCAGCCAGGCCGGGTCGGGGTGGGAGTCGAGCAGGTCGGCGACCGCCCCGCCCCAGTCCGCGTGGTAGAAGTCGGGCTGCACCAGATGGTTCAGGTACACCCGGCCCGGCATGGAGCCGTCGGGGCGCAGGCGGTCGAGGAAGGTGTGCGCCACGCCCTGGGCCCAGGCGGGCGTGCCGCACCAGCGCAGCTCCCGGATGTGGCACATGGTGGAGTAGCTGATCGGCTGGTGGAAGTAGCCGATGCCTTCGCAGACCGTCGGGTGCCGGTACTGGCCCAGACCGGCGGGCACGCGGTTGAGGCGCAACCCGTACCAGCGGTACCACCAGTAGCGGTTGAAGTGCTCGTCGCTGGAGCGGAACCGCGGCACCTCGGTCGTGAAGGCCTTCCACTGGCGTACTGCCCGACCGCTCGGCGAGCCACGCACCGCGACGGCTGCCGGGCCCGGCACGGCGCTGCCCGCGGCCGGCGCCACCTCCACCTGCACGGTGGCCACGAAGCGGGCGCTCGCGTGCCGCCGCACCACCAGCCGGCGGCTGAGGCCCAGGTACACCAGCCCGCGGCGGTCGATCCCGCCGAGATGGATCTCCTCCCGCATCCCGCCCGCCACCGTCCACCGGTCGTAGAATGGGGTCAGCGTAAAGTTCGGCGTGGGTCCTGAGTGCTCGGACCGGACGGCGGCCCGGCGCACGGCCCGCGGGCCCAGGCCGTACTGCAGCCACACCTCCACCGCCTGGTCTTTCCGGTCCCGCAGCTGGCGACGCAGGCGGAGTCCCTCCCCCGCCAGCTCCACACCGTCGTCCGGCACCGACTCGCCCGCCACCGCGGTCCACTGCACCACCTGCAACTCCCAGCTCCGCCCGGAGCGATTCTCCAGGTGCCACTCGGAGGCGAGGCACCGCTCCCCCGGCGCGCTCCGCACCTCCCGCGCGTGCAGGCCGGGCGCGAGCAGGTAGTCGAGCGCGAGGTGCGCGGGCGTCCAGTGGGTGGCGTCGGCGCGCGCGGGCAGGGCCTCCCCGCCTGCCTCCACGAAGCTCACCGTGAACAGTGGCCCCACCGGGTACTGCAGCAGGTGCGCGTCATCCCAGAAGCCCGGGGTGTCGTGCCACGCCGGGAAGGGCGGCGCCCAGACGAGGCCGTCGCCGGCGCCGAGGTACCACTTGTCGGGACGGGAGAGGAGGACCAGCGAATCGGTGCGCATGACGGGGGGAAAAAGCAGAGGACCGCCGACCGAGTCAACTGCGACGCGCGGTCGGCGGTCCCGGGAGGCGGCCGGCGGGGCTCACCCCAGCTTGCGCAGCTCCGCCAGCAGCTCGGTGTTCTCCCGGCGGGTGCCCGGGGTCAGCTCGGCGAAGGTCCATTGCACCGTGCCGGTCCGGTCGATCACCACGTACGCGCGATTGGAGAAGAACTTGTCTTCCAGGAGCGTGCCGTACGCGCGGCTCACCTCGCGCTTGAAGTCGCTCAGCAGCTCCACACCGAGCTTCTCCTTGGCCTTGAATTCCTTGAGCGTGGGCACCGAGTCCACGCTGATCGGCAGCACCACCGTGTCGGCCGACTGGAACTGGGCGTAGTCCTCAGTAAACGCACAGACTTCCCTGGTGCACACGCCGGTGAACGCCAGCGGGAAGAACGCCAGCAGCACGTTCCGGCCGCGGAGGGCGGAGAGGGTCACCGTGCTGCCGCTGGTGGAGGCGAGGGTGAAGTCGGGGGCGGGGGCGCCCACGGCGGGCATCGACATCCAGGAGATCCTTGCGCAGGTCCGGCGCGCACCAGAGTGCGCGCGTCCAGCCGCGCGCGCGATCGCGCGCGCGGGTCCAGCACGGCTCAGCGACCGTAGCGCGTCCCGACCTCGGTCCAGTTGACCACGCTCCACCAGGCGTTCACGTAGTCCGGCCGGCGGTTCTGGTACTTCAGGTAGTAGGCGTGCTCCCAGACATCACAGCCGAGCAGAGGCGTCTTCCCCTCCATGACCGGGCTGTCCTGGTTGGCGGTGCTGTAGACCTCGAGCGTGCCATCCTGCTTGCGCGCCAGCCACGCCCAGCCGCTGCCGAAGCGGGTGGTGCACGCCTTGGCAAAGGCCTCCTTGAACTTGTCGAAGCCACCGAAGGTCTTGGTCATCGCCTCGGCCAGCGCCCCGGTGGGCTCCTTGGCGCCGCCCGGCGCCATGATCTCCCAGAACAGGGTGTGGTTGTGGTGGCCACCCCCGTTGTTCCGCACCGCGGTCCGGATCCCCTCCGGGACCGCGTCGAGGTGCGCAATCAGGGCGTCGAGGCCCTTCGCCTGCAGCTCCGCGTGGCCCTCGAGGGCGGCATTCAGGTTGTTGACGTAGGCGGCGTGGTGCTTGTCGTGGTGGATCCGCATCGTCTGCTCGTCGATGTGCGGCTCCAGCGCGGTGTAGTCATAGGGCAGCGGCGGCAGCGTGTGCGCCATGGGAGTGTCCTTGCGAGGGAAGAACTGGGACCGGGCCAGTGCGCCCGGCGTGGGGATCAGGAACAGGGCCCCGACCGCACCCGCGGTCTCGAGGAAGCGCCTGCGCTCCGGAGCATGACGAGAATCACCGGTACGCATGTCGCCAAATATCCACGGGCCACGGATCGGGGTCAACGCGTGACCGCCGAACCCTGCACCCGCGCGAACGCCACGGCGGCCAGCAGGACCGTCACCGCGGTGTACATCGCTTCGGCGGAGAGGCCGCCCGCCAGTGCCGGCGCGAGCGCCGCGGCGGCGGCCAGTGCCATGGTCCCGACGAGCCCCTGCCCCGCACCGCTCAGTCGGCGGCCCCCGCCGACCAGCCAGTCGAGGCCCCGCAGCGCCGTCGCGAGGCCCAGGACCACCAGCCCGCACCAGCCCGCCGTCGGGTCGCTGGAGAGGAGGCCGACGCCGGCGAGCGCCACCAGCGCCAGGTCGTCCCGGCGCCGGGCCGCGGCGAACACCGCGGTCAGCACCACCACCGGATACGCCACGGGCTGCCAGTGCTCCAGCCCGCCCGGCAGCGCCACCGCCACCACCCGGACCAGGAGCAGCCCACCGAGAATCGGGGTCAGTGGGCCACGTCCCATCATATGGAAGGGGGCGAGCCCGAGCAGCACCCCGGCACACCCCAGCAGCGCCGCCGCCATGCCCAGCTCGAACGCGGCGCTGTACGGTGCCTCCCCGAGCATCGCAAGCGCGAGCGGGAGCGGTCCGGCCACCCGGGCGAGCAGGTACCAGCAGGCACAGAGCAGCAGCAGGACCGGGGCGATCACGATCGGCCATCGGCCGGGGCGCGACCAGCGCCAGCCGCTCGCCGCCGACACCACCAGCGCGGGCAGGAAGAGGTGCAGGTGGGGTGCGCCGGCGGCTACGCACGCCGCGAGCAGGTGGACGAGGAACGCCGGAGCATCGATGTCGGATGCGGGCCGTGTGGCCACCGGGGCATCGGCCAGCACGGGCCGTGACCGCCACAGCAGCAGACCACCACCCGCCAGGAGGGCGAGGGTGACGACCTGGAACGACCGCGCCAGCGCGCTGAAGGGCATCGCCCCCGCCGTGGCCACCCGGATGCCCGCGAACGCGAGCCCGAGCAGCACCAGCCCGGCCATCACACGGGCGGCCGAGCGGCGGGAGCCGGCGGTCAGCCCCAGCAGCGCCCCGAGGACGAGGGGGACCGCGTCCCAATGGAAGAGCGGGCTGGTCATGGCGGGCAAAGATAGACGGCACCCGGGGGTCCCGCTGGTGGTGTCCGGCGCCAGATCGCCCTATGTTCGGTACGTCCGCACTGGCATGGCTCCTGCGCTCACGGTTCCCGGCCTCCCTCGACTGGGTGAATTCCGTTGATCTCCACCCGCGCGCGTCTTCCGCTCCTGCTCCTCGCCGGCCTGCTCGGCGCCGCCCCGCTGCCGCTCCTCGCGGATGATGGCGGCGATCCGGCACCGGTGCGGGCCGCGCTGGCCCGGGCGCGCGAGAGCCGGCGGCCGGACGCGGGCGTGCACCTGCGCGCCGCCGCCGACAGCGCCCCCGAGATCGCCGACTGGCTGCTGCTCCGCGCCGCCGCGCTGTCGGCGGATTCCCTCGAGCGGAGTGACCTCTACGCCCGGATCCAGCTGCCGGTGGTCCGGGCACGGATCGGGGTCACCGAGGCCACCGCGCGGGAGCGCGACGGCGACCTCGCCGGCGCCGCGCGCACCTTCGACTCGCTCGGCCTCTTCACTGACGCCACCCGGCTCCGGCTGCGACAGGCGCGGACCGACGCCCAGCGCCGGGGCCTCCGCGACGGCCTGCTGCGCCTCGCGCGACAGCGCGCTGGCACCCCGGCGGCGCAGGAAGCGCTCAAGTTCCTCGCCTCACCCACTGTCGTGCTGACGCCACAGGAGGCGCTCGAGGTGGCGCGGCTGGCCGGCCGGTCTGGGCTCCCGCTCGAGGCGGCCCTGCTCTACTCCCGGGCGGTGCGGCGCGGCCCCGCTGAGCCCGCCGACCTCCTGGCCTATGCCCGGGCGCTGGCCTCGCTCCGCCGGCACCGCGAGGCCATCACCACCTTCCACCGGATCCCGGTCACCTCCCCGCTCAGCGCCGACGCGCTGTACGGCGAAGCCGCCTCCCGGGCCCGCCTCGGTGAACGCACCGCCGCCCGCGCCGCCCTGACCCGGCTGCTGCAGCGCGTCCCCGACGACTCGGTCCTGACGCCGCGTGCGCTCTTCCTGCGCGGCAGCCTCGCCTGGGACGACGGCGCGCACCGCGACGCGCGCGAACCGTGGCTGGCGCTGGTCACCCGCTATCCGCACGCCGACTCGGTGGGCCGCGCGGGCTTCCTCGCCGCGCTCGCGTTGTATGAGGAAGGGCGGATCGACCAGGCGGGCGAGGAGTGGAGCCGCATCCACCAGCTCGACACCGGCGCCGATGGCCTCGCCGCCGGGTACTGGGCCGCGCGCGCCTTGCATGAGGCGGGCGACACGAGCGGCGCCACGCTGCTCTGGCAGTCGGTGATGGCGCGCGACTCCGTGTCCTACTACGCCTACGCCAGCGCGGCCCGCCTCGGCCGCCCCGGCTGGCAGCCGGCCGCGGCGCCGGACCGATTCACCCACTTCCTCGATGTCGACAGCGCCATGAGCCGGATCGGCCTGCTCAAGGCCGCGGGCATGGTCGAGGAAGCGTCGTGGGAGCGCGCCTGGCTCACGGCCGAGCGGGTCCGCTCCCCGCAGCGCCTGCTCTCGGTGGCCGATGCTTTCCGGCGCCTCGGCGACCCGGACGCGTCGATTGCCAGCGCGCGCGCGGCCCTGGCCCGCGGCGCCCCACGCGATGCGCGCACCTACCGGCTGCTCTACCCGCGCCACTATGAGGACAACCTGGCCGCCGAGGCCCGGGCCATCGGGGTCGATCCGCTGGTGGTGGCCGCGCTCATCCGGCAGGAGTCGGCGTGGAATGCCGGGGCCCGCTCGCGCGTGGGTGCCCGCGGGCTCATGCAGGTGATGCCCGCCACGGGCCGGCTCATCGCCCGGCAGCTCGGCGTCCGCGGCTGGCGGGTGGATCACCTCGACGAGCCCGCACTCAACCTGCGCTTCGGCACCTTCTACCTGGGGCAGGTGCTGCAGCGGTTCAATGGCGACCTGGTCCGCGCCCTCGCGGCGTACAACGCGGGCCCCGGCCGGGTGCCGCTCTGGTCGGTGGGCCGCGCCGCCGATGACCCGGAGATGTTTGTCGAGCGGATCGGCTTCAAGGAAACCCGCGACTACGTCCGCACCATCCAGCGCAACGTGGCGCTGTATCGGGCCCTGTACCCGGCCGCTCCCGCCACCTGATCGCCGGGGGTTGCGGAATCGGGAGGCCCTGGGTAGCTTAACTGCCAGTTGAACATAGCCCTCAGGGGCCCCGGAGGCGGCAACCGGGTGATGCCAGGCCGCAGCGAGGCGCTCGGTCCCACAAGGGATCGGGCGTTTTGGTTTTCCCCCGCCAGGCCGGCCTACTCCGAACCCTTCACCTTGAGCCGACCCTCGTTCTCGCGGATGAAGGCGCGGATGTCGTCGGCCATGTCGAGCAGCTTTTCCCACTGTTCCTTGTAGAAGGTGATCGGGAAGCGGCCGAGGCCGTAGACCGACACCCCGCCCTTCTCGCTCACCTTGAGGCTGACGCCTCGCTGGGTGCGGTTCTTGAGGGCCGCGTTCTCGGCGCGGAGGCGTTCCAGCTCGGCCTTCATCTCGTCATCGGACATGGGATCGTTCCTGGGGGTCGGAAGCATCGGGACGGACCTGCGAGCGCGCTACAACGATAACCGGTCGGGGCGGGCGGAGAACGAGCGAGGGGCCACCCGGGAACGGGCGGCCCCTCGTCTGGTTCCCACAGGAGTGGAGCGGACCGGGATCGAACCGGTGACCCCCTGCTTGCAAAGCAGGTGCTCTCCCAGCTGAGCTACCGCCCCGTCTGGCGCCGCCTGAGTGGCCCGCGCCGGTGGCGAAGATACTCAGGGCCAGCCCGCCGGGCCAGCGATCCTACGCGTC
>Ga0268298_10002726_pt1 | contig 18934 bp, 12 predicted proteins | sample WWTPWeurt_MetaG_FD_194462 | JGI IMG/M metagenome (GOLD analysis project Ga0268298, IMG submission 194462) | Activated sludge microbial communities from WWTP in Nijmegen, Gelderland, Netherland - WWTP Weurt | ecosystem: Engineered > WWTP > Aerobic digester > Activated sludge | place...
CTGCGCTCTTCTGGGAGGTGACCAACGCGAGCCCGACTCCGAGCGTGATCAGGCGTGTCTTGTGCGACATGCGACGGAGTCGGTCTCGACTCCGCTCGAGTTGCGGTGATTGTCAGCCGAGCAGCGGCGCTTCGCTCGCCGCAACCACGTCGCGAACCAAAGCTGGCGGGAGCGCACGCGAACCGAAAGGCGTGAATGCCAATTCGTGCGCGCCATCGCGTTTGAGCACGATGGACGCGACGACGAGCGGTCGGATGCCGTGGACGTCGCGAGTACCGAGCACCGCACGCACGCTGGCGCCTTCGCGCAGTGGCAAGCGCCGATAGCCCACGTCCTCGGCCACGGGCAGGTCCATCTCGATGCGGAGCGCGCGCCCCATCCGCGGCACGTGGCTCACGACGCGCACGACCCACTCCGCACCGATGCGCTCGCGCTGACTTTTTTCGGAGAGCTCCCACTTCACGAAGCAGTCCGAATCGCCCAGGACGATCACGAGCGCGTCCGCCCGCACCGGCTCCCGTCGCGACGGCGCCGCGCTGGGCTCGGGTGGCGAAGGCGCCGGTTCCGACGCCGGTGGCGCGGGCATCGGCATCGGCTCGGGTGGCGCGGCGAGCGCTTCTGGCTCCGGCGCTGCGCCGACGACCTCCGGCGCTGTCGCCGGCGCGACCGCCTCGGGCGGCATCGCGAGCGCTGGCAGGGTCGGCGGTTCTGCCGCTGCTTCCGGCGCTGACGGCGCTGGCGCTGGTGACGCTAGCGGCGCTGACGGCGCTAGCGGCGCTTCGGGCTCCGACGGCGCGGCGTCCGCCTGCGTTGCCGGCGCTGCGGGCGGCGCTGCCATGGCTTCCGGTAGCGAAGGAGCCTCCGGCGCTGCGTGCGCTGCGGTCTCTTCTGGTTTTGGCGATGCGTCGGCCTCTTCGGGCTCCGCCTCGCGCACGGCAGGCCGCGTGCGGTCGCGGCGCAGGCGCTCCAGGAGCGCGCGCGCCGGCGCGTGGTCCGGCTCCTTCTCCAGGACCTCTTCGAGCATCCCCGCTGCTCGCTTCACGTGACCTTGCGCGGCGTAGATCTCCGCCAGCGTGACCGTGGCCACGGGCGGCTGGTGCTGGAGGTGCGTCGGCGAGAGCGCGCCCTTGCGCACGAGCTCCGCCGTGTCCGGCAGGTTGAGTCCTTGCTCGATCAAGCTCGCGACCAGGTCGCGAGCCACGCCCAGCCATCCGCGAGCGCGACGGCGTGCGATGGCATCGGTCTCTTGGCGGCGAATGATCTCGTCGATCATCTCGACGCGCGTCATCACCTCGGGTCGTGGCACGCCCAAACGGCGCGCGCGTTCGATCAGGCCGTCGCGCGTGAGCGCCTCGAGCTCGCTCCGGGTGGTCACGGGCCGACTCTATCCGAGGTTCACCCGCGGGCGACAGACCCGCCGAACCCGAGGGTGCGGGCGACCGGACGCGTCAATGCCATGCGCCGCCCGCCGCGGGCTCGGCGCTGCGCGAGGCCAGGAGTTCTCGGCCCTTTTCCACGTCCTTCCGGATTTGCTCCACCAGCGAGTCGAGCCCGGAGAACTTCTGCTCGTCCCGCAGGCGCGCCACGAAGTGCAAACGGAGCGTCGCGTCGTAGAGGTCCCCTTGGAAGTCGAGGACGTGAGCCTCGAGGCTCGGACCGGCAGCCACGGTCGGGCGCACACCCACGTTCACGACCGCCCTGCCCAGCACCTCCGCAGCGCCGTCGGTCGCAACGCGATCCACCAGCGCTGCGTACACGCCGTTCTTCGGCACGAGCTCGGCCACCGCTTCGAGGTTCGCCGTCGGCACCCCGATGGTCCGCCCGCGGTGGTCCCCATGAACCACGCGTCCGGTCGTGGCGTGCGGACGGCCGAGCAGCGCCTCGGCGAGCTCGACCTCGCCGCTCACGACGTGGCCGCGGATTCGGCTGCTCGAATACGAGCCGTCGGCGTCCCCGGCGAGCTCGTGGGCGATTGCCTGGAATCCGAGCTCGGCACCGAGCTGGGCGAGCGTATCCACGTCTCCGGAACGCCCGGCGCCGAAGCAGAAGTTCTTGCCGACGATCACGACGCGCGCGCCGAGATCGCGGATCAACAAGCTTTCCACGAACGCACGCGCGGTGTGAGCGGCGAGCTCGCGGGTGAAAGGCTGGACCACCACGGTGAGATCCGGCAAGGCACGCGCGAGAAGCTCCACGCGGCGCGCCATGGTGGTGAGCACGCTGCTCGGCGCCTTGCCCAGGACCACGCTCGGATGGGGGTCGAAGGTCAAGACGACGGGGCGGAGCCCAGCGGCGGCGGCGCGCTCTCGAGCCGAGGCCAACACCGCCTGGTGACCGCGGTGCACTCCATCGAAGTTACCGATGACCACCAAGCTCGGGCGAGAGCTCGGGAGCATGGCTCCGGTTCCGTCCACGCGCTCGACCGACACGGCGCGGCCTTTACTACAAGCTCCGCCGCCGCAAAAGTTCGAACCCTTCCCCTCGGCCCGAGAGCGTGCGAAGGAGAAGCGGTGACGCCCGAGCAAGCGCTCGCCGAGGCGCGGGATCAGCGACTCCGACCCGTCTACCTGGTCGTCGGAGAGGAACGCGTGCTCGCCGCGGACGTGACACGCACTTTGTGCCAAGCGGCGCTCGCGGGTGCGACGCCGGGCCTCAACGACGAGCGTTTCGTCGCGGGCGAGGTCGGCGCGGATCGCGTGCTGTCCACCGCGCGCACGCTGCCCATGTTCGCCAAGCGGCGCCTGGTGGTGCTGCGTTCGCTCGAGCGCTGGGACGCCCACGGCGAGAAGAAGGCGAACGCCGAGGCGCTGGACCAACTCGCGGACTACCTGTCAGATCCGGCGCCTTCCACGTTGCTGATCCTGATCGCGTCGAAACTGGACAAGCGCCGGCGCCTCTACACGAGCGCGCAGAAGACGGGCTGCCTCGTCGTGTGCGACCCTCTGAGCCGAGACGCGCTCCCGGGTTTCATCACGCGCGCCGCCAAGGAGAAAGACGCAGCGCTCGCTCCGGGGGTCGCCGAGCTCATCGCCGAGCTGGCAGGCCCGGAGCTCGCCCAGGTGCTCGACGCAGTCGAACGCGTGTGTCTCTTCGCCGGCAAAGGCGTGGTGGTGACCGAGGATCACGTCGCGGAGTGCGTGGTTCGCCTGCGCGCCGCCACGGTGTGGGAGCTCGTCGACGCCGTCGGGCGACGCGATGCTGGCGAGGCGCTCTCGACCCTGGCGCGCGTCTACGACCCATCCGATCGCGGGCTCAGACTCGTGGGCGTCCTGGCGTGGTCGGCCCGGCAGCTTCTGCGCTTCGAGTCGGCGACGCGGGGCGGCGCGAGCCCGGAAGATGCGGCGAAGCGCGCCGGCGCTCCACCTTTCAAGGCGCGGGAGCTCGCCCGGCAAGCTGCGCGCCTGGATCGCGGCGAGGTCGAAGCGTGGCTCGAGACGCTGGCGCGGCTGGATTTCGCGTTGAAAGGCGGGTCCAAGCGCCCACCGCAGGCGATTTTGGAGCACGCCATCCTGGCGCTGTGCGGCGCCGGAGCAGGTCCGAGCGCGCATCCGCCGCGCCGGACCGCTTGACCGGCCTCGGACCTGGCCCCATGCTCGGGATCGGTTGACGCGGCCCTAGCGCACCTTCGTTCGCTTCCCGGGTCGCGACCTCGTCATGACCGAAAAGCCCGAGAACGAGCCGAAGTGCCATCTGGAGCACCTGGCCCGAGCGCCGCTGCCCACGCGATTCGCGACCTTCGAGCTCCACGTCTACCGTTGGGACGATCCGGATGCCGATCCCAGCCTCTCCGACGAACATCTGGCGTTGGTGCTGGGCGACGTGAAGGGACAGCGGGCGGTAGCGGTGCGCGTCCATTCCGAGTGCCTCACGAGTGAGGTGTTCGGCTCGCTGAAGTGCGACTGCAAAGGGCAATTGGAGCGGGCCCAAGCCGAAGTGGCGCGGCGCGGCAGCGGGGTCATCCTCTACTTGCGGCAGGAGGGGCGGGGGATTGGTCTGGCCAACAAGATCCGGGCGTATGCCCTCCAGGCTCAAGGGGCGGACACCATCGAAGCCAACCAGCGTCTTCACCTCCCCGTCGATGCGCGGGAGTACGACGTGGCCGCCGCCATCTTGCGGGACCTCGGCGTGGGGTCCGTGGCGCTGATGACCAACAACCCCGAGAAGGTCGATGCCCTGGCCCGGCTCGGAATCGAGGTCGAAGAACGGATCCCGACCTTGGTCGAGGCCAACCCGTTCAGCGCGGGCTATCTGGAAGTGAAGAAGAAGAAGATGCGGCACGAGCTGCCGAGCGGGGTCTTCAACCAGAAGCCCGAGACCGACCTCACTGACGCCGCCGACCCCAAAGACCCGGCCCGCGCCCACTGAATCTGGCACGAATCGAGCAGAACGGAGCCATCATGGCTCTTTCTGAGACAGATCGCACAGCCGTTCGAGCGTCTGCGTTTCCTCCCCCGTCTCGCTCGTCTCAAAATGCTACAGTCGGGCCGATGGACCTGACGCGGAAGGTGGCCGTCGTCGACGACGATCCGACGGCCCGCCGCATCCTCCGGCATTGGCTGACGTCGGAGGGCTACGAGGTAGTCGAGCACGCCGACATCGAGAGCGCCCTCGGCGGGGACGCGACCGAGCTCGCGGCGGCCTGCGTCGACCTCGGCCTCGGCGAGTCGTCGGGCCTGGATCTGATGCGCAAGCTCCTCGAGCGCGACCCGGGCCTGCCCGTGGTCATGGTCACGGCTTCGCAACACATCGAGTCGGCGGTGCTGGCCCTCCGGGCGGGCGCCTACGACTACGTCACGAAACCCCTCGACCGCGAGCGCCTGCTCGGCTCGATTCGACGCGCCGCCGAGCGGCGAAACCTCTCGTTGTCGGTCAACCGACTCGAAAGCGAGCTCCGGGGCAAACGCGCCCTCGGCTCGCTCGTGGGTTCGAGCCCGGCCATGCACCAGCTCGCCGACCAGGTCGCGCGAGTGCTCGAGAGCGACGTCCCGGTGTGCATCTTCGGGGAAAGCGGCACCGGCAAGGAGCTCGTGGCGCGCGCCATCCACGAATCGGGCCGGCGTCACGCTGGGCCGTTCGTCGCCTTGAATTGCGGCGCCATTCCACAGAGCCTCCAAGCCTCCGAGCTGTTCGGTCACGAAAAGGGAGCGTTCACCGGCGCGGCGAGCCAGCATCGAGGGCGCTTCGAGCAGGCGCAGGGCGGAACGTTGTTCTTGGACGAGCTCGGGGAGATGAGCTCGAGCACTCAGACCCTGCTCTTGCGTACGCTGCAAGAGCGCACGATCCAGCGCCTCGGTGGCCGCGCCGACATCCCAGTGGACGCCCGGGTCATCTGCGCGACGCACCGAAAGCTCGACGATCTGATTTCGACCGGGCAATTCCGCGAGGATCTCTACTACCGCCTGGTGGTCTTCCCGATCTACGTACCGCCGCTCCGCGAGCGCGCGAGCGACATTCCCGAGCTCGTCTCCCACTTCCTCGCGAAGCTCGCTCCGGACACACGCCGCAACGTCACGCGCATCAACGCGGAAGCGCTCGACGCGCTCACGGCGCATTCCTGGCCCGGCAACGTGCGGGAGCTCGGGAACGTGGTGCATCGAGCGCTCCTGTGCTGCGACGGCGAACAGATCGAGCTGTCCCACTTGCCCCCGAACCTGGAAGCCAACGGGCGCGCCGCGCCGAAACCGGCGACTCCGGGGCCGGCTTCGCCCGCGCCGGAGCCGGACCTCTTGAACCTCTACGAAGTGGAGCGCCGCACCATCGAGCGCGCGGTTGCCAGGAGCGGCGGCAACATCACCGAAGCCGCTCGCTTGCTCGGTATCGGGCGGGCGACTCTGTACCGCAAGCTCACTGCCTATGCGGAGCGTTGACGTGCCGAAAGCCCACGACAGGTCCTCGAGCAAACTCGACGTCGAGCTCCTGGTCGCGTGCTTCGATGCGCTGCCGATGCCGTGCTTCGTGGAAGACGCCGAGGGCCGGATCGTGCGCGCGAACGCGGCGTTCTGGGCGCTCTTGCCGGACGCCACGCCCCGAGAGGTCACGTTCCGCGAGCTCTTCTCTGGCTCCGACTCGCCCGGGGTCCCTTCCACGCTGCCACCTCGAGAGCAACCGGACGGGCGAGTGCGCCTGCGACTCCGGGACGGCCGCGAGCTCGCGGGACAAGGCGTTGCGCTCGGTGCCCCGTCGGCGGCCGGCGCGCGCCTCTACGCTTTCTCCGACGTGACGGAGTTCGCGCGGCAAACCGCTGCCATCGAGGCGCGCGATGCGTTCCTCGCGCGGATGAGCCACGACCTGCGCTCGCCACTCGGCGTCGTGCTGGGTGCGGCGCAGCTGCTCGCGGCGGGCGATGCCACCGCCGAGCAGCGCGAGTCGCTGGAGGCCATCTTCAACGCCGGACGCCTCTTGCTGCAGCTCATCGACGACGTGCTCGACTACGGGAAACTGCGTGCCGGGCGCTTCGTCCTGACGCCGCGCGTGGTCGATCTCTGGGCTCTGGTGGAAGAAGCCGCGAGCACCCTGCGTACGGCTGCCGAAGCGAAAGGCCTCGGTTTCGAGCACAAGGTGCACCCCGAGGTCCCGCGCTGGGTCCGCGTCGACCCGGTGCGCCTGCGCCAAGTCGTGATGAACCTCGGGACCAACGCCGTGAAGTACACCGAATCCGGCGCGGTGAGCCTCCACGTCGAGCGCGAGCTCGGTCCGGGTCGCGCGCTGCTCCTGTTCAGCGTCGCCGACACGGGGCCGGGGATCGACACCGAGCAGCTCCCCGCGCTCTTCGACGCCTACGTGCAGGGCGCGGGCAACGCCGAGCGCGGCACCGGACTCGGTCTCGCCATCACGCGGGAACTGGTGGAGCTCATGGGCGGAAGCGTGCGCGCCCAGAGCACGCCGGGGGTCGGCAGCACGTTCTCGTTCACGCTGGAGGTGGAGCTCGGCCGGCCGAGTCACGTGCTGCGTGCAAGCCGGATCCCGTCGCGCGAGCACGGCGAGAGCGCCCCCACGCGCGCACGGATCCTCATCGCCGAGGACAACGTCTTCACCCAGGTGATCCTGCGCAAGACGGTGGAGCGGTTGGGACACTCAGTCGTGGTCGCGAACAACGGACTCGAGGTGATCGACCGGGTGGAAGCCGAAGACTTCGACGCGGTCATGATGGACTGTCAGATGCCCTTGCTCGACGGCTACTCGACGACGGCCCGCTTGCGCGAGCTGGGCTACGGCGCCGACGATCTGCCCATCATCGCCTTGACTGCCAATGCCCTGCCGGACGACCGGGAGAAGTGCCTCGTGGCAGGCATGAACGACTACCTGGCGAAGCCCTTCACGCTGGCCGAAGTCGGCGCCGCGCTCGAACGCTGGCTCTCACTGCGAAGCCCGCCCGCAGGCGCGAGCATCGCTCCCCCGAGCTCTCCCCTGGCGAACGCCGGCTTCGACTCGAAGCGCCTGCACGACCTCTCGGGCGGCGATGCCGGCGTGGTGGCCGACGTGTGCCGGATCTTCCTCGACGACATGACCGCCCGGCTCGGGGAGCTCGAGCGCGCTCGCGACCGAAGCGACGTCCCAGCGTTGCGCAGGGTCGCACACCAGGTGGCGGGTTCGGCGTCCAATGTGGGTGCGAAGGAGCTCGAGCTCATCGCCCGTGACCTCGAGCACGGGCGCGTGCAGGGCGCCGGGGTGGGTGAGGCGATCCGCGGTCTCGAGCGCGAGCTCGGTCGCGTGAGGCGCGCCATGACCGAGCTCACGAAGGGGTCCGAGTGATCCGTTCTGGGACGCGCGAGGCGTCCTACTCTGCGACGCTAAAGGTTCTGCGGGGCGTGCCGCTCCTCTAGTTGACGAGATTCCGGTGCAAGAACGCCTGGCACGGCAGCTGCAAAAGAGGACCCCATGACCTCATCGCCCAAGACCCCCTGGTTCGCGTTGACCCTCGGCGTGGCACTCGCGGCGCTGTCGGCGGCCTGCTCGGGCGGCGAGCGTCCCACGCCCTACACGCTGCCGAGCCAGGTGACTCCGGCAGACGACGCCGGCACCGAGGACGACGGCGGGAACCTCCCGGACGCGGCCACGGGCCCGTGCGCCACCGGCACCACCAAGACCTGCACGGTGAACCTCCCGAAGCACGAAGGCATCAAGAGCTGCTTCAAAGGCGTGCAGCTCTGCGTGGAGGGTACCTGGTCCGAGTGCGGTGACGACGAGGATCTGTTCGAGAAGTACTACGGCGACAAGAAGGGCAACGACTAGGGGGGTGTCCCTGATTCTCACTCCGTTGACGACAGTGAACGCCACGCGACGCTTCCGTGCTGTTGAAACAGCCGCCGCCGGTCCCGGCCGGTTTTCACACTCGGGTTTCAGTGGCGGATCGTGATCTGATCATGTCAAGACCGCTCGCGTGATCCCGGGGCTCCGGTCGACCGAGCTACCCGCTCTTCGGCTTCGCGTCGGCCTTGAGCCGCGCCCGCAATCTCGGGGCGTAGCCGAGCTTGTTCTCCTGCTTCGCGCGTCCAATGGCGAGTGCGTCGTCCGGTACGTCTTTCGTGACCGTCGTGCCCGTTCCGACGTAGGCGTTGTCGCCGATGCGCACGGGAGCGACGAGTTGGCTGTCGCTGCCGATGAACGCGCCGCGCCCGATCACCGTGGTGTGTTTGCGGAACCCATCGTAGTTGCAGAAAATGGTGCCGGCGCCGACGTTGGCGCCCTCGCCGATGTCGCCGTCGCCTAGATACGCGAGGTGATTCGCCTTGGCTCCCTTGCGCACGTGGGTCTTCTTGGTTTCGACGAAGTTCCCGATGTGGGCGTCCTCGTCGATCAAGCTGCCGGGCCTGAGGTGAGCGAACGGGCCGATTTGAGCTCCGCTCGCCACCCGGCTCTCGCTCACCACGCTGTACGGCTTGATGCGCGCTGCTGCCCCGATTTCGCTGTCTTCGATCACGCACCCGACGTCCACGATGCTGCCCTCGCCGACGCTGGACTTCCCCCGCAAGACCACGCCGCTCTCGATCCGCGCGTCTTTCCCGATGCGTATGCCGGCGTCGATGCGCGCGCCCGCGCGCACACTCACGCCGTTCATCTGGTGCTCGCGCGCGATGCGCTGGAACAAGAGCTCTTCGGCGAGGGCGAGCTGGGAGCGATCGTTCACGCCGAGGAGGTTCTCGGAGTGACCCACCAGACCGACGACCGGCCCGCGCTCGGCGAGCAAGGCCACCGCGTCCGTCAGGTAGAACTCGCCCGCCGCGTTGTCGTTTCGCACTCGCTCGAGGGCCGTGCGCAGAGCGGCCGACTTTGCGACGTATACGCCCGCGTTCACCTCGCGCAGCGAGCGCTCGGCGTCGGAGCGAAGGTCGCGGTGCTCGCGGATCTCGAGCACCCGACCCGAACCGTCACGCAGCACGCGACCGTATCCGCTGGGTTCGTCGAGGATGGCGGTCATGAGCGCGAGCTCCGCGCCCGGAGTCGCGTCCAGGGCGGCCACCAACCCGCGGAGGTCTTCCGCGCGGAGGAGCGGCGTGTCGCCGCAGAGCACGAGCACTCGCTCGCTCTCGACCCGTGGGAGCGCCGCCTTCACCGCGTCCGCGGTACCTCGCGGAAGGTCTTGCACCGCGAGCTCGACGGCCAGCCCGAGCGACTCGGCCGCGAGCAGCGCTTGGACCGGCTCACGAGTCTCCGGGCTCACGACGCACACCACACGGTCGGCACCGGCTTCGGCCGCGGCCAGCAGCGAGTGGAACAGGAGGGGGCGCCCGGCCGCGGCGTGGAGCACCTTCGGGACGCTGCTTTTCATGCGTTTGCCTAGGCCAGCAGCCAGAACGACGGCGGTGAGCGAGCTCATGGCGGCTGATTCGCACGCTCGCCCGGCGCTGTCACGCGATGACGCGTCGCGTCGGGCGTCTGCGGCCGCTTCGGGGAGAGCCTGCGCGTAAACTAGGGGACCATGCGACGCTCCTTTCCCAAGACGCCGCTCCTCTTCGCCGCCGCCCTCACGCTCTCCGCGGCCTGCTCGGGGGACTTCGACGACAAGCGCAAACCGAGCGAGCCGGTGGCGAGCCTGGGCGACGATCTCTACTCGGCGCTGTGCGATCGGGTCGGCGCTTCGGTACTCACCGAGGACGTCTACGGCGCGTCGTATCACCCGGTGTGTCACCGAGACGCAGCCGGAAAATACAAAGACGCCGTCGACCAGAGCAAGCTCCCACCGATCCAAGATCCGCTGAGTGGGTCCGGCATTGCGCGCACCCTCGCCATCGCCAAGGTCGAGGCCATGGCGCGTCGCCGCGACGATCTCATCACGGCGTTCAACGCCACCTTCAGCGACGATCCCGTGGCAGATCCGTTTCACGCCGGCCAGACCGTCCGCGGACACGTCGCGCTCAAGCGTTTCCTCCAGCGCATCGTGCCGCTCTACGAGTCGAACCCCGTCGACCATGACGGTTCGGGCTCGCGCGAAGGCCTGATGCCGGGCGTGACGCGGGCGACGGGGCGACTGTTCGCGGCGTTGGGCGGTCCCGGCAAAGATCCCTACGCCCAGTTCGGTGACCCGGCGAAGGCGAAGAAGGCTCAGGAAGCGCTGTCTCGACTGTCGGGGCGACTCGGCTACCGGCCGCTCCGCGTGGCTCTCGGCGCCATCAAGCCCTCCCTCGCCTACCCCGATCTCAGGCAGCTCACGCAGACGTTCGCGGTGCGCTTGCGCCCCGCCGGCAAGAACCCTCCGCCCGGCGGCGGCCTGATGCGCGACGCGTTCCAGAACGTGTTGGGCATGGCGCAGAACGAGCTCTCGACCAGCGTCGAGGGCCCGCTGCCCGCGCCTTACGCGCTCACCGACGCGGCGAAGCTCCAACCCAACCGACCGCGTTCGAACGCCGAGGTCGCCCGAGCCATCATGCTGAGCCAGAATCCGGCCTTCGCGAAACCCGGAGCACAGCCGCGCTACCTCGTGGTGCGCGACGCGCGCGGCTACGCGGTGCCGGCGGGCAACACGCCGGGCCTGCCCGGCAGCGTGGGCGGCGCGTTCGTGGACGGCGACGGCGACGGGTTTGCCGACGTGGACTCGACGGGGCGCTTCCTCGGCCCGGCAGGGCTCGCTCAAGTCGACACGCCGTTCTTGGTTCCGGGCTTGCCGCGCCTCCTGCCGCCCGACGGCTTCGGACGCGCCGTCGATCCGGGGGGCACCCCCATCTTCGAGTACATCGACACGAGCCAGACGTTCGTGGCCTCGACGACCCGCGATCTCGATCCGCTGCTGAACCCGGATCCCGTGGTGGAGAGCGAGGCCCTCGCCGACCTCTTGAGCGGCGCCTACGCCCTGTACGGCGATCCGATCCAGAACAAGGCCGACTGGGGCGTCGGTGGCACCTATCCGACCTTCGACACGGCTCAGTCGCCCATCGTGGATCTGGTGCACGCCGCGGGTTGGATGTTCTCCCACAAGAACAGCGACGTTCACCTGAAGATGCTGAAGAAGCTCTTCACGGACCACGAGCAGGTGATGGCTCGCTTGATCGGCGCCGCGCTCAAGGTGCGCGAGATCAGCAACGCGCACCCGGAAGCGAAATTCGACCCGAGCGTGACCATCTGGGACGAGCTGCAAGAGATCATCGTCAAGACCGCCAAAGACCCGGCGCTCTTCAAAGACGTCTTGCGCGCCCTCGCCCACCCCGACACCCAGGCCTATCTCGGGCCCGCGTACAGCAACTACTCCAAGTTCAAGGACGCGCTCTACTACGACACCCAGAACCTGAACGCGCCTCCGGTGAATCTGACGGACGGCAGCAATCCGGATCCCCACGTGCCGCCGGACTACACCCAGCCCGACGCCGGCGACAACCGCAGTGACTTCCACCGCATCTTGCAGATCATCCACGACGTGAACGGGGTGAACGCCTGCAACAAGGAGGGCGCGAAGGTGAAGGCCCTCGGGATCACGGTGCCGGGCAGCTACAAGGAGTGCGAGCTCTTCTACTTCCAGAACATGGGGCTCTTCTACTTGTCCTCGATCCTGGGCAAGGCCGACCTCAAGGTCCGGTCCGGCTTCTTGAACCTGCTCCTGCAGATCGGCGGAGTGATCGGGCTCGACCCCGACGGCGTGTTCGAAGACGGAAGCGGCATCGATGGGATGACGCGCAAGCCCACGCCGTTCGGCCTGAACCGCCTGGTCTTCTTCGGAGCGCAGAGCACCAAGTTCGACCCGCTCTTCGGCGGCACCATGCCCGACCGCGACACCAACTGGAACGGCAAGAATGGCAAGACCAACGAGTTCATCTCGCTCTTGGTCGACGCGGTCTCGACCGCAGCTTGCCCCGAACGTCTGGTGCAGGTGCCCGGCGCAACGGCGAGCGAACCGAGTCAGCTCTGGCTCGCCGACTGCTCGCAAGCCGGCGGCGACCCGAACGACGTGCTTCGCATCCGCGGCAAAGGCACGATTTTCCTCTGGGAGAAGTACGAGTTTTACAAGTCGATGCGCCCGCTCCTGAAGGCCTTCGACGACCACGGCGCGGGCCAGGTCTTCCTCGACAGCGTCGAGGCGCTCTACCGGCACTGGCCGACCGAGCAACATGGGAGCGAGTGCAACAACAACATCCCCGCGGGCTTCTCGTTCGCCGATCGGCCCTGGCAGAAGTACCTCACCGACTCGGACGCCGTGGCCCACAAGGTGAACCCCGCCTACAACGGCAAATGGTGTGGCGGGAGCGGCGGCACGCGCTACGAGCCGGTCTTGGCCGAGGCCTTCGCCGGAGATCTCATCCCGGCGCTGGGCGAGCTCGTGAAGGTGCTCGATGACCCGAACTTCGTCACCGACGACCGCAACGGGGGCGCGAAGAAGAGCGGCCTCGACATCCTGCACGAGATGACCGTGGCCATGATGGACCCGGACTACGCGAGCAGCGTCGGCATGGCGGATCGCTTCAACGGAAAAACCGCCAAGTGGGCCAACGGCCAGCTCGTGAAACCCCAGCTCACGATGTTCGATCTCTTTGCGGATGCCATGGCCAAGATCGACGCGCGCCTCGGACCCGGGAGCGCGCGCTTCACCCGCTGGAAGCGCGCCCGGAGCAAGCTCGTGGATCAGTTCTTGACCGTGGACGGCGACGGCACGAACGCGGCCTTCCGGAACCAGGGTTTCGTCAAGAGCGTGCCGGTCCTGATCGACGTGTTGCGGGAGCAGATCAACGCCAACTGCCCCGACCGCGAGACGAGCCCGATCCTCTGTCAGTGGGCCACCCACGACCTCGGGCAAAAGGCCGGCGAGAGCATCGGCGGACCCATGTTCGGCACCACCATGTTCCTGATGGACCTCATCAACGAGGACGAAGAAGCCCGACGCGCACTGGAAAAGCACCTCCGCTACTTGGTGCAGGAGGCGAGCGGCAGCGACGCGCTCATCAGCATGCTCGCGAGCTCCGTCGACATGATGCAGATCATGAGCGACGACATGAACATGCCGGCCATCTACAACGCCGTGGCGACCGCCGCCGCGCCCGAGGCCAACGTCGAGGGCAAGAAGCCGGCACCTGGCGCAGCGGACCGCATCGTCGAGCTCCTCGACGCGCTCACCGCCGAGCCCTCGGTGAACGGCAAGGCGCAGCCTAACCCCTACGATCCCTACCGGATCCAGGATCGCATCCTCGCCAACATCGTGAGCCCCCTCGATCCCAACGACCCGGACAGCCCGGCCCCCATCGAGATCTTCCTCGACACCTTCGCCGAGGTGAACCGCATCGACGCTCGAGCGCCGCGCGAGGAGCCGCTCTCGCCCGACGATCTGGCAGTGGTGTTCGGCAGCGCGCGCGACTTCATGACCAGCAAGACCCGCGGCATGGAGCAGCTCTACGAGATCATGCGCCACCGGAACGGGGACTGAACGTGAGAGGCTCCCCGGCCACCCGAAGTGCACTCGACGCGAGACGAACCCTCTGAAATGCTCTAAGACCGAAGGCGGGACGTGACACTCGGGAAAAGCATGCGTTTCATCAGCACGTTCGCCCTGTGCTGTGCGGCCGTGGGCTGGGCGGGGCGCGCCGGGGCGGCCGGGCTCTACTTCGGGGACCGCGGCGTGCGCCCCCTCGGACGCGGCGGCGCGTTCGTGGCTGGCGCCGACGACGGCGGTGCCATCGCCTACAACCCCGCGGGGCTCGCGTTCGCCGGTCATGCCTACCTCGGCGACTTCGCGTGGATGAACTACACGAGCACGTATCAGCGAAAGCAGATCGTGCGCCAGGTCGACCCGAACACGGGCCAGCCCACCGGGCAAACCTGGGAGTTCACCTACCCCGAGGTCGAAGGCCGCACGCCGGTCCTCCCCATCCCGACCGCGGTCTATTCGAACCCGCTCGGGACGAAGAACATGAACTTCGCCCTCGGCGTCTATGCCCCGTACGCCGCCATCACGAGCTTCCCCGAGAAGGTGAAGGGGCAGGCAGCACCGCAGCGCTATTCGCTGATCACGCTCGACGGCTCGGCGCTGGCCATCTTGGGTGTGTATGGGTCGTATCGACCTCAAAAAGAGATCGCGCTCGGCGCGGGCGTGGAAGCTCTCGCCGGCTACTTCCAGACCAGCGTGTATTTCTCTGCCTGCGTTCCCGAACGCTTCATCTGCGCGCCGGAGCAGCCGGAGTACGACGCCTACGGCCAGCTTCGAGTCGGCCCCATCGTGGCCCCGAGCGGCAGTCTCGGCGCCATCTTCATACCGAGCGATTCACTGCGAATTGGTGCTTCGTTCCACTTGCCTTTCTGGATCAACTCCCCCGGCACGCAAAAGGTCCGGCTGCCGAGCGCATCGGTCTTCGACGGGGCTCAGGTCTCGGGCGACGCCGTCAACGTGAAGTTCAACCTGCCGTGGGTCGCGCGCTTCGGCGTCGAGCTGCGGGCGAGCGAACGTATCCGCGTGGAAGCCGGCGTCGCCTACGAAGCCTGGTCGATGCACAAGACCATCGACGTGCGCTCCGAGGACATCGCCCTCGAGAACATCGCGGGCTTCCCGCCAGTCTACAAGATCCCACCCCTCAGCATCGATCGCGGGTTCCAAGACACCTATTCGGCGCGCGTCGGCGGCGAGTACAAGTTCCCGGTCTCGAGCTACGCGCTCGGCCTCCGCGGCGGTGTGATGTACGAGAAGAGCGCCATCCCGAAGGAATACCTCTCGGCGTCCACCATCGACCTCGACAAGGTCACTTTCTCGGTGGGCGGCAGCCTGTATCTCGGGAAGTGGCGCTTCGACGGCGTGCTGGCGCGGGTCATCGGCACACCGGTGGAAGTCGGCGTGAACGAGCAGCGGGTCAAGCAGCTGAACCCGGTGCTGGCGAACCCGGCCGCCAACCCCAACTACGTGAACGCCGGCAAGTACACCGCGAGCGCCAACGTGCTCGGCGTGGGCCTCGTCTATCAGTTCGACTCACCCGCCAAACCGCCCACCGAGCCCGCCGAGCACCACGAGCCGCCTCCCAAGCCGAAGACCGCCCCCAAGACGGAGACCACGCCCGAGGCGAAGCCCGAACCCGCGCCCAAGGTCGAATCGGAGAAGAAGGGCGAGGAAGACTTCGAGAAGGCCTTCGAGCAGCAAGAGCTCGACAAGAAAGACGACAAGAAGGCGGGCAAAGGCAAAGGCGGCAAGCCTGGCAAGAAGGACAAGGCGGACAAGGCCGACAAGACCGACAAGGCCGACAAGACCGACAAGACCGACAAGACCAACAAGACCGACAAGCGCGGCAAGAAGTAGCTGGCCGGTGCTCGGCGGTTCGCTTCCGAACGTCTGCCCGCGAGAGGCCGAGCGCCGAGTCAGATCCCGAGCGCGACCTTGCGTCGATCGCCGAACGCGCTGAGCGCGCGCGCTTCGAAGCTGAGGCCTTTGGCGTCGAGGGGCAGCTCGTAGATCGCAGTGAAGCGCTTCATCATGGACGGCGGCAGACTCTCGAGCGTGAGGGGTTGTTCCGGCTCGTGGATGTAGAGCGCCTGGTCGTCCAGCACCTTGAACTCGCGACCTTGGCTGTCGAAGACCTTCGGGTGGTCCAAGATCGTCTCGTCTTGTTTCGAGGTGTTCGTGACTTTGAAGTCCACCTTCACGAACTTGCCGCTGGTCTTCTTGTCGCCGGCGAAGCCCTGAATGGCGTTGCCGATGGCGGTGGCGCTGACGACTTCCCATTGGCTGTCGTCGAACTTCACGACCTCGCCGAGCTTGGCTTGGCTCTCCGGCTTCCCCTTGCACGCGAGGAGCGCGAACACGAGTGTCAGGAGAGCAAGGAGCACGCTGCGTCGACGTGAGAACATGGACCGACCCTTTCCGAGCGACCCTCGTACGCCGGACGCCCCCCCTGGCTTCCCAGTGGAGTGCGCGTCGGAGCAGAAAGTCAGCGCGATTCGTACACCGTCAGCGCGGGAAGCTCGAGTGCCGTGAGAAATCCACCAGGTTTCCCGCAGCGGGTGTCGATGGCCACGACGTCGCCCCGGTACCAGAGGTCCGTCGGGTCGTCGGGGGTATAGGTCGAGAGCTGGGGCAGGTCTTCCGTGGCGGTGTGCCCGCAGACGACGCGCTTTCCCGAATACTCGCGGAAGAATTTGGCGCTCCGGAGCCAGAGCAAGACCAACGGATCTTCGACCTCCCTCGGGTGGAGGAACCGGCCTTCCTTTTCGGGAAGCCCGGCGTGCACGTAAATGGCGTGCTCGTCCTCGTAGTAGTGGAGCAGACGACTCATCCAATCGGCCACGACATCGGGAAAGAACGACCCGGAGAGCAGAGCTTCGAAGTCTTCGCGCTCCGGCGTCGCGTCGGCAGCTGGCCGACCCAGATAGGAGCGCACCGCGGCCCAGCAGCCGTTGGACGCCGGCAGCACGAACTCGGGCCAGCCGCCGTTCAACACCCGCAGCCACCCGTCTTCGTGGTTGCCTCGGAGAAACACCAGCTTGGCCGCGACGCGCTCGCCGAGTGTCATCAGGTGCTCCAGCACCGCGCGCGAGTACTCGCCGCGATCCACGTAGTCGCCCAGGAACACCAAGGTGTCGTCGGCGGCGAGCTCCGGCAGCTTCGACAACAGGGATTCGAGGTGAGCGAGCTCTCCGTGGATGTCTCCTACGACGAAGGTGCGGCGCTGCATGAGAAGCCCGCTTGCCAGTCTGCCACGAAGCACCCGCGCGAGGGGGCTCGAACGTGTCAGCCGCCCTGAACCGGCTCGGAGTCGGTCTGCCCGTCGCTGGCGGCAGGCTCGACCGGTGCGTCGCTGTCGCTCGCTGCGGGCGCGTCGATGGAGCCGGCGGCCGGCGAAGCCGCCTTGGCAGGCGCCGAGCCACTGGCGACGTACACCACGAGCTTGTCCCCTACTTCGAGCTTCTTCTTGCGCGAGCGGCGATTGATGCGCTCCATCCAGCCGACGCTCATGCCGTAGCGGCGGCCGAGCGTCTGGAGCGTGTCGCCTGCGCGTGCCTCGACGGTGATGCGCTTCTTGCCGTTTTGTCCCTCGAAGTAGTCGAAGAACTCGGGCGTACCGGCCACGAGCACGCGTACGTCCTTCTCGCGGAGCGCCCGCACGTTGCCGAGGTCCGCCGTCTTTCCGACCCACAGCGCCAGCGTCATGCCGGAGACCAAGCGCGCGCCGGAGTCCAACGTGTTCCACGCTTCGAGCTCGCTCTCGCTCACCGCGAAGGCCTGGGCGATCTTGCCCAGGGTGTCTCCGCTCTGCACGCGGTAGAACACGCGCTCGCGGTCGGGGTAGCGGAACTCGCGCGGGGACACCACGACGACATCGCCGGACGACGCCGGTCGAGGCGCGGAGCTGGCGCGTTTCGGAACCAGCAGCCAGGTTCCGGCCGAGAGCAACTCATCGTCCTTCAGGCGATTCACGCGCGCGAGCGCGGCACGCTCCGTGGAGCGCAACTCCGCGATGCTGGACGGCGTGTCGCCGAGCCTGACCGCGTAGGGCTCGAGCTCGGGCTCCGGATCACCGAGCTTGGCGAGCTGGGCGCTGGCGAGTTGGGCCTTGTCGGCGGGCATGCGCACGCGGAAGCTGCTGGCTTTGCCCGGCGGGATGCGACCCAGGAGGAACTGGGGGTTGTCGGCTTCGAGCGTGGCGAGCGGGATGCGCGCGGCCTCCGCCACGCGCTCGAGAGGAAGCCCCGCCTTGGCCATGACACCGTCGAAGCTCTCGGCTGCGTCCAGCGAGACGTCGGCCAAACCGAATGCCTTCTTGTTGTTCATTACCACCGCGAGCGCGAAGATTTTGGGGACGTACAGCGTCGTCTCCCAAGGGATCCCGGCTTCGTAGCGACAGAGCTCCCAATAGTCGTTGGTGTTGAACTTGCGGATGGCCTTGCTGAGTCCGGCGTAGCCCATGTTGTACGCCGCCATGGCGAGCTCCCAGCTGCCGAAGCGGCGGTACAGATCGCCCAAGTAGAGTACGGCAGCGTCCGTCGCCCGCTTCGGATCGAAGCGTTCGTCCACCCAGCGATCGACCTGCAGACCGTAGAGCCGCCCGGCCTCCGGCATGAACTGCCACAGCCCGCCCGCACCCGCAGGCGACACGATGGTGGGGTTGTGTCCGCTCTCGATCAGGCTGAGCCACACCAGATCCGCAGGCAGCCCAGCGCGAGTGAGCTCGGCCTTGAGCGCCGTCACGTAGCGGCCGCTCTTCTTGGCCCAGACCCGCGCGATGGCTTTGCCCTTGGGGTTGTCGCGATAGAACTTGAGGTAGCGCACCACGCGGGACTCGAGGCGCACGGGCAGGTCCGGCATGCTGAGCGAGCGGATCCACTCCGAGTCGCTGGCGACCTCGGTCGAATCGTCGAGGCCTGGATCGTCGTCGACGCTCGGCGGAAGTCCCGAAGACAGCACGCGCGCGCCGGCCTTGGGCGCGGGCTTCGGCAGGTCCCAACTGAAACCAGAGGTCGAGCCAGGCAACGGCTTCGGGAACAAGACTTTGTCGGCGGCTCGCAAGGCTTCGAGCTCGGGATCTTTCTTCTCGCCGCC
>Ga0268298_10002727_pt1 | contig 18928 bp, 13 predicted proteins | sample WWTPWeurt_MetaG_FD_194462 | JGI IMG/M metagenome (GOLD analysis project Ga0268298, IMG submission 194462) | Activated sludge microbial communities from WWTP in Nijmegen, Gelderland, Netherland - WWTP Weurt | ecosystem: Engineered > WWTP > Aerobic digester > Activated sludge | place...
CGCTACCGCCTGGAGGGGCCGGTCCAGGTCGACGACGCCTACTTGGGCGGTAAACGAAGCGGTGGAAAACCCGGACGTGGCTCGGAAAACAAGGTCCCCTTCGTCGCCGCCGTGTCGATCGGCCCCCGGCCTGAGTAGTGGCTCCGAATGGCTGAGGTAACTCGCTAATCAAAAACTGCTTTGCGCAGAGGATGACAGGTGCGGAGAACGCCTGTGATGAAAAAGGCAGTCGCCCGACAGGGTACACCGAATCCTCTACGGGGGTGAGCAATCCCGTCCGGTGCCCATCAGGAGAGTGGCGGAGCGGAAGCCGAAGCGAGCCTGACAAAGGGGATCGCCCGGCCCGCAACATGAAACCAAGTATCAATCTATGTATTTCTCCTGTTCCCATTCGAATTTCGGCAGATTGTCGAAAGCGGCTTTGATACCGTCATTCCAGCAGCGTCGGATATTGATGAGGAAGGGATCATCGGCGGAAAAGCGGAAACGGTTGGTCAGCCTGAAGCCGTCCTTCTGGTACATGACGATCTCGAAGGGCGGGCCGACGGTGATGTTGGAGCGGGCGGTGCCGTCCAGGGAGACCAGGGCGAGGCGGGCGCCTTCTTCCAGGGTCAGATTAGAGGATACGATCCGGTCCAGGGCCGGCTTGCCGTACTTGCTCTCGCCGATCTGTAGATAGGGGGTCAGGGTGGAGGCATTGATGTAATTGCCCTGGGGATAGATGAGTATCAATCCGTGGGGCTGGCCGAGAATTTGCCCGCCGAGGATGAGGGTGGTCTCGCCGCTGACTCCGCTTTGGGAGAGGGCGGGTCCATGTTCCCGTTGCACACTCAGGCTCACCCGTCCGATGTACTCGGCGGCCTCGAACAGGTAGCGGACATTCGCCAGGTTGGGAATGGAACTCTGGTAGTCGAGATCGCGGTGGATATGATTGATCACTTCCTGGGTGGTAGCCAGGTTGCCGGCGGAGAGAATGACGAATACGCGATCCGGTGCCGGGGTAAAGACGTGCATCTTGCTGTAGGTAGTAACATAGTCCACCCCGGCATTGGTGCGCGAGTCGCTGGCAAAGACCAGCCCCTGGTTCAAACAGAGGCCAAGACAATAGGTCATGGTCAACCTCACAGCCATGTTGGTGAAACGAACATGCCGATGGCGGCATCGAACCTGCATTCTAGACGAGATCCCGGTCGCGAAGCCTATCAACATCAGCTACTCGTCTTTGGTACGCCGGGCAGGGAAGAGTCTTGGCGTGGTACTTGCTAATAAATAGCCGATCATCCTTGGAGAGTTGCGCTCATGTCCATCCGCGTCGCCGTTCATCACCGCACCGAGTATCGCTACGACGATCTGGTGTCCCTGTCGCCCCACCTGATCCGTCTGCGCCCGGCGCCTCACACGCGGACTCCGGTACATCGCTATGCCCTGCGGGTTGAGCCGGCGAAACATTTCATCAACTGGCAGCAAGACCCCTTCGGCAACTTCGTGGCGCGGCTGGTGTTTCCCGAGAAGACCAGGAAACTCCAGGTCGATGTGGATCTCATCCTCGACATGGTAACGATAAATCCTTTCGATTTCTTTATCGACCCAGCCGCGGAACACTTTCCCTTCGACTATGAGCCCCAGTTGCGCCAGGAACTGGCGCCCTATTTCGAGATCGCCGAACCGGGCCCCTTACTCGGCGACTATGTCGCCGCCGTCCCACGAGAGAGAAAACACATCGTCAATTTTCTCGTCGATCTCAACCGCCGGTTGCAGCAGGAGATCGCCTACGTTATCCGGTTGGAGCCCGGGGTGCAGAGCGGAGAGGAGACGCTCGGCTTGCGGCGGGGATCCTGCCGGGACAGCGCCTGGTTGTTGGTGCAGATCCTGCGCCATCTGGGCCTGGCGGCCCGTTTCGTATCGGGATACCTGGTTCAGTTGACCCCGGATGTCAAATCCCTGGACGGCCCCTCGGGGACCGATCACGACTTCACCGATCTCCATGCCTGGACCGAGGTCTTCATCCCGGGCGCGGGCTGGATCGGTCTCGACCCAACCTCGGGTCTCTTTGCCGGGGAAGGCCATATCCCCCTGGCCTGCGCCCCCAGCCCGGAAAGCGCGGCGGCCATCAGCGGCGCGGTGGACCCCTGTAAGACCGAATTTCACTATGAAAACCAGGTGACCCGGGTGCGGGAAGACCCCCGGGTGACCAAGCCTTACAGCGACGAGCAATGGCGGGCGGTGCTGGCGCTCGGTGAGCGCATCGACCTGGAGATGGGAGAAAAGGATATCCGCCTCACCATGGGCGGCGAGCCCACCTTCGTCTCCATCGACGATATGGATGGCGCGGAATGGAACACCCTGGCGCTGGGGAAGCACAAGCGGGAGCGTGCCGAAGCCCTGCTGCGGCGCTTACAGACGCGATTTGCCCCGGGCGGACTGCTGCACTTCGGGCAAGGAAAATGGTATCCGGGCGAACCCTTGCCACGCTGGTCCCTGTCCTGCTTCTGGCGTCGGGATGGCCGGCCGGTGTGGCAGGATACGGCCTTGTTGGCGGAGACCGATGCGGATCTCGGCGCCGATGCCCGCCAGGCCAGGGAGTTGCTCATCCACCTCGGGCGCCGGTTGGGGCTGGAGGCCGACTGCGTCGTTCCCGCGTTCGAGGATGCCCTCTATTACCTCTGGCGTGAGGGGATATTGCCGGAGAACCTGGATGTGCTCGACGCCAAGCTGCGGGATCCACTGGAGCGGGCGCGGCTGCGGCGTTTGTTCGATCAGGGTCTGGACCGGGTGGTGGGCTTTGCCTTGCCCCTGGCCTGGGACCATGAGGCCGAAGGCTGGGTCTCCAGTCCCTGGAAGCTGCGGCGGGAACATCTTTTCCTCTTGCCCGGGGACTCGCCCATGGGTCTGCGGCTGCCTCTCGACTCACTGCTATGGGAGCCCGAGGAACAGCGCCAGCCCCTCGTGCCTCGGGACCCCTTCGCGCCCAAATCCGATCTGCGCGACGCCTTCGACCCGGTGCAGAGTCGCTATGCGCAACTCCTGGGACCGGAACCCGGGCGACCGGATATCCGCGAGCAGGGGTTGGCGGATGAACTCAGACCGAGACCCGAATACCTGGTGCGCACCGCCCTCTGTGTCGAACCCCGGGACGGTCGATTGCACATCTTTCTCCCACCGCTCATGGATCTCGAACACTGGTTGGCCCTGGTGAGGATCATCGAGGGCAGTGTGGCGGAACTGGGACGCCCGGTGGTGCTGGAAGGCTATCAACCGCCCGAGGACGAACGGCTGCTGCGGCTCCAGATCACCCCGGACCCGGGGGTGATCGAGGTCAACATCCACCCAGCCCATTCCTGGTCGGAGCTGGTGGGTAATACGGAGATCCTTTACGAAGAGGCCAGGTTGAGCCGCCTCGGCACGGAAAAGTTCATGCTCGACGGTCGCCATACCGGCACCGGCGGCGGCAACCACGTCACCATCGGTGGCCAGAGTCCGGCGGACAGTCCGGTGCTGCGTCGTCCCCAGGTCCTCACCAGCCTGGTGAATTTCTGGCAGCACCATCCCAGCCTCTCCTATCTTTTCTCCGGTCTCTTCGTCGGCCCGACTTCCCAGGCACCGCGCATCGACGAGGCCAGAAACGACAGTCTCTACGAATTGGAGATCGCCATGCGGCAACTCCCCGGCGGGGAGGTCGTCACCCCCTGGCTGGTGGATCGTGTGCTGCGTAATCTCTTGGTGGATCTGACCGGCAACACCCATCGGGCCGAGTTCTGCATCGATAAGCTCTACGCCCCCGACTCGCCGAGCGGGCGGCGTGGACTGGTGGAATTCCGTGCCTTCGAGATGCCGCCCCACGCGCGCATGAGTTCGGTGCAGATGCTGCTGTTGCGGGCACTCATTGCCCGTTTTTGGGACCAGCCCTATCAAGGACAAGCGGTGCGCTGGGGCACCGAACTGCATGACCGCTTCATGTTGCCGCACTTCGTGACCCAGGATGTGAAGGATGTGGTGCGCCAGCTCGATGATTGGGGTTATGCCTTCGATCCCCGCTGGTTCGATCCTTTCATTGAGTTCCGCTTCCCCAGGTATGGCACCATCAATATCGACGACATCGAGCTGGAGCTGAGATTCGCCATTGAACCCTGGCATGTTTTGGGTGAGGAGGTGACCGCCCAGGGCACCGCCCGTTTCGTCGATTCCTCGGTCGAACGATTGCAGGTGATGGTGCGAGGCATGACCGGAACGCGCCATCTTGTGGCATGCAACGGTCGCCCTGTGCCATTGAGGTGCACGGGGACACGTAGCGAGTATGTCGCCGGGGTGCGTTTCAAGGCCTGGCAGCCACCTTCTGGCTTGCATCCGACCATCGGCGTGCAGGCGCCGCTGATTTTCGATCTGGTGGACAACTGGAGCCAGCGTTCCCTGGGCGGATGCACCTATCATGTCGCTCATCCCAGCGGTCGCAATTACGAAACCCTGCCGGTCAACGCTTACGAGGCCGAGGCGAGAAGGTTGGCACGATTCTGGCCTCTCGGTCATACACCCGGCATGGTGGATCCGCTCCGGGAGGAACCCAACCCAGATCATCCCTATACACTGGATCTGCGCTATGCCCCAATTCGCGTCTAGATCCGGGTTCTTGAAACTATAACCGGTGGTGAGTGACGCCCATGAGCATCGACTGGACGAGTTATCCCCTGCAAGGGCTGTATGACGAACTGGTGAACGGGGGCGGAGGCTATCGTCCCCATGCCGAGAATCTGCTGAGCCATCTCCGGGACATGGACCCGTCCGAGCTGGCGGCCCGCCAGGCCGCCGCCGATCTGGCCATCAAGGAGATGGGGATCACCTTTACCGTCTATAGCGAAAAGGAAGGCACCATCGACCGCGCCTGGCCTTTCGATATCATCCCCAGGATCATCGCCAAGAGCGAATGGGATCGCATCGAGCGGGGTCTCATCCAACGGGTGCGCGCCCTCAATCTCTTCATCGACGATCTCTACCACGAGCAAAAGGTGATCAAGGACGGCTGTTTCCCCGCCGAGATCCTCATCGACTCGCAGAATTTCCGTCCCCAGTGTGTCGGGGTGAATCCGCCGCTGGGGGTGTGGGCTCACATCTGTGGTTCGGATCTGGTGCGGGACCGGGACGGCCAGGTCTATGTGCTGGAAGACAATCTGCGGGTGCCTTCGGGGGTGTCCTACATGCTGGAGAATCGCCTGGTCACCAAACGGGTGTTCCCCGAGCTGTTCGAGGACTACGCCCCCCTGCCGGTGGACGATTATCCCTCCCAGCTTTTCGATACCCTGGCCGAACTTTCGCCCCGGGCAGGAGACTGTCCCAAGGTGGTGGTGCTGACCCCGGGCATCTACAACTCGGCCTATTTCGAGCATTGTTATCTCGCCCAGCAGATGGGTTGCGAGCTGGTGGAAGGCCGGGATCTCTTCGTTTCCGACGAGGATAATGCCGTCTATATGCGTACCATCGACGGTCCGGCGCGGGTGGATGTGATCTATCGACGTATCGACGACCTTTTCATGGACCCGGAGGTTTTCCGTTCCGACTCCAGCCTCGGCGTCCCCGGGCTGATGCGGGCCTGGAAGGCGGGTAAAGTGGCCCTGGCCAACGCCCCCGGGGCCGGGGTGGCGGACGACAAGGTGGTTTACGCCTTTGTGCCCGAGATCATCCGCTACTATCTGGATGAAGACCCCATCGTCCCCAATGTGCCGACCTTCCGTTGCCTCTATGAGAAAGAACGGGACTATGTACTCGCCAATCTCGACAAGCTGGTGGTGAAACCGGCCAATGAGTCCGGCGGCTACGGCATGCTCATGGGACCCCAGGCCAGCCGGGCGGATCGGGAGAAATTCGCCGCCCTGATCCGGGCCAATCCCCGCAACTATATCGCCCAGCCGGTGCTGAGTCTGTCCACGGTGCCGACCCTGGTGGGCAAAAACCTCGAACCCAGGCATGTGGATCTGCGTCCCTTCATCCTCTCCGGTGCCGCCACCCGGGTGACCATGGGTGGACTGACCCGGGTCGCCCTGCGCAAGGGCTCCCTGGTGGTGAACTCCTCCCAGGGTGGCGGCAGCAAGGATACCTGGATCGTCGACGGTACCACCGTCTAGTACCCTGCCCGCGTGAGGAGATCAGTATGCTTTCCCGTGTAGCCGAAAATATCTACTGGATGGCCCGCTATCTGGAGCGGGCGGAAGACACGGCGCGACTCATCAGCGTCAACACCAATTTGTTGCTGGATCTGCCGCGAGGCGTGGCGCCCGGCTGGGAACCCCTGATCGCCATGACTGGTTCCCAGCAACTGTTTCGCCAACGCTACGATGAGTGCAGCGAACGCAAGGCGTTGCAGTTTCTCATCGGTGATGTCATGAATCCGAGTTCGATCCTGAGTTCCATGAGCGGAGCGCGGGAGAACTGCCGTACCATCCGCGATATCGTCCCGCGGGAGGCCTGGGAACAGATCAACGAGGCCTATCTCTATGCGCGGGACAATGTGGCTACCGGGCTTTCCAAGGGGGGACGCCACGCCTATCTGAAGCGGGCGATTCTGGGTTCTCAGACCATCACCGGTATTCTGGCCGGGACCATGAACCACGATCAGGGCTATCAGTTCCTGCGGCTCGGGCGTTTTCTCGAACGGGCGGACATGACCAGCCGCATCGTCGATGTACGTTCCTCGGATCTGCTGCCGGAGCAGAATCCCGAGCTGCGACCCTACGAGAACATCCAGTGGATGAGCGTGCTCAAGTCGCTTTCCGGCTATCAGATGTATCGTCAGAGTAGGCAGGTGCGGGTACAGCGTCAGGAGGTATTGAGGTTCCTCTTTCTCAGCGAGCACTTTCCGCGCGCGGTGCAATATTGCCTGCGACGCCTGGAGGCCAGCCTGGCCTCCCTGGCCCGGCACGAGCCGGTGAAAAGGGTCATCGCCGAATTGGAACAGACCCTGCACGGCATTGACTTGGCGGCGCTGAGTCAGGAGGCCCTCCACCAGTTCATCGATAACCTCCAGCTCGGCCTGATGCGCATCCATGCCGAACTGAGCCGGGTCTATTTCCCGCCGCCGGTAACCAAAAAGGGGTAATACCAATTCCAATTCGGTTGTCTGTAATCGGCGGCTGAAGGGGAGGCCTGAACCCGCCTTCGCCTGTGGAATCAGGCCATGTTTAGAAAGAGCTGGGCCAGGCGGGTGATGAACGCCGCGAATCCCAGCCTGATTGTCCACTGAGAGAGGGGGCGAATGGAGCTTCGATTGGTCGAGGGTGATCTCTTGCAGCAACAGGTGGATGTCATAGTCAACGCCTGGAATCGAAATATCATCCCCTGGTGGCTCCTGCTACCACAAGGGGTCTCTGGCGCGATCAAACGCCGGGCCGGTCTGCAACCTTTCCGGGAACTCGGTCGCAAAGGCATTCTCCCCCTGGGTGGTGCGGTGGCGACGAGTGCGGGTCGGTTGCCATACCGTGCCATCATCCATGTGGCGGGAATCAATATGCTCTGGCGTTCATCGGAGCGGTCTATTCGCACCTCCGTGCGTAGCGCCATGGCGTTGGTGAACAGCCAGGGTTATGCGTCGGTTGCCCTGCCTCTGATTGGTGCCGGCTCGGGTGGTGGGAAGGCCGCCGAGGTGCAGGAATGGATGCTCGATGAGTTGTCGCGCATCGAGTTCCCGGGTGAAGTCCGCCTGGTAAGATACAAGAAGATCGCCTGACGACCACTTTATCCGATGATGGGGAAGGGCGACGGGTGGCGGCCCGGAACCATGACTCAGATTGAATCACAGGCCGACCAGGGGAGGGCAACCGATGTCTCGCGAACTCAGCAAGGCGGTGAATTCCTCCACCGGTAGTGGAGGATGATACAAATACCCCTGGGCTTCATCACATCCATGCCGGCGCAGATATTCGAATTGCTCCAGGTTCTCGACGCCCTCGGCCACAACGCTGAATCCGAGACTATGAGCCAGATCGATAATGGATCTGACGATGGCCGTATCCTCGAAACTGGCATGCAGATTACGGATAAAGGATTGATCGATCTTGAGACTGTGAATGGGAAAACGCTTCAGGCAGCTTAACGAGGAGTAGCCGGTCCCAAAATCGTCAATGCTGAGATGGAGTCCCATATCCCGGAATAGACCGAGGATCGCAATGGTTTTGTTGATGTCCTCCATGGCGGCGCTTTCCGTGATCTCCAGTTCGAGCATGTTGGCGCCGGGGTTGTTGAGTCGCAAGGCTTCCTTGACCTGCATGAGGAGATCCGGATGGCGGAACTGAAAGGGGGAGAGGTTGACGGCGATGCGTAGTGATGTAAACCCCTGGTTCTGCCAGTCCCTGGCCTGCTTACAGGCGGTATTGATCACCCATTCACCGATCGGGGTGATCAGGCCGATCTCTTCACAAAGAGGAATGAATCGCGAGGGTTGAATCAATCCCTTCAGTGGGTGGTACCACCGCAGGAGCGCCTCCGCGCCCACAAGGCATCGGCTCCGTATGTCTATTTTGGGTTGATAATAGAGTTCGAATTCGGAATCCCGTAACGCCTGGCGAAGAGCGTTCTCCATGTCGAGTCTTTCCACGGCGGCGGCATTCAACGCCCTGGAGTAGAACTGATAATTATTCCTGCCGTTGGCTTTGGCGTGATACATGGCGGAATCGGCGTTTTTCAACAACTCACCGGTGGTTCGTCCATCAGTGGGATAGCAGGCGATACCGATACTGGCGGTTGAGTAGATGTGTCGATCCTCGACCTGAAAGGGCCGCGAGAATGCCGTTATGATTTTGTTGGCGACTGTGGTGGTCACCGAGAGCGATTCCTGGATATTGTCGAAATAGGGTATAACGACGACGAATTCATCGCCTCCCAATCGGGAGACCGTGTCCTCGTTGCGCACAACTCCACCCAGCCGTCGCGCCACTTCGCGCAACAACAGGTCTCCCGCCAGATGTCCGAGCGAATCATTGACATACTTGAAACGATCCAGGTCGATAAAAAAAACCGCGACGAAGGCTTTATGTCGTTCGGCCCCCACCAGGGCCCGCTGTAATCTATCCTCGAACAAGAGTCGGTTGGGCAACCCGGTAAGCGCATCATAATGGGCCATGGAATACAGACGTTCTTCCCAGTTTGCGTTGGATAAGGCAACGGCCACATGATTGGCGAAATCCCGGGCCAGGAGGACATCCTCTTCCGCCGGAATCGGTATCTTCTCGTACCCCAGACAGATCATCCCGGACACATCCTGCTTCAGTCCGATGGGCAATATCAGAAAAGAACGGGCTCCAGCCTGGCGCAGGGGAGAAAGATAAAGCGGCAGCTTTTCGCTATCGGTGACGACCAGATACCCCCGGTTATTCAATAGGGCCAGATACTCCGACTCCGATATCAGACTGCTCTGCACGGGCGGCCCTTCTCCTCCGGCCTCTTTGACATGGATAGGGCCCGAGTCTTGAGGATGACGGCCGAGGATGATCACCTTTATATGATCGTAGGGGATGATCTCGTGTATGCGGCTCAACAGGATCGAGACGATGTCTTCAATCTTCAGCGTCGAAAGAATGAGCCGATCGAGGTCGGCCATGGTCGATAAGGTCTGGAATTGTTTATCGATGCGGGCCGCCATGATATTGACCGCGCCGGCCAGTTCCTCGAACTCGTCACCGCTGCTCACCAGCACGGGCTCGTTGAATCGTTTCGCGGCGATACGCTGGACTCCCTCCATGAGTTTCTCGAGCGGAATCAGATTGCGGCGGATTTGCTGTATGCTCAACAAGGCCACAATGGCGAGAGTCAGGGTAATGACGAAGGCGAAGATAGAGTTGAAATCGGCCAGGGGCAGCGATAAAGCGGTGTTGGATCTGGTGGCCGTTATCCTCCACTGCGGCACGAAAAAGCTATGTTCGAGAAACAACGACCAATAGCTCGTCAGATATTCCTCTCGGTCGCGATCGCGCCAGGCGAATTGTCCGCTGGATGAGGTTGCCGCCGTATTCAGGTGTTCAAACCTGGGTACGAACTCCAGATGCGAACAAAACAGGACTCTGTCCGACTCATCGAGCACACAGACCTGGGTCTCCTCTCCCAAGGAAACGGCCTCACCCCACAAATAAGATTGATCGATTTCTCCAACCAAAAGGACCGGCCCGGCATGCCCAGGATCGAGTAAACGCAGCAGATAGAGCCTGGCCGGGAACGAGGACTGGGTGTCATTCCAGATCAGGCTTCCACCCCCTTCCAGAAAGCGCTCCCCCTGTTGTATGAACCTTCTGAGTCTTTCCATCGGCTCCACCAGAAACGCCGGGGTGTCGGTTGCTCCGAGCCATCCGAGCTGCTTGAATCCCTGACCCGTCATCGATGCAAGTTGTTCGCTCGACGGGGCGCCCGCCCCTTGACGATAATCATCGGCAATCCAGTCGAGCCGGGTTTTCAGCAGTAATAGACGATCGAGCACGGCCATTCCGTAGCCCTTGCTCGTCTGTTTGAGTTGCTCATATTGCTGACCGGAGATCAGGTCTTTTACCTCCCGAAAGGACATGAGCGCCAATAATATGATAGGGATCAAAGCGGCGATGATGAACAGCGAGAAGATCCTTCGTGCCACCTTGCTGCGAAGAGAGATCAGCTCGAAGTTCATGGAGAATTATAGAAATTGAGGGGAAAGACAAGCCCACAGGGCGAGGGGAGCTGAACGCATACCATCCATCAATATTTGGAAGCCAATCCGATAAACCTTCCATTATTGGCGCGGACCACGTCATCCCGGCTCGCCTTTGCGGTCAGTGGAGGCAGACTGGCGCCATCCTTGCCCAGGCTGTAAAGGTCGTAATCGCTGTTCAAAGGTACCAGATTATGATCTTTACGCACCTGACCCTTCCCCTTGGTAGTGGCGATATTCAGATATTGATATGGATTTTCCCATGGATCGACCGCGGGAATCTGTCCCGCCAATTCATCGAGCGATTCCGGATAATTCGACTTATCGATAAAAAAGCGCTCGATCGCCAATTCTATGACCCGAATATCGCTCATGGCCCGGGCGACCCGGCTACGTTCTATGTAGTCTTCATAGGAGCTGATGGCGATGGTCAGCAGAATCCCCAGGATAACTATCGCCAGCAACAACTCGACCAAGGTAAAACCCGGGCCCTTTCTCCTCATCGATTCCACAGCCATTCTCAAGTAGAGCCCCATGATGAACGCTGTTTTACAAGGTGTCATTGATTTCCATGGCTCTCCGGACTCCAATCCGGCGCTGGATGGGATTTGATTCGGAGAACGATATCTACCGGGCTCCGGGCAGGGCTCGAAAAATGCCCCCAAACGTTCTCTATGTAAGAACAATTGCTTCTTTATGAGCGCTATTGTTCTCTAAAGAAGAACGAATCTGAGGCCATTTCGCCCCATCCCCGGAGATCACCAAGGCATTCCGGCCATCATTCGGCCTTCCCCGCCTTGTCCGCTTCCTGGTTTTCCCCTTCCGCCGCTTTCTCCGCCGGATGCGGGACGCGGAGTCGACCATGGCGATGCACCCGGTGAGGCATGATCTTGCTCATCCAGAGATAGAAGATCACCGGCACCGCCAGCCGTGACAGCAAGAGGGAGGCCACCTCGCCCGCCATGAGGGAGATAGCCAGGCCCTGAAAGATGGGATCGAAGAGGATCACGCTGCCGCCCACGATCACCGCGGCGGCGGTCAACATCATGGGCCGAAACCGGATGGCCCCGGCGTCCACCACCGCCTCGGCCAGCGGCATCCCTTGACGCAGTCGCAAGTGGATGAAGTCCACCAGGATGATGGAGTTGCGCACCACGATCCCGGCGCCGGCGATAAACCCGATCATGGAGGTGGCGGTAAAAAAGGCCCCCAGGGCCCAGTGAGCGGGCAGTATGCCCACCAGGGAGAAGGGAATGGCGGCCATGATGATGAAGGGGGTGCGGAAACTGCGGAACCAGCCCACCACCAGGATATAGATCAGGATCAGCACCACGGCGAAGGCGAAGCCCAGATCCCGGAACACTTCGTAGGTGATATGCCACTCCCCATCCCATTTCATCGACGGCTCCAGGGTGGAGAAGGGTTGGCGGGTGCTCCAGATCTCGATGGGTTGCCCGGTTCCGGAACCGACGGGCACGAATGAAGCCAGGGCTTGGTTCAGCTTGAGAATGGCGTAGACCGGACTTTCCTGGGCCCCGGCCACATCGCCGGTGACATAGACCACCGGCAACAGATTTTTGCGATAGATGCTCTTTTCGGACTGGCTCGGCACCAGCCGCACCAACTCCCCGAGGGGCACATGGCGACCATCCTGGGTCGCCACCGGCAGAGGCCTCATGTCGGAGACATTGGAGCGTTGGCCGATCGGCAGGCGCAGCAGGATCACCACATCCTCTTTTTCCTCGGGCAGGTGCAGCAGCCCGGCGCCGACGCCGGCCTGGGCGATCTTCACCACCTCGGCGATCTGCTCGGCGCGGATGCCGTGCAGGGCGGCCTTTTCCTGGTCGAAGCGGAAGATCAACTTGGGCTGATCGGCATCCACGTACCAATCCACGTCCACCACTCCATCGGTGTGCTCGAACATCTCCCGGATGCGGCGTGCGTTTTCGATCTGTTCCCCGTAATCCTGGCCGTAGACCTCCGCCACCAGGGTCTGTAGCACCGGCGGACCCGGCGGTACCTCGGCCACCTTGATGCGGGCGTTGTACTCCCTGGCCAGGGGTCCGATGCGCTCGCGCACCCGTTTGGCGATCTCGTGGCTCTGGCTGTCGCGGTCGTGACGAGAGATCAGGTTGACCTGGATATCCGCCACGTTCGGTCCCCGCCGAAGAAAATAGTGCCGCACCAGGCCGTTGAAGTTGTAGGGCGCGGCGGTTCCGGCATAGATCTGATAGTCGATCACCTCAGGCTCTTGCCGCACCACCGCGGCGATGGCCCGGGCCACCTGGGCGGTATGCTCCAGGGTGGTCCCTTCGTCCATGTCGAGGATGATCTGGAACTCGCTTTTGTTGTCGTAGGGCAGCATCTTCACCTTGACGCTCTGGGTGAACAGCATGCCCACCGCCCCTGCCAGCATCAGGCTGATCAGGGTGAGAAACAGCAGCGAGCGCAGCGTATGCCCGATCAGCGGCGTCATCAGCCGGCGATAGAGTCGGGTACTCCAATCCTCGGTCTCTTGCACGGGTTGACCGGCATGGCGACGCATGTATTGGGCCAGGAGGCGATGGGCGGCCCAAGGGGTGATCATGAAGGACACCGCCATGGAAAACAGCATCGCCGCCGAGGAGCCGATGGGAATCGGGCGCATGTAGGGCCCCATCAGCCCACTCACGAAGGCCATGGGCAAGACCGCGGCGATGACGGTGAAGGTGGCCAGGATCAAGGGGCTACGCACCTCGTTGACGGCCTCGATGACCACTTCGGCGAGGGGTCGCCCATGATTCTCCGGCAGACGGAAGTGACGGACGATGTTCTCCACATCCACGATGGGGTCATCCACCAGGATACCGATGGAAAAGATCAGCGCGAACAGAGTCACCCGGTTCAAGGTGAACCCCAGCACATAGAAGGTCGCCAGGGTCATCGCCAGGGTCACCGGGATAGCGACCGCGACCACCAGCGAGCCGCGCCAACCCAGGGCCAGGGCGATCAACAGGCTCACCCCCACCACCGCCAGGGCCATGTGGAACAGCAATTCGTTGGATTTGTCGGCCGCGGTGTGGCCGTAATGTCGGGTGACGGTCATGTCCACGCCATCGGGGATCAGCCCACCTTGGAGCAGATGCACCTTTTTCAGCACCGCCTCCGCGACATCTATGGCGTTGGTGTCCTTGCGCTTGGCGATCGCGATGGTGACCGCGGGTTCTTCCATGCCGGGATCGCCAGCGGCCACAGGACCCGGGGCCTGACGACCCCGGCCAAAAAAGACATAGGTGACCGGTTCTTCCGGGCCGTCCCGAATCTCGGCCACATCCCGGAGATAGACCAACTGGCCATGGAAAACACCCACCACCACCGAACCGACCTGGTGGCTGTCGGTCAAAAAACCGCCGGTCTCCACCAGCACTTCCTGGTTCTGTCGCGGAAAACTCCCGGCCCTGGTCTGCTGGTTGGCGGCCTCCAGCATCCGCAGCACATGACTCGGGTCCAACTGGTAGGCGGTCAGGCGGGTGGCATCCAGCTCGACCCGCACCTGTCGCCGTTGACCGCCGATCAGCGTGGTCTCGGAAACGTCCGGCACCTCCTTGATGGCATCGTCCACCTCGGCGGCGAGGCGACGCAGGGCATAGTGATTCAAAATCCGGCTATGAAAGGTCAGGGCCAGAATGGGCACATCGTCGATACGCCTGGGTTTGATGAGCGGTGGCGAGGCCCCGGGTGGTATCCGGTCGAGATGGGCGAAGACCTTCTGGTTGAGGCGGACGATCGACCTTTCTTCGTTCTCCCCCACCAGAAAGCGGACGATGGTCAGGGATTCGCCGGGGGCGGAAGTGGAATAGATGTACTCGACGCCCGGGATCTCCCAGAGCAGTTTTTCCAGCGGCTTGGTTACCCGCTGTTCCACTTCCTTGGCCGAGGCGCCCGGCATCTGCACAAAGACGTCGATGACAGGGACGACGATCTGGGGTTCTTCTTCCCGGGGCAGCAACAGCACCGCCCCACTTCCCAACAACAGGGCGGCCGCCACCAGCAAAGGCGTGAGTTTGGAGGTGACGAAAAAACGCAGGATCTTCCTGATCAAACCAGCCGAGTGACCACGGTGTTCAGTTTTGGGTCTCAACATCCCCAACGCCCTCCCCACCAGAAAACGGCACCCCGACAACCAGTCCGTCCCTGAAACCACATCCCGCGGCTCGAATCGACTCGGAAGGGATTCACCTCCCTGTCGCTCTCACTCCATAACAATTAGTATAGAAGCGATTTCAAATCTATTGACGTACCAAGCCGATGAGCCCCCATGAGCGCCACGGCAATGAGCCCCTGATCCAGGCCCGGAGACTCGTAGATCGTTCCGCCAAACCGGTTATCTTTCGCGGTGAGCTTGTCGAACCGCGAGAGCACCCCGCCGCTACTCGCCTTCGACAGGCCCAGGCCGAACGAAATAGCTTGTAATCATTTTGAGGCATCGACCTTCTAGCCCGGCTCGATGTCCTTGACACTCACCCCCAGGGCGAGGGCAATGTCTTCCAGGGTATAGATCGGCTCGTCGCTGGTCGGGTCCCGACCGCTCGGGGTTACCCCCAGTTGATCGAGGGTTTCCTGAAATACCTCCAGCATCAAGGCGGCGGTTGCGGGATGCGCGACCAGATAGGCAAAAGCGGCCCCCCATTGAGGGTCGTTTTGATCGGCCAGAACCGTCAAGGCCGCTTCGGGGGAAGGAAACTGGTAGGACATGGATTCGGCTCCTGGAAAAGCAATAATGAAGGGGCCTTGGGGCTATGTTTTTCAATCCTGGTGGGGGTCCCTGGTTGGCCCGCCTGGAGAGAAAGGCCGGCGAGCGCGCGCAGGCCCTGTCGACAACAGATGATCCACCCGAGCTGACCGGATAGCCATGGCCGCGACCACCTCCTCCGATTTTCCCCCAAACCAGGCCGTGCCGCTCGTCGTGGTTTCGATCCTCAACTGGAACACCCCCGAGGACACCCTGGGGTGCCTGGATTCGCTCCGGGACAGCGAGTATCCCAACGCCCGCCTCCTGGTGGTCGACAACGCCTCCCAAGACGACAGCCTGGTGCGCTTGCGCCAGGCCCATCCCGGGTTGCACCTTATCCCGAGCCGGGACAATCTCGGTTTCGCTGGCGGCCATCGGCTCGCTTTCCTCCAGGCCCGCGCCTGGGGCGCCGAAGCGATCTGTTTGCTCAACAGCGATACCCAGGTCGCGCCCCGGATGTTGAGTGCCCTGGTGGACGCCTGGCGGCACCATGGCGAGGCGATTTACGGTGGTCTGCCCTGGTGGCCAACGGAAGAGGGCCGCATGCGATTGAACTTCCCACGGAAGTATCTGGATCCTTGGGGTCGGCCACGGGCCTTCCAACGCGACGCGGAACTCCTCGTGCCCCAGGAGTGGATGACGCGGAGATCCATTCGCGTCGGCGCCGTCCCGGGGAGTTGTCTTTTCCTACCGCTCAGTCTGATCGAACGCCACGGTTGGTTGGACGAGGACTGGTTCATGTATTGCGAAGAAATCGATTACTGCTATCGCCTGCGTGACCTGGGCGTACCTGTCTATCTGGTGCCCCGGGCCCAGATCCGCCATGGCGGTGGCGGAAGTCATCGCGGGCGCGAGGGTGTCGAGGATGTGTTGCATTATTACCGGGCGCGCAACGAGATCCGGCTGGCCAGGCAGCACGCCGGCGTGATGACGGCCCTGATGATCGCGGGGAAAAAGCTGTTGCGGGGCGCCCTGGTTGTCCTGGGCCGACCGCGACGGGGGCTGGCGATCTGGCGGGGCCTGGTCGATGGGTTGAACGGTCGCCTGGGGAAAACCCTGGCGCCGGAAGACAGGCTGTGAACGGGCCGCCGACCGATGAAACGCTGGCTCAACTTACTCAGGGACTGGCTGGATCGACGCGGATTGCGCCGCGAACGCCGCGGCCCTCTCGGCCTCGCCTACAACCCAAGACATACTCGGTTCATCCGGGCCTACTATCTGTATTGTGTCGATCTCGTCACCCAGAGCTTTTACCGCCAGGGACGCCCCTTGAACCTGGTGTTCGGCGACTACCCAGACGACTTCGATAATGGTCTCCCGACCCTCCGCATCGATCTCCAGTTCGAGCACAGCCTGGTGAAACCGGGAGGTCGCGACAGTTTCGGTGCCCTGCCTGGGAAAATTCCCATCCAGGGCGGGAAGGATCGGTATCTGGTGCGCATCGACCGCTACGACTACCTGCGGCAACTCGATCTGGTCATCGAATACAGCCGACCGAATCTCGTCAACATCGAAGCCTCTGGACGCTTCGAGGACTATCTGCGGCGGACCATCCTGCTGCATCCATTGCTCTATGCGCCGGATTTTGGCCACCACCAACGTCACCTCGGACTCATCACCCTCTTTGCCGCTACCAGGCCAGCGCGCCGGCGGGCCTTTCTCGAACGGAGTCAGGACGCCGGTCTGCCGGTGCTGAATGTCAATCACGTCTATGACCAGGAACGGCTGCGGCGGCTCTACCTGGACACGAAAATCCTGATCAACGTCCACCAGACCGATCACCACCATACCTTCGAGGAGTTGCGAGTACTGCCGGCCCTGCTTTGCGGCGTGATCGTCATCAGCGAGGAGGTGCCCCTCAAGGAGGAGATTCCCTATAGCCCCTACATCCTCTGGTGCGATTACGAGAGGCTGGTGGAGCGGGCGCGGTCGGTGCAGGAGCATTACGAGGACTATTACCGCAAGATCTTCGGTGACCCGGCCCTGCTCGAACTCCTCGATCGCCTGCGACAGCACAACCTGGATCAGGCCGAACAGGCGGCGCAACGACTCTGCGCGACCCCGACCCGGGCGGAAGGATGAGCCCCCGGAGCTTTCCCGCCGCGCGTGCGGCAGAAGCAGCGGCACCAGAATCTCAAAGAGTCCGCCAGGCTCGGCCTGGCCCGGAATCCTTCCGGGCATCGACGAAAAACAGCCGGATTTCGTTCTTATCAGGAGAACTGAGCGGCTGATATCAAGGTTATTATTCTCCTTTGGAGAACAGAAAATCGGCTACAAGGGCTCTGCCCCGGGAGCGCCCGACAGCAAAGGCCAAAAAACTACGCAACGCTGGGTTTCGTTCCTCAACCCAGCTTGGGGCCACTGAACAACAGTGAGAGAGTGAGGTGGACGGACGGCTGTCGACCGACACCGCTCATGAGGGAGCGGCGAGCGGTGTCGGTCTATTTCAGCTCGGTTCGCCAGGCGAAGGCGTGGGAGAGGGTGCCGCCATCCAGATACTCCAACTCACCTCCCAGGGGCACCCCATGGGCAATGCGAGTCACACGGATACCCTTGGCCCTGGCCATATCCGCGATGTATTGGGCCGTCACTTCCCCTTCCACCGTGGGATTGGTAGCCAGGATGAGTTCCTTGACTTCAGCGTCACGGAATCTCTGCTCCAGTTGGTCCAGCCCCAGTTCCTTGGGTCCGATGCCGTCCAGGGGTGAAAGTCGTCCGCCGAGGATGAAATACTGGCCGGAGAAATTGATCGCCTGCTCGATCGCCACCATTTCGCTCGGCGTTTCGACCACGCAGAGGCTGGCGGGATCCCGGTTCGGATTGGCGCAGAGGGCGCAGACATCGGCCTCGGTGAGGGTTCGACAACGCCGGCAATGGCCGATGCGCGCCATGGCCTCTTCCAGCACCTGAGCCAACCGCCGTCCTCCGGCACGATCCCGTTCGAGGAGATAGAAGGCCATCCGTTGCGCCGACTTGGGACCCACGCCGGGCAGGCAGCGCAAGGCCTCCATGAGTTGATTCAACAGCGGTTTTTCGGCCATCGCGGCTAAAAGGGGAGTTTGAGACCGGGAGGCAAACCCATGCCCGAGGTCAGATGGCCCATGCTCTCCTGGGTCTTGGCGGCAATGCGATGCACGGCATCGTTGATGGCGGCCGCCACCAAGTCTTCCAACATCTCCGGATCTTCCTGCAACAGGCTCGGATCGAGGCTCACCCGCCGCGCTTCGTGACGACCGTTCAGGGTCACCTTGACCAGACCGCCGCCGGCCTCACCCGTGGTTTCCTGCTGCGCCATCTGCTCCTGCACCTTTTGCAGTTCTTCCTGCATACGCTGCGCCTGCTTCATGATGTTGCCCAAGGCGTTTTTCGGAATCATCGATTTCTCCTCTGAAAGATATTGTTTTGATTAGATATTCTGTTCCGGGTCGGGTCCCATGGGTTTGAGGCTGCCGGGCAGGATCTTGGCACCGAAGGTTCGGGTCAGTTCCTGCACCAGAGGGTCC
>Ga0268298_10002728_pt1 | contig 18925 bp, 15 predicted proteins | sample WWTPWeurt_MetaG_FD_194462 | JGI IMG/M metagenome (GOLD analysis project Ga0268298, IMG submission 194462) | Activated sludge microbial communities from WWTP in Nijmegen, Gelderland, Netherland - WWTP Weurt | ecosystem: Engineered > WWTP > Aerobic digester > Activated sludge | place...
GGCACCATGGCCAAGTACGGCCTCGACCACGCCGCGCTCTCGCAGGTGAACCCGCGCCTGATCTACGCCAGCCACAAGGGCTTTCTGCCCGGGCCGTATGACCACCGCACCGCGCTGGATGAAGTGGTGCAGATGATGGGCGGCCTGGCCTACATGACCGGCCGGCCCGGTGATCCGCTGCGCGCGGGCAGCAGCGTCAACGACATCATGGGCGGCCTGTTTGGTGCCATTGGCGTGCTGGGCGCACTGATCCAGCGCGGCATCACCGGCAAGGGCATGGAGGTGCAATCGGCGCTGTTCGAGAACAATGTGTTCCTGATGGGCCAGCACATGCTGCAGTTTGCGATGACAGGCAAGCAGCCGGCGCCCATGCCCGTGCGCGACAACCCCTGGGCGGTGTACGACGTGTTCACGGTGAAGGACGGCGAGCAGATCTTTCTGGCCGCGGTGAGCGATGCGCAGTGGCAGACGTTTTGCGATGTGCTGGGCCTGCCCGATCTCAAGGCCGACCCGGCGCTCGCCACCAACAACCAGCGCGTGAAGCTGCGCAAACCGCTGATCCAGACCCTGCGCGAGCGCCTGGCGCCGCGCAGCGCGGCCGAGCTGACCGAAGCCATGGAGCGCGCCGGCCTGCCCTTCGCGCCCATCCGCCGCCCCGAAGAATTGCTGGACGACCCGCACCTGCTGGCCACCGGCGGCCTGGCCGACGTGGTGGTGGCCGATGGCGAGATGGCCGGCAAGACGGTGAAGACCACGCTCTTTCCGATCACCATGGACGGCGCGCGGCTGGGCGTGGCGCCGGCAGGCGAGGGCCCCAGCCGCGTCCGGATGCAGCCCCCGAAGATTGCCGAGCACACCGATGCACTGATGGCCAGCATCGGCTACAACCCCGAGCAGATCCGCCAACTGCGCGCGCAAGACGCAGTGGCTTGACCGCTTCACACGCCACACCACAACACCACACCGGAGACAAGACCATGGCAGCCCCGTCCTTCATTCGTCGCACCACATGGGCCGCGCTGGCCTCGCTCGCGTTCATGGCCCTGTCCGGCAGCACCTGGGCGCAGGCCGATCGCTCGGTGAAATTCATCCTGCCCAATGCCACCGGCTCGGGCGTGGACGCCATCACCCGCGCGGCGCAGCCCGCGCTGGCCGCCGCGCTGGGCCACCCGGTGGTGGTGGACAACCAGCCCGGCGCCGGCGGCGTGCTGGGCCTGCAGCAACTGGCGCGCTCGGCGCCCGATGGCTACACGCTGGGCGTGGTGTCCAACAACGTGGTGATCTTCCCGAGCGTGATCAAGGTCTTGCCCTTCGACATGCCGGGCGACTTCACCCCCATCGCCGTGGTGGGCTCCACGCCCGTGGTGCTGGTGGTGAACCCGGCCAAGGTGCCGGCCAAGGACAGCAAGGAGTTTGCAGCGCTGCTCAAGTCCAAGCCCGGCCAGCTCAACTACGGCTCGGGCGGCAACGGCACCATCCTGCACCTGGCCGCCGAGATGTACGTGGACGAGGCCGGCGCGCAGGCTCGCCACATCCCCTACAAGGGCGTGGGCCCGATGGTCACCGACCTGATCGGTGGCCAGATCGAGTTCGCCACCGCCGCGCTGCCCAGCGTGCAGGGCCACATCAAGAGCGGAGCGCTGCGCGCCATCGGCGTGGGTGGTGCGCAGCGCACGCCGGCCGCGCCGGACATCCCCACCATGGTGGAGCAAGGCATGCCCGGCTACGTGGTGGATGCCTGGTTTGCGGTGATCGGGCCCAAGGGCATGTCTGCGGCAGAGGTGAAGCGCGTGCACGCAGCGGTGGTGGCAGCCTTTGGCGATGCCGCCGTGAAGGAGGCGATGGCCAGGCAGGGCAATGTCATCCAGATCGGCAGCAGCGAGGCGGCGCAAGCCTTCTTCAAGAGCGAGCTGGCCAAGTACGCGCGGCTGGTGAAGAAGGCTGGCATCGAGGCCCAGTGACTTTGTTAGCGTTTAAAGGACGCGTTCTTTTTCTCAGCAGCTTCGCGGATGTGCTGAGCGCCCAGCTGCGCGGCGCCGATCTCACACTGGATGCCGCCGAGCCGCTGCGCGACGACATCTCCACCGACGAGATCTCGCCGCTGCCGATCATGGTGCACTTCGATGCCATGCTCGGCCGCTACCCCTACACGGGCCTGCAGGTGCAGGGCCGCCGGCCGATCGGCACCGATGCCATCCGCGAGGCCGGCATCGAGGTGGTGGTGGCGGGCCAGCGCTATGGCAAGGGCAGCTCGCGCGAGCACAGCGTGGTGGCCGAGATGTCGGCCGGCGTGCGCCTGGTGATCGCGCGCAGCTTCGAGCGCATCTACCGGCAGAACGCCGACAACGCCGGCCTGCTCACCAGCACCGATTTCTCGCTGATCCCGCGCATCCAGCGCGGCGAGCCGATTGCGTTGGATGAGCTGCTGCAAGGCCGTGACGAATTGGCCGCCGCCATCCTGCGTGCAGGCGGCCTGCTGCGCTTCGGGCAGCAGCAGATGGGCGCGCTGGTGGCCGCGCCCTTGGCCCGCAGCAGCCCGCGCGGCCAGACGCTGTTCGAGAAGATCATCGCCCGCCACGCGCTCACCGGCCCCGGCCGGCCGGCGCCGACGGCGGTGGGCGAGGGCGGCTTCGTGCGCGCCGATCTGCGCTTCATCCACGAGTACTACACGGCGATGGCCGCGCACCTGCTGGCGCAGCAGCACGGCGATGCGCTCACGCTGCACGATGCGGCCAGCATCGTCTGCTTCGAGGACCACCTGTCCTACGTGCACCGCAGCCCCGTGCACGTGGCGCAGGGTTTGGTGCCGAGCGTCGCGGGGCTGTCGCGCGGGCACCGCGCCTTCGTCGAGCGGCATGGCCTGAAGCACCACGGCTACCTGCAGGCGCTCGAGGCGGGCGACGAGGGCAACAGCGGCTCGCAAGGCATCTCGCACGCCATGGTGGCCGAAGGCTACGCGCTGCCCGGCCAGCTGATCGTGGGCACCGATTCGCACACGCCGCACTCGGGCGCGCTGGGCTGCGTGGCCTTTGGCGTGGGCACCACCGACATGGCCAACGCCTTCGTCACCGGCGCGGTGCGCTTCACCTTGCCCGGCGTGCTGCGCGTGGAGGTGAGCGGCCGCCTGCCTGCCGGCGTGAGCGCCAAGGACCTGGCCCTGCACCTGCTGGCCCGCGCCGACGTGCGCGCCGGCATCGGCGTGGGCCAGGTGTTCGAATTTGGCGGTGAGGCGGTGCGCGCGATGGCCACCGACGAGCGCGCCACGCTCACCAACATGACGGCCGAGATGGGCGGCTTCACCGGCCTGGTGGAGCCTGATGAAGAGACGCTGCGCTTCATCCGCGAGCGGCGCGGCGTGCAGGCGGTGATCGAGCCCTGGATGCACAGCGATGCCGACGCGCCATACGCCGCGCGCATCCACATCGACGCGGCCACGCTCAGCCCGATGGTGGCGCGGCCGGGTGACCCGGGCCTGGGCCTGCCCCTGGCCGATCTGGCCGAGCCGGTGCGCATCCAGATCGCCTATGGCGGCAGCTGCACCGCGGGCAAACGCGAGGATTTCGACCAGTACCACGCGGTGCTGGCCTGGGCCGCCGAGCGCGGCCTGCGCGTGGCGGCCGGGGTGAAGCTCTACCTGCAGTTCGGCACCGCAGCCGTGCGCGACCATTGCACCGCGCAAGGCCAGCTCGCCGCCTTCGAGGCGGTGGGCGCCGAGCTGCTGCAACCGGCCTGCGGCGCCTGCGCCAATTGCGGGCCGGGCTCGTCCACCACAACGGATGAAGTGACGGTGAGCGCCATCAACCGCAACTTTCCCGGTCGCTCGGGCCCGGGCCAGGTGTGGCTGGCCAGCCCGGCCACGGTGGCGGCCAGCGCGATTGCGGGCGAGCTGATGTCGTTTGAGGGCCTGCAGCGGCGCTGGATGAGCGAGGGCGCCCGCCGGCATTGAAGGCAAGGCGTCGGTGACGCGCACGGCGGACGGTTCGTTCATGAAATATTACTTCCGCTTCACATGGTTCGCGCAATCGCCCGTTATCCTGCCGCCCTTCCATTCAATGCAGTCCCCTGCAAGCTGTCTCACCATGAAAGTTTCTCGCGATTGGGCCACGCCCCTCACCATCGGCACCTTCGGCCTGATGGCCATCACCGGCCTGCTGATGTTCTTTCACTTGGACAGCGGCCTGAACAAGACCGCGCACGAGTGGCTGGGCTGGTTGATGGTGGCCGGCGTGGCGGCACATGCCTTCGCCAACTGGCTGGCCTTCAAGCGCTACTTCTTGAGCAGCAAGCTGGGCCGCGGCATCCTGGCGGCCAGCGTGCTGGTGATCGGCGGGAGCTTCGTGCCCCTGCCGCTGGGAGGTGCGGGCGGCGCCTCGCCACCGGCCTTGGCCATCCAGGCCGTGACGCGCGCCCCGTTGGCGCAGGTGGCGCCGCTCACCGGGCGATCGGTGGCGCAGTTGCAAGCCGACCTGGCTGCCGCCGGCATCGTGATGGCCAGCGCCGATCAAAGCGTGGCCAGCGCCGTGGGCAAGGACCGCGAGCGCGTGGGCAGAGCCATCGCGGTGATGTTTCAGCCATCGACGCACTGAGCCAGCAGCGCCTCAATCTTCATTGGCCGCTTCGCGCGGCAAGAACCGGTCGCCCTCGGCCAGCGGCGCAAAGCGGTAGCTGGCCGGTGTGCGGCTCAGCTTGATGGGCGAGCCCAGGCCGCGGTAGCCGGGCAGGTCCACCACCATGCCACGGTGCAGGGTGTGCGGGTGCTGCAGGGCGGCGGGCACGTCCAGCACCGGGGCGCAGGGCACACCGATGGCCACCAGAGCATCGGCCAGCGGTGGGCCGTCGTGCTGCATCAGCAGCGGCTGCAACTCGGCCTTCAGCGCATCGCGGTTCAGGGTGCGTGCGCCGCTGCTGGCGAAGCGCTCGTCGCTGGCCAGGCCGGGCACGCCCAGGTGCCGGCACAGCGTGGCGAATTGCCGGTCGTTGCCCACCGCCAGAAAGATCGGCGCGGTGGCCGTGGCCATGCAGTCGTAGGGCGTGATGTTGGGGTGGGCATTGCCGGTGCGCTGCGGCGTCTGGCCGTTGGCGAACCAGTTGGCAGCGTGCGGGTGCAGCAGCGACAGGCCCGCGTCGTACAGCGCGGCCTCGACGAATTGGCCGCGGCCGCTGCGCTGGCGCTCCTGCAGCGCCAGCATCACGCCGAGCGCGGCATGCAGGCCGGTCACCATGTCCACCACCGGCAGGCCCACGCGCAGCGGCGGGCCGTCGCGCTCGCCGTTGATGCTCATGATGCCGGTGAGCGCCTGCAGCGCGGCGTCGTAGCCGGGCAGGCCACCCAGCGGGCCGTCGGCACCAAAGCCCGAGACGCGGCAGTGCACCAGACGCGGAAAGCGCTGGCTCAGGCTGCTGTAACCCAGGCCCCATTTCTCCATCGTGCCGGTCTTGAAGTTCTCGATCAACACGTCGGCCTCGGCCAGGCGGTCCAGCAGCACCGCGCGGCCGGCTTCGTCGGCCAGGTCCAGGCGCATCACGCGCTTGTTGCGGTTCAGGCCCCGGTAGTACGAGGCCACGCCGTCCTGGAACGGTGGACCCCAGGCGCGCGTGTCGTCGCCCTGCGGCGGCTCGATCTTCAGCACATCGGCGCCATGGTCGCCCAGCACCTGGCCGCAGTAGGGGCCGCCGAGGATGCGCGAGGCGTCCACCACGCGGATGCCGGCCAGCGCGCCGTGGCTGGTGTCAAACGTTGGGGTGGTGGACATGGCTGGCCTTCAATCGATCTGCGCGCCGGATTTCAGCACCACCGCATGCCACTTGGCCACTTCAGCCTGGATGAAGGCGGCCAGCGCCTCGGGCGTGGTGGACGGCGCAAACTCCAGGCCCTGCGCCAGCAGGGTCTGCCGCACCTCGGGCTGCTTCATGGCCTCGGCGAAGGCGCGGTTGAGCTTGTCGATCGCGTCGCGCGGCGTGCCCGCCGGGGCCACGATGCCGAAGAACACCGACACATCAAAACCGGCCAGGCCCTGCTCGGCCACCGTGGGCACCTCGGGCAGCGCCTGCGAGCGCGCCTTGGTGGTGACGCCCAGCGCGCGCAGCTTGCCGCTCTTGATGTGCGGCAGCGCGGTGAGCACGTCGGTGAAGGTCATCGCCACCTGGCCGCCCAGCAGATCGGTGAGTGCCGGGCCGGTGCCCTTGTAGGGGATGTGCTGGAAATCAGTGCCGGCCAGGTTGTTGAAGAGCACGCCGGCCAGGTGCGATGAGGCGCCGTTGCCCGAGGAGGCATAGCTCAGCTTGCCCGGGTTGGCCTTGCCGTAGGCGATGAGCTCGGGCACGGTCTTGGCGGGCACGCCCGGGTGCACCACCAGCACATTGGGCAGGTGGCCGATCTGCAGCACGGGCGCAAAGCTCTTGATCGGGTCGTAGCCGGGCTTGCGGTACAGGCTCACGTTGATGGCCAATGGGCCCGAGGTGCCGAAGAGCGCGGTGTGGCCATCGCGCTCGGCGCGGGCCACGGCCTCGGCGCCGATGTTGCCGCCGGCGCCGCCCTTGTTCTCCACCACCACGGGCTGGCCCAGCGTGGCCTTGGCGGCCGCGGCCAGCGTGCGCGCCATGGCATCGGTGGGGCCACCGGGTGGGAAGGGCACCACCAGGGTGATGGGCTTGCTGGGGAAGTCGGCGGCCTGGGCGGGCACGGCGGTGCTCAGTGTGCTGACGAGTGCGATGAAGGCCAGGCCGGCCGTGCGCCGGGCGCGGTCGAGGCGTGTTGCTTGTTGCATGGGTGTCTCCGTGTCCTTGTGGGTGTTGACGATGTTGTGGTCGGCGCTGACTTCAAAGCAGATGGATCGCCTCCAGCGGCTCGCGCGGCGCGGGGGTGGTCGGCTCCAGCAGCTCGGCCAGCCCTGCCGGCTCATCGGCCGGGGCCAGCGGATCGTGCGGCAGCAGCCGGTGCTTGAGCACGAGCTGCGAGATGCGCATGCGGCGGGCCGAGTGCGTGCGCCCGGCCTCCCAGGCCATGGCGATGGCGGTGCTGGCGTGGTACAGGCCTGAGGCCGCCTGGCGCGCGGCGGCATCGCTGCGGCCATGGGCCTCGGCCACGGCGCCGGCCAGCGCGAGCGCGCGGCCCAGTGCCTGGCCGAACTGCGTGCGCACCTGCGGGTGCATGGGCGTGTCGGCCAGCAGGCCGCGCAAGTGCGCATCCAGCACCGGCAGCGCGCCCTCGCGCCGCGCGGCGCGGATCACGTCCAGCGCCACGATGTTGCTGGTGCCCTCCCAGATCGAGCCCAGGTGGGCATCGCGCACCAGGCGCGGATCGCTCCACTCCTCGATGTAGCCGCAGCCGCCGCGCACCTCCATCGCGTCGCCCGTCACCTTGCGCGCATCGCGGCAGGCGCGGAACTTGATCAGCGGGGTGAGGATGCGCGTGAGCGCGTAGGCGCCGGGCTCGCCAGCGTCCGCACGGCGCAGCGCATCGGCGGTCTGGAACACCATGGTGCGCGCCTGCTCGGTGGGCAGCAGCAGCTTGAGCAACTGGCGGCGCATCAGCGGCAGATCGATCAGCCGCCGCGCAAAGGCCTCGCGGTGGCGCGCCACGTGCAGGGCCTCGCCATAGGCGCGGCGCATCAGGCCGGCCGCACGCATGCCGTTGGACAGGCGCGAGTTGTTGATCATGTCGGCCATGTGGTTGAAGCCGCGGCCGGCCTCGCCCACCAGCCAGGCGCGCGCGCCCTCGAGCCGGATCTCGCCACTGGCCATCGAGCGCGTGCCCAGCTTGTCCTTGAGGCGCAGGATGCGGTAGGCGTTGGTGCTGCCATCGGGCAGCGTGCGCGGCAGCAGGAACAGCGAGATGCCCTTCATGCCGGCCGGTGCGCCATCGATGCGCGCCAGCACCATCGCCAGGCCGGCATCGGGGTTGGAGCAGAACCACTTGTCGCCGTGCAGCTTGTAGCCGTCACCATCGGGCTCGGCACGCGTGGTGGTGGCCGCCACGTCCGAGCCCGCGCCCTGCTCGGTCATGAACATGGCGCCCTGCCAGAGATCGTCGAACACCTGCGTGGTGAGGCGTGGCAGGTGCTGCGCCACCAGTTCGGGCGTGCCGAACTTGCGCAGCGTGCGGGTGAGCGAATCGGTCATCGACAACGGGCAGCACAGCCCGAACTCGGCCTGCACGTACACATAGGTCAACGCGTACTTGGCCGCCGGCGGCATGGCCTCGGGCCAGCCGAGCACGCCGCCGCGGTGCGACATCGCCGCCAGGCCGTAGTCGGCAAAGGCCACGCGCTCGAGCGCCACATAGTCGGGGTGCTTGACGATGCGCTGCGCGTCGATGCCGGCGCGGGTGCGGTGCTCGAGCGTGGGCGGGTTGCGGTCGGCGCTGCTGGCCAGCGTGTCGAGCAGCCCACCAGCCAGCGCGCCCAGGCGCTGCAGCGGGGCCTGCAGGTGCGCGCACAGATCAGCCGGCAGATAGAGCGGCAGCAGGGCCTGCAGCTCGGCGTCCTGCGCATAGAGGTTGGCGCCGTGGGCATCGGGCACCGGGTGGTCAACAGGCGTGGCGTGGGAGGTGTGGCGGGTGGGGGTGGATGTCATGCAGGGCCTCCAGGGTTCGGCCCAGTATCGGCAGGGGCACGATTTGCGTCCAATTCAGTTTTCAGCTGCGTCGATTCATTTGCTGTATGGCCATGGAGTTCCGACACCTGCGCTACTTTCTCGTGCTGGCCGACGAGTTGCACTTCGGCCGCGCGGCGCAGCGCCTGGCCATCACGCAGCCGCCGCTGTCGCTGAACATCCAGCAACTCGAAGCCGCGGTCGGTGCGCGCCTGCTCGATCGCGACAGCAAGGGCGTGCGCCTCACCGCCGCCGGTGCGGCCTTTCGCGACGCGGCGCGCGCGCTGCTGGCCAAGGCCGACGAGGCTGGCCTGCTGGCGCGCGAGGTGCAGGCCGGCGCCGTGGGCCGGCTGCGCGTGGGCTTTGTGGGCTCGGTGCTCTACCGCGGCCTGCCGCAATGGCTGGAGCGCTTTCGCGCCAGCCACCCGCGCATCGACGTGGCGCTGAGCGAGCTCAACAGCCAGGAGCAGATCGACGCCTTGCTGCACGAGCGCCTCGATCTCGGCTTCATCCACACCCAGCGCGTGCCCGACGCGCTGCGCACGGCCTTCGTGCAGGCCGAGCCCTTCATGTGCTGCCTGCCGGCCGGTCACGCGCTGGCCGGCAAGCGCAAGCTGCCGCTGGCGCTGCTGCGCGACGAGCCCTTTGTGCTCTTCTCGCGCCGCGCCTCGCCCGACTACTTCACGCGCATCATCGATCTGTGCGCCGCGCAGGGCTTCTATCCGCGCTTGCGCCACGAGGTGCGGCACTGGCTGTCGGTGGTGTCGATGGTGTCGCAGGGCTTTGGGGTGTCGATCGTGCCGGCGTCCATCGCGCGCGCGGGCCTGGCCGACGTGGTGTTCCGCCCGCTGGCGCAGCCGGGGCCGTCGTCCGAGCTGCATTGCGCGTGGAAGCCCGAGCCCGATTCGCCCGCGCGCCAGCAGTTTCTGGCGCTGGTGCTGGCGGCGGGTGCGGCGTCCGCGCCGCCCGCGCGCGCCGACCGGGTTGTTCCCCGGGGTGCCAGGCGCGGGCCACCGACATAGACTGATCCAGCCCCGGCCGCACGCCGCCGATTGCAAGGACTTGCCCGCCATGCCCAAGCCCCGCCCCGCCCATCCGCTGGACCGCCTGATCGGCGACGAGCTGCCCCGCTTTCGCACGCCGGCCGACATCGCCGCCTTCGAGGCCACCGCGCCATGGCCCGAGCGTGTGGCGGCGGCCAGCACCTATGAGGCCTTGCAGCGCGGCGCCGAGCGCAACCCGCAAGCGCCGGCGATCCAGTACCTGCCCAACGCCGATCCGGACGAGGCGCCGATCACGATCACGCACCAGCAGTTCATGGCGCGGCTCACGCAGGCCGCCAACCTCTTTCACAGCCTGGGCGTGGTGCCCGGCGAGGTGGTGAGCTTCCTGCTGCCGCTGGTGCCGCAGGCCTTCGTCACGCTGTATGGCGCGCAGGCGGCGGGCATCGCCAACCCGGTGAACCCGATGCTCTCGCCCGCGCAGCTGGCCGAGATCCTGCGCGCGGCCGACACGCGCGTGCTGGTGGTGGCCGGGCCGCAGGTGGATGCCGACATCTGGCGCAAGCTGCCCGCCATCCGCGAGGCCTTGCCGGCGCTGCAGCGCGTGCTGGTGGTGGGCGGCGCAGCCGACCCCGCGACGGCGGCCGACGACTTCGACAGCCTGCTCGATGCGCAGCCGGCGGAGCGCCTGATCAGCGGCCGGCAGATCCGCGCCGACGACATCGCCGGCTACTTCCACACCGGCGGCACCACGGGCACGCCCAAGCTGGTGCGCCACACGCATGCCAACCAGGTGTATCAAGCCTGGGGCCTGCGCATCACCGGCATCGCGGCGGCGGACCAGGCCATCCTGTTCGGCCTGCCGCTCTTTCACGTGGGCGGCTCGCTCACGCAGGGCCTGGCCATCCTGGCCAATGGCGGCAGCGTGGTGGTGCTGTCGCCCAACGGTTGGCGTGACCCACGCACGGTGCGCAATGTGTGGCGCCTGGTGCAGCGCTACAAGCCCAGCACCTTTGGGGCGGTGCCCACGGTGCTGGCCGCCGCGCTGCAGGTGCCGCTGGCGGGTGCGGACGTGAGCAGCCTGCAGCGCGCCTCGGGCGGCGGCGCGGCCATCCCGGTGGCGGTGATCCAGGCCTACCTGGGCATGGGCCTGCCGGTGCTCGAGGTGTATGGCATGACCGAGACCGCCAGCGTGCATTGCATGGGCTACCCCGATCTGCCGCGCACACCGGGTGCGGTGGGCCGGCCGCTGCCTTACTCGCGGGTGCGGGTGGTGAAGCTCGACTCGGCCGGTGGCGTGGCCGCCGATTGCGCGGTGGACGAGATCGGCGTGGTGGCCATGGCCGGCCCGGGCGTGTTCTCGGGCTACCGCAGCGAGCAGCACAACCTGGGGGCCTTCGTGGCGCCGGGCTGGGTGAACTCGGGCGACCTCGGCCGCCTGGACGCCGACGGCAACCTGTGGATCACCGGCCGCGCCAAGGACCTGATCATCCGCGGCGGCCACAACATCGACCCCGCGCCGATCGAGGAGCTGCTTTACCGCCACCCTGCCGTGGCCCTGGCCGCCGTGGTGGGCCAGCCCGACGCCTATGCCGGCGAGCTGCCCGTGGCCTATGTGCAGCTCAAGCCGGGGGCCACGCACCAGATGAGCGAGCTGATGGCCTACCTGAAGGAGCACACCCCCGAGCGCGCCGCCGTGCCCGTGGCCCTGCACCCGGTGGACCCGATGCCGCTCACGGCGGTGGGCAAGATCTTCAAGCCCGCGCTGCGCGTGGACGCCATGCGCCGCGTGGCCGAGCGCTTGCTCGAAGGCCTGGGTGACTTGAATGTGGAGGTGCTGACGCACGCCACGCACGGGCAGGTGATCCGCGTGCGCTTGTCTGCGGCCGCCGGCACTGCGGCCGCCGGCACTGCTGCCGATGCCATCGAGGCGCAGGTGCACGCGCGGCTTGATCCGCTGGCGGTGCGGCACGAGGTGCTGCGGGGCTGATCGGGCTGGCTCAAGGGCGCTCGCGCGCCCATGCCACGGCCGCTGCAACGTTGGCATCACTCAGGTCCAACTCGGCCAACTTGGCCCGCACAGCATCGCAATGGTGGCGGCATCCTAGAGCGAACTCTCGGGCAGACTCGGCAGTGCTAGCGTGCATAAGAAATGGCATGCACCTCATTGACGCCCACGGCTGTTGCAATGGACACTCCTTACGAACGATAGGCGGCAGTTGGGTCGCCTGCGCGAGATTCAAGGAGCAAGGCCATGTCCCATCGCCAGACAACCCTCTTGCAGGGCCTGGATTTGTTGGCTACGGTTGGCGCCGAAATCGGCCCGCTGGACAAGCCCTTGGTACCAAAGGGTGGAGCGGCCGTGATCCATGTGGATCACTGTGGCACCGACGAATTGAAGGCGCGCTGGGCGTCCGATCCCCATGTCAATGCGGACGCGCTGCATGTGGATGCCGTCTGGGGTGAGGCCACACTCAGGCAGGCCATCATGGCCGTGGATGCGGTGCCCCTGCCGCCGGATGGCTTGGCCTACGTGCTGGCCTCGCATGTGATCGAGCATGTGCCCGATCTGGTGACTTGGCTGCGCGAGGTGAAGGAGGTGCTTTCACCCACCGGGGTGTTGCGCCTGGCCGTGCCGGACAAGCGTTACACCTTCGATCTGCTGCGGCGCACGACCCTGTTGCCCGAAGTGGCCGAGGCCTACATCCGCCGACGTCGAGCGCCCAGCGCCAGCCGCGTGCTCGATTTCGGTCTGCACATGGTTCATGTGGACTGCGGCAAGGCATGGCGCGGCGCCCTCGACGCCGACAAGCTGGTGCGTCCCTACACCGATGCCCAGGCGCTGGAGCTGGCCCAGGATGCCGAGCGCAATGGCGCCTACCACGACGTGCATTGCTGGGTGTTCACACCCAGTTCCTTCGTCGACCTGATGACGTCGATGGCCCGATGTGGTTTGCTCGAAATGTCCTGCGAGTGGCTCGTGGATACGCGCCCCGACACCTTCGAGTTCTTTGTCAGCCTTCGCCCCTGCAACGACCCGGCAAGCGTGCTGCGCAGCTGGGAGGCCGCCGCGGCCACCCTGGCGCCAGCGGGCGGGGTGAAGCAAGCTGCCTGACGGCCAGCCTCATCCCAGTGCACGCCTGAAGCCCTGCCCCCCCCACCGAACGCCCCCGAGGCCCCTAGTTCGCTGCTTTGTTCAGCGAGCGATCCGCGCTACCCTTGCGCTCCACACCGGCCGTCACCACGGCCGCAGGAGAAGGCCATGGCGCTGGTTTGCGGTCGCTTGTCGGGCAATGCCGACATCGTGAAGGCGTCGATGAATGCGCCGCCGATGAAGCAGGGCTCGCATGGCGAGGGCGTCAGGGTGCTGCAGCTGGCCTTGATCGACCTGGGTGCGTTCATGCCGCGCTCCACGGGTGGCGGCACCACGCTGCCGGATGGCATCTTCGGCTCGGAGACGCACGCGGCCGTGATCGCCTTCCAGCGCAAAAACGGGCTCGCGGCCGACGGCATCGCCGGCGCCATGACCATCGGCCGGCTCGACATGGTGCTGGCCGCCATGGGCACCCTGGCGGCGCGCACTGCGGCCGTGACCGGCAACAAACCCAAGGGGATGAGCTGATGGCCATCATCGTCGACGACAGCAGTGTCACCATGCAGTTTCTGCCGGGGGCGGCCAAGGCGGCCATCCACCCGGGCCTGCAATTTGCCGTGGTGCACTGCACTGCGGGCGCCAACACCGGGGCGGGCAACACCGTGCCGGCGGGCAAGGTCAAGACCAACGACGCCATCCAGATGAAGGGCAAGGTGTTCGTGGAGGCCACGGCCAACGAATTCGATTTCGGTGATCACGAGTTCGGGATGGTGCAGGTGACCGAGCTGCACGACTACCAGTTTCAGTATGTCGGGCGGCTGGATTCCGACGGCTCGGTGTTGCTGAATCTGCGCGCCGGCTTCACCAAGAGCCCCTCGCTCGATGTCGAGCCGGTGGGCGGCGAGACGGTGGACGAGCACATCTTCAGCTTCAGCAACCTCGAGACCAAGCGCGTCACCACGCCCCGCACTGGCTTCGAGATCACGGTGACCTTCGGCGACCACCCCAACAACGTGGTGCCCTGGCGCTTCGACAACACCACCACGCACTCGCCCAACTTCCTCGCGCGCATCCGTCGCGCGCAGCATTTCGTCGTCTACTTCGTGACGCGCGCCTCGGCCTCGGCCACGCCGCGCATCCTGGGCCGCCTGGGCTGGGCCGTCACCTGGGACTGCGATGTGAACTGGACCACCGCCACCATGCGGCCCAGGCTGACGATGAACCGCGCAGAGTTGTTCCCCGGCACCTTCAAGCTGGGCCCGCCACCGGCCGCCGACGACTGGGCGCAGATCGCCGTCAGCCGCACCGGGCCGTCCACCAATGCGCAAGACACCACGGTGGTGAACGCCATCTACGCCAACCACCAGCCGCCCGCGTGCCGCGAGTCGGCGACGCGCCCGGAAGGCTTCCGCAGCGATTTCTTTCGCTAGGCCCGTGTGCCCTGTGGGGCCGCCTGCAGGCGTTACGGCAACTGCAGCGCCTGCAGGATGGCTGCGCGCTGGCCCGTGAAGCTGTAGGCGCCCAGGGCGTGTGTGCGCGCCTGCGCCGCCATGCTGGCGTACTGGCCCATGTTGCCGAGTGCCGCGCGGATCGTGCGTGTCCACTGGTGCGCGCGGGCGATGTAGCCGTTGCGCTCGTGCTCGATGCAGGCCAGGTGGTTGGGGGCGGGCGATGCGATGCTGAGGGTGCCCACGGCGGCGGCCTCGAAGTACTTCAGCTCCGATTTGCAATCGGTGAAGGCATTGGCCTGCAGGGGCATCAGGTTGAATTCAACGCTTGAAATGAGGCGCTGAAGGTTCACGTAGTCATGGAAGGGCTGGCGGATGATGCGCGGGCCGAAGCGCGCCAGCGCGGGGCCGGGCTCGATGTAGCCCACCAGCATCACGCGCAGATCGGGCTGCTCTTCGAGCAGGGTGGCGAGGGCGGGCTCGACGATGGCGTAGTCGAAGCGGTGCGAGGGCGAGCCGCTGAAGTAGCCCAGGCAGATGTGGCCGTCGCCCTCGAATCGCGCTTGCGCCTTCTCGTCGAACACGGCAGCCGACATGCTGAGCTGCTCCTGGTTCATGAAGTTGGGCACCACGGCCACGGGCTTGCCGCTGAAGCCGCTCATCTCGCGTGCCAGCGTGGGGTTGGTGGTGATGCCGGCGTCGCACAGGCGCAGGGTCTGGCCCATGCGGCCGATCATGCCGAACCAGTCCTCCCACACGCGCGGGTTGGCCTGGTCGAGGCCGAGGGTGTCGATGATGAGGTGGGTGTAGTCGGTGTTGAAGACGAAATCATCGCAATCGAACAGCACCGGCTTGCCGCGTGCGCGAAAGCGCGCCATCAGCTGCGCCACGTGGTGGTCGTAGCCCGAGCGGCAGATCACCAGGCGGTCGGCCAGGTCGGCGATGCTGCCCACCGCGTGCAGGTCATCGTGGAAGAACCAGCAGGCGCTCACCCCGCCTTCAGGCTCGCCATTGAGCACCTGGGCCATGTTGTAGGCGCGGTAGCGGAAGGTGCTGTTGTTGGCGCTCTCGTAGTAGTAGGCCACGCGCTGGCGGCCGGCCCGCAGTTGGCGCAGGCGCTCGTTGAGCGGCTGCAGCCAGGGGTCGAGGTAGGGCCGCTGCGGGGTGTTGATGCGCAACATCAGCCGGCCTTGGCGAGCTGCTCGATCACGGCCTGCAGGCTGGCGGGCCAATCGCGCGCCACGCGGGTGCTGCGGTGGTTGGCCTCGCGCTGTGCAAGGTTGAGTGCCAGGGCCACGCCGCGTGCCAGGCCGTCGAGAAGGGCGGCGCGCTCGGGCTCGCAGCACAGGGCGTTGTCGGAGTAGGCCGCCAGGTCCTGCTTGATGCCGTGGCGGTTGGTGACCACCACCGCGCCGCTGGCCACCAGATCGAGCGGCGGGTAGCTGGGGTGTGGCGTGTACATCAGGCTCAGGCCCAGGTCGGTGCCGCCGATGAGCTCGGCGTAGTCGGACCAGCCCATGTTCTCGCGCCGCGTGGGCAGGTGCTGACCGCCCAGGCGCATCTCGGGGATGTCCTTGCCGACGAAGACGATGTCCCACACGGCGGGGTCGAGGATGCCTTGCGCCACGGCGGCATCGATCACCTCCAGGCCCAGGTAGAACAGGTTGCGCGGGTTGTGCGGCCGCGCATAGAACACGAAGCGCGGCTTGGCGCCGGCGGGCTTGGGCCGGGGGCGGAACACCTGCGCGGGGAAGGCGGGCTCGAAGTGCAGCGCGCGGTCGCGCAGGTTGGTGAAGCCGTCGGCCACGAAGTGATCGCGCAGCAGCCGGGTGTTGAGCACGATGCGGATGGTCTCGTTGCGCAGCACCTGCTGGCAGCGCAGGTGGTCGTCGCCGAAGGGGTAGAACATGCGCTCGTCCTCCTGCAGCAGGTAGACGATGCGCTCGGGCGCCACGCTGGGCAGGGTGGCGGCGGTGGTCCACCACGAGGTGGTGAGCACGGTCTCTGTGGCCATCAGATCGATCGTCTGGCCGGGGTGGTTGGCGGGCGCGAAGCAGAACTGCATCTCGCGCCGCAGCTCGATGCCGTAGACGCTGAGCACGTGGTCCACGTTGTCGGGCACGGGCGGCTCGGTGCGGGTGATGATGCGCAGGTCGGCGTCGAGCCGATTGGCCAGCAGCGTGCCCAGGATCAGCGCGGTGCCCACGCCACCAAACAGGCTGCCCTGGCCGATGCTGTCGGTGACGATGCTCACGCGGCGGCGTGCCTGCGCCGGCAGCAGATAGGTGCGCAGCGGATCGAGCGCGGCAAAGCGCGCCTGCACCAGGCTCGTTGCGCTGGGCACGGCCGCCGGGGCGCCGGCGGGCTGGGGCGCGCTGGGTGCGGCATGGCGGCGGCGATGCCACTCCATGCGGATGCGCTGCATCATCGCGCGCGTGCCGAAGCGCTGCTGGTAGCTGCGGGCGCGGCGCAGCGCACGGGTGGCTCGGCCGAGGAATCCGGCGCTGTCGGTCAGGCTCATGGTGGCGGGTGGGCGGTGCGGTTCACCGCCGAAAAGGGCGCAGGGCCGCGTGCGCCAGATCGATGATCCAGCGCAGCGGCAGGGTGACTTGCCAGCTGGTGCTGTTGAGCAGGGCCTGGTGCTGCGCATGCAACTGCTCGGCATGGGCGCTCTGTTGGCCCAGCTGTTGATTCAGTGCCCGCAGGTTCTCGGCCTGCTCGGCCAGGCGCAGTTCCAGGCGCTGCTCCAGTTGCTGCGAGAGCGCGGCCATCGCGGCCAGGGTCTCGTGGCCTTTTTGTTCGGCCTGGCGGCGGCGCTCCTCGGCGGTGTTGAGCTGCGTCTCCAGCTCGGCGTGCGACCACACACGGCGCATCAGCTCGCCGATCTCGCGCGGGCCCCATTGGCCCTGCCATTTTGCGTAGAGCTGCAAGCTGGCCTGGGCCACGTCCTCGTGCACGCCCGAGCTGTCGTGGATGCGGTAGACGGCCGATACGCCGGGCAGGTGCACGAACACCGTGTGCCGGGCGAGCTGCAGCCAGAAGTCCCAGTCCTCATAGCGGTCCAGCGCTTCGTCGAAGCGGCAGCCGGCGGCCACGAGGCTGGCGTCGAAGAGCACGGCGTGGATGGGCGTGAGATTGCCGGCCATCTGCCGCACCGCGTCAAAAGGCAGATCGAAGGTCTGCCCGAGCGGGCGGTTGTCGGCGTCCACCAGGGCCACGCCAGTGTAGGCGGCGCGCGCCGACGGGTGCTGGTGCAGCGCCTGCACCAGGCGGGCGATGTGGCCGGGCATGAGCCAGTCGTCGTCGTCCAGGAACAGGATGCAGCGGCCGCGTGCCTCGGCCAGGCCCACGTTGGCGGCCACGCTGCGCGGGCGCTGGGCTTCGGTGGGGATCAGGCGCAGCGGGTGCGGCCCCACCGTGGCGGGCAGCGGCGCATGGCCGGCGTGCACGGCCACCACCAGCACCTCGATGTGCGGGTGGGTCTGCGCTGCCAGCGAGGCCAGGGCCTGCTGCAGCAGCGGGCGGTCCATGCTGCGCACGATCACCGACACCAGCACTGGTGCGCTGGGCTCGGCGATGGCGGCCGGTGCGTTGGCCGGCTCGAGGGACTGGGGCATGGGCAGGAGGCGGTGGATGGCGTGAGGCCGAAGCCGAATGGCGGGCGGCGCTCAGCCCCGCATTTTGACCGCTTGGCGCGGGTGGCCCGCCGCGTTCATGGCGGCAGCGGCCCGCCGATGCCGCGCAGGCCATGCCAGCAGCCCCGCGCCATCATGCGCAGCGCGGCCCAGCGGCCAGGCAGCAGCAGGCCGAAATACAGCAGCAGGGACAGCAGCTGGCGCCGATCGGCCCGCAGCCATGCCGGGCTGGCGTGGGGCAATCGCCGCACCAGCAGGCTGTTGCGCACCATGTAGTAGTAGCGAAAGGGCCGGTGCACGGGCAGGCTGCGCCAGCCCAGGAACCACACGCGGCGCTGGCGTTCACCCAGCTGGTGTTGCAGGCGCGTGCGGCCGGTGCCCAGCAAGAGCCAGCCCTTGGCCAGGGCGCGCAGGCACCACTCGAAATCCACCTTGTCGATGAACAGCGGTTCGGCCATGCCGCCCACGTCGTCCAGCACGGTCATCGGGATCAGCGAGCCCGAGGCGATCAGCATGTCGCAGCGCAGCCAGGGCTCGTCGGCGCGCGGCAACACGGCCTGGTAGCGCCCGAGGCCAAAGCGCACGAAGCCGTTGCTGTCGTCGGCCAGGCCCACCACCAGCGGGCCCACCGCGCCCACGCGCAGGCCCTGTGCGCTGGCCTGCGCGTGCACCTGCAGGAGAGCGGCGGTCATGCCGGGCGCGGGCAGGCTGTCCTGGTCGAGCAGCAGCACGAACTCGGCGCCCAGCCGGCGGGCCTCCTGCAGGCCCAGGTTCTGTGCGGCGGCCAGGCCGGCATTGCGGCGCAGGGGCAGCCACAGCACCTGCGGCCACTGCGGCCAAGGCCCGCCCGCCGCATGTTCTGTCGGTGTGTTATCCACCACCACCACCTGGCCCACCTGGGCCACCAGGCAGGCCAGTTGCTGTTGCAGCACGCTCGCGTGGGGGTGGTAGGTGACCACCACGGCCGTCACCGCTGCCTCGGGCTCGGCGGGCGCCGAGCGGGGCGATGGGGGCAGATCGGCAGGGCTCATTCAGGCAGGTGGCTGGCGCTCGGCGCGGGGCCAGGCGGTAGGCCGTGATGGTAGGCGAGCGCCGCAGCACACCGCGGCGAGCACTTTTTTTTCGTCGAAATCACCGAGAACGGGCTCAAAGAAC
>Ga0268298_10002730_pt1 | contig 18919 bp, 20 predicted proteins | sample WWTPWeurt_MetaG_FD_194462 | JGI IMG/M metagenome (GOLD analysis project Ga0268298, IMG submission 194462) | Activated sludge microbial communities from WWTP in Nijmegen, Gelderland, Netherland - WWTP Weurt | ecosystem: Engineered > WWTP > Aerobic digester > Activated sludge | place...
GGTTCGACTGATCTGACCGGCCTGAAACTGCACGCGGTAGCCGGTATCGGTTCGCCTCAGCGCTTTTTCAATTTCCTGACCGGTATGGGGCTGGCGTTTGTCGCGCATTCCTTTCCTGACCATCACGATTATCGTGCGGAGGAAATCAATTTTGTAGGGGACGCCATTCTGACCACGGAAAAGGATGCCGTAAAATTGACCCGGCTTTCAACTTCGCTACCGATCTGGGTGTTGCCCGTGACGGCCGAGGTGAGCCCTGACCTTGCCGCATTCGTTCTGGAGAAGATCAATGGACGCCCGCCTGCTTGAAATACTCGTTTGCCCTGTCTGCAAGGGGCCCCTTGAAAATCGCAGGGACGCCGCGGAGCTGGTGTGCAAGGCGTGCAGGCTGGCGTATCCGGTCAAGGACGATATTCCGGTGATGCTCGAGGATGAGGCGCGGCCGCTGGGAACAGAAGAATCCTGATGGCTGTTCGCATCGTCATACCGGCGCGCTATGCCTCGACCCGGCTGCCGGGGAAGCCCCTGGCCGATATCGCCGGGCAGCCGATGATCGTGCGCGTGGCGGCTGCCGCCCGACGCGCGCGCAGTGACGGTGTCTGGGTGGCAGCCGATGACGAAAGAATATTGGCCGCGGTCCGCCGGCACGGCTTCGACGCGGTCATGACGCGCGAGGACCATGCCAGCGGAACCGACCGGATCGCCGAAGTGGCCGGGCGCCTGCGGTGGGATGACGCCGACATCGTGATCAATGTCCAGGGCGATGAGCCGCTGCTAGAGCCCTCCCTGATCGAAACCGTGGCCGCGGCCTTGCAAGGCGACCTGGAGGCGGCGATCGCCACCGCGGCACATCCGCTGACCTCGGCCGAGGACTTCTTCAACAGCAACGTGGTCAAGGTGGTGTGTGACGCCCGCGGGCGGGCCCTGTACTTCAGTCGCGCACCGATCCCCTGGGATCGGGACCGGTTCGCGGAAAGGCGTGACGCCTTGCCGGCTGCCGCGCCGGCGCAGCGTCACATTGGCCTCTATGCCTACCGCGTGAGTTTTCTGCGTCGCTTCGGGCAACTCGCGGCCTCGCCCCTGGAGCGCTGCGAGTCGCTGGAGCAGTTGCGCGCGCTCTGGCACGGCTATCCGATTCAGGTGGTGAGTGTCGATCACGCGCCGGCTCCCGGCGTCGATACGCAGGAGGATCTGGAGCGCGTGCGCCGGTTGTTTGACGTCGACCAGGATTCAGAGTAGGTTTTGTCCTCAAAAAATTTTTTAAGAAATTTGCAAGACAGACATTCTTTCAAGGGGTGCAAATGAAGTTGATCCTGTTGGGTGGGCCGGGTGCCGGCAAAGGCACGCAAGCGGCATTCATTACGGAAAAGTTCGGGATTCCCCAGATTTCGACGGGTGACATGTTGCGGGCGGCAGTGAAGTCCGGTACGCCGATGGGTCAGGAAGCCAAGAAGGTCATGGATGCTGGCGGTCTGGTACCCGATGACATCATCCTCGGCCTCATTTCCGAGCGCCTCAAGCAACCCGATTGCGCCAAGGGTTTCCTGTTCGACGGATTTCCGCGCACCCTGCCGCAAGCCGAGGCTTTGCGCACGCAGGGAATAGAGCTTGATTTCGTGCTCGAGATCGACGTCAGCGACGAGGAAATCATCCGGCGCATGAGCGGTCGTCGCGTTCATCCGGGTTCAGGACGCACCTATCACCTCGTGTTCAATCCGCCGAAGGTCGAAGGCAGGGACGACGTCACCGGTGAGGCGCTGATTCAACGCGACGATGACAAGGAAGAGACGGTCAGGAAGCGCCTGTCGGTGTATCACAGTCAGACGCAACCGCTCATCGAGTACTACACGAAGTGGTCGGACTCCGGTGCCAAGGGCGCGCCGAAGCATCGCAAGGTTTCCGGGATCGGTTCGATCGAAACGATCAAGAGCGCTGTATTTGCCGCGATGAATTGACGAGGCGACAGGCCTTGGCTACAGGGGGGGGAGGCAGCATGTCCAGCAAAATCCGACGAATAGCAGTCTGCACCGGTGGCGGTGACGCGCCGGGTCTCAATGCCGTGATAAGAGCGGTGGCGATTGCCGCCGCCAATCGCGGTTGGGAGTGCTACGGCATTCACGAGGGCTTCAACGGCATTCTTTTCCCCGAACGCTATCCAGATGGCGGTGTGTTCCGTCTCACCCAGGAAAAAGTGCGTGGTATCGGCCACCTGGGCGGCACCATTCTGGGCAGCACGAACAAGGGCAACCCCCTGCACTTCCCCATGAAAATGCCCGATGGCACGACGAAAGACATGGACCGTTCGGGCGAAATCCTTGAGTACTTCGCGAGAAAGGAAATCGACGCCCTCGTCTCCATCGGCGGCGACGGTTCGTTGACCATCGCCAATGCCTTGCATCAGAAGGGACTGCGGGTGGTGGGCGTGCCCAAGACGATCGACAACGACCTGGACAAGACCTTCACTACCTTCGGTTTCGATACGGCCGTAGGCTTTGCCACGGAATGTCTGGATCGCCTGCATACCACCGCCGAAAGCCACCAGCGGGTGATGGTGGTCGAGGTCATGGGGCGCTATGCAGGCTGGATCGCCCTGCATGCCGGCATCGCAGGTAATGCACACGCCATCCTGATTCCGGAAATTCCCTTCGATGTGGACAAGGTGGCCGCCAAGATTCGTGCCCGGGACGGTGACGGCAGGATGCATTCGATTATCCTCGTCGCCGAGGGTGCGGAACCCATCGATGGCCATCGGGAGATTCTGGAACCGGCCGAAATAGGCCATGCCGAGCGTCTTGGCGGTGTCGGCGATCGTGTCGCGAGGGTACTGGCTGAGCGGACCGGCAAGGATGTCCGGGTGGTCGTCCTGGGACATCTGCTGCGCGGTGGCAGTCCGACCTCGTTTGATCGCCTGGCCGCACTGCGCTTCGGTACCGCCGCCGTTCGGGCACTTGATGAGGGGCAGTCCGGGATCATGGTGGCGCTGGGCTTTCCCAACGTCAATTACGTGGCGCTGGAAGAGGTGGCCGGCCGGATGAAAGGCGTACCCTTGGATAGCGACACGGTCCAGACGGGCAGAGACCTGGGGATCTGTTTCGGCGATTGACCCCGGGCCTTCGGACCCGGGAGTCGCGAGGTCGTTCCGGAAAGCTCTAGTTGCCCGGTTTCAGGATCTTTTCGACCTTATTGAGCCGCAGCCGGTACGCGTCCGGCATGCCTGAACCGAGCAGGGGGCGCAGGTAGAGGCGGAAGGCGTCGGTGACGTCGGTGCCGTTGGCGGCGATGAACTCGTCTTCCATGGTCCGCGTTTTCCCCGCCACGGTTTCAAGCGGGACCAATTGGTAATCTACGGAATAAAAGCCGGTTCGCCTGATTGTCACCGATCCGTCGCGGTCGCCCCACATCGCGTATTGGACGGCTTTTTCACCGACTTCGCGCGCCTCGCGCTGATCAACATCGGATACGCAGCCCATGAACGAGCGCTGCAGATAGCCGAAGGTGTCGCCCCGCACCCGCTTGATGCCAAGCTTGCTCTTGATCTCGTCGCAAAGCAGGTCGGCCAGCGCACCAGTGCCCGAAAGCTGGATGTTGCCGTGGGCATCCCGCTCGACATGGCTGCTCAGTTGGGTAATGATCGGCGTCCCCTTCTTGTCATGAATACCCTCTGAGGCGGCAATCACGCAGCGGCCGTATTTCTCATAGGTGCGCTTGACGTCGCTGAGAAATTTATCAACTTCGAAGACACGCTCGGGCAGGTAGATCAGGTGCGGGCCGTCATCGGGAAATTTCTTGCCAAGCGCGGATGCCGCAGTCAAAAAGCCGGCGTGCCGACCCATCACCACGGCAAGATAAACACCGGGCAGAGCAGCATTGTCCAGGTTCGCACCCATGAAGGCCTGAGCGACAAAACGGGCAGCTGACGGAAATCCCGGCGTATGGTCGTTGACTACCAGATCGTTGTCGATGGTTTTCGGGATATGGATGCAGCGCAAGGCATAGTTGGCGCGTCGGGCTTCTTCGCTGACGATGCGAACCGTGTCCGATGAGTCGTTGCCGCCGATGTAGAAGAAGTAGCCGATGCCGTGCGCCCGGAGAACTTCGAAAATCTCGTGGCAGTACTTGAGGTCAGGCTTGTCGCGCGTCGAGCCCAGTGCCGAGGATGGGGTGGAGGCCACCATTTCGATGTTGTGGCTGGTCTCCTGGGTGAGGTCGAGGAACTCCTCCTTGAGGATTCCGGATACTCCGTGATAGGCGCCATAGACCAGTTCGACGTTGCGGAATTTGCGGGCTTCGAGCACCACGCCAGCCATCGACTGGTTGATCACGGCGGTGGGGCCGCCCCCTTGGGCGACGAGTACCTTTCCTTGCGGCATGATTTGCTGCTCCTTTCTTTCTGAAGATCCGTCTGGCGTGCGCACTGCCAAGCATCTGCTTACTATAACGGTCATTCTACTCAGCCGGCATCCACTCGCCCGATACGAGCACAGGAATTTGTTTGCGGGTGTCGGCGGAGCCGGCACTCCCCGGAATCTTCGGCGCACTCCCAAACTGCAGGTGTGGTGCCCCGGAAACGCCAAATAACATTAGATTTCAAGCGATAGAAGCATACTTGCAACTCTTGCGGGTGGTGAGTGTCGTGATAAAATCATCTGTTCAGGTCATCAATCAATCGGGGGAATTATGGCAGCAGGACTGATCTTCGCACTGGTCTGCGCCGTGGCGGCAATCGCCTACGGCTGGATCATGAGCCAGTGGATTCTGGCGCAACCGGCGGGCAACGACCGCATGAAGGGAATCGCCGCAGCGATTCAGGAAGGCGCCCAGGCCTATCTCAACCGCCAGTACACGACGATCGGCATCGTCGGTGCCGTGCTTGCGGTCGCGATATTGGTTTTTCTCGGGGCCAAGACCGCCATCGGCTTCGTGATCGGCGCCGTATTGTCCGGCGCTGCCGGCTATATCGGCATGAACGTTTCTGTGCGCGCCAATGTGCGCACCGCCCAGGCCGCCACCGTCGGCCTCAACGAAGCACTGAATGTCGCCTTCAAGGGCGGCGCCATCACCGGCATGCTGGTGGTTGGCCTCGGCCTGCTGGGCGTTGCCGGCTACTACGCCGTGCTGAAGATGATGGGTGGCCCGAACATCAAGCTGGAAGACATCATCCACCCGCTGGTCGGCCTTGGTTTCGGTTCCTCCCTGATCTCGATCTTCGCCCGACTCGGCGGCGGCATCTTCACCAAGGGCGCCGACGTCGGCGCCGACCTGGTGGGCAAGGTAGAAGCCGGCATTCCCGAGGATGACCCGCGCAACCCCGCCGTGATTGCCGACAACGTCGGCGACAACGTCGGCGACTGCGCCGGCATGGCGGCTGACCTGTTCGAAACCTACGCCGTCACGACGGTGGCAACCATGCTGTTGGGCGTGCTGTTGCTGAAGGGCAATCCGGCCTTCGCTGAACAGGCTGTCATCTATCCGCTGGCTCTGGGTGGCTTCTCGATCATCGCCTCGATCATCGGCGTCATGTTCGTGAAGACTTCGCCCGGCGCCAAGATCATGAACGCGCTGTATCGGGGTCTGGCGGTGGCCGGCGTGCTGGCGCTGGTGGCCTTCTACCCGATGACCGCATGGCTGATCGACGATCGCCTGCTCGACAGCGTGATGAACATCAGCGGCGGTTCGCAGATGCGCCTCTACGCTGCGGCCGTGATCGGCTTGGTGCTGACCGGCCTGATGGTGTACATCACCGAGTACTACACCGGTACGGAGTTCAAGCCGGTGCAGCACGTGGCGGAAGCTTCGACCACGGGTCACGGTACCAACATCATCGCCGGTCTCGGCGTTTCGATGAAGGCAACCGCCTGGCCGGTTCTTTCGGTCTGCGCCGCGATCTGGGCCTCGTATGCGCTGGGCGGCCTCTACGGTATCGCGATTGCTGCCACTTCCATGTTGTCCATGGCCGGCATCGTCGTTGCGCTCGACGCTTACGGCCCGATCACCGACAACGCCGGCGGAATCGCCGAAATGTCGGAACTGCCGCCTTCCGTGCGCGCCATCACCGATCCGCTCGATGCGGTGGGCAATACCACCAAGGCGGTGACCAAGGGCTATGCCATCGGTTCCGCCGGCCTCGCCGCGCTGGTGCTGTTCGCCGACTTCACGCACGGTCTGGAATCCCTCAAGCCGGGCATCAAGTTTGCCTTCGACCTGTCCGATCCGGCCGTCATCATCGGCCTCTTCGTCGGCGGCATGGTACCTTACCTGTTTGCCGCGATGGGCATGGAAGCCGTCGGTCGCGCCGCAGGCTCCGTGGTGGTCGAAGTGCGCCGCCAGTTCAAGGAGATCAAGGGCATCATGGAGGGCACGGCCAAGCCTGAGTACGGCACCTGTGTCGACATGCTGACCAAGGCCGCGATCAAGGAAATGATGATCCCGTCGCTGCTGCCGGTGCTGGTTCCGGTGGTGGTCGCCGTCGTGATGAATTTCCTCATGCCTTCGCTAAACGGCGTCGGAGCAGGCGTTCGCGCTCTCGGCGGCGTGCTGATGGGCACCATCGTCACCGGCCTGTTTGTCGCCATTTCGATGACCACCGGCGGCGGCTGTTGGGACAACGCCAAGAAGTACATCGAGGACGGCCACTTCGGCGGCAAGGGTTCCGAGGCGCACAAGGCCGCCGTAACCGGCGACACAGTGGGCGATCCGTACAAGGATACGGCGGGCCCCGCGGTGAACCCGCTGATCAAGATCATCAACATCGTCGCGCTGCTGATCCTGCCGCTGGTCGTGTGATTTCCGGCGGATCGATCAAGCAAACGGGCAGCCTTCGGGCTGCCCGTTTTTTCTTGGCGCTGGTCATTCTGGCCGGCGCCGGCAGGGTCTGGTCGCAGTCCGCCCAGCCGGAGGCCGCCAGCGGCTTTACGCCGCGCCGCGTGGCAGCCAGCGCCGGCTTCATGGTCGTCACGGCGAATGCCCATGCCACCGATGCCGCCGTAGAAATCCTGCAGTTGGGTGGCAATGCCCTGGATGCCGCGATCGCCGCGCAATGGGTGCTCAACCTGGTCGAGCCGCAATCTTCCGGACTCGGCGGCGGAGGCTTCCTGCTCCACTGGGATGCCAGAAAAAAGCGCATCACTGCCTGGGACGGACGGGAGACTGCGCCCCGTGCCACCGGCGCCGACTTTGCCAGGCGCGCCGACGGCAGCCTGGCGCCCTTTGCGGAAATGGTGGCGAGCGGTAAATCGGTCGGAGTTCCCGGACTCCTGGCGATGCTGGAGGAGGCGCATCGACGCCATGGCAAGCTGAAATGGGAACGCCTGCTAAGTCCCGCCGTGCGGCTTGCCGAGAACGGATTTCCGGTTTCGCCGCGACTTAACCAGTTGCTGGGCCAGGACACCCTGCTACGCAACGATGCGGCGGCCCGGGCGCTGTATTACCAAGCCGATGGCGAGCCGCTGCGGGTTGGCGATACCCTGCGCAACCCCGAACTTGCGCTCATGCTGCGCCGGGTCGCGAACGAAGGCAGCGCCGCATTGCAACGCGGGGCGACCGCCGAGCGCATCGTCGCGGCGGTGGCCAATCGTGGCGGCGGCATCACGTCCGGCGATCTGCGCGATTATCGTCCGCTCCAGCGCGAGGCGGTCTGCGGCAGTTTCCGCAGTTGGCGTGTCTGCGGCATGCCGCCGCCATCGTCGGGCGGCATCGGCGTCCTGCAACTGCTCGGCATCCTCCAGCGCAGCGGCCTGTCTCCAGGCCCCGCGGAACGCGCCGATGCGATCCATCATTTTGCCGAGGCCGGACGGCTGGTTTATGCCGATCGCTCCCGTTACGTCGGCGATCCGGATTTCGTCCACGTCCCGCAGCGGGAACTGCTGGCGAACGACTACCTCGAGCGGCGCAGTCGCCTGATCGATCCGGGCAGAGCCATGGGCATCGCCGCTCCGGGGAGCGTTCCTTCTCCGCGGGCGCAGGCCGACGGTGATGCGCCGGAACTGCCCGCCACTACCCACCTTTCGATCGTCGATGGCAAGGGCAATGCTGTCGCCCTGACCAGTTCGATCGAGGCCGGTTTCGGCAGCCGCATTCAGGTCGACGGCTTTCTCCTCAACAACCAGCTCACCGATTTTTCCTTCACATCCGAACGCGATGGCAAGCCGGTGGCCAATCGCGCGGAAGCCGGCAAGCGGCCACTGTCCTCGATGTCGCCGACGCTGGTGTTCGACTCAAAGGGGCGGCTGCATGCCGTGCTCGGCTCGCCAGGCGGCAGCCGCATCATCAATTACGTGGCGCGCACGCTGCAGGCCTTGCTCGATGGCGACATGGAACCGGAAGCAGCCCTGGCCATGGGCCATGCCGGCAATCGCAACGGCGTCACCGAAGTTGAGCGCGGGCGGGTCAGCGATGAAGTGGTAAAGGAACTCGAAAAGCGCGGCCATGCGATCCAGAGCACCGAAATGACCAGCGGCCTGCACCTGATAGTGCGCCGCGATGGTCGCTGGGTGGGTGCGGTCGATCCCCGCCGCGAGGGCAGCGCCCGCGGCGACTGATCAGGCGGCCAGGCGACGGAAGTCGCGCAGACGGAAGCCGAGCAGGAACAAGGTCGCGAAATAACTGGCGATGCCACCGCAGACTGCGCCGGCCAGTTTCAGGACGCGTTGCTCGCCGCTCATCGCCAGCCATGTCGTGTCGGCACCCGTAACGAACCAGAGCACGCCGCCGAGCACCAGCAGCGCCACCAGAAGCTTTGTCGTAAAGGCCCCCCAGCCCGGCTGTGGCTGGTACACCGCCCGCCGGCGCAGGCCGCGCCAGAGCATCGCGGCGTTGAAGCAGGAGGCGAGGCCGATCGACAGCGCCAGCCCGGCGTGCTTGAGCCAGCCAATGAAGGCAACGTTCATCAGTTGTGTCAACGCCAGGGTGACGAGGGCGATTTTCACCGGCGTGCGGATATCCTGCCGTGCATAGAAGCCGGGAGCCAGCACCTTGACCAGGATCAGGCCGGTCAGACCGATCGAGTAGGCCACCAGCGCCTCGCGGGTGCGCAGTACGTCGGTCGCGGCGAAGGCACCGTGCTGGAACAGGGTCGATAGCAAGGGAACGGCCAGCATTGCCAGCGCCAGCGAGGCAGGCAGGGTCAGCATCAGGGTGAGGCGCAAGCCCCAGTCGAGCAGTGCCGAAAAATCCCCGGAATTGCCGTCGGCATGTGTCTTGGCCAGGCTGGGCAGCAGGATGGTGCCCAGCGCCGCGCCGAGCAGGCCGGCGGGGAATTCCATCAGCCGGTCTGCATAGTAGAGCCAGGAGACGCTGCCGGTTTCGAGGAAGGAGGCAAAGATGGTGTTGATCAGCAGGCTGATCTGAGCCACGGAAACGCCCAGCACGGCGGGCGCCATGAGCTTGAGTACGCGCTGCACACCCTCGTCGCGCCAGACCGGGTCGAAGCGCGGCAGCATGCCGATCCTGGCCAGTGCGGGCAGCTGGATCCCCAGTTGCAGCAGGCCGCCCAGGACGACCGCCCAGGCCAGGGCGAGGACGGGCGGATCGAACCAGGGTGCGGCAAACAGCGCCATGCCGATGAAGGACAGGTTCAGCAGTACCGGCGTGAAGGCGGGCAGGGCAAAGCGGCTCCAGGTATTGAGGATGCCTGCCGCAAGGGCTACCAGCGACATGAACAGGATGTAGGGAAAGGTGATGCGCGTCAGTTCGACCGTGAGCTGGAACTTCCCTGCATCGGCGCTGAAACCGGGAGCCGTGACGGCGATCAATACCGGCGCGGCGACCGCGCCGAGCGCGCTGACGACGATCAGGGCCAGGAACAGCACGCTGGCGACGCGGTCGATCAGGGTTTTGGTCTCGATTTCCCCGCGGCGATTGCGGTATTCGGCGAGGACGGGAACAAACGCCTGGGAAAACGCGCCCTCGGCAAACAGTCGGCGCAGCAGGTTGGGCAGGCGGAAGGCGACAAAGAAGGCGTCGGTCATCATGCCGGCGCCAAAGGTTCTGGCAATCACGAAGTCGCGAACAAAGCCCAGAATGCGGGACAAAAGCGTCATCCCGCTGACGGTGGCCAGGGCGCGGAGCAGATTCATGCCGGCATGTTATCCGGGTTGCCACTGGCAGAAGCCGCTTGCAATGGGCGGAAGACCCCCCTATAATCGCGCGCTTTCCCAAGATCTACCGGATATCTCCATGGCCAATACCGTCCAAGCCCGCAAACGTGCCCGTCAAGCGACCGAGCAGCGTGCGCACAACATGAGCCTGCGTTCCACGTTGCGCACCGCAATCAAGAAGGTGCGCAAGGCGATCGAGGCCGGCGACAAGACCGCCGCACAGGCCGTCTTCAAGGCGTCGCAGCCCGTGATCGACTCGATCGCCGACAAGAACATCGTGCACAAGAACCTTGCGGCACGCCAGAAGAGCCGCCTCTCCGCGGCGATCAAGGCACTCTGAACTTCGCCCGGCGCTAGCGCCGGAACAGGAAGGCTGCCCCTTTGCGGGGGCAGCCTTTTTTATGTCCGCGCCAAAGGTGCGGACGGTATCCCCTTGCGGGGTATGTCCGCGAGGGACGCGCGGAGGGTACCTCGGTGCTGGTGCGTTCGGACCAGGCCTCGCCGGCAGGTCTGCCGGGGCGATCATATGCTTGCTGCTCTGCAGAAATACCACTATTGGCATAATGCTCAATAAAATATTGAGCCAAATTAGATAAATAGCTTGAATTTGTCGAACTCACTGCATATACTCTAGGAACCTCATTGAAATGAAAGGGGTTTTATGCAATCCCATCAGTTCATAAAATACGCGTTCCGGATCCGGACCCGTCAGGGAGTGGTCGTGGATAACCTGATGATCCATGGCACCGATGAACATGAAGCCCAGCGCAAGCTGCGGCAGGTCTACCACAATTGTCAGATCATCGACTGCGTTTGCCATCACGGCAGCGTTCGCGTGCCTGTGGCCAGCTTCGAGGAAGTCGCAAACCTGATTGTCCGTTGATCCGGTTTCCCGCGGCAGCTGGCCCCGGCTGCGTGACTGCAAGCGGCAGCGTCAGATGAAGCGCACCGCGCGCAATTCTCCCATCAATGCCAGGTAGTCCTGCGCCCCCCGGCTCGTCGGGTGGTGGGAAAAGATGTCGAGTCTCATGGCAGGCGCTTCGGCGATCGCCACGTTTTCCGAAATGACCGTTTCGCACAGCTCCGCACCGAACTGCTGACGCATGCGTTCCTGTATGTCGAAGCTCATCTTGCGGCGGCGATCAAACCGGGTCAGCAGGTAGCGGCGTTCGATGCGCCTCTTGAGGACAGGCTCCAGGGCCTTCAAGGTATGTTCGATCTGCAGGGCGCCCCGCAGGGAGAGATAGTCCGACGAGACGGGAATCAGCATCCGGTCGGCGGCAAAAATCGCGTTGAGGGAGAGCACACCCAGAAACGGGCAGCAGTCGATCAGGACCGTGTCTTCGCCGCCGGATGCTTCGAGCGACTGCAGGCCGGCGCCGAGCCGGTTGAGGATGGCAGGCCCCTTGCCGAATATGGAATCGACCTTGATCAGTTCCGCGTGCGCAGGGATCAGGCGGCCGACGCCTTCCCAGATCACGGCCAGTTCCTCCAGCGGACGATTGTCCTGGTAGAGCGCGAACACGCTGTTGTGCGCTTCGCCCAGCGCCTTGCCATGGACGGCCGACAGATGGGCCTGCGGGTCGAGGTCGACCAGCAGTACGGGTGCGGAATCCCTTGCCAGCGCGGCGGCGAGATTGAGTACCGTGGTGGTCTTGCCGACGCCGCCCTTCTGGTTGAACACCGCCATTCTCACCGCCGGATCCTCCACCGTCACACTCTGTACAGGGCCAAATTTTTCACTTAGTATAGAGGCGTTTTTCAAGCACGGCGGCCGCGTTGCTCTTCGGCCGCCGTATGTTTTTTGCGTGGAGCCTTTGGTTTCGGCCGCTCCGCCTGACGCCGATGAAACCGGCGTCAAGCTTCACCGAAACCGCGTTTTCGCGGAGTGCATTCATGCCGCATCTGATGAATACCTACGGGCGCTTGCCGATCGCCTTTACCCACGGGCAGGGTTGTCGCCTGTTCGACGAGCAGGGCAAGCCCTATCTCGATGCCCTGGCGGGAATCGCGGTCAATACGCTTGGCCACAATCATCCCCGGCTGGTGCAGGCCTTGAGCGCGCAGGTCGGCCGCCTCATGCATGCGTCCAACCTGTATCGCATCGGCGAGGCCGAAGCGGCGTCCGATCATCTTGCCGCATTGTCCGGCATGGACGAGGTGTTTTTCTGCAATTCAGGCTGCGAAGCCAACGAAGCGGCGATCAAGCTGGCCCGCATGTACGGCCACCAGCGGGGCATCGAACAACCCGCGATCATCGTCATGGAACAGGCTTTCCACGGCCGCACCCTGGCCACGCTGTCGGCCACCGGCAACCGCAAGGTGCAAGCGGGCTTCGAACCCCTGGTGACCGGGTTTGTCCGGGTGCCGTTCGATGACATCGCCGCGATCGAGCATCTGGCCGAGCGCAATCCGAACATTGTCGCGGTGCTGTTCGAACCCATCCAGGGCGAAGGCGGCATCAACATTGCGCACAAGGATTTCATGCGCTCGCTGCGGCAGATATGTGACCGGAAGAACTGGTTGTTCATGGTCGACGAAGTGCAGTGTGGCATCGGCCGTACCGGCGCCTGGTTCGCCCATCAGCATGCCGGCATCCTTCCCGATGTCATGACCCTGGCCAAGGGATTGGGATCCGGCGTGCCGATCGGAGCATGCCTGGCAGCAGGGCGTGCCGCAGGCGTGTTCAAACCCGGTAACCATGGTTCCACCTTCGGCGGCAACCCGCTGGCCTGCGTTGCCGCGTTGACCACGCTCGACGTTATTGAAACCGATGGCCTGATGGCGCGCGCGACGAAGCTGGGTGAAGCCATTTGCGGTGGTCTGAGTAGCGGCCTGGCCGGCGTCGCCGGCTTTGTCGAAGTACGCGGCGACGGCCTGATGATAGGCGTCGAGCTCGATCGGCCCTGCGCCGACCTGGTCAAGCGGGCGCTGGTCGCCGGCCTGCTGATCAATGTTACCGCCGAGAAGGTGGTGCGCCTGCTGCCGCCGCTGGTCATGAGCGATGCCGAGGGCGCCGAACTGGTGGCAGCGCTGGTGCCCCTGATCAAAGAGTTCCTCGCGGCCTGATCATGGCAAGGCTGCGGCATTTCCTGCAGATGAAGGATCTGACCCGCGACGAACTCACCTACCTGTTCGAGCGCACGCGCATCATCAAGGCCCGCTTCAAGGCCTACCAGCGCTACTGGCCGCTGCAGGACCGCACCCTGGTGATGATCTTCGAGAAGGCCAGCACGCGTACGCGGCTGTCCTTTGAAGCCGGCATGCACCAGCTCGGCGGTTCTGCGATCTACCTCAATACGCGCGACTCGCAACTGGGTCGCGGCGAGCCGGTGGAGGACGCCGCCGAGGTGATCTCGCGCATGAGCGACATCGTCATGATCCGCACCTACGAGCAGGCGATCATCGAACGTTTCGCCAGCCACTCACGCGTGCCGGTGATCAACGGCCTGACCAACGAATATCACCCCTGCCAGATACTCGCCGACATCTTTACCTTCATCGAGCATCGCGGCCCCATCCAGGGCCGGACGGTGGCCTGGATCGGCGATTCGAACAACGTTTGCAACACCTGGCTGCAGGCGGCCGAAGTCTTCGACTTCAAGGTCAAGGTGTCCACACCGCCCGGCTACGAGGTCGAAGCGGCGCGCGCCGGCCTGCACGGCACGGCCCATTTCGAGCAGTTCGCCGATCCGATGGATGCGGCGCGCGACGCCGACCTCGTCACTACCGACGTGTGGACCTCGATGGGTTTCGAGGCCGAAAACGAGGAACGCCTGCGCGATTTCGCCGACTGGCAGGTCGACGCCGAGATGATGCGCGGCGCAAAAGCCGATGCGCTGTTCATGCATTGCCTGCCCGCGCATCGCGGCGAGGAAGTGGCGGCGGCGGTGATCGACGGCGCGCAGAGCGTGGTCTGGGACGAGGCGGAGAATAGGCTGCACGCGCAAAAAGCTTTGATGGAATTCCTGCTCCTGGGCAGGGTGGATGACTAAGGGAAGAATGATGAAAGCGGCAAAGAAAGCGGAAAACAACAAGGTCGTCCTCGCCTATTCGGGCGGACTGGATACCTCGGTGATTCTCAAGTGGTTGCAGGACACCTACCACTGCGAGGTGGTGACCTTCACCGCCGACCTGGGGCAGGGCGAGGAACTCGAACCGGCGCGCACCAAGGCACTGAAGATGGGCATTGCGCCTGCGAACATCTTCATCGACGACCTGCGCGAGGAATTCGTGCGCGACTTCGTCTTCCCGATGTTCCGCTGCAATACCGTCTATGAAGGCGAATACCTGCTCGGCACGTCGATCGCGAGGCCGTTGATCGCCAAGCGCCTGGTCGAGATCGCGAGGAAGACCGGCGCCAACTCGATTTCCCACGGCGCTACCGGCAAGGGCAACGACCAGGTGCGCTTCGAACTCGGCGCCTATGCGCTGATGCCCAACGTGCGCGTCATCGCGCCCTGGCGCGAATGGGACCTGCTGTCGCGCGAGAAGCTGATGGCCTATGCCGAGAAGCACGGCATCCCGGTCGAGATGAAGCACAAGAAGGGCGGCTCGCCCTACTCGATGGACGCCAACCTGCTGCACATTTCCTACGAGGGGCGCCATCTCGAAGACCCGTCGGCCGAGGCCGAGGAGTCGATGTGGCGCTGGACTGTTTCGCCTGAAAAGGCGCCGGACAAGGCCGAGTACCTCGACATCGAATTCAAGCTGGGTGACCCGGTGGCCTTGAACGGCAAGAAGATGAAGGCCCACGACCTGCTCGCCACGCTCAACCGGCTCGGCGGCAAGCACGGCATCGGCCGCCTGGACCTGGTCGAAAACCGCTACGTCGGCATGAAGTCGCGCGGCTGTTACGAAACCCCGGGCGGCACCATCCTGCTCAAGGCGCATCGTGCCATCGAATCGGTCTGCCTCGACCGCGAAGTGGCCCACCTCAAGGACGACCTGATGCCGCGCTATGCGTCGCTGATCTACAACGGCTACTGGTGGAGCCCCGAGCGCCGCGCACTGCAGACGCTGATCGACCATACGCAGCAGACCGTCAACGGCTGGGTGCGGCTCAAGCTCTACAAGGGCAACGTGATCGTCGTCGGCCGCGATTCGAAGACCGATTCGCTGTTCGACCCGACCATCGCCACCTTCGAGGACGATGCGGGAGCCTACAACCAGAAGGATGCCCACGGCTTCATCCGCCTCAATGCGCTGCGCATGCGCATCGCGGCCAATCGGGCGGAGAGCCGGACCGGCAAGAAGAAGGGCTGAGGGAGCATAAAGGTACCCGCCGATGTTCGGCATTTCCGAGGAGCAACTGGCAGAGTTCGGCATGACCTTCGGCCTCGGCGCCTTCATGCTCTACATGCTGTTCATCATCGGCGAGCTGGCATGGAAGTCCAAGGCGGGCAAGCTCGGCACCTTCATCCTGTTCTTCGTTCTGGCTTTCGGCATGCTGGGCTTCGTAGCAAAATTCATCATTCAGAAACTGTGGGGAATCTGATATGCCGCAATTCGATAATGTCGCCGTATTCAAAAAGGCCAACGTCTACTTCGATGGCAAGTGCGTCAGCCATACCGTCCAGCTTGCCGACGGCACCAAGAAGAGCGTTGGCGTGATCCTGCCGGCGACGCTGACGTTCAACACCGGCGTCGCCGAGATCATGGAGTGCGTCTCAGGTGTCTGCCGCTATCGGATCAAGGGCGAGGACTGGAAGACCAGCGGCGCCGGCCAAAGCTTCAAGGTGCCCGGCAATTCCAGCTTCGACATCGAAGTCAGCGGCGAGCCCTACCATTACGTCTGCCATTTCGCCTGAGTCGGGGAGCACGTCATGCCTTCTTTCGACATCACCTCCGAAGCGGATATCGTGGCGCTGAAGAACGCGGTCGACGTCGCCGGGCGCCACATCGGCAATCGCTACGACTTCAAGGGCACCTCGGCGCGCGTCGAGCTGAACGAGAAGGACAAGCTCATCACCCTGCACGGTGATTCCGAATTCCAGCTCGGCCAGATCAAGGACATCCTGTTTCCGGAGATGGAAAAAAAGGAACGCGAAAGTACCAAGCGCCTCGACCATGGTCCGGTGCAGTCGGTCGGCGGCAACAAGTCGAAGCAGGTGCTGACGATCAAGGTCGGCATCGAGATGGAACTGGCGAAGAAGATCGTCAAGCTGATCAAGGACAGCAAGCTCAAGGTCCAGGCCAGCATCCAGGGCGATGCCGTGCGCGTCACCGGCGCCAAGCGCGACCTGCTGCAGGACGCCATCGCGCTGGTGAAGAAGTCGGTGACCGACTTCCCTCTGCAATACGGCAATTTCCGCGACTGAAGCTGCGCGGCGCCGTATCGCCAGCGCCGACTTTTCAGTTTCTGTCCAACCCGTCGATCCAGCGCGCGTAAAGCCGGTCCGCCACCGCGCGCATCGCCGTGATGCGCGCCTCGATGTTCTCTTCCATTTGTTCCGGGGTCTGCACCGATGCCGATGCCGGCACGCCTTCCGCGGCCCATTGCCGGTTCCACAGGCGGATCATCGAATGCGTCATCTCGACATGGCATTGCAAACCGAGGTGCGGGCCGCGGACGAAGGCCTGGTTGGCGCAGTGGGCGCTGCCGAGGATGCGCGTCGCGCCAGCGGGAATCGTGAAGGTCTCGCCATGCCAGTGAAAAGCTTCGAAGCTGCCGGTATCGCCCAGCCAATCCGCGGCCGCGGCGTCGGCGGTGGCTTCGACGACGCCCCAGCCGATCTCCTTGACCGGGTTTCTGCCCACCGTGCCGCCCAGAGCCCTGGCCATCAGTTGCCCACCCAGGCAATGGCCGATCACGGGAATTCCCGCGGCGTCAGCCTCGCGGATCAGTTTCAGCGTCTGCGAAATCCACGGCAACCCGTCATTGACGCTCATCGGCCCGCCCATGAAGCAAAGCCCGGAGAACTCCCCGGGAGCCTGCGGCGGCGACACGCTTTCATCAACCCGAAACAGCGTCCAAGGCAGGGAATGGTGGTCGAGGAATGTGGCAAAATAGCCCGGACCCTCCCCGGGACTATGACGGAATATCGCGATCGGTTTCATGCCGGAGTCTTTTGTTCATGCAGGCCCGAATTCTAGCGGAGGTCTGCTTTCCCTGATGCGACGTCGATTCAGCGAAGGCATCGTCGCGCCCCCCGTCAGCGAATCTTCCCTGATCGAGGGACAGGAGATGGTTCCCGCCGCCGTCCTGGTGCCGGTGATCGTGCGCGAAACCGGTCTCACCGTGCTGCTGACCCAGCGTACCGCGCATCTGCGCGATCATGCGGGGCAGGTCAGCTTTCCCGGCGGACGCTGCGAAACGGCTGACGCTTCACCCGAAGCCACCGCCTTGCGCGAGGCGGAAGAGGAAGTAGGGATTGCGCCATTGCAGGTCGAGATTCTCGGCCGCCTGCCGGAATACCGCACCGGCACTGGCTTCGTCGTCACGCCGGTGGTCGGCCTGGTGACGCCGCCGCTGAACCTGAAGCTCGACGATTTCGAAGTCGCGGAAGTCTTCGAACCGCCGCTCGAATTCCTTCTCGACAAGAGCAACCACCAGCGCCAGTCGATCGAAATTCGCGGCGTCCGCCGCGAATACTGGGCCATGCCCTGGCAGGGCTATTTCATCTGGGGCGCCACGGCCGGCATGCTGGTCACCCTGCAGCGTTTCCTGTACGCGGAACCGAGCCCATGACCCTCGTTTCCATTGTCATCGTCCTGCTCATCGAACAGGTGCGCGCGCTTCCGGTAGAGCGCGCGGTGCTCGATCCCCTGGCGAGGCTGGCGGCTTTCCTCGAGGAAAAATTCAACGACGGCGGTCGCAATCACGGCACCGTCGCCTGGGGGCTGGGCGTGGCGCTGCCGGCGGCCCTGCTGTCGCTGCTGCACGGCCTGCTGCTGTACTTCCAGCCGCTGCTGGCCTTCCTGCTGGGCATCGGCGTCCTCTACCTGACCATGGGCTTTCGCCAGTTCAGCCATTACTTCACCGGCATCCACCTGGCGCTGCGCCAGGGCGACAACGACCAGGCGCGCAAGCTGCTCGCGCAGTGGCGCCGGCGCTCCGGCGACCGCCTCACCTCCGGGGACATCGCGCGCCTCGCCATCGAGGAGGCGCTGCTCTCGGCGCACCGGCACGTGTTCGCGCCGCTGCTCTGGTTTGCCGTGCTAGGCCCGGCCGGCGCCTTGTTCTACCGCCTCGCCCATGCCTTCGACGAGCTCTGGGGCCGGCGCAGTGAAGTCGAGTTCGGCGAGTTCGGCCAGTTCGCGCACCAGGCCTTCGCGCTGATCGACTGGGTGCCGATCCGCGTTACCGCGGCATCGTTTGCCGTGGTCGGCGATTTCGAGGATGCGGTGCATTGCTGGCGTACCCAGGCTGTAAGGTGGCCGGAAGCCGGCTCCGGTATACTTCTCGCCAGTGGTGCCGGCGCCCTCGGGGTTCGCCTCGGGATGCCGGTGCACGAAGCGATTCAGGAAATGGACGAGTCTGCTGATCGTCCCGAGCTGGGGCTGGGCGAAGATGCCGACCCCGATTTCATGCAAAGCACGATAGGCCTCGTCTGGCGCAGTCTCGTGCTTGGTCTGGCAGTGCTGGCCCTGATCTGGGTTTCCGGATGGGTCGGGGGTTGATTCTTTTAAAAGGAGTTTTCGATGGCTGACAAGAGAGAAGTCGTAGTACTGAGCGCCGTGCGTTCCGCGGTGGGCACGTTCAATGGTTCGCTGGCCGGCATGGAACCGGCCGACCTGGGTGGCCTGGTCATCAAGGAGGCCATCGCCCGTTCCGGCGTCGACCCCAAGGCCATCACTTTCGCCGCAGTTGGCAACGTGATCCC
>Ga0268298_10002731_pt1 | contig 18917 bp, 11 predicted proteins | sample WWTPWeurt_MetaG_FD_194462 | JGI IMG/M metagenome (GOLD analysis project Ga0268298, IMG submission 194462) | Activated sludge microbial communities from WWTP in Nijmegen, Gelderland, Netherland - WWTP Weurt | ecosystem: Engineered > WWTP > Aerobic digester > Activated sludge | place...
CGCTCCCGCCCGCGCCCCCGCTGCTCTGCCCTCCCCCACCCCCGTCATCACTTCCACAATGGACGGCGGTCGAAAGGACGAAGACCGCGAGCGTGGGGCGAAGCCATCGCGAGGCCTGCATGGCGACCAGTATAGAAGGAACCTCGGCCCGCCCGCACGAGCGCTGTCTGTAGTTCCCCGGGCCGACGAGCCGCGGCCGCGAGCCGCGAGCCGCGAGCCGCGAGCCGCGAGCCGCGAGACAGCTCACGACGTCGGCCGGCCCGCGTCCGGCGGTGGTCGCGTGCTATGCTGCCGGATCAGACATGCGGGCTCTTCGAGGGATTGGGTCGGCGCTGCTCGGCCTGGGCGTTGCACTCGTGGGGTGCGCGACCGGGAGCTCGGACACGAGCAACCCCGGCGTGGGCGGCGGAACTTCACTGGGCGGCTCGGGCGGTGGCACTCAGAACCAGTGCTTTCCACCGGAGCAGGACTGCGGCGGCATTTGCGTGAACCCGTATTCCGATCCGAACCACTGCGGGGCGTGCGACACGACCTGCGCAGGCGGCGAAGTCTGCTCTCAGGGAAAGTGCGGTGCCGATTGCGCCGGCGGTCTGAGCGCGTGCGGAGACGCTTGCGTCGATCTCGAGAGCGATCTCGCCAACTGCGGCAGCTGCGGCAACATCTGTGCAGCCGGCGAAGTCTGCACCCAGGGCAAGTGCGGCAGCGAGTGCCTGGGCGGCACCGTGCAGTGCACGAGCTCGGGCACCGGGGGCAAGTGCGCGGACCTCAGCGTCGATCCTCAGAACTGCGGACAGTGCGGCGTCGTTTGTGCAAACGGTGAAGTCTGCTCCCAGGGCAAGTGCGGCGTCGTGTGCGGCGGCGGCTCCACCAACTGTGGCGGCAAGTGCGTGGATACGAGCCTCGATCCTCAAAACTGCGGAAGCTGCGGCCAGGCCTGCGCGAGCGGTGAGGCCTGCCAGACCGGGGCCTGCGGCCTCGTCTGCTCCGGCGGCCTCACCAAGTGCGGCAGCAAGTGCGCCGACACCACCAAAGACCCGGCGAACTGCGGAACCTGCGGCAACGCCTGCCCGAGCGGGCAGAGCTGCGTCAGCGGGAGCTGCCAGATCGTGTGCAGCGGAGGCACGCTGAATTGCGGTGGTTCCTGCATCGATCCGCAGATCGACCCGAACCACTGCGGCACGTGCACGACCGTTTGCACCACGGGCTTGAGCTGCGTCAGCGGCGCTTGCACGCTGGTCTGCCCCACGGGCCAGACCAAATGCGGCAGCGCCTGCTTCGACACCAAGGTCGACGCCAACAACTGCGGGAGCTGCGGCAACAAGTGCCCCACGGGTCAGGTCTGCCAGGCGAGCGCCTGCACGCTGGTCTGCCCGACCGGTCAGACCAAGTGCGGCAACGCCTGCTTCGACACCAAGACCGATCCGCAGCACTGCGGCAGCTGCACCACCGTGTGCAGCGCGAGCCAGACCTGCCAGAACAGCGCCTGCGTGTCGAACTGCAATCCGACCACCAACATCGCGCTCACGGCCACGCCGAGCTCGAGCGGCGGTGGCACGACGGCCAACCAGGTCGGGCCCGAAAAGATGAACGACGGTTTCCTCGAGGCGAGCTGCGCCACCAACAAGTTCCACTGGATCAACGCCTCAGACACGCCCGGAACCGCCTACATCCAATACGACTGGGCTTCGACCGTCACCGTGAAGCGCATCAGCCTCGACACGACCCAGGCCAGCAGCACCACCTGCACCTCCGCCGGCCGTACGCTGGCCGGCGGCACCATCCAGTACTGGAGCGGGTCGACCTGGGTCACCTCGGGCACGGTCTCCGGTCAGACCAACGATTGGAGCTACACGTTCCCGACCGCGGTCACCACGACCAGGATCCGGATCTACGGCGCCCACGCCACCAACACGACCGGCCAGCAGAGCAACCCGGTCATCTTCGAGTGGCAGGTCTACAGCTGCTGATCACAAGAGGCCGATGCGCCGGCGGAGCGCGAAGGCCGCGTCGCTGATCCAGAAGCGCAAGAGATCGTGGGTGAGCGCGATGCCCTGCGCCAGGGGTGCGCCGCGGAGGCCCGCCAAGTCCCCTTCCGTGCGCCGCACGAGGGCGATGCTGGACGGAAGCTCGTCGGCCAAGAGCACGGCCGCCCGCGCGGCGCTCCTCCGATGCTCGAACGCCCACTCTTCCCAATCGGGTCGAGGGCTCGACAGCAGCGCGGGCGCAGCCTCTTCCAACGCGCGACGCGCCCGGCGAGAGAGCGCTTTCTGGACGCGCTTGGCCTGCTGCTGCAGGAAGTCTTCATCGGAGACGCCCGCGCCGAACGACGGGTCGAGGACCCGCGCAGCCGAGATGGCGAGCAATCCGATTTCTGCGGGCGCCAGACGGCCGAGCACGTGCACGCCGCGCGCGAGCAGGGCGATGGGCCGCGCCAAGAGGAACACTTGCTCCGGCTCGCGCAGCGTCGCGACCTGGGCCGGCACCAAGATCCCGGGCGGATCGGTGAGCTCGACCTCGAGCAAGCCTTGGTGGGCCCGGTGCAAGTACAGATCGAACTCGAGCTGGCCGAACACCGAAGCCACGCGATCGGCGAGCTGCTTGAGCGGATGACCCGACCGGCTCGTGATGCGGTCCCGGCTCGAGAGGCCGTAGCGATCCAGCTCCGGGGGGAAGACCTTGCCGACGTTCTCCGCGATGGCGGCGAGCACGCCGGCGGCCGGATCTGCGCCGCGCCCATCGACTCCGCGAAAGGCGGTCTCGTCGAAGGCGCCGGCTCGCGTGTGGCCGAAACGCGACGAGCGCTGCGCGATGGTCACACGCTCGAGATCGCTGGCGAAGCCCAGCGCGACGAGCGGCGCCATGGCCAGCGTGGCCTCGTCGGGCCGCTGCATGGATTGGAAGCACTCGAGGATGCTGCTCCAGGTTTCGACCTTGGTGACGTCGACCTCGAGCAGCCGGCGGAGCTCGACCAGGGCCTGCGGGTAGTGCCCGGCGGCCTTCAGGCGCTTGGCGAGCTCCGTGCGAAGGTCGGCGTTCTCGCTGTCTTGGGCCAGCGCGCGCTGCAAGGTGTGCAGCGCGCGGTCGAGGAGCTCCATCTCGTCGGCCAGCACGCGGGCGATTTCCAGCTGAATCGGCGAGCGCTTGCGGGGATCGGACTGCTGGTCCGAAAAGCCGCTGAGCGCGCCGATGTAGTAGTCCCAGCGCGGGTCTTCCCCGAGCAGCTTCTGCTCGAGCAAGAGGTCCTTGAACTCGGCGGCGACGGTGCCCTCCGTGCCCACCATGCTGACCGCCTGCTCGAACGCGTTCGCCGCGCCGTCGAGGTTCTTGTTCTGGCGGTTCAGCCGGGCGAGGAGCGAGAGCGTCTCGGCGCGCTCTTTGTTGCTCGCGGCGACGGCCACGAGCTCGTTGGCCGTGGCGGCAGCTTCGGACATCTGGCCGCGGCGCATTTGGATTTCGAGGACGCGGCTGAGCGCCGAACGATTCTTGCCGTCGAGGGCCAGCACGCGTTCCAGGCTGACCAGCGCGCGCGCCTCGTCGCCGAGCTCGTCTTTCAGGATGCGGGAGAGCATCAAGTGCGCGAGCACCTCGACCTCGACCGAGGGAGACTGGGACAGCGCTTGCTTCAGGCGGTCGACCGCCTCGGCCCACTGCTTGTCCCGCGAATAGAGCTCGGCCAAACGCATGAGCGTCGGCACGTGCCCGGGCAAGCTTTCGAGCGTGCGATGCAGCGCCGCGATTCCCGCCGGCACGTCGTGCTTGTGGTCGGCCAAAAGCTCCGACACGTCGAGCCAGAGCGCCGCCATGCGCTCGCGGTCTTGAGCCCACTGCGCGGCCTGGCACAAGGTGTCGAAGAGGCGATCGACCTCGCGCCGGCCGAGTAGGATGCGGCGGAGCTCGGCGGCCGCTTCCGCGCTGTCCGGGTGCTTCTCCAGCGCGGCTTCCAGCGCCATCACCGCGCCGTCGGCGTCGTTGCGAGCGAGGAGCGCCGTCGAGGCCCGCACCAAGAGGCCCGCGCCCAAGGTCTTGTCGCGCAGCACCCGGAACGAAACGTCGGCGGCTTCGCCGAGCAGCCCGGGCTCTTGGGCGCCTTCGGCGATGCGAGTGATGCCGAGGGCAGCGGCGAGGTTCTCGCGGTCGCGGAGCAGAGCGGCGCGGAAGGTCTCGAGCGCACTCGGATCTCCCATGGCTTCCAGCGTTTCGCCGAGCCGCGTCTGGTGCACGGCGGCGAGCGATGGAGTCCCGAGCGTCGCTCCGAGCTTCGCGTCCACGTGGGTCAAGAGCTGCGAGTCGCCGGCAGCGAGCGCGTGTCGCTCGAGCGCGGCCAACGCGCCCGCGTCGGAGGGCGAGAGCTGGAGCACGGCGATGTAGGCTGCGCGGACCTCGTCGGGATTGCCCACGCCGCGGTTCTCTTCGAGCCGTGCCAGCTCCTTCAGAGCCGCCACCCGCGCGCCTGGGTCCCCGAGCACCCGGGCTTCGGTGGCGTACACACGCGCCAGAGGCTCCCACGCGCCGAGCTCGGCATAAAGCGGCTCGAGGGCGAGCAGCGAACCGAGATGCGACGGGTCGCGGGAGAGCACCGCCTCGAACGCCTCGATGGCGCGGCGCGCGTCGCCGATCTCGTCGCGGAAGAGCTCACCCTGACGGAAGAGGGCGGCCACGGCCACCACTGGGTCTTTGGCCGTGGACACCTCGCGCGCGAGCTCTTCGGCCAGCCGCTTGCACTCGCGTGCCTGGGTCAAGAGCCGCGTGCGGCCGTCGAGGGCCGGGCGGTAGTCGGGCAGCGCCGCGAGAGCTTGGTCGTAGGCAGCGAGCGCGCGATCGGGCTGCTGCAACCGATTCTCGTAGATCTCGCCCAAGTGGAACGCCGTGCGCGCGCGCTCGGCCGCGTCTTTCTGCCCCGAGAGCTCGAGCTCGCGGAGCTTCACCAGCTCGCCCCACTGTCCGCGCTCCGCCAGCTTGCGCGCCAGAGCGTGCAGCGCGGGCCGGTGGAACGGATCGATCTCGATGGCGCGCCGGTAGTGACCGATGGCGTCTTCGTCGCGACCGATGCGCTCTTCGGCGAGCTCGCCCATCTTGTAGAGCAACGCCGCCTGGCCCGGACCCTTGCTGGCCACCTCGAGCTCGCGCTTGTAAGTGTCGAGCAGCTCTTCCCAACGCCCGGCCTGGTAGTAGAGCCTGCCCAGGCTCGAAAGGGCTGGCTGGTAGGTCTTGTCGAGCTCGACTACCCGCCGATGGCGCGCGAGCGCGCCGTCGAAATCCCCGAGGGAGTCTTCGAGGACTTCCCCCGCACGGTGCAGCAGCATCACGGCCTGCTTTGGGTCGCCCACGATCTCGGCCTCGAGCTCGAGGAGCTGGACGAGCTCTTTGTGGCGCCCGGCGCGTTCGGCCGCTCGCTCGGCGGCGTGGACCCCACCCAGGTGTTTGGGCGCGACGTCGAGCACGCGCCGGTAGGCGCCCAGGGCGTGCGCGGGCGAGCCGAGCGCGTCTTCGTGGGCGCGGCCGATCTTGAACAGGAACGTGATCTTGGTCTCGGCGTCTTTCGCCTCGTCGACCGCTCGCTCGAAGAGCTCGATGAGCTCCCGCCACTTTCCCGCTTGCTGGTAGATGCGCGACAGCGCCTTGAAGCTCGGGGCATAGCCCGGCACGAGGCCGAGGGCCCGAGCGTGGTGCGTCGCCGCATGGTCGACGTTGCCGAGCCGCTCTTCGAAGATCGCCGCCACTCGGCCGTGGGCGCTGGCCTTGCGCGTCGCGTCCGCGGTGGCGCCGGCCTCGGCCAGGTGCATGGCGATGAGCTCCGCCCACTCCTGCCGGCGCGTGTGGATTTTTCCGAGCGCTTGCAGCGCCGGCAGGTACGTCGGATCGACCGAGAGCGCCTTCTGGAACCAGGTGATGGCGCGCGTCTCGTCGTTCAAACGCTCTTCGGCGATCTGCCCGATGCGGTGCTCGATCCCGACGCGCTCGGCGTCGGAATGAGCCAGGCTCTCGAGACGTTCGAGCACGCCGGCCAGCGAGTCCCACTTCTTGGCGAGCTCGTACAGGCGCGCGAGCTCTTCGAGCACCATGGGCTCGTGCGGCTGCTCGGAGGCGGCGCGCTCGAACGCCGCGAGCCCTTCGTCCAGGTGGCCCAGACGATCGGCGAGCACGCGTCCCATACGGTAGTACGCCATGGCGCGCACCGACGGGTCGCTTGCCTGCTCGGCTTCACGTCCGAGCACGAAGGTGAGATCGCGCCAGCGCTGGTGGGCATAGTGCAGGCGCTTGAGCGCATCGAGGGCAGCCGGCGCCTTGGGATCGAAGCCGAGCGCCTCGTTGTAGAGCTCGGTCGCCGTGCGACTGTCGCCCTTGCGAGTCTCGACGAGCCGAGCCCGCTCGACGATCAGCGCCGCGCGGTGGCGCTGATCGCCCGCGACGGCGTTGGCCGCACGCTCCAGGGTCTTGTCGAGCGCCTCCCACGCCTTGGCCTGCGTGTCGACGCGCTCGAGCGCCTTCAGATACGTCGCGTTGTGCGGGTCTAGCTCCACGGCCGCCGCGAACGCATCCCGTGCCTCGCGCTTCTGGGCGAGGTGGTCTTCGAGGATGCGCCCCTTCTCGTAGTGGAGCGCTGCCTTCTGCGTGGGCTCCGACAGGTAGCGCGCTTCGGCGTCGAAGAGCGGGAGCGCCTGAGCGAAGCTCTTTTTCGCGCACAAAACCCGGCGTGCCCCGCGCAGCGTGGGCAGGTGGTCCGGGCTCGTGGCGTAGGCCTTCTGGTAGTGCTCCGCGGCGCGCGAGAGATCCGACGCGGGCGCTTCGAAGAGGCGGCCGAGCTCGTAGTGGAGGCGGCCGAGCCGCAACGGATCGCGCTCGGTTGCGAGATCGGCCTCGAGCTTCTTCAGGACGCGTTGGGCCCAGAGCGGCGTCTGGCTCGGCTCCGCGCTCACGCCGAGACCCGCGTCGGTGCGGATGTGCGTGGGCGCGGCCGCAGGCGGTGGAGCCGGCGACGGCGGGAGCGGTGGCGGTATGGACTTGGGACCCGTTCGCACCGCGGGGCGCGGAGTCTGAGTCGGCGAAGCGGCCGGCGCGGGACGCGGCGTCTGCGTGGCCGGGGTCGGCACGGGCGGGCGCCCGACTTCGGGGGGCTTCGGTGTGGGCAAGCTCATGCGCCGCTGGGGCGGCGGTGGCACGGCTGCCTTCGGATTCGATCCGGGTGGCGCGGGCGGCGGAGGCGCAGCGCCGGGCTTGCGTGGGGGCGGTGGCGGCACGGACCGCGAGCCCGGCTTCTTCTGATCCTTGGGCCCGCGAGCGTCGTCCTCCGCCATGGCTATAACGCCCCGCGACACTAACACGGGGGGCCTGCGAGGGAAGCGCCCGAATTTTTGCGGCTTTCGTGCCGCGAGCCCGAGGAGCGTTTGTCGCGGACGCGCGGTCGATGACTTCACTAGTATGCCCGTCGCGATGATGGACCCCGAGATTGCCGCGAACGAACGCCGCAAGTACGCCTGCGAGTGCCCCATCGAAGCCGAGCTCGCGCGCTACGGTCGCCCGCTGCACATGCCGGCGAAGCCCGCCGCACCGCCGCGCGCTCCGCGAGGCACCTCGCGCTCGGCGCGGAGCTGGGACGCCGAAGCGGCGAAGCGCATGTTGATGAACAACCTCGACCCCGCCAACGCCGTCGATTGGGAGCACCTCGTGGTGTACGGCGGGAGCGGGCGCGCCGCGCGAAACTGGCACGAATACGCCAAGCTCGTGCGCACTCTGGACGAGCTCGCGCCCGACGAGACGTTGTGCGTGCAGTCCGGCCGAGCGGTGTACGTGGCGAAGACCCACGAACATGCTCCGCGGGTCCTGCTCGCCAACAGCAATCTGGTGCCGAAGTGGGCGACCCAGGCGAACTTCGATGAGCTCGATCGCATGGGCCTCACGATGTACGGCCAGATGACGGCCGGCTCGTGGATCTACATCGGCACCCAGGGCATCTTGCAGGGCACGTATCAAACGTTCCTGGCCGCCGCCGAGAAGCACTTCGGCGTGCCGTCGCTCCGCGGCAAGCTGGTGCTGACCGCGGGCCTCGGCGGCATGAGCGGGGCCCAACCCATGGCCGTCACCATGAACGAAGGCGTGGTGATCGACGTGGAAGTCCGCGCCGAGCGCGTGGAGCGCAAGGTGCGCGAGGGCTACCTCGACAAGATGACCGCCAGCGTCGACGAAGCGCTCGCTTGGGCGAAGGCGGCGCAAGCGAGCGGCAAGGCGTCGAGCATCGGGCTCGTCGGCAACGCCGCCGACGTCTTCCCCGAGTTCGTGCGGCGCGACGTGATCCCCGACCTGGTCACCGACCAGACGCCGGCCCACGACCTCGGAGCGTACGTGCCGCGCGGCGAGCTCGGCGAGCTCGACGAGCTTCGCAGCCGAGATCTCGCCGAGTACCACCGGCGCTCCCTCGAGGCCATCGCGGCCCACGTCACGGCCATCCTCGACATGCAGAAGCGCGGCGCCATCGCCTTCGACTACGGCAACAACCTGCGCGCTCAGGCCGAGCTCGCCGGCGTGAGCGTGAGGAACCCGGACCGCAGCTTCAAGTACCCGGGTTTCGTGCCCGCCTACATTCGACCGCTCTTCTCCCGCGGGCTCGGGCCGTTTCGCTGGGCTGCGCTGAGCGGCGACGAGAAAGACATCCGCGTGCTCGACGCCGAGCTCCTGCGGGTCTTCCCCGACGACGAAGGGCTCCAGCGCTGGGTGAAGCTCGCGAGTGAACGCATCCCGTTCCTGGCACTACCGACGCGCATCTGCTGGCTCGGCTACGGTGACCGCGCGAAGTTCGGCGACGCCATGAATCGGCTGATCCACGAGGGGAAGGTCAGCGCCCCCATCGCCATCGGGCGCGATCACTTGGATTGCGGCTCGGTCGCCAGCCCCGATCGCGAGACCGAAGCCATGAAAGACGGCTCCGACGCCATCGCGGATTGGGCGCTCCTGAACTTCGCGCTGAACACCGCCAGCGGGGCGTCTTGGGTTAGCTTCCACCACGGCGGCGGCGTCGGCATCGGCAACTCGCTCCACGCCGGCATGGTGGTCGTCGCCGACGGCACGGCCGAACGCGCCGAGCGCCTGGACCGCGTGCTCACCGTGGACCCGGGCATCGGAGTCGTGCGCCACGCCATCGCGGGCTACCCCGAGGCCGAGGCCACGGTGGCGGAGAAGGGGCTGCGCTTGCCCTGAGGCCCTCAGCTTCGCTTCGACACGACCCGCACGCTGCCGAGCGCGTCGCTCCGCACCTTGGCGAAGCGCGGCCATAGATCGCACAGGTTCCGTTCGGAGAGGCTCGCGTACGAAGCGTCGCCTCCCCGCGCCAGCTGCGCGATGAACTCGGGGTCGGCTTCTGGGCGCTTCCGGAGCTGGTACTCGATGACGTCGGCGAGTCGGAGGAGCGCCACGCTGAGCCCGAGCTGGCCACCGCGTTCGTAGGCGCGCCCGGGCTGGTGGTGGAGCGCGACCGAGAGCGCGAGATCGTCTGGCAGCTGCCAGGCTTCGAGCAGGTGGGCACCCAAGACGGCGTGGTCCCAGCCCACCCACATGCGCTCGAGCACGTGGGTCTTTTCGGGCTCGGCGAGCAGCGACGGGTCGAGCGACTCGTAGTCGACGTCGCGCGCCGACAAGATGAAGAGCTTGCCGATGTCGGTCAGGAGCCCAGCCGCGAACACGTTGTCGGCCTGATCCCCGCCCCAGGCGAGCGCGAGACTCCGGCTGATGGCGGCCACGCCGAGCACGTGGTCGCGAAACACCGTGGCGACCCCGGTGGTGTCTTCGTACATGCCCAGGGCGGCGACGCTGAGCACGACCTCACCGGCCTTGCGATTTCCGAGCCGCACCAAGGCTTCGGGCACGCTGCCGCACTTGCCCAGTCCGCCGAACACGGCGGAGTTGGCCAGCATCAACATGCGCGCACAGACCGAAGGGTCTCGCTCGAGCGCCAGGGCGATGTCGCGCGAATGGGAATCCTGGCGCGACAACAGGCGGAGCGCCTCGGCCACCACGCCCGGAAACGCGCGCAGGCGGAGCATCCGACCGAGCGCCGCGGCGAACGAAGTGCTCGCCTCTTCGTCGGTGCGGTTCGGGTCTTCGTCGCCGAACCAGTAGCGTTCGAGCACGTTGGCCGCGAGGCGCCCGCTCGGCCTCGCTGGGGGCTTCGGCGCGGTGGGAACGCAGGCGGGAAGTGGAGGCGGACCAGGCATGAGGGCTCACTCCGAGCTACGCCTGCCCTGAACGGGCGCGCCCGAGCCGGCTTGAGCCGAGCCTCGCGTTCAGGCCACCACCACGCGGTTCTTCCCGGCGTGCTTGGCGTCGAACAGCGCGCGATCCGCCCGTTCGACGAAGCGCTCGGTGTCGTCCTCGGGCTCGGACAGGGTCAGGCCGACGGAGCAGGTCACGTCGAGCCGGCGTTCGGCGTCGACCGGGAACGGCGCCCCGGCGACGGCGCGGCGCAGCCGTTCGCCGATGCCCGCGAGATCCGCGTGGCTCACTCCGGGCAAGAGCACGGCGAACTCCTCTCCGCCGTAGCGAAACGGGCTCTCGCCGGCGCGCAGCACGGCGCGCAAGCGTCGGCCGAGGCCCGCGAGCAGCGCGTCACCCGCGAGGTGTCCGTGCCGATCGTTCACGCGCTTGAAATCGTCGAGGTCGATCATGGCGAGCCCGACCGGGTTGCCGGTGGCGAGGGCCGCGTCCACCGCCTCCATCATGCGACCGTGGTGCTCGAGCTCGGTCAAGGCGTCGATGCGCGCCTTCCTCGCGAGCTCCTCGTATTCGTGAGCGTGCTCGATGGCGCGGCCGGCCTGATCGGCGATCAGCGAGAGCACCAGCTCGGCCGCCGGATCCAGCCGGCGCGAGGTGAAGCGGTTGTCTGCGTAGAGGACGCCTCGCACGCGTTCGGCCCCCCGGAGCGGGGCCGCGACCGCGGTGGGCAGGTGCAGGAGCCCGCGCAAGTCGTCGGAGCCTTCGCCGTGCACCGCGGTGGCGCGCCGGAGGGCGAGCGCCACGGGCGTGTCACCGTCGGCACGGACGGACAGGGCTCGCACTTGCCGGTCGAGCGCACTCGCCTCGGCGCGCTGGCGAAGCCCGGCCTGGTAGAGCTCGTGCAAGTCCGGCGCGTCGTTCTCGATGGACTTCCAGATGCGATCGGCTTCGTCGCGATCGGCAGGACCCACCGCCGCGACGCCACGCAAGAGCTCACGCTCGGACTCGTCCACGAAGAACAACATGGCGCGGTTCAGGCCGAGCCCTACGCCCGCGGTCACGCCCGTGAGGAGCGCGTAGCAAGTCGGCTCGAGCTCGAGCGATTGGCGGACCAGGTTCGAGACGCGGTGGAGCAGATCCACGGCCTGCCGGAGCGCGGCGTTCTCTCGCGCGAGGGCTCCCTGCTCCGAGGTCATCGTCGGGACTTTGTCGCGAGCGACCCCGGCGGGGCAAGGGGCCCGAAACGTGCGCCGGCGCGGCAGGCCGCGTGATGGCGAGGCTGGGCGGGCGCGCGTTCGCGAAGTTCCCCGACATTCTTGCTACGCTCCCGGAATGCCGCTCGTCCGCATCGTCAGCTCGGCTCCGCGCCCCAACGAAGACTCCGTTCGGCAGCTCTTGGGCAACCTGTCGCGGCTGCTCTCCCGCGAGTTCGACAAGCCGGAGCAGTGGGTCATGACGTGTCTCGAAGCGCCTGCCGCCATGAGCTTCGGCGGCACGTTCGACCCGGCTTGCTACGTGGAAGTGAAGAACATCGGCACGATGAGCCCCGAGCTCGCGCGTCGAGTCACGGCCGAGGTGAGTCGTGAGCTCGCCGAGCACCTCGGAGTTCCGACGCGCCGCATCTACGTGGAGCTCGCGGACGCCGAAGCCCATCTCTGGGGCTTCGACGGTGACACCTTTGGTTGATTCCCGCGCGCAGAACGCGAACGACGTGGGCGTCCACGAGGAAACTCTGGCCGAAGGCTCGGGCGGAAAACCCGTGACCGATCCCGGCAACGACGACGCGGACACCGTGGATGCCACGGTGCTGGCCGCGGAATCCGAACGCACCCGCATCCACGCCTTGGCAGCGTTGTTCGTCAGCCTCGCGCTCACCACCGCTCTGCTCGCCTGGCTGAACGACGGCTCCCTGGGCGCTCGGGTGCTCGTGGCCGCCTACGCGGCGAACTCGGCGTTCGCGGGCGTGATGTGGCTCATCGCGCGGCGCTCGGGCTACGGCGAGTGGGCGAGCGCAGCGGTCGGCGTCAGCGTGACACTGCTCGCCGTGGGCTCGTGCGTCGTGCTGGGCGTCGACAGTGTGGCGGTCGTGGCGTTGCCGCCGCTCGTCTACTACTACGGGCTCGGCGACTCGCGCTTCCGCCGTCGAGCCGTGATCGCGGCGGCACTGGCCGGCTACGCTGCGGTTTCGCTGCTCACGGTCACGGGCCTCGTTCCACCGCGGGGGACCGCCTTCCAGGGCAAGCCGGAGCTCCGGGACAGCCGTCTGACCCTGTTGGCGACCAGCGCGGGCGTGATCCAGATCGTCAGCCTCACGTATTTCCTGGCGCGCCGCACGCGGCGCTCGACGCTCGACGCCATGACGAAGCTCGAGCGCGCGCGGCGCGGCATCCGCCAGCGCGACGCGCTCCTGGACGAAGCTCGGCAGAATTTCGCCGAGCTCCAGCGCGGGGCACGCATGGGCCGGCACTCGGGTCGGCAGCTCGGACGCTTTCGCGTGGGCGAGGTGCTGGGCCGCGGGGCCATCGGCGAGGTGTATGCCGCTACCGAAGTCGAGAGTGGTCGCGCGGTCGCACTCAAGGCGCTCCACCCTCACCTCGAAACCGACACCAGCCACCAACTGCGCTTCGCGAGAGAAGTGCGCATCGTGGGTGAGCTCGCGACGCCGTTCGTGCCCGAGTTCGTCGATTCGGGCGTGGACGACGAAGGCGCCCCTTACTTCGTCATGGAGCTCCTCGAAGGCGTGGACCTCGCGAACGATCTGCGCCAACGCAAGCGGCTCGAGCTCACCGAGCTCGACGAGCTCGTCGAACACGTGGGGGCTGCGCTCGTCGAAGCCCACGGCCGTGGCGTCGTGCATCGCGACATCAAGCCGCAGAACCTGTTCCGCGTCCGTTCGCCCAAACCCATGTGGAAGGTGCTCGACTTCGGTGTCTCCAAGTGGATCACCGACACGGGCACGTTGACCCAAGGCGCCGCCATCGGCACACCCGCCTACATGTCGCCCGAACAGATCCGGGGGCGTGAGGTCGACGCACGCGCCGACGTGTTCGCCTTCGGTGCGGTGCTCTACCGCGCGCTGACGGGCCGCCCGGCTTTCAGCGCCCCGAGCGAGCTCCTCACGCTGCTGTCGGTCAGCGCGACCCAACCGGCGCGCCCGAGCGACCACGCTCGGGTCGACGAGGATCTCGAGGCCGTCCTCGCCCTCGCCCTGGCCAAGCGCCCCGACCAGCGATTTTCCAGCGTCGAACGCCTGGTGACGGCCTGGCGCCAGGCACGAACCTCCGGCCTCGCGCCCGAGACCCGTGAGGCGGCGCGGCGACTGCTCGCCGAGGCGCCTTGGGGCGCCGACGTGGAGCTCGATGCGCCCGCCGAGCCGCGCGAAAACGCGCTATGAAGGCCCTCGGCCATGACCCAAGCGGATCTCCTGATCATCAACGCCGCGGAAGTCGTGACGTGCGCCGGCTTCTCCGACGCTCCGGCGCGCGGTCCGGATCAACAGGTCGTGCGCATCGTGCGCGACGGCGCCGTCGCAGTGAGTGAAGGGCGCATTCTCGCCGTGGGCGCCAGCGATCGACTGCGACGCGAGCATCGCGTCCCGGAAGAGGCCGTGCTCGACGCAGCGGGAGGCGTGGTCCTCCCGGGCTTCGTCGACTCGCACACCCACCTGGTGTTCGCTGGTGATCGCTCCATCGAGTGGGAACAGCGCATGCAAGGCAAGTCCTACCTCGACATCCTGCGCGAGGGCGGCGGCATCCAGAGCACGGTGAAGAAGACGCGGGCCGCGGCCATCGGCGCGCTGCACACCAATGCGCTGCGTTGGGCCACCACCTGCATGGAGCACGGCACGACGACGCTCGAGGCCAAGAGCGGCTACTGCCTCGACCACGATGGCGAGCTCAAACTGCTCGAAGTGGCGCGGGCCGTGCAGAGCGAGCTCCCGATCCGGATCGTGAGCACCTTCCTCGGCGCCCACGTCGTGCCACCCGAGTTCAGCAAGAACCGCGCGGGCTACCTCGAGCTGCTCGAGGGCCTGATGGCCGAAATTCGCAAGCGCGAGCTGGCGGAGTTCGTCGACGTCTTCTGCGAACGAGAAGCGTTCACGCTGGCAGAGACGGAACGCCTCCTCCGTCACGCCCTCGGTCTCGGCTTCGAATTGAAGCTCCACGCCGAGCAGTTCACGGCGAGCGGCGCTGCGGCGCTCGGGGCGGAGCTCGGAGCTCGGAGCGTGGACCACCTGGAACACGTCGACGACGCCTCCATCGCCAAGCTCGCGGCGGCTCCCCGGCCGCCGGTCGGCGTGCTCTTGCCCGGCGTCCCGTTCCACCTGGCGATGCCCGAGCACGCGCCGGCCCGGAAGCTCATCGACGCGGGGGTTCCCGTCGCCATCGCCACCGATCTGAATCCCGGCTCCTCGTTCACGGCCAGCATCCCCATGTGCATCGCCCTCGCTTGCCGCACCCTCGGCATGACGGCCAGCGAGGCAGTGGTCGCGACGACCATCAACGCCGCGCACGCCATCGGACGCGGTCACGAGATCGGCAGCATCGAGCCGGGCAAGCGGGCGGATCTCATCGTGTGCGACGTGCCCGACCACCGCTGGCTCGGCTACGCCTTTGGTATGAATCCGGTGCGCTCGGTGGTGGTGGCGGGCGAGCGCATCTACGATTGAGCGCGGCGACGCGCGGGCTCAGTGGTCGTGGTTCATCCCGGCCATGCCGCCCATGCCACCGCCGTCCGCGCCCGAGCTCCCGCCCGTGCCGGCGTCGCTCATCGCCGCAGCGCAGGACGCGAGACAAGTGGACTTCTGTGCGGCGCACTGGCTCGCGTTCCCGCTGTGCGCGAGCTCGTGGCACTCCGTCACGACCCCGGCGTCGCCGTCGTCGGCTTCGTGGCAAGCCTCGACGATTTCGGTGCAGTCGGCCGGGAGCGAGGTGGAATTCGGCGTGGTGTCGTCGTCGCTGGAGCAACCTGCAAAGAGAACCACCGAAAGAACCAAGCAGAACGTGAGGCGCATGGGACGCCTCGTAACACCAGCTGCCGCGACTTCGGCTGAGTCATATTGTCGCACTCGGCGCCGGCGACTCGGCCGGCGCGTCGCGGCGGGCGGCTTCCCGCGCGGTGGACGGCAGCGCGGACCACACCTCGCCCCAGACCTCGCGCCCCACGAGGGCCGCCGCAGCGTTCACGCCCGACGCCATGGCGCCCGCGATGCCGTGGCCGGTGTAGGTGCTCGCGCCGCACACGTAGAGAGAATCGATCTCGGTCTTGGGACCGGGCCGCCGCCACAGGAACTGCTCGGGCACGAGCGCGAGGCCGTACGACGTCCCGCCGGTGGAGAGGGTGTAGCGCGTGTGCGTGAGCGGCGTCGCCGTCTCTTGGAACACGACGTGCTTTTCGAGTCCGGGGAAGACGCGCTCGGCAGCGCGGAAGAGCGCGGCCGTGTACTCGGCCTTGCGCTCGCGATACGGAGCCTGATCCGAGTACGCGCCGTTCGCCACGTCGGCGGCGCTGACCCCCCAGGCCTCCGGCTGGTGCGGCGCGAGACTCATGAGTTGCAGGTTCACGATGCCGGGCGGAGCCACCTTGGGGTTTCCGGGATCCTTCAGCGACGCGATGGACACGTAGAGCAGAGGCTCCCGCGAGAAGCGACCCGCCCGCACGTCGCGGTAAGCGCCTTCGACGTCGGTGGTGCCGTAGATCCAGTAGTTCGTGTTGCGGAGGCGCGCGCCGAGGGCTTCGCGCCGGACGCCGAGATAGACCATGCCGAGGGCCGGTGCCATCTCCCACGCGCGGACCTTGCGGACGGTCTTCTTGCGCACGTTCTCGGGTCCGATGAGCTCCAGGTAGAGGCGCTTGATGTCGGCGTTGGACACCACCGCTCGCGCCGCGACGTCGCGCACGCCGATGTGCTTGTTGCGGAGCCGCACCCCGACCGCACGACCGTCGCGGAGCAGGATGCGCTCGACGCGGGTGCTGAGGAGGATCTTCCCGCCGTGCTTCTCGATGGCTTCGGCCAGGCGGTCGCTCATCACCTGTCCGCCTCCTTCGGGGTAATAGCCGCCTTCGTCCAAGTAGTGCAGCATGAGCCCCGCGTGGAGCACGAGCGCGGCGCGGCTCGGCGGCTCGGCGTAATCGCCCGACTCGGCGGCGAGCACCGTGCGCAGCATCGGATCCCGCGTGCACGTGTCGAGGAAAGCGCCGAGGGTGCCGTTTCCGAAGCGCAGGACCAGTGGAGAGCGGAACAGGGCCCCGGGCAGGCGCTTCGGTGAACGCGTGGCCCGATCGATCTCGACCTGCTGAGCCAGATACGAGACGTAGCGATCGATGCCGGCGCGCTCCGACGGGAACGCATCGGTCAGGCGCAGCCGATAGCGCTCGAGCCCGCGAGGGATCCCGAGCTCGAAGCCAGGCAGAACGACGGTGTCGAACGCATCGGGGTCCATCGGGCGGAACTTCACCGGGGCAGCGCCCGCGCAAGCGAGGACGCGCGGGAAGAGCCCTCGCTCGCACTGCCCGATGTAGTGCAAGCCCACGTCGAACTCGTATCCTGGGCGCTTGAAGATGGTGGCGTTGCCACCCGCCACGTAGTGCTGATCCACGATCAGCACGCTCTTGCCGCGCTTGGCCAAGAGCGCCGCGGCGGTGAGCCCGCCCGTACCCGCGCCGATCACGATGACGTCGAACTGGTCTTGGTCGAGCTTCCGGAAGCGGTCCATGCCGGCGACCTTGCCCCGACGAGGGGGGCGACACCAGGCGAGAAGCAAAGGCGCCTCTCGTTTCGCGGCCCTGCCGCTCCTGGAGCTGGCCGAGACGCCCGGATCTCGGGGAGCCTCCGCCGCCCGAGCGAGATTTGTCGCCGATGCCGGGTCGTTGATTTAGTGTCCCGCCCCGTGACGGAGTCCCCTGACTCGCTGCGCGAGCCGCCGGCGAAAAGCGCGCCGGAGTGGCACAAGTGCTCGGTGCGCGAAATGCGCGCGGCGCTCGATCGGAACGACGTCTCGTGCCGCGTGCTGGTCGAGACGCACCTCGAGCGCATTGCCGAGGTGGACCGCGATCTGCGGGCGTTCACCGAAGTGTTCCACGACACGGCGATGCAGAACGCGGCGCGCGTCGACGAGGAGCGTTTGGCGGGCAAAGAGCGGGGCCCGCTCCACGGGATCCCCGTCACGTTGCAGGAGGGCTTCGACTTCGAGGGGCGACCCACGACCTTCGGCACGGCCACGCGGCGCACCGCGCGCGCCCACTCGGACAGTGCGCTGGTGCGCGCGCTCTCCGACGCCGGCGCAGTGATTCTCGGTCGCACCAACTTGGGACAGCTCCTGCTCACGTTGGAGAGCGACAACCCGCTGTTCGGACGCACGCAAAACCCGTTCAGCCCACGCCACAGCGCCGGCGGACCGAGCGGAGGCGAAGCGGCCGCCGTGGCGGCCGGGCTCTCGCCGCTCGGTTTCGGCGCCGACGTGTTCGGAGCCTCGGGGGTACCGGCGCACTTCTGCGGCGTGGCGCAGCTCAAACCCACGCGACTCCGCCTGCCGGGAGCGCCGGCGGGCGGTCTCGAACGGTACTCCGCGCTCGGAGTGCAGAGCTCCGTCGTCGCGCGCAAGGCGAGTGACATCGGGCTCGCCCTCGACGCGCTGCCCGCCCGACGCCTCTCGCTGCTCGATCCGCGCGTGCCGCCCCTGGACGATCTGCCGGCGCGCAGCTTGGTGGGGCTCTCGGTTGGCGTCTTCAGCGAAGGGCCGCTCTTGGCTCCGTCGAGCGCGCTGGTCGGCGCCATCGAGCGAGCCGGCGACGCGTTGCGCCGCGCAGGCGCCAAACTGACGCCGTACACTCCACCTGGACTCGACGAGCTCTTCTTCGACTGCATGAGCTTGCTGGCGGCCGACGGCGGCGCAGCGTGGCTCGAGGCACTCGAGGGCAGTCCCGTCGCCGAAGCGCTGCGACCGCTGACACGGTTGCTCAAAGTCCCCGGCGCCCTACGCGGCGGCGTGGAGCGCGTCACGCGTCTCGCAGGGGACGCCGATGGCGCGCGATTCGTGTCGTGTTTCGCCGAGAAGAGCGCACGCGAGTATCAAGAGCTCGTGGCGCGCCTCGAGGCTCGGCACGTCGAACTGTGTCGCGCGCTCGAGGCAGCGGAGATCGACGCGCTGCTGTGTCCCCCCTTCGCGACCCCGGCCGTCCCCCATGGCCAGAGCGGGGAGTTCTGGCTCGCGAGCGGCTATTCGGTGCCGTTTTCGGCCATGGGCTGGCCGTTCGCGGTCGTGCCCGTGACCCGGGTCCACGGCGCCGAGGCGCGTCGCGATCGCGCCCGCGGACGCCTCGGCCGACTGGCGCGCCGCATCGACGAAGAGAGCGCCGGCCTCCCCGTCGGGGTCGAGCTCGTCGCACCGCCTTGGCGCGATCGAACGCTGGTGGCGATGGCTCAGGCCATCGAGCACAACGTGTCCGGCGACGTCGACTTCCCGCGAACGCCGCTCTGGTGAGCTGCACTCACCACGGAAACCACTCTCCCGCAAAGCGCTGCCACTCGGTGGGTCGCCGGCGATCCCCGTCCGGCAGCACCAGCGATCCGACGAAGTCTCCGTGCTCGTAGACGCTGCCGATGCTCTTGGCGATGGCATCGAGATCGGCTTCCGTGACCACGCCGTTGGTGGTGGCCTTGTAGAACTGCACGGTGACGCGGATGGGAAAGCGCGCGTCGCGTTCGAGGCGCA
>Ga0268298_10002732_pt1 | contig 18915 bp, 25 predicted proteins | sample WWTPWeurt_MetaG_FD_194462 | JGI IMG/M metagenome (GOLD analysis project Ga0268298, IMG submission 194462) | Activated sludge microbial communities from WWTP in Nijmegen, Gelderland, Netherland - WWTP Weurt | ecosystem: Engineered > WWTP > Aerobic digester > Activated sludge | place...
AGGTAGATGAGGAGATTGCGGCAGGTGAGGATGTCCAGCCGGGTGAAGGGCGGGTCCATGATCGCGTTCTGGGGGGCGAAGACCACCATTTCGCGGATTTCCTTGCTCACACGATAGCTGCCGTCGTCTTCGACGAAGAAGCGCTTGAGGCGTGCGGCGGAAACGTCGCTGGCGATATTGGCCGGATACAGGCCCTGGCGGGCGCGGGCGATGGCGTCGGGGTCGAGGTCGGTGGCGAAGATCTGCAAGCCCGGTGGGCGTGCCGGGCAGAGTTTTTCCGCAGTCTCGCGAAAAACCATGGCCAGGCTGTAGGCCTCCTCCCCGGTGGAACACCCGGCGACCCAGGCCCGCAGGGGAGCGCCGTCGGGGTTGGCGGCGAGCAGCCCGGGCAGGGCCTCTTCCTGGAGGCAGACCCAGGCCGCCGGATCGCGGAAGAAACTCGTCACCCCGATGAGCAATTCGCGGAACAGAAGGTCCACTTCCTGGGGGTTGTCGCGCAGGGTGCGGACGTAATCGCCGATCCGCGCCAGTTGATGGATGGCCATGCGCCGCTCGATGCGGCGGTAAAGGGTGCTCTTCTTGTAGCGGGAAAAATCGTTGCCGGTGCGCGCCCGCAACAGGACGCAGGCTTTTTCCAGGGCGCTGCGCTGGGCGGCGGTCTCGCTGTCGGAAGGCTCCCTGCCGGAAGGCTCCCTGCCGGCGGCGGCGCGGGGGCTGGGGTGCAGGATTGCGCCGATGCGCGGGGGCAGTTCGTCGACTGCGCCGATCACGTCGGCCAAGCCGGTGGCGATGGCGCTGCGCGGCATGCCGTCGAAGCGGGCGGTGGCCGGATCCTGTACCAGGACCAAGCCGCCCTGTTCCTTGATCGCCCGCAGGCCCAGGGCGCCGTCGGACCCCATGCCGGAAAGGATGACGCCGATGGCCCGCTCGCGGCAGTCGGCGGCCAGGGCGCGGAAAAAGAAGTCGATGGGCAGGCGCAGCCCGCGGGGCGCTGCCGGTTCGAGGAGCTGCAGGCGGCCGTGCAGGATGGCCATATCCCGGTTGGGGGGGATGACATAGACACTGTCGGGCGCCACTGCCAGGCGGTCCCGGGCCTGGATCACCGGCATGGTCGTCGCCCGCTGCAGGAGTTCGGGCAGGATGCCGGCGTGGGTGGGGTCGAGGTGCTGGATGACCACGAAAGCCAGGCCGCTCCCCGGGGGTACGTGGGCGAGAAAGCGTTCCAGGGCTTCGAGGCCGCCGGCCGAAGCGCCGATGCCGACGACGGCGGGCGGATCGCCGCGGTGGGGGGGTGATCCGTTCTTCCTGGCCGCCGTGGTGGCGGTGGCGGGCGGGACGGCCGACCGCGCGCGCCCCCGGCGCTGTTGTTGTTGGGTCAAGCCTTTCCTCCCCCTCCGGAATCGCTGCCATGTGGCATGAGAAACCTTAACTTAGCCGGGGTTTTGTGGCAATCGCCGCGGGCGCGGCGGCGGGATCGGCCGTAGCCGCCCCGGCCTCTTCTGCGCCGCGCCCACCGACTTCGGCCCGGCAGGGGCTTGCCTCGGCCCGGGCGACGCTGGCGGCCAGGGCGTGCAACTCGGCTTGCAGACGCCGGGCTTGGGTGAGGTCTTCGAGGATGCCCAGGGCCGCCGGTCGCCCGCCCCAGTCCACGAAACTGACGTGGACCCGGCAGTCGACCCACCGTCCATCTTCGGCGACGACGCGCAGATCGCAATGCCGGGGTGCCGCTTCGCCGTCCGGCGCTTGCGCGCAAAGGGTCTGCACCCGGGGGCGATCGGCTTCGTGGACGCGCGGCAGGAAGGGTTGCTCGAGACAGGCTTGCGGCGCGTAGCCCAACAGTTCGAGCGCTGCGGCATTGACGTGACGCAGCGCCCCGTCCTGGACGACCGCCACCGGCAGGGAGAGCTGGTCGATGAAACGACGGTGGCGGCGTTCCGCATCCTCCAGGGCGGCCTGGATGAAGTGGCGGTGGCTCACGTCCCGGGCGAAACCCACGGTGCCCACGCGGCGGCCGTCGATCACCAGGGGCGATTTGTAGGTTTCGAACCAGTGCGGGCTGCCGTCCGCCTCGATCAATTCCTCCACCAGCTTCTGCTCGCCGCTCAGAAGAACCGCCCGGTCGTCGGCGCGATAGGCCTCGGCCATCTCCCGCGTGGTGATGTCGAAATCGGTCCGGCCGATGAGCTCGTCGGCGGTGGCGTAGCCGAAGTTGCGTGCGAGCGGCGTGTTGACGGCGAGAAAGCGGCTGTCCTCGTCCTTGAGCCAGACCATGAAGGGAAAGTTGTCCAGCAGCGCCCGCTGGTACTGTTCGCGCTGACGCAGGGCCTCTTCGGCGCGCCGCGCCGGCGTGACGTCGATGGCCACCAGGCGGCACTCTCCCCCTGTCTCGTCGGCCACGGCTTCGACCCGGACCACGGTTTCTGGTCGGGCATGGGTGGGGAGCAGGGTGAATTCGCCGACCTGCTTCGCTCCGCTGGCCAGCACGGCGGCCAGCAAGTGCTCGAAGGGTGCCAGGGACGAGGGGGCCAGCGCCGCGACGAAGCGCCGGCGGGATGCCTCGGAGCGCTTGATGCCCAGCAGGATGGCCCCGGCCAGATTGAGGTCGAGGATGGTGCCGCGGGCGTCGAGCGTGAAGTAGCCGACCGGCGAGAAGTCATGGATATCGGCACAGCGCCGGCGCAGGGCCTCGGCCTCGTCCCGGGCCCGCTGCAATTCTTCATTGTGCATTTCCAGTTCGATCTGATGGACCTGGAGTTCATGGACCAGGCGTGCCGCGTCACCGGGGGGATTGGCCAGGAGAGAGCGATCGCGCTGCCAGCGGGCCTCGGCGCGCTGGCGCAGGCTCTTCCCGCCGGGGCGCGCCGCAGCGGCGGCGCGGGGTTCGGCCCGCGGGGGCGCCTGGCGATCCTCCTCCTGGCGCAGGGGGGCGTAGCAGTCGCAGGCCCTTGCTGCCAAGGCATCGCGGTCGGTGACGGTGATCCGCCCCCGGCGGGAAAGGAGTATTCCGCCAGCGTGTAGCTGGCCCAGGCAGGCATTGACCTCCGCCCGCCGCAGGCCCAGGGCCTCGGCAATGCCGGCCTGGGTGCGCGCGATCGTGCTGCCGCCCAGGCGGTCGAGGTGGCTGAGCAGCCAGCGGCTGACCTGCTGTTGCGGCGAATGGTGGCGGCAGCACAGGGCGGCCTGGGCCATCTGCTGCATCAGGAGGCGGGCGTAGCGCAGGCAAAGTCCGAGCAGCGGGCCACCCTGGCCGAGTTCCCACGCCATGACATCGGCCTTGAGGCGGTAGGCCTCGCCGGCGTCGCAGACGGAAACCTGGTAGGTGGCCCGGTCGCCTCCCAGCACCAGACAGATGCCCACCAGGCCTTCGCGGCCGGTCACCGCCAGTTCCGCCTCCTGGCCGACGGCGGTGACGCACGCCAAAGAGACCAGGCCGGAGAGCGGAAAATAGACGTGCTCGATGACGTCGCCCAGGCCGTAGAGGCGGGTACCCGGCGCGAGCGTGACCGGTTCCAGGTCGTCGCTCAGGCGCGCCAGATCGGCCGGCGCGAGGCCTGCCAGGATGCGGTTTTCGCTGGGGCTGTCCGGTATCGTCGAAGCCATGGTGGTGTCCCCGGGGTGGCCATCGCCGCCCGCGTCTGGATTTCCGGGAGTGTCGTCCCGGTGACAGGTTCATCCTGCCCACAGGGTAAGGCCGAGCCCAATGGGGCTAGGTACGGATTCGTACAAAAACGCTCATACCGCCGGAGTATGGTAAGCCCTCGACCGAAAACCAGGGCAACAAAACGACCCCGGTGCGACGGCCGACCACACCAAAGGAGACCCAATAATGACGCACGACGCCAGCAACACCCGGTCCGGCATTCCCGCCGGCACGGTCGAATCCTTCCTCGCCCTCTCCCGCATCTACCTCACCAGTTCGGAACGCCTCGTGGCGCTCAACATGGCTGCCCTGCGGGAGATGCTGGCGGATGCCGCCCCCGCACTCCGCTCCCCGGCGGGCAAGACTTCGGCCACCGGCCTGGAGGCCTTCACCGACAGTCTGTCGATGTTCCAGGTCAATCGGGCCCTCGCCTATTGCCGGGGGTTGCAGGACATTGCTGCCCAGGCCCAGGATGAATTCGTGCACGTGCTGCTCAATCCGGCGCCTGCGCCCCAATGGCGCCAGTCCATGCCGAATGCCTGGCCGTCGATCCTCGCCGCCTTTGCCCGGGCGCCGGCCCCGGCCGGCAAGGGCAACGGCGGGGCGGGTGAGGCCGCCGCGCGCCGTCAGGCTTGAGGGGGAGCGCTCCGAGTTCCGGGCGCGGCCCGGCACTGCGGCACCGGTGCCGTCTCAATAAATCAATGGGTTATAGCCCCGGGTGTGGCCCGGAGCCCTATTCCTGGGCGTCGTCAGCCGGTTTCGGCCGGGGTCGCCCCGGGACGATGGTGCGGGCGTGGCCGGTCCGCCCGGTCGGGGGGCTTTCCCGGCGCGTCCGGCGCGCCATCGTGCCGCAGCAGCAGGCGCGATCGGCGACTGGTGCGCGGGGCTGGGGATATCCCATGAATTGCAGGCTCCAATCCGAAAAAGGGGGAGCGTCATGGTTATTTCGGCAGGTGTCGCCGGCGCGCGGGACCGCTATCTTGCCACCTTGAGCGACGGACAGCGCCTGGAGCGCCCGGATCTCCGGGCCCTGGCCCAGGCCCTGCACGGCGCCGGGGTGAGCGCGGGCCGGGTGAGCAGCGTTCGCCACCCCGGCCAGCCGATCATTACCGCCGGGCAGGAGGTCGCCCTGGTGGCGGAAATCAGGAAGCTGGAAGGCCACTCGTCCCGCGACGGCCCCTGAGCGCCTGTGAAAATTCCGTTCACCCCCGCTCGTCATGCCCAACTGCGCCCGCTCGGCGTTGCCCATGCTCGCCATAGCCCGAGCTATGGCTGTGCTTTGCGCCTTGATCGTGCCCACCTGGGCACGCCGCTCGGGCGCGCCCGAAAATTTCGCAGGCTCTGATCGGGTTTGCCGGCGGGGAATCTCGGCTCCCCTCGGGCACAGCGCGACGGCCTCTCCGTCCACGCCGTCACGTCGGCGGCGGGGGCGTGGCGTGGATGCGGCCCCTCCCACACCCGTCCCGCAGGGCTCGGGGTTTACGCCGGGCGATCTGCCGTCAGGGCCATCAGTACATCCGAATACCAGGCGCAGTTGAGCCCCAGGGCCTCGTCGAGGACCAGATCCCGGGTGCCCACGTCGAGGCGGGCCGAATGGACGCCGAGGAGCAGCCAGGGCAGTCCGGCGCCGCCACCGCGATCGTCGGGGCGGCGCAGAACCACGGGGGCGCCGCTGGTGCCGCGGTGGGTGCGCGCGTCGGTCAGGAAATAGCCTTGCCCCTGAAAGCGCAGCCCGAAGGACGAGGCGATGGCCGCCTGACGCACGACGGGGAGGTGATGCAGGGTGTCCTGAAACCCGAGGGGGTAGCCCACCACCAGGATCGACTGCCCCGCCTCGATGGACTCCAGCCGGGGGGGCAGGTGTTCGGGCGAAAACGCCCGGTACACCACGTCCCGGGGCAGCAGCTGGGGGGGGATTTCGATGGCCGCGACGTCCACGTCGCCGGCGGCATCGGCACAGGTGCGCCACAGGCTCAGGCCGTTTTCGAACAAGGGGATGGCGAGGCGCACCGATTGGGACAGGTGTTCGCCGCCGACATGCAACTCGATGGCCAGGCTGTCGGGATGGTGTTCGCTGGGCGGGTCGCAGACCACGTGGCGACAGGTGATCAGAAAGAGGCGCGATCCCCTTTGGAAGAGGAAGCCGCTGGCATTGGTCAGGTACCAGCCGCCCTGGAGCGTCTGCACCCGGACGGTGGTCAGAAGGAGGGATTCGATCTGCATCGGTTCGTGGGTTTCGGGGCGTAGATCCCCCGCAAGCCATAGTCCTCAGTCAAACAGGTTTCGTCGATGCCGAGTGCATTCGCGCCACGATCGCACGACGCGATCCGCAGCCATCGCCGAAGCCGTGGCGAGGACGGGCGAAGCAGCGCGTGGGGATGGGCGGCGTGGCGAACATGGCTGAACCTGTTTGACTGACTATCCGCTTGGGGGGGCGGTGGGCGGATCAGCCGCGGGCGTAATTCAGCGCATCGGCCAGGCGGTCGTAGCGATAAATGTGATAGCGATAGCGCCATCCCTCGAAGCGGATGCCCAGGGGCTGCATGATCACCCGTTCGGCAGCACTGGGAACTGGCCGGTCGTGCCAGGCTTCCAGGTTGGTGACGGGCGCCTGCCCCTCGCCGCGTGCCGCTTCCAGCTCCGCATAGGCGACGGCGTCGGGCAGCCGGTCGTACTTGAAATCGTGATAGACGAACTGATGTCCGTCGAAGGCAATGCCGAGATGCATGGCCTGGGCCTGTTGCGCCTCGGAAACGGTTGCATCGGGACGCTCGCAGGCGGTCCCTCGGGGGGTGTCGGTCATGATGATGGCCTCCGTAAGTGTCGGGTGGATTCCCGACGGTATGCAATTCAACGGAAGCGCCCTTCGCCCAGGATACGAGCTGAAGGTTCGAGGTGAACCGTTGGCTGGTCACACCTTCAATGTAGCACCGCCAACCCGGCAGGGCATGAATTAAATCAGTGGCCCGAAGCGAATTTGCCGCGGGGGGCGAGGGCTTCGGCGAGGTCTGGGCTCATGGGGTCTCCGCCTGGCGTTGGGGGTAGGGCGGGCCCGTTTCGATGCGATCGTCGACGATCGCCGTGCCGACGGTGAAGTGATAGACGCTCTGCCAGGTATCGCCGGCCAGGCCAAAGGCCTGGTGCACCGGGTCGTCGAAGAAGCAGCCGATGCCGGTGCCGCGCACGCCGGCGGCCTCCGCCTCCAGGTAGAGGGCCTGACCGATGAGGCCCGCTTCCCGCAGCAGGGTGCGGTAGGTGTAGGCGTCGTCGGCCAGGGCCGCGAAGTCGGCGAGCATGCCCAGGGAGAAGGCGCTGGTGGCGGCGATGTCCTGGTGGCAGGAGAGGGCGCGGGCCAGACGCTGCACCTCCTGCAGGCCGAGGGCGGCGAGGAACGTGAGATGGAGATGGGCGGGGCAATCCGGGTCCACGTCGGCCACGGCGCAGCGGCTGACGAAGCGGTGGTCGGCGGCCCCGAGGACGACCGGGAGTCCGGCCGCCGCCATCGGCGTGCGCGGCAGCAGGTAGAGGCCGGGCGGCAGCCCATCGACGCGCAGGACGAAAAGCAGCAGGGCGATGGCGGGGGGGGCCTCCTGGCCCGTGAAGGGGGCGCCGGCGCGGGGCAGGGTGGCGTCCAGCAGGCGATAGAAGGCGCCCTTGTCCAGGGTGTGCTTGGGGTCGAAGCGCTGGGCGCTGCGGCGCTGGCGGATGAGTTGGGCGGTGCCGGCCGGTGTGGGGTGCGGCGGCAGCGCGGGCAGGGGCGCGAAGGCCGGTGATACCGGCACTGCGGGGAATTCCTCCCGGCGGCTGGCCGCGGCGGCCTGGGCGATGACGGGCCAGCGGTAGCCGGGGGCGGGGTCGATGGTGCTGGGTCGGCCGTGCCAGGGGGCGCCGTCGAGCCAGGCGGTGAGGCCGGAGGGCGGGGCGGCCAGGCCGGGGGCGTGGAGGGCGAGGAGAACCTCCGGCTCTTCGGCTTCGGTGAAGGCGTGGCGGCCGGGGGGAAAGTCTTCGGCGCGGTCCAGGCCAAGCAGGTGGGCGAGGGCCGTGCCGCCGGGGGCCAGCGGTTCCACGCGCCAGCCGAGGAGGGCGGCGGCGTAGGCCAGGGCGCCGACGGCGTGGCCGATGTCGAGCTGGCAGTAGCGGAAGGCCCGCTCGCCGTATTTCCAGGCTTCGCGCCACAGGGCGCTGGAGAGGCCGACGGCGAGCCAGGGGGGGCCGCCGGGGGGCAGCAGGGCACGGCCTTCCAGCAGGTGATCCTGGGCGTCGTAGTGGTGCAGGCCGGCGGCGATGCCGGGGAGGCCGGAGGCGAGAACATAGGCTTCCACCGGATGCAGGTTGCCGGAGGAGGGGTTGCAGCGCAGCGCCCAGCGGCTTGGTCCCCAGGATTTCCAGGCCGAGATGCCGAAGCTCAGTTCCAGCAGGGCGCCCAGGCTGGCCAGGTCGGCCCCCACCGGGGTGGCGGGTGGCGTCGCCAGGCGGTTGTAGGGGCGCTCGAAGCGGTCGGCCGCCAGGGGCAGGGAGGTCAGCGGTGCCCCAGGGTAACGGCGGAAGGCGTCGGGCTGGGCATCCCAGTCGAGCTGGCCGGGGCCTTCGGCATAGGCCTCGAAGCGGTGTTTGGTGCGGGCGTGGTAAGCGCGCAGAAGGTCGAGGGGGTTTTGTGAGCTATCCGACATTGGGGACGATTCCGGCGGGGGCAGGGAGTCGGTCAGCAAGGGCCGTGCCGGCGTGAAATCAGGCCCTTAGGGGCACGGCGCGGGCTGGCACCATCTCTGCAAGGGGGTGGAAAACAGACCTCGAATGGCAACCGAAATTCCCTCCTCCGTTCGGGCTGAGCCCTTCGACGGGGCTCAGGACTGGCCTGTCGAAGCCCGTGGTGCACTGTCCTTCGACAGGCTCAGGGCGAACGGAACCGAGGTTGTCGGTTTAAAGACCACCATAACACCCCAACCCCAAGGAGAAAATCATGGAAGAAGCCGACAAGCCGCCCATCACCCGCGAGGCGGCCCTGCGCGTGGCCCTGGCCGCCCGGGCCATGCCCAACGCCACCCTGCCGCGCCTGCTGGAGCTGCTGCAGCGCGGCCTGGGTCACGAAATCGACGAAGAGAAACTGCGCCAGGTGACGGTGACCCTGCTGAAAACCGGCTTCGCCAGCGCCGACGGCGAGGAGGACGGCGAGGATATCGGCATCGGCCTGGAGGCGATGAAGCTCGCCGTGCGCATCCTGTGGGGCGAGACCCAGGGGGATGACTCGCTGCCCCGGATCGAGGCCTACGAGGCCGGCGAGATGCCGGGCTCGGTGCGGGTCGCCATCGCCTCCGACAAGGGCGACACCCTCTCCGGCCACTTCGGCTCCTGCCTGCGCTTTCTGGTCTATCAGGTATCGCCCACGGCGGTCCGGCTGGTGGATATCCGCGACACCATGGACGCCGAATTCGCGCCGGACAAGAACCTGTGGCGCGCCCAGCTCATCGGCGACTGCCACGTGTGCTACGTGGTTTCCATCGGCGGGCCGGCGGCGGCCAAGGTGATCCGGGCCGACATCTACCCGATCAAGGTGCCCGATGGCGGGCCGGCGCTGGAAATCATCGCCCAGTTCCAGCAGGCCATGGCCAATTCGCCGCCCCCCTGGCTGTTGAAGATACTCGGCGTCGCCGCCGAAAAGCGTCTGCGCAACTACAACGCCCAGGGCGAGGAGGCCTTGGCGGAAGAATGACGCCGCCCCGCCGCCCGCCCTCAGCCCGCCTGCCGTTCCATCTGCAGGGGCGTCAGGCCCACCAGCGTCAGCTGGGTGCCGTCGTCGCCGTTCCACCACACCGCCACCCAGCCGGTGCCGTCGGCGTCGATGCGCTCCACGGCACAGCAGGCGCCGATCATGGCGAGAAACATCTCGCGCTGGTCGTCGTCGAGATCGGGGTCGGGGTTGATGTCGAGGACGCGCACCTCGTCGCCGACGGCGACGGGGCGGCCCTGGCAGTCGTGGGTGGAATATTGCATGGCGGGCTCCTGCAGGTTGGCGGCGCCGCCCTGTCGCAAAGGCGACGTCGGCACCGGTTGGCCAACTCGGGTCGCGACATCAAGGGCTTGGCCAGGCGGGTCGCCAAGTATTGCAGCCAGAAGCAGGTCGCGCCGACCCAAGAGGTGTTCCGCCGCTGCTCGATGTTCCGGGCGCCGGATCGGGCCGAGGCGCCGGCCTGAAGCGCGGCGGGACGTTGATCCGGGGCCGCCGCAACGGGAACTGTTCCAGCCTGTTCCCTAAGTCAGTGCCGCGAAAACAGGTCCCGCAGTTTGCACAGGGTGGTGGTGATGTCGAAGCGCGGGTCGGGCAGGGCTTCGCCGGCCAGGATGCGGGTGATGGCCATTGCCGGGTCGTCTTCGCCGGTGAGCAGTACCTCCGCGCCGCGCTTTTTCATGTGGCGGATGAAGCCGTCGCCGGCGCTGGCGGCGACCACGATATCCACGCCGTCGAGGGGGTGGGGGCGGTCGTCCTCGAAGACGTGGAGCACTTCGTCCTTGGCCAGATCGATGCGCCGCGGGGCGGGCAACAGCCGGTTGGAACGGTGCTCGGACAAGTCGTAGAGCAGCCAGTGGCGGGTCTGGCCGGCATGGCCGCTGACGGCGGTGAAATCCCGGGTGGCGATGGCGATTTTCACAACTCGTATCCGTAGGAGTTGATGACGGTGCGCGCCTTGTCGCCCTTCAGGTAGGTGAGCAGGGCGCCTGCTGCGGCCGGGACGGCAGTCCTGGTCAGCACCACGGCATCCTGGCGAATGGGCTGGTGCAGCTTGGCGGGGACAATCCAGGCCGAACCGGAGGTGAGGCGGCCATCCTTCCACACCTGGGCGAGGGCGATGAAGCCGATTTCGGCATTGCCGCTGGCGACAAACTGGTAGGTCTGGGCGATGTTCTCGCCCAGCACCCATTTGGCCTGGAGGGCGGGCAGCAGGTCGAGCGCGGTCATGGCCTCGACGGCGGCGGCGCCGTAGGGGGCGGTCTTGGGATTGGCCAGGGCGAGACGGGCGAATTCGCCGCGGCGCAGCATCTCGCCCTTGGCATCTACCCCGTCGGCGCGGGGCGACCAGAGCACCAGGCGGCCGATGGCGTAGGTCATCCGGCTGTCGCCCTTGGCCAGGCCTTCCTTGACCAGGCGCGTCGGCGTTTCGTCGTCGGCGGCCAGCAGGACGTCGAAGGGCGCGCCGTGGGTGATCTGGGCGTAGAACTTGCCCGTGGCGCCGAAGGAAAGGCGCAGCCGGTGGCCGGTGTCGGCCTCGAAATCCCGGGCGATGGCCTGCATGGGCGCCGAAAAATTGGCCGCCACGGCGACCTGGACCTCGTCGGCGTACACAGGGCCGGCGATGAGAGCGCAGAGGGCGCAGAGGGCGAACAGGCAGCGGCGAAGGCGCATGGGCGGGAGGTATACCACTCAGGCGTCGAAATGCAACGCCAGGCTGGAGAGCAGGCGCTGCAGGGAGAGGTTCTCCTCGCTTTCCAGAATGCCCGGCACCGGGTGGGGGTACTCGAAGAAGACGCCGTAGGTGCCCGGCTTCTGCCCGTGCAGGAAAACATGGGCGCGCAGGCGCTCCAGCTCGGCATGGCGCAGGGTGACCATGGCCGGGTCACCGCTGTCGGGAACCACGTCGCAGGCGCCGGCCAGACGTTCGTCGAAGGAGACGAGCACCCGGCGGATGGCTTTGGCCTTGGGGGCGGCCCAGGGATTGGCGTTCATGGCATTAGCGTGAAAGATGCGAAGCGTTTCCGTTATCTCCCCTCGCCCGCAACGCGGGAGAGGGGGCGGGGGTGAGGGAGACGGGCATGGCGGCCTCTTTCATCGTTGGGGGTCTCGATCCATGCCCGTCAGCTCCGGTTTGATCGAGGCGAGCCACGCGTCGATGCGGCCTTCGGTCAGTGCCGCCTGATGATGCTGGTCCAGGGCGAGGCCCAGGAAGTCATCGCCCACGAGGGCACGGGAGGCCTTGAATTCGTAGCCGGCGGCCGGCCAGCGGCCCACCAGGCGGGCGCCGCGGGCGGTGAGGGCGTCGTGGAGAATGCCGATGGCGTCCACGAATTCGTCCGGATACTTCTTCTGGTCGCCGAGGCCGAACAGCGCAATGGTCTTGCCGCTGAGGTCGGCACCTTCGATCTGGGGCAGGAACTCCTCCCAACTGGCGTGAGCGAGGCCGCAGGATTCGCCGGGCAGCATGCCGTCGCCCAGGGTGGGGCTGCCCAGGATCAGGGCCTCGTAGGCGAGGAAATCCGCCACCGTCGTGCGCCCGATATTCACCGGCGGCGCTGCCTCTTCACCGAGCTTTTTGGCGATCTGCTTGGCGATCAGGCGGGTACGCCCGGTGTCGGTCCCGAAAAAAATGCCGATTTTGGCCATGATCCTGGAAACCTCAGTTGGACGCGCCAGCGGGCTCGTAGCGATGCCACCCAATGGGTGTGTGATTCGGTAGGGCGCGGAGTTCCAGGACACAATGCATTCCGGCATTCGACAAGCGGTCAACTGAGGTTTCTAGGATGATGGCTCACTGGAGGGTAGGCTCGTTCTGGGTGAGTTCCTCGGGCAGGACGCCTACCGGATTGCCCAGAGCCCCCTCGGGCCCGGTTTCGAAGCGCACCAGGTAGACCTCCCTGCTGGGGTCGATTTCGGAATGCCCGAAATGCACCACGACGCCCCGGGCACCGGCGGGAGCGATCAGGCCTTCCGCCTCAACGACGCCGGGCATGCCGCCGTCGTTGAGGATGTCTTCGGCGGCGAAGACGAGATCGCCGATTTCGTATTGAACGGCGGCCATGGCATCAGCTCCACACGTCGGCCGGCGCCTTCAGGCGCTCTACCGGCTGATCGAACATCAGGTGCTCGTCGATGATGGTGGCGACGTCCTCCGGTTTGATGCCGGTGTACATGAAGCCGTCCGGGTAGACGATGGCGCTGGGCCCCAGATGGCAGGGGCCGAGGCAGCCGGTGTTGGTGAGCTGGAAGCCCGAGGCCCACAGGTTGCGGGCGGTGAATTCGTCGGAGAAGGCCTGCCAGACCTGGGCGCAGCCCTTTGACTGGCAGGAGCCGCGCGGATGGCCCTGGGGGCGGCCCTGGACGCAGACGAGGAGGTGTTTTTTGGGTTTGGGCATGGGGGAGTCCGGGAGGTTTTTCTACGGATGTGCAAGTTGAGTGCCAGGCGTGAGTATCGATAAATCAATGGGTTGCGGACTGGCCGTTTGTCGGGAAGCTGACAATGGCCCAGGTGGGGTGGGGGATGCCGGTTTTCCGGGGTGCTTTCTTGGGCTTGTGGGATTCATCGATCCGGTTCTCCCCGGCCTGGCCGCTTTTCTGAACCCATGGGTTCCCCGTTGGAGGCGCGGTCTCCGGCACCCGGGCTTGCGCTTCGCGTCACCCTCGCTATAATCCATAATTCAATATTTAATTATTTAAAGGTGCCGAAGATGACTCAGAAAGTGGCTTACGTGACAGGGGGCATGGGCGGTATCGGGTCCGCCATTTGCCAGAAACTCGCCCAGGACGGCTTCAAGGTCGTCGCCGGTTGCGGACCCAACTCGCCCCGCAAGGACCGCTGGCTGGCCGAACAGAAGGAACTGGGCTTCGATTTCGCCGCCTCAGAAGGTAATGTCTCGGACTGGGACAGCACCAAGGCGGCCTTCGACAAGGTGCGCGCCGATTTCGGTACGGTCAGCGTCCTGGTCAACAATGCGGGCATCACGAAGGACGGCGTGTTTCGCAAGATGTCGGTGGAGGACTGGATGGCCGTCATCGACACCAACCTCAACTCCCTCTTCTTCGTCACCAAGCAGGTGGTCGATGGCATGCTGGACCAGGGCTGGGGCCGCATCATCAACATCTCGTCGATGAACGGTCAGCGGGGCCAGTTCGGGCAGACCAACTATTCCACCGCCAAGGCCGGCATGCACGGCTTCACCATGGCCCTGGCGCAGGAAGTGGCCAGCAAGGGTGTCACCGTCAATACCGTGTCCCCGGGCTATATCGGGACCGACATGGTGCGGGCGATCCGGGAAGACGTGCTGGAAAAGATCGTCGCGACCATCCCGGTCAAGCGTTTGGGCTCCCCGGACGAAATCGCCTCCATTTGCGGCTGGCTGGCTTCCGACGGCGCCGGCTTCACCACCGGCGCCAATTTCGCCTGCAACGGCGGCAACTACATGACCTGACCGTGCGGGCCGGCTACGGGAGTCGGGGCGTGGCCATTGCAGAGGACGCCCGGATCCCGCCTGGTCAGCCCAGGACGTGCTCGTAGGCGCGGCGCAGGAGTTGGCGTTCGACGTCGCTCAAGGGGCGGGCTTCGGTGAGGGCGATGAAGCGGCTGCCGGTCCGCTCCGCCGCGGCGAAGGGCGGGTCGAGGTCGGTGAACACGCCGAGCAGCACGGGCACGTCCCCCGTCGGCGTATCCACCCAGGCGGCGAATTCGGCCTCCGGCTCGATGGCGCCTTCGGGCAAGCCGAGGTGAATCTCCGCCTCCCGCACCACGGCCGTGGGGTGGAACTGGATCTTCGGGGAGTAGTTCTCGTCGCGCAGCGCTGCCAGGGCCGGCAAGGGATTGAAGGCGACCACGCCTGAAGCAAGGCAGAGAAAGCGTACGCGGCCGCTGGTCTTCTGCTTGTGCAGCAGGATGAGCCGCGGCAGGGTCACCGGCGTCACTTCTGATAGGCGGCGATGACCGCCTCGCCCCGCAGCTTTTCCGGCCGCCCCCAGACCTGCACCGCATCGACGTAGGTATCGCCATCGGCCGGATTCGCCTGCAGTACCTGGTATTCGGCGAAGACGCGCCCGTCGGGAAAGAAGGTGGCCTTGCCGAAGCGTGCGCCGCCGCGCCAATACGCAACAGTGCTCACCTCCCGGGAAAACGGGTCCACCGCCTCCTCGAAGGTGACGGCGGACCACACCGGCTCGTCACCGATGGAGAGGCCCAGCTTTTCCACCTGGCTGCGGAGGGCCGCGCAAACGGCGGCCCCGGTGGCGGCGTCGGGCCGCTGCGTCATGCCGGCGCGTAGGTGTAGCAGTCCTTGGGGCAGACGCGGCCGCAAGAGCCGCAGCCGATGCAGTCCAGGCCATTGGCGATGGACATGACCATCATGTTGTCTTCGTCCTCGTCATCGTCGTCGTCCAGCTCGCGCTCGACCAGGTCGAGGACATTGCGCGGGCAGACCTTGTAGCAGCGGCCGCAGCCGATGCACTTCTCCTGGTTGAGGTCGGTGACGAATTGCGGGGTCCATTCGGTCCCGCCGCGGGTAAGACCGGTGATCATGACTTAACCTTTCTGAGCCCCCGCCAGGCGGGCGGTGGCGTCGGCCCAGGCCTTGCAGGCGTCGTAGGTGGATTGGGAAATGCCGGGAATCTCGTGGTAGGCCGCCGGCAGGCGGTCTTCCACCAGATCGTGCAACTGGGAGGCCCACTCGGAAGCGATGCGCTTCAGCTTCTTCACTTCCTTGTCCAGGGCCTGGATGTCTTCCTCGCTCATGGCACGCCCCTTACAGACCCGCCACGGCCGGGTTCTGGCCGATGCGCTCCAGGGCCACGCCGAGGATCTTGTCGGCCTCGTCCTTCATCCTGGAGAGGCTGCCGAAGCCGAAGCGATGGACGTCGCGCAGGGTGCGGTCCACCGCTACCAGCTTTCCGACGGTGATGAGGGCGCGGCCGAAGCCTTCGTGGGTGAGGTGCACCAGGGGCACGGCCAGGAGCTTGCACTCCTTCTCGATGAGCACGGCGATGGCGTTGTAGAAGGCCTTGACGCGGGAGATGGTCTCGTCGTCCGGATCGCCGATGAGCGGGATTTCGGCCTTCCTTTCCTTGGTCAGGACGTAGGCGTCGAGAATCTTCTCCACGCTCCAGCCCTGGTAGGTGCCGTAGGTGTCGAGGGCGCGCATCTGGCGGGCCATCTCCTTGATGAAATCGGTGTCGAGGATGGGATCTTTGTCGAGGACGGCGTCACTCATGATGGGACTCCTGGGGGATGAATTGGGAATGGGAGGCAAGGGGAATCAACTGCGGTGCGGGCATGAGGCCAGGCAGCAGGCCGACAACGACGCGCGCAATGGCCAGGGCGCCGAGAAAGCCGGCGATGGCGCCCAGGGCGGTGGCGCCGTCGCTGCCGTCCAGGGCTGAACCCAGCCAGGCCCCGACGAGCATGGCGATGGCCGGAAAGAGATAGCCGAAGAGGGCCGAAAGGGTGAGCCGGCTGGCTGGCAGGCCGATGGCCACCAGATCGCCCACCTTGACCTCGCCGCTCACCGGCAAGGTCAGCAACAGGACCGGCCGACTGCCCGCCATCTTGCCCACGCCGCAGCCGCTGCTCTGGCCGCAGGAAGCGCAGCCGGCGGCCTCCATGGCGACGACGGCCCGGCCGCCTTCCACCTTCTGGACGATGCCCCGGTGTTCAATCAAGTTTGAGAGAGGCCGAACACGCCCTTCGACAGGCTCAGGGCGAACGGTCTGCGCTTGAACCTGGTTCCGGTGGGCCTCAGCGCCAGCGGAATGAGCCTGATCTCCTTCGCCGCGGCCCTCAGGGGAAGCGGCGTGAGGGTGATCCCGTTCGTGGTGAGCCTGTCGAACCCTGAATGGGCGCACGGGAGTCACAGAATCCTTCGTGTCCATCATCCTTCCCACCCTTCCTCTTCCATGCCGGAAAAGCGGTCTGCCTCCTTGGCCTTGGCCTGGGCGGCCATGGCCCGGTCGATCCAGGCGACGCCGCCTTCCTTCATGGCCAGCGAAATGTCGGCCAGCAGGTCGTCGATGGCGTCCACCTCGTTCACCCGGATGGGCTGGATGCCCTTGGCCATGAGCTGCTTGATGGCCGACGCGCCGATGGCCATGACATACACCGCATGGCAGCCCGCCAGGAAATCCACCTTGGCGGCCAGCTTGCCTTCGTTGCCATCCATGGCCTCTTCGGCGAATTCGCCGACGCCGATCAGGGTGGCCTTGTCCGGCGTCACCTCGTAGACCACGAAGCCCTCGGCGGCGCCGAAGTGCTGGTTCACCCGGCTGCGGTCGGTCGAAGCGAAGGCGACCTTGAGCACGGCGTCGGGCTCCTGCCTAATGGACCAGACCAGTTGCAGGCGACGGGCTGACATGGGGTTGGCGGGAGCCGGAGCGGTCACGGGCGTCGTCCCAGTAGAAAGATCGATAGGGTTCGAGTTCATGGTGTTGCCTCAGCATCAGGTTGGCGAGATCGAAAAGGGCCTGCCGCGACCCGCGGTAGCCCACCCAGGTGCGGGCGTAGCCGCCCACGTGGTCATACTGCGGAAAGCCCGCCCGCATCAGGGGCAAGCCCAGGCGGCCGGCCGTTTCCGCGGCATGGGAGTTGGCGATCACCAGCTGCGCGTCGTGGGCGCGGGCGGCATTTTCCATGTCCTCCAGGTCGCCGACGATCACCTGGGCGATCGGCAGGCCAGCGAGGCTGTCGTGCTTGTGGGGCGAAACCGCGCTCACGATCTCGGCGCCCATGCCGGCGAGAAAGCGCACCTGCATGCCCAGCAGATCCGGGTCCGCCGCCAGGGCGAGACGCGCGAAGCCGAGCATGAAGTGGCAATCCACCATGGCATCCTGCAACTGGGCGCGGTGGCGGTCGATGCGCGCCGGCACCGGCTTCTCCGAAATGGTGGCCAGGGCCTGGGTGAAGGCATCGCAATCCTCCAGGCCCAGGAGGCCCTCGAAGCGCCAATCCGGCACCCCGGTGCGCTCCTTGAGCAGATTCGCCGCCTTGAAGAGCGACGGCCCGACCACCAGGGTCGCCACCGATTCGCCCATGATCTCGATCTCCGAGCGCGGCGTGCCGCCGAGGGTCAGAGACGAGAACTCCGCCTCCACCAGATGGCCGTCCAGGGAATCGCCAATATCCGGCAACACCACCGCCCGCAGGCCGAACGCCTCGATCCATTCGCGCACGGCCTCGATGTCGCCGGGGGTGAGCATGGCCGAGGCCAGCACATTCACCTGCTTGGCCCGCTTGCCCGCGTTGCGCCCCTCCGGCACCAGGGTGCCGATGATCGCCTCGATGGCCAGGGCATAGCCGCTTTCCAGGAAACCCACGTAATCCGGCGTATTCACCGGCACCACCGCCACCTGGGCGAATTCCGGGTGGGCAGCGCGGAAGTCCTTCACCGCCCGCTTGATGTCCGTGCCCTGGGTCTCGGAAAGCCCCGTGGTGACGAGGCCGATGATGTCCGGCTTGCTCTTGTCGGAAAGCGTACGCAGCGCCTCGACCACGTTCTCGTCGGCCCCCATGATGGTGGACACCTGATCCATGGCCGTCGTCTGCAACGGAATCGGCTCCCGGAAGTGGCGCACGAAAAACACCTTGCCGAAGGCCGTGCACCCCTGGGAGCCGTGCATCAAAGGCAGGCTGCGGGCCAGCCCGAGAAAGGCCAGGGACGCCCCCACCGGCTGGCTCACCTTGAGTGGGTTAACCGCCAGCGCCTTCTTGGATTGGATGATCTCGGCCATGGTTGTCGTTGCCGCAATGAAGTTGGGAACTCCGTTGCAAGGAACGCGCCAAGCATTAAATCATTTAAAAACAACGTACTGAACTGGCATCCACCTGTCGCAAACCCGACAATCCGGGGTCAAGCCTGGGCCAATAAATCGGCGGCATAATTGGATACCCTACCCACGCAACCAAGTCATGCCGACCATCAGCCAGTTCTTCGGGATCGTCATCCAAATGTTCTGGCGTGAGCATGCCCTTTACGCCGAACACGAAGCCCAGATCGACATCAGAACGCTGGAAGTCATTGTCGGCCATCTGCCCCGGCGAGCTTTGAACCTGACCATCGAATGGGCGATCGAACATCGTCAGGAACTCATGGAAGACTGGAACCTATGCCAAGCCCGACAGCAACCCAAGAAAATTCAGCCCCTGGAGTGATTCCAGCCGCCCCCTGGCGCATTCAGGCGGTCACGGTTTGCCCGAGTTTCGGCTGGCCGCGACCTTTAAGGATGGGCGTCAGGGCGTCGTCGATTGTTCCCGACTGAAGGACTCTGACAATCTCGGCATCTTTGCGCCGTTGGCAAATCCGGAGTTTTTCGCTCTGGCCCGCGTCGAGTTGGGCGTGCTGACCTGGCCCAACGGCGCCGACCTCGATCCGAGTTGGTTATATGAAGCCCTCTCGGATACGAAATCGTGGTCTGTCCCCAATGCCGTTACAATGCCGTTACCCAATGCCGTTAAGTTAAGGCCGGAATATGGTATAATTCTGACTGCAAAGTAATTATTATTCAATGGGATACATGAGAATGACTTTGCAACTTCCAT
>Ga0268298_10002733_pt1 | contig 18915 bp, 17 predicted proteins | sample WWTPWeurt_MetaG_FD_194462 | JGI IMG/M metagenome (GOLD analysis project Ga0268298, IMG submission 194462) | Activated sludge microbial communities from WWTP in Nijmegen, Gelderland, Netherland - WWTP Weurt | ecosystem: Engineered > WWTP > Aerobic digester > Activated sludge | place...
GCAAGAACCCGCCCACCGGCCTGGGCGAACCCGGCTACCCGGTGGTGCCCCCGGCGATCTGCAACGCCATCTTTGCGGCCACCGGCAGGCGCATCCGGCAGTTGCCCATCAGCAGGACCGACCTGCAGTGGTCCTGAGGCGCGGGCGCTACAGCGCCTTCCGCAGCTTCAGGCGCCGCATGTCGATGACCACATCGTAGGCCTTGGGCAGCGGCGCCTCCGTTCCGGCGGTAAAGGTGTAGCTGCCGCCCTTGGGCAGCTTGGGCCCGAAGCGCTCCCGGAGCGCGGCTTTGACCATCTCCCCCGCCACGCCGGCGTTATCGCTGGAAAGCGAGCCGAACTCATCGCCATAAATCCGCTCCGTGCTGCGGTCCCCGATGGTCGGGAGGATGCAGTAAACGGTCGTCGGATGGGTGAAATTGGAGCGCAGCACGGCGCCTTGCACCAGGTTCCATTCGTGGCCCTGCGGCTCGGCGATCAGCTGGAAGGCCTGCTGGTGCGCGAGCCACGCCGCGCCCGTCGCCAGGAAACCCAGGCCCAGGTAATGCGGCAGGGGCTTGATGCCCCGCGCCGTCGTGATGGCGCGCAACGCATGAACCGCGAGCACGAGCACCAGGCCCGACAAGGGCAGGAGCACCCGGTAGGCGGTGGAACGCTCCGACGCCGCCAGGCTGATCGCGTGGGCCGCGAACGGCAGGATAATGAGGCACCAGACCCATTTCCGTTTCCACCAGGGCTCAGTCGCGGCGGCCGCCGGGCGGAATCCCAGGGCGATGAGGCCGAGCACGACGAGCACCGCGCCCCAGAAAACAACCATCCCCGTGCCCTGGTCATCCCGCAGGGCGAAGAGCGCGAGCGCATCGGGCAGCGGCTGCCAGAAAAACCAGCCGGCCTTGGTGATCGGGTTGGTCTCCAGCTGCATCCGGGCCGATTCGCGAAACACCCCGTTGGTGAACAACGCCTGCACGAGGAAATATCCGGCCGCCAGGCCGGTCACCAAGGTGCCGAGGTGATAGCCCAGCCACTTGATGTCCGACATCGGCTCACGCCCGGTGCGCGCCAGCAGCACGGCGGTGATCAGCACGACGGGAAAGAGCGCGTTGGACTGGTAGATCAGCGTGGCCAGGGCGTAGATCATGCAGCCGCCCAGCACCGCCACGTAGCGCTTCAGGCCCCCGCGCTCGAGCTCGGTCTCGATCGCCGAGAATCCGGCCGCGCCGAGCAGCAGGGCCAGGGCCTGCGGCCAGGCGCTAGCCCAGCCGGCGGTGACCTGGGCCGCGGGCAACAGGACAAGGCCCAGCCCAATCGCGGCCGACTCGATCTCGGTCCAGCCGGACTGGTAGAGTTGCCGCCACACGGCCAGCGCCAGCAGCGTCAGCAACAGCACGGTGGCCAGCCGCAACCAGGGCAGTTGGGAGACATCGGGGGTCACGCCAAAGCTGGTCTCCAACAGCGCGCCATTGAGCGGGCGGCCGTGCGAGGCGGTGAGTTTCACGAGCCTGCCGGGTTCCTCCCGCGCGACGCGCAGATAGGCATAATCGTTCCGCTGGCCGTAGTCGTGAAAGATGGTCTGCCAATAGACCGCGAGCGGGGTCAGCAGCAAAACGTAGAGGCAGATGCGCGTGCGAATCATCAGAGGGACATTTCTTGCTGCGCTGCTTGTGGCTGAATCCCCGCATAACGTCCATAACGTTCCAGCCAGTCGTCGATTTTTCCCAGGTAATATACAGGATCGTAGGGCGCGGAGATGGGATCGTGCGCCGCGAGCGGCCGCGCCCGCTGCCAGTCGGCGGTCTGCCCCTTCACCCGGGTGCCGATGAAATAGGTGACGCGCTCGCCCATGCGCGGGCGGGGATTCATCTGGAGCGCGACCTCCGCCGCCGCGCGCCGCGGCTTGCCGCCGCCGGCCACCCACTGCTGGTAGGTTTCCGGGTTCTGGCTGAGTGATTCGGTTTTCGCCAGGTCCGCCGCGGGATGGGTGCCGGCGGCAATCTCCCGACGCAGGCGCTCGATTTCCGCCGCCGGTGACACCGGGGAGACCCCGAGCAGAAACGCGATGAGCTGGTCGCCCAGGCGCTTGAGAAAGGGCTCGATACCCCGGGACCGCAGCGCCGAGCCGCGCAACGTAATCTCACCGCCCGCCGCGAGCGCGTAGTTCTTCGCCTTGTAGCAGAACATCGCGTCGTAGGTGCCGTCGTGCTCCAGCTCGATGCCGTCGGGCAGGATCGTCCCCACCCGGGCCAGCAGCTCCTCGGGCCGGGAGAAGTATTTCTCGGCGGAAAGATAAATGCCGTCCGTGTCCGCCTCGAGGATGGTGCAACCGTGTTTCTGGAACTCGGCGATGAGCGCCTGCAACAGCTCGCGGCCGCGCCGGGTGACCTCGGCCGCCAGGTCGCCATCCCCGAACCGCGCGCCCGAAAAGCCGAGGTAGCCGTAGAAGGAATTGATGAGGATCTTGAAGGTGGCCTGCCGCGCCTGCGCCTCGTCGCGCTCCGCCGCCGTCGGGGCCGTCCGGGCGAGCTGCTTGTATTTCAGCCGGTATTCGCGCAAGCGGCGGAGCATCGGGATGAACACCCCGAGCGCATCGCTCCGCGGGTTGCGGTTCATCTGCAGCAGCAGGCTCGGATAAAGCGAGGCCACGTCGAAATGCAGCACGTGCCGGAAGACACCTTCCTGAAAGCTGCGGGTGAAGCCGCCCTCGAAGGGCGCGATGTCCACCGGGGCCGGGCAACTGGCGCGGGCGTGATAATATTCCTCCAGGAACAGCAGGTCCACCTTGCCGGCGGTGCCGCGCAGCGCCGCATCCTGCAGCAGGATCGGAAAGGCGCGCGCCTGCTCGAAATAGGTCGGCAGCAGCACGTCCGCCAGCCCCTTGGTCTCGCGCAGGTCGTCCGCGAGGTAGGCCAGGAATTTCTGCCGGTCGGAGCGGAAGGCGTGCTGGATCTGCGCCCCATCGATGTAGGTGCGCCCCTCGCCGGATTCCGGCGTGATGCCGAAATAGACCGCCGCATCCTTCAGGCCGTAGGCCGTCATTTCGCGTGCGGTGATGTCGTAGAGCTGGACCAGCAGGTAGGTGTCGATAACCGCACGGCCCGGCAGGTCGCAGCGGGGGAAATCAATCCAGCGCTCGGCCACCTTCAGGCGGCTGTTGCGGAACTCCGCGTTGAGGCCGAAGCGGCCCCACGCGCACGGCACCTTGAGGCGCTTGGCGCGGATCCGCAGGTAATCGAGGTCGAATTTGAAGAGGTTGTGCCCCTCGACGACGTCGGGGTCCAGTTCGCGCAGCCGGTCGTTGAAGGCCAGCAGCAGCCGCTTCTCGCCGGCATCGCTTTCCTCCTCCAGCGCCAGGAGCTCGCGCCGCGCGCCGCATTGCAATCCGATGGCCAGCACGCGGTCGCCGGGATTTCGCGCATCGCTGAATGCCCCCGGCTCCGCCGCCCCGGTCTCGATGTCGAGCTGGCAGCGCCGCAGATCCGCAAACTTCATCTCCGCATACAGCCGCGCCCGCTGCTGCAGGAGCCACTGGCTCTCGTAGGGCTTGAGCATATCAAGCGCCGCGCCCTCGGGCACCGCCTTGCAGAATACCCCGAAGGTCGCCAGCGACTCCGCCTGCGCCAGCCAGACGAACTTCCCCTCGCCTTTCAGTCGCTCAAAGCGGACACCGTCGTGCGGCATCTCGGCTCCCAGCCAGGCGAACGGCTTGAAACCCTCCGTGCGTTCCGCGCGCCCTCCGGCCGGCGTGGTGTAGCAACCGTGAACCTGCCCGGCGTCGTCAATCCACAGCCCGACCAGCGTGTCCGCACTCACATCGTTCGCACCAGATAGACCATGACCAGGGCGGTCAGGATCAATGCCATGGCGACCGACGCCAGCACCCCGCGCAGTTGCGGGCGCCGATAGACAATGCCGGCGAGACCGGACAGGCCGAGCCAGCAAACGAGCTTCACGATGACCCAGCCGCTGCCCCACGAATAGCCGTGCCGGGCCATCAGGCCGCCGGCCGAACCGATGGCCAGCAGGCTGGCGATGCCCGTGATCATCATCGTGCGCTTGCGGTTCTCGGGCGCCGGGTTGGCGAAGGCCATGAACGTGTGGGCGGCCAGCACGAACAGCGCGAAGACATGCAGGAGGGAATAGTAGAGCGGATTCATGGTGGAAAAATAGATGACGCCCCGCCGGTGCCGTGTGCCCCGGAGCTCATGTCCTTTTTAAGTTAAAGGTGGGCACCACCCGGCGGACCTTCTGCCTTCCGATTTACGGCCTGGCATCAGCCCGCCTGTCAGCGGCTCCCAAATTATAGCAAAGGCAAAGAGCGTTATATGGAGCACCTCGAACACTACAGGGCGTCGGCGAGGACGCTACGCCACTCCCCCGGTCCGTCAAATGCGAATCCTTCTGAGGCTAGCAGGTATTTCTGTCATTCTGAACGAAGTGAAGTGCCGAGCGAAGCGTCATCCTCATCCATCGGCACAACCGCCTGCAGATATCGTGATGGATGCTTCGCTACGCCCAGCATGACAATGACGTGGAATGTTCATTGTCGAATCCCGCGGCTTGCTGTTTAGCCTCAGCCGGAACGATGCAGTTGGGAAATGTGGGAGCGAGCTTGCTCGCGACATCGCCCAAAAGTCGCGAGCAAGCTCGCTCCCACAGTCAGACACTGAAAGGTGAACGGAACCTCGATTGCAGTGCCGGAGGGCTCCTATTATCAGACCGCAGGTTATCTGTGGCTGAAGGAGTCCTACTGCATCGTTCCAGCTCAGTATGACTACCTGAATAAAATCACGCCTCCGCCGCCAGCGGATCCAGGTGCTCGAGGATGATCTTCTGCACTTGGTCGAGAAAGGTGTAGGCCGCGAAGGGCACCCGCACTGCGTCGGCGATCGCCTCGGGCGGCACGTCCTCCTCCTCCAGCAGATCGGTGGGGATGCCCTGCAGCCAGTGGCTCAGTATCTGGATGCGCAGCGCCGAGCAGCCCCGCAGCAGCGAGTCGCTGTTGCGCGAGTCGATCGCGATGCTGCCCTCGGCAAAAAACTCCGAGCCGAACAGGCCGAGCAGCTCGCGCACGTCGCTGTTCTGACCGGCGAGCAGCTCGGCGGTCCAGGTCTCGTTGAATTCCTCGTCGTGCTCGGGAAAGGTCGCCCGGATCGCCAGTTGGCCGCGCAGGTCGTCGGCCGCCTGCTTGATGATGTCGAGCAGCGGGGCCACGGCGCTGATGTTCAGCTTGATCTCGACGCGCTTCATGCCGGCGGCTCGGGCTGGATCACGGCGGTCAGGTGCCACTGTTGCAACGCGAAGACATAGGCCTCGGCCTGCTCACGGGTGCCGGACCACAGCACCGAGCGACCCTGCTCGTGGACCTCAAGCATGTGCTTGCGGGCCCGCTCCTCCGCGAAGCCGAAGACCCGGCGCAGGACCATCACCACATAGGACATGCGGTTGACCGGGTCGTTGAGCACGACGACGCGCCACACCTCGGACCGCTGGGGCTGCGGAGCTTGCGCGGCGCGGGGAGTTTTCCTGGTTTTGGTTTCGGCCACGATCAGGGCTTGCCGGCTGCCTCGCGCACCGCCTGGACGACCGTGCTCTCGGCCTCGGCGAGGGCGATTTTGCGCACGTCCTTTGCGGTGCGCCACTTGAACTCAAAGATGCCCTCCTTCAGGCCGCGGCCGCCCACGGTCAGGCGCAGCGGGAGGCCGATCAGGTCGGCATCCTTGAATTTCACGCCCGGCCGCTCGGCCCGGTCGTCGATGAGCACGTCGGCCCCGGCCGCCTCGGCGGCCTGCGCCAGCTTGAGACACAGCGCCGTGACGGCCGCGTCCGCCGGGTCGAGGTTGACCACCAGCACCTGCCACGGGGCGACGTGCCACGGCCAGATGATACCGTCGGCGTCGTTGCTCTGTTCGACCACGGCCTGCAGCGTGCGGCTGATGCCGATGCCGTAGCAGCCCATGACCATGGGATGCGACTGCTTCTGGTCGTCGGTGTAAACGGCGCCGAATTTCTCCGAATACTTGGTGCCGAGCTTGAAGACGTGGCCGACCTCGATCGCGCGCGCAATCTTGAGCGGCTGGCCGGATTTCGGGTCGGGCTCGCCCTCGCGCACGCGGCGGAAATCGCCGAAACGCGTGAGCGCAAGATCGCGGGTCACATTCACGTGGCGCAGGTGGAAACCGTCCTTGTTGGCGCCGGTCGTGCCATTGCCGACGAGGCGGATGGCGTGGTCGGCGAAGATGCCGGCGAGCGCGCCGGGGTTCTTGAGGGTGCCCTTGACGGCGCCGAGGCTGCCGGGCTTGGCGCCCATGACCGGCTCGATCTCCTCCGGGGTGGCCGGGCGCCACAGCTGGAAGCCCAGCGCGCCGAGCTTCGCCTCCTCGAGTTCGTCGCAGCCGCGCAGGATCACGAGGAACGGCTTGCCGTCACCCATGTAAACGAGGGTCTTGAACTGCTTCTCCGGGGCGGCGTTGTAGGGCGCCGCCGCGAGCGCCGCGATGGTCACGACTCCCGGCGTGGCGAACTCCTCGAGCGCGCCCCCGGGCACCGCATCGGCCAGGTCCTTCGGCACGATGCCGCTGGTGGCCTTCTCACGGTTGGCCGAGTAGCCGCTCTCCTCGCAATAGACGATGTCGTCGTCGCCGACGGGCGCCGGGACCATGAACTCGTGCGAGAAGCTGCCACCCATGACGCCGGTGTCGGCCTCGACCGCGATGGTCTTGAGTCCGCAGCGGGTGAAGAACGCGGTGTAGGCGCGCTTCATTTTGTTGTAGCTCGCGATCGCGCCCTCGTCGGTCGTGTCGAAACTGTAGGCGTCCTTCATGATGAACTCGCGGGCGCGCATCAGGCCGTAGCGCGGGCGGATCTCGTTCCGGAACTTGGTGCCGATCTGGTAGAAATTCTTGGGCAGGTCGCGGTAGCTGGTGATCTCGGCCTTCACGAGCGGGGTGATGACCTCCTCGTGGGTCGGCCCGAGGACGTATTCCGGCTCCTTCGCGCGGCCCTTGCCGGCGCCGGCGTGGTCCACGCGATACATGATCTCGCGGGCGGCGGACCAGCGCGGCCCTTCCACCCAGTTTTCCACCGGGTGGATGAAGGGCATCGAGAGCTCGATGGCACCCTCCCGATCCATCTCCTCGCGGCAGAGCTGGCTGATTTTCTGCACGACGCGCAGGCCGGCCGGCATGTAGGTGTAGAGGCCGCCGCCCAGCTTGCGCACGAGGCCGGCGCGCAGCAGCAGCTTGTGCGACGCGATCTCGGCGTCGGCGGGGCTTTCCTTCAGTGTCGGAATGAACGTCTGCGACCAATATTTCATGTGAGACCGGACGAGAACAACTCGGCCCGGGCGGCGCAATTGTAATTGCGGCCGGGGGTGAGCCGGACGAATCCCGCAGGCGGCGCGACCGTGCCGGCCGCGCGTCCGAACCGGCTTGAGGTCTGCCGGCGGCTGATGTTGCCTTTCCCGCCATGTCCGCCGCCAACCGCCGCCCGCCTCCGAAGCCCTGGCCCATGAAATGGGTCGTGCTGGCCATTGTCGTTGGTCTCGCCGGCTACACGGCGGTGAACCTGTATTACCGCAAGCCCGGCCGCGGCTACCGTCCCTACCAGGACGCGCAGGATCGGGCGACCACGGCCCGCCTGCTGGCGGCCGGCTGGCACAAGCTGCCGATCGACGAGCGCCGCCCCGCGGAGAAGCCGGCGCTCGACACCGCACCCGCCGCCATCACGCGCGCGGCCGTCGGCTTGGGCGCGGATTTCGAGCCCAACTTCGCCGAGAAGCCCGGCCTGCTGGCCAGTGTTGACCGCGTCATCGCGCCGGCGGTCGTGGCGCGCGGCGAGACCTACACCGCCTACTTCACCGCCACCCTGCCCTCGCAAAAGACACAGCTCGGCAATGTCTCGCTTTACCACCGGGAACACGAGTTTGTGCTGCTCCCCAGTTCCGAGCCGCTGCCCGGCAAGGGTCTGCTCAGTCGCTGGGAGGACTCGACGTATTGCGTGAACATCCCGACCGCGGGCCTGGCTCCCGGCCGCTACCGGATACGCATTGTCGCGAAGGGCCCGGCCGCCGCCTGGTCGTTCACGGTGAAGTGAGGACCGGAATCCCCATTGACGAGGGCGGGCGGATGCCCGATTAACTCGCCACCTTCGATGAGCAACGGCGCTGACATCAAACCGACGGACCTCCGCGGCATCCTGAAATACGTCCCCCGGTTTCAGGGGCAGACCTTTGTCATTTCCGCCGACGGGATCATCGTCGCCGACGAGAACTTTGCGAACATCCTGACCGACATCGCCGTGCTCCGCAGCCTCGGCATCAAGATCATCCTCGTCCACGGCATCGGCCACCAGATCGAGGACCTCGCCCGGTCGCGCAACATCCCGATCACCGATGTCCAGGGCACGGGCGTGGCCGACGCGGCCACCCTCGATCTCGCCATCCGCGCCTCCTCCCGGGTCACCCATCTCGTCATCGAGGGCCTCACTCAGAACGGTCTGAAGGCGGCCCTGACCAACGCGGTGCGCGCGGTGCCGCTCGGCATCATCAAGGGTGTCGACCACCAGTTCACCGGCCGCGTGGACCGGGTGGACAAGGAATTCCTCGCCCAGCTGATCGAGTCCCAGGTCGTCCCCGTGGTGAACCCCATCGGCTTCGACCGCGACGGCCGGCCCCTGCGCATCAACTCCGATCTGCTCGCCGCCGAGCTCGCCGAGGCGCTCAACGCCACCAAGATCATCTATCTCACCCCGCACGAGGGCCTCGAGATCAACGGCAAGCTCCAGCACCAGATCTCCGCCGCCGCCCTCAAGACCCTGCTCAGCGACAAGCCCGAGGCCATCAACGAGCCGATGCGCAGCCCCGCCGCCCACGCCGTCAAGGCGGTCGAGACCGGCACGCCGCGCATCCACCTGCTCGACGGCCGCATGCTGGACGGGCTGCTCAACGAGATCTTCTCCAACGAGGGCGTCGGCACCCTCATCCACGGCAACGAATACCAGCAGATCCGGCAGGCGACCAAGCGCGACGTCCGCGCCATCTACAACCTGACCCGCCAGGCCGTGAAGCGCGAGGAGCTCCTCTACCGCACCCAGGCGGCCATCGAGAAAAACGTCGAGCAGTTCTACGTGTTCGAGATCGACGAGAACATCATCGCCTGCGTCTCGCTCGCGTTCTACGCCGACAAGCCCGGGTTCGCCGAGGTCGGCTCGCTCTACGTCATGCCCTTCTATCACCACCGCGGCATCGGCAAGAAGATGGTCGATTACGCCTGCCTGATGGCCAAGGAGCACGGCGCGACCGGCATCATCGCGCTCTCAACCCAGGCCTTCACCTTCTTCACCTCCGTCGTCGGCTTCGAGGAGACCGACAAGGAGGCCCTGCCCGAGTCACGCCTCAAGGCCTATGCCGAGAGCGGCCGCAACTCGAAGGTGCTGGTGAAGAAATTGTAGCCGCCCCGCGGCGCGAGACCGCCGCAGCTTCAGCCCGAAAGCGCGGGCGCACCGCCCGCGCCTTCGCTCAGGACTTCAGCTCGACAATCACCTGGATCTCCGCCGTCGAGCCCTTCGGCAGTCCCGCCGCCGCCACCGCCGCGCGCGCGTGCTTGCCGGCGTCGCCATAGAGTTTGCCGAAAAGTTCCGAGGCGCCGTTGATGACGGCGGGGCTGTCCGTGAAGCCGCTGACGGCGTTCACAAAGCCGGTGACGAGCACGAACTGCTTCACGCTGTCGAGGCTGCCGGTGGCGGCCTTGATGTTGGCCAGCGTGTTGAGGGCGCAGATCTTCGCCGACTCATAGCCGGACTGCACGGTCTGCTCCTTGCCGACCTGACCGACGTGCGTCATCTCGCCGTTGAACGCGCTGATGGTGCCGGCGAGGTAGAGCATGTTGCCCGTGCGGACAAACGGCACATAGGCGCCGGCGACGGCGGGCGGATTGGGGAGTTTGAGGCCGAGTTCGGCGAGTTTGGCTTCGATGGTGCTCATGGGGATGGTGGTTGCGGGGGAATGAAAGCAAAGGTGGCGACGTCGCTGACTGCAACCGGTTTGTCGAGCACCCCGATCTCCTGCAGCAGCTTGATCTGCTTTTCGAGCCGGGCGGCCGTGAGCTGGCCGGTGAACTCGCCCTTCGTCGGGTCGCCGCTGACCAGCCGGTAGTCGTTCATCGCCTTGATGCTGTAGGCCATGAACTCCGGCGTCAGGTCGGGCCGCAGGGCCGCGATCAACCGGTTGGCGGGAGCCGGGTCGCCCGTCAGGTAGTCCACCCACCCCCTGATGCTGGCGCGGACAAACCCCGCCACCACGTCGGGATGCGCGGCGAGGAACGGCGGGCTCGTGAGCATGACCCGGTAGGGCTCGTAGCTGTCGCTCGCGATGAGCAGGGCCCCGACGCTGGCGCCGCGCTGCTGGGCGAAGTAGGGCTCGTTGGTCACAAAGCACTGCTGCACCAAGGTCTGGTCGTTCATGAACCGGGCCATGTCGCCGACCAGCGGCAGTTGGTGGAATTTCACGCCCAGCTTTTTCTGCACCACCTGTAGCCAGGTCGAGCCCGCCCCGGCCATGAGGGTCCGGCCCTCCAGATCCCGCAGCGAGTGCAGCGGGTGCGCGGTGTGATAGATGAGGCCCTGGGGATCGCGCTGCATCTCCGCGCCGATCATCCGGATCGGCACCCCCCGGGCGACAGCCACGATCGCATCGTCCCCGTTGGTCATGCCAAACTCGGTGCGCCCCATCGCCACCATCGCCATCACCTGCACGTTCGGGCCGCCGGGCAGTATCTCCACGTCGAGCCCTTCGGCGGCGTAGTATCCCTTGGCGACGGCCTGATAGTAGCCGCCGTGTTCCGGCTGCGGGAACCAATCGGTCTGCAGCCGGACCTTGACGAGCCCCGGCGCCGGGGGCGCTTCCGCCTTTTTGCCGCAACCGGCCAGCAACAGAAGCAGCCCGGCCGCGAACAACCGCGAAGAGATGCCTCTGAAAAATCGACGGGATCCGTGTCTGCTCGTGGTCATGCGTGGATAAAAATCAGTGGTCGTCGCGCTCAAAGGAATCGTGCCACTTGTGCAGCACGGCCCAGTTCAGCCAGGCAACCGCGGCCACGAAGATGAAGCCCAGCAGGCAGCTGGTCAACGCCGTGGCAAACAGTGCCGGTATCTTGATCTGGGTGTTGTAGCTATACACCAGGAAGCCCAACCCGCCCGTGCCGCCGGAGGAGTTGCCCACCATGTATTCGCCAAAGATGGCGCCGATGGGCGCCAGCGTCGCCGCGATGCGCAGACCGGCGAGATAGAACGGCATGGCCGCCGGCACCCGCAGCAGCCACAGCTCCTGCAGCCGGCTGGCGTTGGCCATGCGGAAGAGCGCCACGTGATTCATGTCCGTCGAGAGCAGGCCCTGCGTCATGTTGGCCACGATGGGAAAAAAACTGATGAGCCACGTGATCGTGACGATGCCCGGCAGCCCCGGCCCGGCCCAGAGCACGATGATGGGCGTCAGCACGATGACCGGCGTCATTTGCAACACCAGCAGCCAGGGCCAGAGGCTGGCGCGCAGCGCGCGCGACGCGCCGAGCCCCAGCGCCGTGCCAAACCCGAGCGTCGCCGCCAGCAGAAATCCGCCCAGCGCGCCGACCGCCGTGTCGCCGGCCGCCGCGAGCAGGCGGGCCCTCTCCTGCCAGGCCGCCGCGACGATTTCCCCGGGCGTGGGCAGGATCCAGCTTTGCAGGCCGCTCCACCGGCGCACGCCATACCACAGCGCCACAAAAAGCAGGCCGCAGACGACGGGCAGCAGCCACAGCCAGACTGTCGGCATCTTTTTCATGCAAAGACTCCGTTCAAAGACCCATGACCTGTCATTCTGAGCGCAGCGAAGAATCCATCGGCACAACCGCCTGCAGATATCCTCATGGATGCTTCGCTACGCTCAGCATGACCATGCCTGGGGGTGTAAATTGGCGTGTCGCACGCAAGCATCGCGGCTTGCTGTCCTGTCTCAGAATGACGGTTTGTGGCATCAGGTCTCATGACGTCGCCTCCACCTGATGCAGCAGTTGCGTGACCTCGTTCACCTTGGCCAGAAATTCCGGGCTCCCGCGCAGGGCCGCCGGGCGCGGATACGGAAAATCCACCCTCACCTCGCCATGCTCGCGGCCGGGATTCGCCGCCATCACCACGACGCGATTCGACAAGAACACCGCCTCGCTCACGGAATGCGTGACAAACAGCGCGGTGAACCGCGACCGCTCCCGCAGGGCCAGCAACTCCTCGTTCAGACGGTTGCGGGTCATCTCATCGAGGGCACCAAAGGGCTCGTCCAGCAACAGCAGTTGCGGCGAGAGCGTCAGGGCGCGGGCGATGGAGACGCGCATCTTCATGCCGCCCGACAGTTGCCGCGGATAGTAGTCGCGCGCGCCGGCGAGCCCCACCAGGTCCAGCATGGCGCGGGCCTTGGCCGCGCGCTCCGCGGCGGCGGCTCCGCGCAGCCGCAACGGCAACTCCGCGTTGCGCTGCGCCGTGAGCCACGGCAGCAGCGTCGCATCCTGAAAAATGAAGGCCTGGCGGTCCCGGGCCTGCTTGGGCGTGGTGCCGAGCACCTCCAGCCCTCCCTCCGTGCCCGGACTCAGTCCGGAAATCAGCTTCAGCACCGTGGATTTTCCGCACCCGCTCGGACCAATCAGGCTGACAAAATCATCCGCTGCCACCGCGAGGTTGATGTCCTCCAATACCCATGGGCCCGCCCCGTAGCGCTTTTTCAGCGAGCTGAATTTGACGATGGGCGCAACGGGCTCCATGAAAGCTCCCGAATGGACACGAACGCGCCCAAAACGCCAGCCACTTTGCCGCTCGCGGCGTGGCAATCCCTGTCATCGGCGGAAGCGGCCCGCGAGGTCCACGCCCGCGTGGCGGCGCTGTCCCCCTCCCTGCGGCGTGCCGCCCTCGCCTGGCTGAAGCCCGAGGCGGAATTGGCCGGCGAATTGGCGGCCTCTGCCCGCACCAGCCAGCCGCTGCGCGGCGTGCCATACCTGTTGAAGGACCTGTTCGACCTCGCTGGCGTGCCGACCAATGCCGGCTCCACCTTCCTGAACTCGGCCCGCGGCACGCCAGCACGCGACAGCGCGCTCGTCCGGCACCTCCGCGGCCTCGGCGCCGCCTGCGCCGGCAAGACGCATCTCGTCGAGTTCGCCGCCGGTCTCTTCGGCGACAACTCGCACTACGGCGATTGCCCGCATCCCCGCTTTCCCGAGCGCCTCAGCGGCGGCTCAAGCAGCGGCTCGGCCGCGCTGGTCGCGGCTGGCGTTGTCCCCCTCGCCATTGGCACCGATACCGGCGGCTCCGTGCGCGTGCCGGCCGCGTTTTGCGGGCTTTACGGCTTTCGCCAGGGTCCGGGCGACGCCTTCATCCGCGACGCCATGCCCTTGTCGCCCTCGCTCGACACCGCCGGCTGGTTCACCGCCACCGCCGCAGACATGTTGACCGCGACCGCTGCGCTGGTCGGACCCTTGCTTAATAAGCAAGGTTCTGCGGAGCCACGCGGCGGTTACCTCCCTGCGGAAACATTCGGCATTCCATTCGATAGCGCGACCGCCGCCGCCTGCGACCGCACAGCGTCGGCGCTCGCCCAGCCGGCCGATCCGGAGACGGCGGCCGCATTGGTGTCCTCGTGGCAGGACGCGATCGAGGCCTACACCGTGACCGCACTCCACGAGGCCCATGGCATCCATCGCGACTGGCTGGCACCTTACCGGACGGAATACGAGCCCAGCATCTGGCAACGTTTCAGCGACGGCGCAAATTACACGCCAGCGCAACTGGCCACGGCAGCCGCGTCCTTCGCGAGGGTCCGCGCGGCGTTCCGGCACTATTTCACCCGCTACGATTTCCTAATCCTGCCGGCCACGCCCTTCCCCGCCTTGCGCAAGGCCGATTGCACGCCCGAGGCGCGTCGCGCGTTGCTCACGCTCACCACGCCCGCCAGTCTGGCCGGTCTCCCGGTGTTGACGTTGCCTGTCCCGCTGCCCTCGGGGCTGACGACCGGCCTCCAAGTCATCCTGCCCGCCGCGAACAGCGCAGTCGTGCCGTGGATCTGTAGCGGCGGTCTATGACCGCCGGACGGCGCTCGCAGAGCGCCGCTACAGGCTGAGCAATCCCGCTGCATTGCCGCCCAGCACCGCGGCCGAAACTCCCTCTTTCCGTGCTTCCGCGATCAGTCCGCCAAATCCGGGCTCCGAATTCACCTGCGGATAAAGCACCAGCGGATAATCCGAACCGAACAGCACGCGTTCGCTCTTCGCCTTCGCCCACACCTCCGGGCCGTAAAGCAGCGGCGAGGCCGCCGTGTCGAACCACACATTGGGCAGTGCCGCGGCCTCCGCCGACCACGCCAGTCCCCCGCCCCAGTGCGCGAGGATGAAGTTTGTCTCCGGAAAATCGTGCGCGAGCTGCACGAAATCCGCCAGCGGCGTCTCCACCCAGCCGGGATAGCGCTTCGATTGCGGATCCGTCACGTGCAGGTTCACGGCGAGCTTCCGCCGCCCCGCTTCCTCAACCATCGCCCGGATGGTCCGATCTCGCAGGCCGACTCCCTGCGAATGGGGCGAGAGTTCCCCCAGCCCGGCGAAGCCGCTGTCCTCCGCCCACGCCACCTCGCCGGGTGTCATCGCCGGATGAATCGCGGCGAAGGCCGCCAGCCGGTCCGGATGCGCCCGAAGGCATTCCGCATAAAATCGGTTCTGCATCTGGCAGGTCTCCGGCCGCTCCCAATACCAACCCAGCAGCACGGCCTTCGTCACCCCGGCGGCATCCATGTCCCGGAGCAGTTGGTCTAGCGAAGGAAACGCCTGCACCGGCCGACCGTCCTTCCGCCGACGCGTGCACAGCGTCGCCCAGTGCGCTTCGCCGCAGGCCGCCGCCCAATCCGCCGGGGCGCGGTTCACCTCCGGCGGATAAAGATGTACATGGGCGTCGATGATGGCCACGGCCTACGTTCCCCCGGGCGCCACGCGCGGGCAAGCCGGGAACGAGCGCAAACAATTGCCTTCGCCCGGGGAAGACTGCTCAATGCGCGCATGTTCCCTCTTTCCCTGGCCCGATGCGTTCTGGCGGGGCTCGCCCTCTGCGGGGCGTTGGCCGCCGTTGCCGAAGTCATTCGCCCGAAAGTTGTCATCGTCGCCATGTTCGAGCGCGGCGCCGACACCGGCGACCAACCGGGTGAGTTTCAATTCTGGGTCGAGCGCGAGAAGCTGGACCGCGTCCTCCCCCTCCCTGCCGGCCACCGGGCCGTGCGCACCAACGCCGACGGTTCCGTGCTCGGGGTGGTCACGGGCGTGGGCAACAGCAACGCCGCCGCCACCATCATGGCCCTCGGCCTGGACCCGCGCTTCGACCTCGCGAAAAGCTACTGGCTGGTCGCCGGCATCGCGGGCATCGACCCGGCGGATGCGTCGGTCGGCTCGGCCGTGTGGACGGATTACGCCGTCGAGGGCGACCTCGGCCATGAGATTGACGCCCGCGAGATACCCGCCGACTGGGCCACCGGCTACGTCCCGCTCCGCAAAAAGAAGCCCTATGCGCTCCCCCTGCAACCCGCCGCCGAGCGCGCGGACCATTGTTACCAGTTGAACCCCGGCCTGCTCCACTGGGCCCACCAACTCACCAAGGACACCCCGCTGGCCGACACCGAATCCATCCGCGGTTTCCGCGCGCGCTACACCGACTCGCCCCAAGCCCTGCAGCCGCCATCCATCCTCATCGGCGCCACCCTGGCCTCGAGCACCTACTGGCACGGCAAATTGCTCAACCAGTGGGCCAACGACTGGGTCGCCTACTACACCGAGGGCCGCGGCAACTTCGTGACCTCCGCGATGGAGGACACCGGCACGCTCCGCGCCCTGACCAACCTCACCCACGCCGGCCGCGCCGATGTCCAGCGCGTGCTCATCCTGCGCACCGCCTCCAACTTCACCCTGCAGCCGCCCGGCATTACCGCCGCCCAAAGCCTGAGCGGCGAGGACATCGGCCACTACTCCGCCTATCTGCCCTCGCTCGAGGCCGCCCATGCGGTCGGCCGCCGCGTCGTGCACGCGCTGGTCGCGGGCTGGCCGGCCTACGAAAACAACCCGCCGTCCGCCGCGGCCCAATGACCCCCATGCTGAACCGACTCTACAAGCTGGACCAGAACGGCACGACGGTGGGCCGCGAACTCGCCGCCGGCGCGACGACGTTCGCCGCGATGGCCTACATCCTCGCGGTCAATCCCGCCATCCTCTCCGCCGCGGGCATGCCGCCGGCCGCGCTGATCACCGTCACCGCCCTCACCGCCGCCGTCAGCACCCTGCTCATGGGGTTCCTGACCAATTACCCGCTGGCCCTCGCCCCGGGCATGGGCATCAACGCCTACTTCGCCTTCACCATCTGCCTCGGCCTGGGCGTCTCGTGGCAGTCCGCCCTGGGCCTCGTGTTCGTCAACGGCGTCATCTTCCTCGGCCTCTCCGTCACAGGCGTGCGCGAGAAGATCATCGCCGCCATCCCCCACCAGCTGAAGCTGGCCATCACCTGCGGCATCGGCCTCTTCATCGCCTTCATCGGCCTGAAAAACGGCGGCATCGTCGTCGCCAGCCCCGCGACCTTCGTCACGCACGGCGATTTCGGCTCGCCGGGCGTGCTGCTCTGCTTCGGCGGCATCCTGCTCACCGCCGTGCTCGTGGCCCGCCGCGTCCCGGGCGCCATCATCCTGTCCATCCTGGCGGTCACGCTCGCCGGCCTCATCATCCCGAACGGCAAGGGCGGCACGGTCACCACGATGCCCGCGACCTTGCTGGACCTGCCGGCCTCGCCCCTGCCGACGATGTTCCAGCTCAACTTCGACCTGCTGCGGCACGATTTCGCCAAGGCCCTGCCCATCATTCTGACGCTGCTGCTCGTGGACATGTTCGACAACATCGGGACCCTGATCGGCGTCACCCAGCGCGCCGGCCTGCTCGGCCCGGATGGCAAGCTGCCCAAGGCCGGCCGCGCGCTCGTGGCCGATTCCATCGCCGCGATCCTCAGCTCGCTCTTCGGCACCTCGACCGTCGTCAGCTACATCGAGTCCGCCTCGGGCGTCGAGGCCGGCGGCCGCACCGGCCTGACGGGCGCGACCACCGCGCTGCTCTTCCTGCTCGCCCTGTTCCTGACCCCGCTGATCCTCGCCATCCCCGCCGTGGCCACGGCACCCGCCCTCGTCATCGTCGGCATCTTCATGTTCCAGTCGGTCGCGCAGCTGAAGCTCGACGACTTCATTGAGACGGCGCCCATCTTCCTGATCATCGCCGGCATCCCGCTGAGCTTCAGCATCGCGGAGGGCATCGGCATCGGCCTCATCGCCTACGCCGTGCTGCACCTCGCCGCGGGCCGCGCCCGGCAGGCCTCGGCCCTCACCTACCTGCTCGCCGCCATCTTTGCCCTGCACCTGCTGCGGGGTCTGCTGGCCAGCCTGTTTTGAAGTTGCCGGCCGCCGGTGCCGCCGCGTTATCTCCCCCATGCGATACCTGACCCTGCTGCTTGCCCTGACCACGGCCGCCGCCGCCTCATTCACCAGCCGTTTTGAGGAGATCAAAAAGTCCGCCACCCCGGCGGAGCTCTATACCTTCCTCTACGCCCTGCCCAAGGGCGGCGACATCCACAACCACAGCGGCTCCGAGCGTCCCGAGTGGATCTACGCCATCCTCACCGATCCGGCGCGCAACGGCGGCGACACCTTCTACACCCGCGCCCGCATCCCGGCCGCGCCCGACGCCATCGCCCCCGCCAAGCTCTTCCACAACCTCCGGCAGTTCGGCTATGACCTCCTGCCCCCGGAGGTCCGCCGCGAATACGTGCGGCTCGACGCCCTCACCCCGGCGGAGCGCACCGCCTGGTGCGACAGCCTGCGCCTCGACAAGGCCGGCGAAGGCCGCGTGGAGTTCTTCGCCGTGCTCTGGCCGCGCCGCGGGCAGATCAGCTCCAGCCTTCCGGCCCTCACCGAATCGCTGGTGGAGAACATCAAGGCCTTCGGTGCCGAGCACCTCAGCTACCTAGAGACCCAGTTCGGCGTTGACCGCGCGACCGACAACGCCGGCAACCCCATCCCGCGCGCCGAGGCCATCGCCTACGTCAAACAACGCCTCGCCCAACCCGATGTCGTCGCCAGTGGCGTGACGGTGCGCTTCCAGGAGTCCGTGGTGCGCTTCCTGCCCGGAGCAGAGGAGGCGATTGCGCAGACCTATGACTTCGTTGATGCCAACCGCGACCTGTGGGTCGGCATCAACCTCGTTGGCATCGAGGAGAACGGCTTCGGCTACCCGGCCCGCTTTCTCGAGACCTTCCGGAAGCTCCGCGTCCGCCACCCCACCCTCGCCCTCTCCATCCACGCCGGCGAGATGGACGGCAATGACTCGCACATCCGCGACACGCTCCTCCTCGGCGCCTCGCGCATCGGCCACGGCGTGAACCTCCTCAAGGACCCCGACACGCTGCTCCTGCTCCAGCAATCCCGGCGCGTGCTCGTCGAGATCAACCTCATCTCCAACCGCCTGCTCGAATACACCCCCGACCTCGCGCAGCACCCCTTCCCCGAATACCTGCGCACCGGCGTGCCCGTGTGCCTCAACACCGACGACCGCGGCATGTGGGACAGCAACATGACGGACGAATACTACACCGCCGTCACCCAGTTCAACCTGTCCTGGGATGAACTCGTCCAACTTGGCCGCAACTCGCTCAGCTACTCCTTTGCCCAACCCGAGGTGAAGGCCCGGATGCTGGCCAGCTACGAGGCCGCCGTCGCCGCCTTCGAGGCGAAATTCGCGCCGGCCGACTCCCTCAAGCAACTGGCCGCGGTCAAGCCCGTCACCTACGGCTACGGCAAGCGCAACTGGGGCTTCCCGTTCGCGCAGTAACGGGCCACCCCGCC